>Ga0206819_10042_pt1 | contig 47080 bp, 39 predicted proteins | sample Alteio_BWOrgCont_87_FD_152855 | JGI IMG/M metagenome (GOLD analysis project Ga0206819, IMG submission 152855) | Enriched cells from forest soil in Barre Woods Harvard Forest LTER site, Petersham, Massachusetts, United States -... | ecosystem: Environmental > Terrestrial > Soil > Temperate forest >... | reverse complement strand
TGGCCTTATCGCACAATGACCCGGGACAGGAACAGCGATTGCAAAATCTTGCGGCAGCCGTGAAAGCTGTCTTTGCCGATGATAGCAAAGTGATTGGCATTTATGCGCGGCAAGGGTCAAATGCGGCCGTCCAGACTGAGGAAGCGACCGGGGACAAAGATGATGCCGACAACGCGCTCCAGGATTTGGAGCAATATACAGATGATGAAGAGGGGCTGTTGAACAAAGAGGATACGACAGAACAAAAAGATTATCATCTGACTGAAGCTGAAACCGTTCCTGTATAACCACCGAGATCAATTGCAAGATGCCAATTCCCGCCATGAGGTGGCTTTAAGCGGTATGGAGTCACTTTGACAGGACCACCGTAGTAACTAAAACGTTCGCCTCGACAATAGTTGTCATAATTGGAGCTATCCATCAGTTGAACGTTGGCCTGTTTATCGAGCCTGACAACAACATCATCATTTTGACCAAGTTGTAAATCGTAATGGAGATAATTCATGGAATATAGTAATAAAAGCTGCCAGTTTGTTTGAGGAGGCGGGCGAATTACACGCTACGAGAGTCATTTTTGCCATGTATCGAGCCTAGGAAATTAAACACCTCGTATCAAAGCCGATGGTGCCGAAACCGGGCTGCCGGAATTGAGCGGCAACCTGGGCGTAGTGTAGCGGTATGCCGTTCGGTCAGTGGAGCCGCAATGGTTGAACTTTTAAACATTTGCTGCCCGCTCATTGAACAAATTGGAAACCGTAATGAATGAGCTCAAAATTAAGATGAGTGATATCTTTCCGGATGAGTTTTAGCATTTCTGGGAACAGTAGGGATTGTTCTGCCATTGACTTTCCTTCCATTTTGTCCCGAAATGTCTGACATGAGTTCAATAACAAGCCTATTTTGCCAAACAATTACGAAAAGCAGCAAGAATTAAAGAGAAAACTGCAGATCTTGAAGCGGAACTTTCAAAATTACTTGGATCATCTGATAAAGCTCGACCGACTCAAAGCCGGCAAAGAGGACACGCTGCAAAATGAGTGCTGCTGCCCAGAAGAAAATAATGACGGCGGCAAAAAAAAGATGGGCGAAAGTGAAGCCGCATGAACATGAGCAAAAACTTTGACGCAGTATAAAATTGAAAATTATCAGAGACCAAGGGAAAAATTCGGAATTGAAGCTAATTGCACAACTGAAATTTAACTTAGAATTTGTAACATTGACTAGCATTTGACTCATGATAACAATTTTTCATACATTTTATAATCAGCATCATATGCTAGAAAAACATTTCGCGGCATGGCAAGATCATCCCAAAGAGATATTTGAATATATCATCATTGATGATTGTTCTATCACTCCCATAACAATTCAACAAAATATTTCTAACTTTTCTGTATTCCGAATCGACCCCGATATCCCTTGGAATGTTTCGGGAGCACGCAATCTCGGTTTCCACGTGGCGTCCAATGAATGGGTTTTATGCGCGGATATTGATCATGTAGTTACGTCCAGTGTTGCACAAAAACTTTTGACCTTGGATTTAACGAATTCAAATATCGCATATGTATTTAAGAGAATTCGCGAACGTGATGGCTACGTAGGGTGTAAGGCCGCAATGAATATCCTTATCAATAAAAAGCGTTACTGGCAAATTGGAGGTTATGATGAAGATTTTTCAGGGCACTATTGGAAAGAAGATATATTCTTTCTCAAATGCCTTCAGTACCATCAAATACAGATGGTTTACGTAGAAGATATTTTTCTTTCCTGGCATCCTGAAATCGGAAGCACCAGGAGACTGTCTAGAGACAAATCGCACAACATATCTCTTTTTGAGAAAAAAAGCAAAGCACTGTTGGACGGCCAATATAAAAATGGAAATGTACTCCGTTTTAATTGGAAATATCAACGCACCCGTTGAATTAAAACCCTCTTTTATTTTATTACAATCTAATTTAAAAGGCTATAAACTTACAAGGCGTACATTAGTTTTAGAAAAATCGGCAATTGCATCTTCCAGAGTATTGCATATAGCCATACCCTTGGCATTTAGGGACGTATTTATAAGACATTCTACGCCAGTCTTTTTGCCTATTTCCACCAATAGTTCATATAGCCATGGATGCTGGCATGGATCGAGAACTTGAACTCGAGCAGTATTATCTTTGTGAACTATTCCAGGCGCAAGTATTTTGGCATGTTCAGTACAGAAATTTCTAAACTGCATGTGACGTCCTTTTGGCCCAATAAACAGATTGTCGAAACACCGTTCAGTAACGATAGGCGCAAGAGGGCGGTAAAATTCGCGCCCTTTAATTTCCATGGATGCCTTGCGGGCATTCTCCATGGTTGGAACAGCAAGCAGCGATCGGTTTCCTAATGCACGTGGACCAGCCTCACCCTTGCCTGTAATAAGACCCAAAATTTCACCATTCATCAAATATAGAGCAGCTAGTTGTGGTGAAATATAGTCAGTTTTAAATTGGGGACACCATTGCAAATATGGTGTGTCTAATCGCCTTGGCCACTCGCCCTTTGCCAAGAAGTAACCATATGCAGCACTACCCAAAGCGATCCCCGAATCATTAATAGGCGGGCCAAAAATTATATTTCTCCCCTGTTCAACGAGCCAAGTATTCAACTCTAAGGCTAAAAAAGCTCCTCCACCAACCACAACATTTTTATGTTTGTATTTATCTAAAATCTGACGAATATGATCTTTCAAGTCCTCGGTATAGGACCAGTAAATACTGGCGCATTCGATCATAGCACTTTCTGTCAAACCGTCACGCTCTATACGCCTGTTGAGCGAGGTGATACGGTGATCAAAGGGGAGACGTTTAAATTTGGCAGAGGGGATGTATCCAGACAAGCCCATAAGTTTTCCAGCAACTTCCAAACGACTAGTGCTTGGTAGGCGGATTCGATTTAGGCGATGGTGTGGTGAATACACATACTTGTCCAGATTATTATTATGCTCTTGGAATTGCTTAAGAGAAATAACCCCAATCGAATAAAACCCTTCGCTTCCATCAGTACGGCAACCGCTACCGTCTATTGCAATGTATAAGCTCTCATCAAGAGATTCCGTATCACGAAACATCCATGAAGTAGCAATGTGGCATAAATGATGACTTAAATAATGGACTCGTAGTTGTCTGTCAAATCCAAGAATTGAGGATGTCATTTTTGAAGAGAACTCGTCCGGCCAAATCTGTTTATCAAAAAATGATTTATAGTGATTTGGCCAGGTGGTAAAAAAGAAATCATTCGCACCAACCGGATCGATGCCAAACATTCCTAGGAGTCTATTCAAAAAGCCAACGCTGGAGTCAGACTTCCGACGAGTTAATCTTTCAGTCTGGGAAAAAACAAGCAATTCGCCTTCTTCGTTAATGCAAGCAATTCCAGCGTCGTGTTGTCCATGGTTAATTCCAAAAAAACGCATAGCATTAATGTACTATACTCTTATTTTAAACTCGCTGTGTCAAGCCTTGTGGGATCTGCATTTGAAACCTAAAAATTAGAGCGACTATCGCTTAAGTTGCATGCCTTGTCTTAGAAGAAAGTTCAAATTTGTAGGCAAAAGCTCGAATATTTTATAAAAAGTTCTGCTGTAGCATTACACATCCTAGATATATAATTTTGTTCCTTATGCCCGGGTTGCGTCTTGCTGTTGTGCGACGACACGCGAGCAATGCTTGTTTACAGATCTTCTGAAAATCTGTTTCTATTTTTGAATTTTTAATGAAACTTAAACTCGTGACAGAATTTCTTGACGTCACTAAATCCAATGTGGCAGAATTCTTTAAACTTAAGATAAGCCATATGAGGGCGTTACCAGTCGAGGCGCACCACCAGCCTTGGCTTTGACTGATTGTATTTTCCAAAATGGACATTGTTTGAATTCGATAAAAATGGATAAAGTTATTATTTATACAGTTATCACAGGAGGTTACGATTCATTGCCAGAGATAACACCAGAACCATCCGTTGAATACTGGCTATTTACTGATGATGCATCAATTCCGACGCAACAGTTTTGGAACAGGTTTGCGCTCTCCAATCCTTCAGGTTTGAACCCGAGGCGTCTGTCGCGCCTGCCAAAATTGCGACCACATATTTACTTGCCCGCACATGAGATCTCAATTTACATTGATGCCAATACTGTTTTGATACAACCAGTTTCTGAATTTGCCAAGTATTGCGTGCAGGAGATGCCATTTGCAGTACACCGTCATCCAGGCAGAAGATGCGTTTACAGTGAAGCGGAAAAGTGCCTTAGTACCCATCTTGATGACCCTAAAATTATCGTCGCACAAATGGAACGGTATAAGAGGAATGGATTTCCTGCTGATTTCGGTCTAACTGAAAATAGATTTATTGTCAGGCGGAATGTTGAGGCGGTCACCATGCTTGATGAGTGCTGGCACAGAGAATACTTTAATGGCAGCCAAAGAGATCAGCTCTCCTTCATGTACTGCGTGTGGCAGACAGGCGTGCCAATTTTTACCATTCCTCAATCCTCCCGGCAAAATCCATACTATAAGATCCAAAAACACTTGCCACTGTCGAGATCAAATCATGATCACTGATCGGGTGCTTCGATCCCAAGCTGGCTACCTTGACACGCATAGGAGGCCGATTTAGTCACTGAATAATAAATTTGAACCCATGGGCTCCCCCTTTCGCAATCTCTTATAAAGTTGAATTGTCAGTGGACGCTTAAAATCAGCAAGAGCGGGTCTAATGAAAATCTGCCAATTCGAGGGACGCATTGTGTTGCGTGACGTGAAAACAGCGCAAAGATGCGATGAATTCAACTCATTATGACCGACAACACTCAATAGCAACTCTGGCGACGCACCGCTGGTGTGCAGGAAAATGCCTTTCATTATTTCGGCAAAGTTCCCCGCATCTCGATTATGGACAACCTGCGAGCCGTGGTAACGGATTGGCACCACAGGACTCGTGCTTCTTCGCGGCAATAGTGTTGTATTGTCGAATAATGGAGGGCGGCACAGAAATGTGAAGCAGAATTGCCACGCCGCACAGTGACGCATTTTTCGTCCAATAGAGAAGCCTAGGATCATACCCTCATGCTCCATTATATTAGCTGGACATTTCGCGAGCCAAATGCAAAGCTCTAATTTCTGGCACTTGTATGCCCAAGAATTTGTTGGGATGGACAGTTGCCGAGAAATGACAATAAGAGCGTAAAGAATGATAGGCGATTCCGTCTCTGAAATACCAGGATCGGTTACAGTACCGGGGCGCGCCTCCATTGCACTTGGGCCGGATGTATGCCGCCCTTCATGGGAGTGGGTGGGGTTTGATCTGAGTCGAGAGTTGTCAAAATATTACTCAATCCATGTTTTCTCGCGCAAAACTGAGGTGGTACCGCCGTGTGATGTGGTCTTGATGATCAAACAGAAACCGGGTCTTAAGTTTCTGAAGAACTTCAGACAAGGCAGCGCGAAATTACTTTTTTGTCCGGTTGATAAATACGACCTGATTGAGCAGATTGAAGCTGATGTAGATTTTCTCGGAAAATGTCACGGGATACTAGTGCATTGTGAACGTCTTGTGTCGGTATTTCGGCGCTACTGCCCAAGGGTTGAGTTTGTCGAGCACCATAATCGCTTTGGGTTCATTCGCTCCCGAGAATACAGCATTAATGGGTACGCTGTCTGGGTCGGTGAATATCAGCACTTGCCGCGAGTTGTGGAGTGGCTGCAACGGCACCCCCTTGGAATGGAGATCAAATTCGTAACCAATTATTCGAAAGCATGGAAAAAACGGCTTAGAGATGCACTTCCAATTCAAGATCCACATGAAATGATCTGCTGGTCTCCGAATAGCCAACGTGAAGTCATGGAGGGAGCAAAAGCAGCTTTCGATATCAAAGGAACTGATTTCAACCAGACGCACAAACCTCCCGTCAAGGCCCAGCAATTCATCTGCTCAGGCATCCCTTTTGCAGTAAATCCTGAAAGCTCCTCGTATGATTACTTCGCGGCCCGTGGATTTCGGCTTGCATCGCCTTTAGACCCGGTTTATTGGCTTTCGCAGGGCTATTGGGAAAACACACAAAGAATTGGTCGGGAACTAAGTGCGCAGCTTACATTGGAAAATGTAGGGGCGCATTACAAGCGAATTATAGACAAGACAATATCAAAAACATGATAGTCTACACAGCAATTACCAATGAAGATTCGCTGCTCGAACAACCTTCGGCGGTATGCGTCCCTGGAGTGAAGTTTTACGCATTTGCCAACCGCGTCCAACCGAGCGAGACTTGGGAGATTCTGCCAGTGGCTAATTCGCCTTTCGACTCACGCTTGAATACAATCTACCACAAAGTTTGTCCCCATTTGATTTTTCCTCAAGAAGAGGTTAGCCTCTGGATTGATCGGAAACTCCGGTTTAGCTTTGGCACGTCTGTGTTGAAATGGGCCGATTACCTACTTGACAATGTCGACATCGCAATTTTTCCTCATGATGAGCAGCATTGTATTTACCAGCATGCCGCCTCATGCATCCACGAACACCCCGCCGACCGCAGCGCGATTCGTGCACAGATTTACCATTATACGCAGGAGCTCTGTCCGGCAAATATAGGTTTGGCAGACTGTCGTGTTATCCTCAGGCGACATTCAGACGCAATGCGCCAGTTTAATGAATTGTGGTGGAGTGAAATTCTAAAGACATCGCCTATGGATGGAATCAGTTTCTCCTATTTGCTTTGGAGGACTGGTATGAAGGTGCGGTATTTCCCGGGCACAATTAGTGATGGCTCCCTTTTTCAATATCCACCGCCTAAATAGACTCAAAAGACTTCGGCGTAACGCTCGACAAATTCGCGTCGACTTTTTGAATCATGAGAAGCTGCCTTCAAAATAAAGATGAATCAACCACAATAATGGGTGTGGTGCATCAAAACTGCGCTCAGAAACGCAAAGGACCAAACAGGGAATATCCATTATAATGTGTGGCGGCAAAGTGAGAAATTCAGACCGACGGTCCAAACGCTCGTTTCAACTTGAAGGAAACGCAGAAAACTGTAGCTTAAATCTTTTGAAGCGAGACTCGCAGACCTAGGCCGTGCCAAGCATGAATTGGTCAGACGGATTTTGCGCAAAGTCCAGCCGTGGTGGAAAATTTCGGGACTCGATGGGACAAGTCAATCGGCTATTGAACACAATGCAGCGCAACATTGAGAAATATTTGGATTTATGAAATGGCATTCTCCGGAAATTTTTCCCAGACTTCAGTTTGCGAATTATTAGTGCCATTTTAACCACTCCCCAATCACTTTTTGATAGGGAATTTCGATGTCTAGTTTAAAAGGATAGCTTGACGGAGGATCAAAAAATAGTCAATTTTAAATAATGAATCGTCCTGACCAGCTTGAAGTTCATGTCGCGCATGCCTGCAATTACTCGTGCGAAAGCTGTTCTCATTTCTCACAATTCCATGTTCCAGGCATGTTATCCTTGGAAATCGCTGAAGAATGGTACAAAACGTGGTCTCTTCGACTAAATCCCAGGCTTTTCACACTACTTGGCGGTGAGCCTACCATTAATCCTAAGTTGGCTGAGCATGTTGATCTTGCGGCAAGGTATTGGCCCCGCAGTAAAATCCGCGTAACAACTAATGGTACCTTATTGCACCGTCATTCAGAACTGCCGAAAGTTTTATCTAAAATCCCACACCATGTTTTGCAGCTTTCCAAGCATTATAGGGGCGTTGATTTTGACAAACAGTTTACTTCCATTGTTGCATTATGCCAACAATGGAAAAACACATATGGAATTAATTATGTTATTCGCAATTCATTTGCCAATTGGACACGCCGTTACACAGAGGAGGACCGTACAATCCATCCATTCACAGATAATAATCCCAGGCAAAGTTGGGTAAACTGCTCCTGCCGTAAGTGCGTTGAATTACATGACGGAAGGCTGTGGAAGTGTCCGATTGTAGCTTATTTGTTTTTGATTAAAAATCAGTTGAACCTGAGTGAAGAATGGCTTCCATACTTGACTTACAAGTCATTAGATCCAAATTGTTCGGATCTTGAACTGGATCAATTCTTAACAAAAGAAGAAGAGCCGATTTGCGGCATGTGTCCCGCTTATTCACGTCCGTTCATTAAACCAGATCCAAGACGATAGTCCAAATAGTTCAATGCAATTTATATTAGCAGCAAATCACATACACAAATCTTTTGCTATGCGTTGCATACAAGGTTTAGATGCTCTTGATTATCAATGGACAGCGTTCGATCTAGGAGGACTTGGATTTGGCAAGCCGCATCTTATTCAAGACGAAACGTTCAAATCGCGTGGTTTTTATAAGACATCATATAAACGACGTATCAGTAGGGCAATGCATAAGCCTCAGATTATAACGGAATTTATTAATTCGAAATGGTATAATCATCCGAACGAATTAATCGTTTATCTTGATGCCGATACATTTATTCGACAAAGAATTGATGAAGTTATTGGAGACTACGATATTGGAGTTACAACTAGACGTCAAGAAGAAAGAAAACTATTTGGAAAAATCAATGCTGGCGTCATTTTTATCCGCATAACGGAACCGACTCGAATGTTTTTACAACGTTGGACTGCAGAGACACAGCAGCTAGGAAACGACCAGGAGGCCTTGGCCTCTCTTTTGAACAACCCCCAGTGCTCTATTCGAGAATTTCCAACCGAAATTTATAATTGGTATTATTTCCCAGCGTCTCCACCTGCAGAAGCAAAAATACTGCATTTCAGAGCTGCCTCACGCCACCACAATGTTTTAACTAAACGGCTATGGACGTCGGCTTGTTATAACGATGGGAAAAAGCAGCATCAATTTAATGGAATGTCTTAATGAAGGTAAATTTGCATTATTTTTCGGATCGTCGAAAGGGATATCAGTTTGACGTATATCGGCGCTGCTCCGCTGCATTTAAGCAAAAGGATATAGATTTGTCTTTTCATCCTAACGAACTACCAAGAAAAGAAAATTCGGGTGACTGTATTATTGTTCAACATTATATGGCAACACCTGCCATGCTTGGAGATTTGAATCGTCCTGTAATTATTGAGGAAAGTGAAGACTGCTCGACTCCCCAGGCACGCGATGCACTTGCTTTAAGGAATGTAGTTACCTCATATAAAATTAGCGTGGCGAAAGCATTGTATATCAATTGCCAAACAAAGTCGTTGTGTGCCTGGATGCTTTCAAAGACCGATAATTATTACCAAAAGCATTTATCTGATTATGAGATATCAAAAATTCGTCCTGGAATTCATTTTGGTATGTTTAATCGAATGATGCCTTGGATAGAAAGTTCACCAAGTATCAATCTGGACGATTGGTCTCATCGGCCAACAGATGTAATGTTTGCCGGACGTGTAGACGCTTACATATCGGAAATTAATGGTCATAGAAATCTTTTTTATGATGAATTGAAATCAATCAAAAAACTAAATGTAATTTGTGAATGCCGGCGAATTTACAGCAAAAATAAATACAGGGAGCTTTCGCGCAATGCCAAAATCGTCGTGTCTCCGTGGGGGCATGGTGAGTTATGTTATCGAGATTTTGAAGCCATGCTCGATGGCTGCATATTGATCAAACCAAATACAGATTTTATTAGGGTACTCGACAACATTCTGCAAGCAGGAAAAACCTATATACCGTGCTCTTATGATGCAACCGATTTAGAAGAAATTATCCACTTTGTTCTAAAAAATCCTGAGTCATTTGACGAAATGAGATCCCGAAATCGACAGATGGCATTGGATTGCTTCTCCCCAGATTACATTGCGACGTGGTGGAAAAATCAATTTGCGAATTTTTCAATATAGTTGTTGCGTTCCAAATTTTGTGCAACCGGCCTTACCTCGATTGTGTGGACAGGGATGCGTTTGCTCGGAATTTAAGAAAGGACCAGGCGAATGATGCCATCCCAACAATTTGGAGCCCACAACCTGTGGCATGAGCATACAAAATAAATCTGAACCAATGCTGGCAAATAAACTTGACCATACTATAGAACCTTAATATACACCGCAAATGGAAATTAAAAAAGCCCCAGGGAAATATTGGAGAATTCGCTGTGGGTTGCAATATTACTCAGAGGCTCTTCGACTTTGCCGAAAATATGCAGGCACTGCTTCAAGTGTCCTTGAAGTTGGAGCTAGGGATACACTTTTTTTGGAAAAATTGGACTGGATACCTCGCAAGGTTGCAATTGACAGACGCATGGTGCCAGTTATTAACGGCGCGGAAAACATTCGAAGTGATTTTCTAACATGGCAAGAGCCATATCTATTCGATTTGGCTGTATGCCTTCAGGTACTTGAGCACTTGAAGAATGTGATTACTTTTGCTGAAAAGCTAAAGAAATGTTGCCGAATATTGATTGTGAGCGTGCCATATAAGTGGCCATATGGCCGTTGTAGGGGGCATCAGCAAGACCCGATTGACCTGCCAAAGTTGATGGGCTGGTTTGAGCAGGTCCCGATCGAATATAGGATTATTAATGATGCCGACAGCGCTAGGCTGATAGCAGTATTCGTCGTTTAAAAGTTGAAATTTTAAAGAAATCACTTCAGATTTCTGTTTACCTCAAAAACATTGCCGTTGTAATTCAATATTATTAAAATAAGAGCACGTTAATAATACTATAGCTAAAACATTTCAGTTCTATGCCGACATCGAAAATATTCTGTATTGGATTGAATAAAACCGGAACAGCTTCTCTTCATTTTGCCCTCAAGCGTCTTGGTTACAAAAGCCTTCACAATCACTCCTACAACGATAGAATCCACTACGCAATAATCGAAGGAAAACCGCTCCTTCATTATTTCGATGAAGAGTTTGACGCCTATTTAGACTTGAGCGGCATAAGAGGATATTTTAAACTGGCAGATCTACAATATCCTAATAGTAAATTCATTTTGACCGTTCGAGATCTGCAATCATGGTTGGAAAGTCGGATGCAGCATGTAAGGCAAAATGTTCAAAACAAATCGCTAGGCAAATATTCTGGAAGTTGGTTAGAAATAGATTTTGCTCGTTGGGAAAGGATGTGGTATAGTCACCAGCAAGACGTCTTAAATTATTTTTCAAAAAAAAATAATCTTTTAATTTTTAATATCGTTGCAGGCGAAGGTTATGAATTACTTTGTCCATTTTTGGGAAAACCCGTGTTAAACGAAACATTTCCATGGAAGAATGCAGGATCAAACACCACCCATGGTAAATTTCAATAGCGACATCGCTTATGTAACATAAATAGTAGTTTCAATTTTGGTCGAACAAATATGATTGATTCTGAACTTTGGGTAATTACGACTTATTTCAACCCTCTCCATTATGTTCGGCGTTTAAATAATTATCGTTTTTTCAGAAACAAACTAGGAGCACCATTAATAACGGTTGAGCTAGGATATGATGGCAAATTTGAACTTGGTTCGAATGATGCTGATATCCTTTTACAAATTCCGAGGGGGCATGTAATGTGGCAAAAAGAACGTTTGCTAAATATAGCACTTTGCCATGTCCCGCCCGCAATTAAATTTGTTGCATGGTTAGATTCCGATATAATTTTTGAAAAAGTAGATTGGCCAGAATCAGTCATCCGCCGTTTGAAGGATTTTCCCATTGTTCAAACTTTTTCGCATTCATGTAGACTTGAACAAAATGTCAATTCGACGGATGAATTTTATAGTTGCAAGCAATTCGGGCAATCATCTGCTTATTTTGTTAATAAAGGATTATTAGCAAAAAAACCGATTGATCCTAATGTAGTGCGACTACGCAAGGGACGCGTTGGATATGGTTGGGCTGCGCATCGAGATATTCTTGATAAGTATGGCTTTTATGATGCCATGATTATTGGTGGGGGCGATTTGGTTATGGCATGTGCTGCATATGGTTGGTTCGACGACGCAATAAGAGCGACCTCTTTTAATATAAATCAGACTTCCCATTACCTTGCGTGGGCCCGGCCATTTTTTGAACGAGTACGCGGAAATGTTGATTATGCAACAAACTGTATATTTCACCTTTGGCACGGAGATATTAAAAACCGCCGTTATGAAGCTCGGCATATTGAACTTGCAAACCGCGGCTTCAACCCGTATAAAGATATTATTCAAAATGAGTTTGGATGTTGGGAGTTTACGGGAAATAATGCAGACTTGGAGGTTTTTTTGAAAGAGTATTTTTTATCCAGGAAAGAGGATGGTTAGACGCTTGAATAATTTTCGAACTAAGACTAACAATAGACGCCAGGTAACGGCCGTAATGGTTACCGGCATGTGCGAAAGCAGATATGCCTTAGCACAAATCGCGATGCAATGCTTTCGCGATCAGTCTTATGCATCGAGAGATTTACTGATTATAAATCATGGGCATCTATCACTCAACACAGGCGAGCGAAATATTCAAGAGTTGCGAGTTGATAAAAAGACTGATGAAACAATCGGTGACTTAAGGAATATTGCCCTGGCAGAGGCCAAAGGAGATTTCATTATTAATTGGGATGATGATGACTGGCATTCTCCTTTAAGAATTGAATCGCAATTGGCAGCACAAGCAAATGATGCGGCCGTTGTTTTAAAAAATCAAATTCGTCATAATCTGCTCAATTCATGTGCACTATACGAAAAGACGAAATGTGGAATTTCTGGCACAATTCTTCACCCACGAGACGTGCCTTTTCAGTATCCAAGTAAACACCGGGGTAGCGATTCGGATTTTATGTTTAAGTTTGCCAATCGTACAATTCTGGATAACGATCCTTCTCTATATATTCGCTTTTTTCATGGATTTAATTTGTGGGATGCAAAACACATAATGCACCGTATGGCGAGTCCAACGTGTTATGGGGAATTGAATATCAAAGAAGCCCATAAGAATATGCTTAATAAGATCCTCGAAGCAAATTCAGCCATATATAGTCAATTCGCGATTAAACAATCCAAAATATTTATTAAGTAAGTCGGTCGTTGCTGTTTTATGCAAAGTACTAAATGTATTCTTATAGTTGCAGCACACTGGGCGCCATCAGGCGGTGCTGTTTGCCATTCATATCACAATAAAACTACTGGGGTAGCTGTCTCGGCGCGTAGAATAGCAGAGAATTTGGCAAAAAAAGGAGTTAAAGTGACTGTTTTTGCATATAGTTTAGTACAACAATTGGCTGAGCCGATTTTGGAATCAAATGAAAACATGGAAATCTTGCGATTTGGACCGAAAATTGTTCATAAAAACAGTGACTCACCTAAATCGGAACAAGCGGCCAGGCGTCGGCAGATATTGGACGCAATGGAAGTGGAAGCAAGAAAACGAACCGTAGTAGGTATTTTTTCATTATTTATTTCGGATGCCGGGTTGATCGGCACTTATCTTTCAAGCATTCTTAACGTTCCTCTTGTTCTTGGAGCTCGAGGAATTGATGTTACTGACCATATATTCGACTTCCAGCGCCTTGGATCAATGAAATTGATAATTGAAAAAGCAGCAGCAGTAGTCTGTGTTAATGAACAAATACGTCACCGCCTATTGACAGCCTTTCCAGAGATTAAGCACAAAACTAGCATTATCCAGAATGGAACAGAAATCGGAAATATCTCTCAATCGCGCGATGAAATGCGAATGACTATTCTTAACATCACGGAATGGCCCTCAACATCGTTATTAGCAGCATTCATTGGGGTTCCTCGGGAAAAAAAGGGAACTGCTTATCTCCTTAATGCAATGCTAACATTTCCAAATGATCACCCATTAAAGCTTCTATGCCTTGGACCAGAGCCAAGTCCGATTGATGTAGACGCTTGGGGAAATTCATGGAATAAATTAAAAGAAAGAAGGCAGCTATACTGCTCGGGTATAAAACCAAGAGACGAAATATTGCATCTTGCTTTAGGCGCAGATATTGTCGTTATGCCGAGCATTGAAGATGGACTAGCAAACGGACTTCTTGAAGGTATGGCATTGGGGCTTTGCCCAATTGCATCCGATAATTTTTCGGATGTTTTGACACATCTTAAAAGTGGTTTAATAGTTCCAAGAGGAGATGTAGCGGCATTGGCTACGGCTTTAGATTGTGTGGTTAATAATGCAACGCTTCGTTTACAGATGGCAAAGGAAGCGAAGCGACTGATTACAAATCACCACTCGCCGGGAAGGGAAGCTGAAGATTATATTCAATGCTTCCGAAGCGCAGGAATTTCCATTTAATAGTATTAATTATTCAACAATAGCGAGGACATTAGGTTCCTAACACTTTTTAGGTCAAAATCCAGAATTGTCAAGCAGTTCACGATGCCCCGAGTTTTAAGATCCCATTATATTGGGTTGGATAGAAAGACGTTGTGTAGCCAATATTTCTAGAGATTATAATAACAATGGATAAGTACAATTACAACGTCTAATAGCTGCTGCGCTATCAAGGAATCTTCAGAGCTGAATTCGCGGTCGCTCTGCACGAAATTAATGATGTGATATAATGTTTTGACCAGAATGCCGTGTGATGAACAGGGATTTTATAAATGCCTCCTGGTGGGGAAATGACAGATCAAGAAATATTTGTATTGATTTAAAATATTATTTTCATAGGGTTAAGTTGTTTTATTGAGGACGAGCTCTGCTAATTGTATTGAGTCAATATGCAACTTTACGTATTAAGAAATTTGGACCGCAGTATTGATTTAGCATCATCGCTGACAGTGAAAAAATAATCGAGCTTAGAAATGAACGACCGCGAAATTCAAATAATAGGGTCGCCAAGCGCCGGCCCTAACACTTTCCATGAGGGATACGAAGACTTTCCGATCGTAAAAGAGGCGGCTTTGGAAATAACACTTAATGTGTCGGCTTGTTTTGATTGCCATTTTTGTCCTCAAAACAAACTCGCTGCTGCTTATAAATCTGACAAGCGCAGGCTTTCAATGGAGGATTTTGAGCTGATTTTAAAAAAACTTCCGAAAGGTGTTTCGATTCATTTTTCCGGATTCTCTGAACCATTCTTGAATCCTCTAGCTCCAAAAATGATCGCCTTAGCAAAAGAGCAGGGCTTTAATGTGCATTTATATTCGACCCTGATGGGTTTGACAAAATCTGGCGCCGGACAGCTTCCGAAAACGATTGATTTTTGTTGTGTCCATGCGCCGGATTTAAAGGGACTTGTGCTGAACGAAGACATTTGGATCGAGCAGCATTATCATTGGAGGTCGCTTGGCATCCCCTATATGGTGATGGCAATGGGTAACACTTCCAAAAAAGTGAAAGACCATATGGATTTATTGAACATAAAAATCAATCGACGGAAAATGTTGTCACGCGGTGGAAATCTTTGGGATGTAAAAAAATCAATGGGCCACATTGTTTGCTTCAAGAATCGTTGGCATAAAAACGTAATTTTGCCTTCTGGCGATGTCTATGGCTGTTGCATGGACTGGTCTTTGTCTGTCCATCTTGGCAATCTTTTGGTACAACCATATTCAGAGATTTACGAGTCTGCAGAGGGTTGGAAAAAATCATTCAAAAACCAAAATTCGATTTGTGCTCATTGTGAATGGAATAGCGGTCCAGAAGAACCGACGATTAGCTAGTAATAACCACTCGCCTAGCTGTGGAGCTTCAACTTTGTTCAGCGTGAAGGCAGCGCGACGACTATTACCAACTGTATCGCAAACAACGGTGTTCACGCAACCAGTTCAAGCACTAACATGATAACTCTGCCACCATGACCTTAGCACTTTAGATAGGATAAAAGGTTCTGAATTAAACACACATCGTCTCTATGAGCTTATCTTCTAGAATTTTCCATGATTAGCTTCATACTTAACAGAACAATGGACTGCTAGTAATTCCAAACTATTTCCCGTTGATAATGCAGTTTGTGAATTTTCTGGTCAACAATTTTCAGCTTTGTAATCAAGCCCGATTTCGCATCTTGACCATTAAAAATAGGTTCTAAATTGTAACGATAACGGACGAATACAAGATTTGGAATAACAGAATTTTAGTCATCCTTCCGACCTTACCTTGCCTCGATTGTATGGACAGGGGATGTGTGATTGTGTGAGCTAAGGACAAACATATTGAATGGCGAGTATAAAATGCAATTCGGCTAACTTGAGGTTCCCCTGATTTAGTGGACAAAGAGGGTGAAGCTGGTAAAGAAAGACCAGCCAATGAGAAAGAGTAAATACAGCGAAGAACAGATCATTGGGATCCTGCGAGAGGCCGAAGGCGAAACGCCGGTGAAGGCGGTGTGCGCCAAATACAACCTGAGCGAAGCCTCGTTTTACAAGTGGCGGTCCAAGTATGGGGGGATGGAGGTCAAGGAGGCACGGCGGTTGCGGGCCTTGGAGGATGAGAACGGGCGGCTCAAGCGCCTGGTGGCCGACCAGGCTGTCCAGATTCAGATTTTGAAAGAGGTGAACTCAAAAAAGTGGTAAGCCCGACGGCCAAGCGCCGGGCGGTAAAGCGGGTGATCGAAGTGGGCCTTGGCACGACGGCGGAAGCCTGTCGCGCCCTTGGGCTGGCCCGGTCGAGTTATTATCGCAACAGCACCATGAGCCCAGAGAGTCGAACGTTCCAGAAGCAGATTGTGAGCTTGAGCCAGGAGCATCCGCGCTACGGCTACCGGCAGGTGACGGCGTTGCTGCGCCGGGAGGGGCGGGAGATCAATCCCAAGCGGGTGCAACGGGTGCGCAGGAAGGAAGGGCTGCAAGTGAGCCGCAGGCAGCGAAAGCTGCGCCGATTGGGCATTTCGACTGCGGAACGGCAGCGAGCCAGGCGCGCCAATCAGGTCTGGAGTTGGGATTTTGTGGAGGATCAGACGGAGAACGGAACGCGCTTTCGCGTACTGACCTTGATTGATGGGCACACGCGGGAATGCCTGGCGATGCATGGGGACTGGAGTATCCGGGCAGTGGATGTCATCACGGTGGTGGAAGCGGCGATGGCGCGATACGGTGTGCCGGAGCATTTGCGCAGTGACAACGGGCCGGAGTTCATCGCCTATGCGCTCCAGGATTGGTTAAGAGGCAGGAACGTCAAAACGATTTATATCACCCCGGGATCGCCGTGGGAGAACGCTTACATTGAGAGCTTCCACGACAAGCTGAGGGACGAGTGTTTGAACCGGGAGATCTTTGGCAGCCTGTGGGAGGCGCGGGTTGTCATCGAGCAGTGGCGTCTCTATTATAACGCGGAACGTCCGCATAGTTCGTTGGGGTATCAAACCCCTTCGGAGACCTCTGCAAAACGAAGTTTTTTAAAGGCCGTAGTCTATTTGGCGGAAAAGCAGAGTAATTTGGTGGCCCGAGGGTTGAGGATTCATCCGCAGGCCGCATCTTTTTGGAGTTTCGCAGGCAGCGCATTCTGCGATTGGCCCGTTGAGTCCTTTAGGCTCTGTGCAGTTCGATGATTCGGACTAATCGTTTAAGGTTGTACGCCACGGCTTTGAGAGTCAGTTCCAGTTGATTGCGCACCAAACCCAGATATCGAACGCGGCGATAGCCTTGCCACTGTTTGAAGTGGGCAAAGATCCGTTCAATGTTCCGGCGAACCCATCCTTTCTTTTGGTTCATTACCACATCTCGGCGGCTCAGTTTGATGCGATAAGCGCCCTTCTTGAGAATGCCACTCTTTATTCCTCGTTGCCGCAGCCAGGCCTGATTGGCCAGCGTGTCGTAAGCCTTATCCGCGTAAAGTTCCCGTGTGTCCGCCGGCGCAACGTCGGTAAACGCGTGCGCCTCCTGTCTGGCGGCCGTACTGATGAGCGCGCGCCGGATTAATTGGTGCTCGCCATCGCTACTGAGGTGAGCTTTATAGCCGTAAAAACTACGGTGATTGTTGCGCGTATAGCTTGCCTGGGCATCCGGTGCCTTGCCTTGGGCCGCCACTTCCACTTCCGGACGCTTTCGGCTCGATTCGACGATGGTCGCATCCACTAAGGTGGTCCGCTTGACGATATAACCCCGAGCCTCCAGTTGGCGGTTGAGCAGTTCGAGGAGTTGTTCGTGGAGCTTACAAGTGATTAGCCGTTGGCGAAACCGGCAGATCGTCGTTTCATCGGGTACCGCTTCATGGGCTGCCAATCCCACGAATTTTTTAAAACTCAGCCGATCCTTCAACTGCTCTTCGGCCTGGGGATCACTCAAGTTATAGAGATGTTGCAAGATCATGATGCGCAAGAGAATGCCAACCGCGCAGGCCGGGCGACCGCCAGCGCTGTAAGTGGCGGCCACCTGTTGCTCAGCCGCTGAGAAATCCACTTCTTGGTTGATGGTCTCAAGCACCTTGTTGGTGGTGCCGCGTTGCTGAAAGGCCAGATCAAAGAATGTCGATTGAGTGTCACGCGTGGGTTGCATGGCCTTCTGACGACTCAACCCCTCCGTCCGTTCAATACTTTTGCAGAGGTCTCCGGCGGAGTTTGCTGGCCGCGCCCTCGGTGGTTCGGGACTCCGGTCGGGCTACGCCCTCCCTCCGTCCCGAACCATCGAACAAAACATCAAACCAATGGCAGAACTCTCCTTTTGTCACGTCCTCTTTTCGGGGGTCAGGTCAATACGTCTCCACAATACAGCCTTTTTTAAGGATGGAATTGGTTCATATTGAGTTAGGAGTAACTGAATGCAGGTCGGTTGTAATTCTTGCGCTGACCGACTGTGGCCCGGCATGTTAAAATAGTTATCGTCTCCGAATGGGTAACATGTAGTGAAAATATTACGCACTGATTGTGAGATGCATGCATTTAATGGTTCAACAGGGTTATCTAAATGCTCTAATACCTCGCCAAAAATGACAAGGTCCTTGCCAGCCATCATATAATTGTAGTCGCACGGAATTGTAAAAGTATTAACAAAAAGATTTTCTTGGCTGAATCGGAACTTTACAAACTTGACAACTTCTTCTTTGTCATAAACAGAAATTCGGGCTTTTGAGCGAGCAAAGAATATTCCATAATCTGCCACAAGGCAGCCAAAATCCAAGACTTCGAATTCGCTTATATTTTCGCCGCACTTTCGTAATAAATCATAAACCGAGGCGCATTCACGGTATCTGTTGTAGTCAAGCATAGTTCTTATGATATAGGGGTCGATGTTGTGCAGTTTACAAACGACTTTACGTTCATTTTGTTTCAGATTTGCGATTTGCAGTAAAATATTTTCAGATGTATGGTAATAATCCATTAAAAGTTTGAACCTTACTTCTTTGGATTCACCAAATTTAATGAGTGGCAAATTGTTCTGACGCATATTAATTTATTAAGATATTCTTAAAAGTTGTCAAATTGATTCTAAATCTTTCTTTCGAGTTGCGTTTATTTGTCCGCAGATGCTAGGCGGAACGAAATTACAGAAAGAGTTGCGCTGAAATGCACCGCACTGGTTATTATTTTTTACATGAAACGGCCTATTGATCAATCCAATCAGCGTACGTCTCTTTTGGGGAACTTGCTAATAGCTTCCGTAGCGAGAGTGTTTTGAACGGAATAGGTATTAATTCCGTTAATATTGTTTACCTGCTTACCCTCCACCAGGTGGCAATATGCTTTTAGAATTGGCTACCTTTCTACTTTTACGTTAGGTTTGTGTTGACAAAGCGCGGCGGTTTTGACATAACTTGGAATAATATTTCAATCCTCTTGTGATATGAGCTTCTCCTTGTTACGGCCGAAGCGTCCAATAAACGCAGTTATTTTTTCACGTGCCAACCGAACATCATTGAATCAAGTCTATCCATTTTATTTATATCGGAAAAAGTTGGCCGATCTACTTGATTTTCACTTTTCTGTAGTCATAGTGAAATCTCTCGCTGATATAGATGTGCATCTTGCAAACTCATACGATATCTCGCTATTGCAACTAAAAATCCCGCCAAGAAATGGATTTAGATTAAAACACATACTGCAAGCAATAAATGCAAAGAAAGTTTTACTAGATGACAATGATAGTTCATGCCAGTGCGCTTTCGATCTGATTCCATTCATAGACTTATACATTAAAAAGCAAACTTTAATCGACCTGGATAAATATGTATTTTTGCATCCCGGCGGCGGTCGAATTCATGCGGGTTTTATTATGCAAACATCTGAAAACAGCGCCTTGCCACTTAAATTTGCTACTGTTCCACATTTGTTTAAACAGAAATTCCGTGTTGGTTGGAATATTGGCGTTGACAAAACTTGTCATGACTCAATTGCTTTGTCCGAAGTCTGTTTGGACAACAAGCGTCCAATGGACGTTTCTGCGAGAATTCGCGTGAATTTGCCAGCAGGTCTAGATTCTAATTTTAGCTGGTATACTCATCATCGGCGCCAATGCATTAGCGCAATTATTAATCTAAGTAACAAGTACCGAGTTATGGTGTCTGATAAACGTTTATCTCTCAGCAGATACAACAAAGAGTTACGCCAATCAAAAATATGTCCATCTCCATGGGGCTTGGGTGAAATATGCCACCGGGACTTTGAAATTATAGCCGCCGGAGCATTACTTGTCAAACCGCCGATGGAGCATCTAATAACAAATCCTAACATTTATATTCCGAATGAAACATATGTCCCAGTAAAACCAGACTTCCGGGATTTATACAAAACTTGTAGATACTTTTTAGAGAACGAAGATAAACGAAGGCAGATCGCTCAAAATGCGCTTAATGCTTATCGGGCCTATTTCGAAAAGGAACAGTTTGTTTCACAAATTTGTAATATAGTGTCTTCATTATTTTCCAATTCGAAATAAGTTCATGCCGTTTTTATAAATCAAAAGGCATTCAGGCGTTTTGTACGACCTGTTTGATTTGTAAGGCTAAACTTTAGAAAATGTTTGTAGAAGAGCCGTCTTTATGACCAATCTATAGGCATATCTGAAATTTTGATTATCAGTGACCCTTAACCCACACAACCGAGGTAAGGCCAACGACTTCATAATATGTCTTGACTTAATACAGAAATCTATTATAAGTAAGTTTCGAATCGATTTCTTTATATTGATAACTATGATTACAATAGTAGCCGCGACCAGCCTTAGAATTGATCAACATGCGATTGCCATTGAACGGACATCAACTGTAGTGCCTTATAAGGTCGAAAAACTTTTATTGTCGCCTACAGCACCAACTGTAAAATTTTCGGGTCATTGGCAAAGACTTGATCGTTGGATGCCAGATGGCCGGTGGGAGATAGGCGACTATGGCCATTTCATTATCAGTGGATTGGCTGATTACGTTTTTACTGATTTCTGTATCACGGTCCATTGGGATGGTTACGGCATCAATCGTGAACATTGGACTGAAGAGTTTTTAGAATATGATTACATAGGTGCGCCATGGCCGCCGCATATGACATCAAATGCGGCTTGTCGCGTGGGCAATGGCGGCTTCTCATTAAGATCAAAACGGTGGCTTGAGGCGGGAAGAGCTGCTCCGGCTTATGCTAATGAACCCGAAGATGTTTTTTGTTGCCGAAAATATGTAAATCATTACCGCGGTTATGGATGCAAAATTGCACCAATTGATCTAGCGTTGAGATTTTCATTTGAAAATCAGATTCCTGAATACCCCGACTGGTCGATTGAAAAATCATTCGGTTTTCATGGCTGGTTTGGTGATGCGAGCAGAGATAAATACAAAATAGAAAATGAAGCGTGATCTTATTTTGAATTAGATAGTCTGGTACGGCCTTGATAAGAATTGCCTTATAAATTTTAAAATATTTGCTGAGATCAGGCTTAATGAGATGAGAATCCATAACGACGATACGTAAAAGACAAATTGAATCTCGGGAAGAATGTCTCCTTCTCGCTAGTAATTTCCTGTATATTTTTCATTGACGCAAAAGTGGTTAGGTGTGATGCTGCTATCATGGATGCCATAAAAAGCAAATTTCGCTGCGTTTTGTTCCTTGGGATTACTTTATGCATCCAATCAGTTTTTGCTGCGAGCGGCCTCTTCCCCAAAATGCCAGCAGCAACCAACGTTTATGTGGTTAATATCCACAGGGACAGTGGGGATGCTTGGATGGCGGCTTGGGCTTTGCAAGGCATTATTAATCAAAAATCCGCTGAAATTTACCTGGTTAATAATCCGTGGGATTGGGGACCGCTTAAAGATTGTGGGAAACCATACCTGGAATTACCACGATTGACAGGCACCAACGCCGGGCTTAGAACGCTCTTTCAAAAATACCACGGAAATGTAAATAAAATGTTCATCTACGATCCCAAAAAGGATTGGACCTGGTATATGGCTTTGATGTATGGGGCACAGCAAGATGGGATTCCCGTCACAAAATCAATTGAGCATGAATTGACTTCCGAATTCGGTTGGAATGGTGAAGTGGTAGACCTTCGAAACCGATGGGCGAATCGGCTTGAAGCTTATGATTGGGCTCTTGTTAATCTGATGCCAAATTGTACTAAAAAAGTGATTTTCGCGACCAGCAACCGCCGCGACAAATATCGAGAGCGCATTGGCAATCCGATCACCGATTATGCGGTAGCCAGCAAAGGATTTGTGTTTTGGCTGGATTTTGATACTGAGCGGGCTGAAGTGGAAAAAATTTTCCGCACTCCGGGTTATGGGGTTGGTACTTCACTAATGGGGTATGCGAGCGATGCTGATGGAGCCAATTATATAGCAAACCCGTACGGCATTGGATATGTCGTCAGTGATCTTTATGCAAATGGAAGTTTTTGGTCCAGTTTTCCGGATAAAACTTATACGCAATCCCCGGGAACGGCGATTAAGGCAGAACCGGGAAAAGTTTATGCTCACATCATTTGGAGCGATGGTGACAACCTTGAATTCGATCAAAACCCGCTTTATAAGTTTTGGCACGATCCTACACGAGGAACCATACCGGTGGGAACAGAACTGGCACCCGGGCTACAGGAATTAAATTCGCCATTGTTAGATTGGTATTATTCAAACCTGACGACCAATGATGAACTGGTCGCCGGGCCGACTGGTTTCCAATATATTTTTATCGAATATTATAATGAATACCTATTTCCGCAATGGTGCCGTCTGACCCGCGCCTGGTGTGAGGGAGCCGGGTTTCGTTCAGGCCACATTTGGATGGGAGATATTCCAAGCTTGAAATACAGCGAATATATGAAGATGTGCGGATTTGATGGTGTGCTTTCTGAAGGCTTTAAGATTACAGCCGGTTTTCCGCCAGAAGTTGAAACCACTGGCGCTGGTAATGAGGAAGATCTTTTCAAACAGATCACGTCAATAAAACCTGACCCGTCGAAACCCATTTTTTGGGGATTTACTTGCATTGTTGGTGGGTTCTACCAAGGAGACCATGGATATTCAGCAATTAAACGCGTGATTGATCGCGTTAATGCGGCGTATCCTGGACGTTACATGTTCCTTTTGCCGAAAGATGAATTTGCCACCATTCGCGCCTATTACAATACAGATATGACGAACGCTCTCGGTACGCCGGACAACACCAATGGGGTGACACCTATCCCTCAAGTAGACGGAAATTTTACGACAATTGAACGCGAAGGGCGACATTACTGGCTAGTTAATCAAAGCGCATCTCCAAATTATTTTTATCTGGCCGTGCCAGATGCGTTCAGGCCCAAAGCCGGACAGACGTTGGAAATTGACCTAACCTATTTCGATGGAGGCAGTGGTGACGTGGCGATGGATTATGATTCAACGGATATTAGCGGAACACTCGGCGGCGTCTATAAACGGTACCCGTATGTTCTCCATCGTGGGAATTCGAGACAGTGGAAATTGGCCCGGTTCTACGTGAGCGACGCCGGTTTTGGCCACTTGGAAAATGGCGGCTCCGACTTCCGGTTCCAAAATGAAGGGGACGATTTGTTGATCAGTGGTGTGAAAGTCCAACGCTTGAGCCGTTAGAACATCTGTCTGTCACTATTAAAGAGTTTAAAATTGTTGTAAGTAGTGACAATATTACAACGTAACGCTTACATCAATCCATTCGTCATTGTAAAAAATTCGCGGATCATTTCAACGGTACAGTCTTTAAAAAGGGCATGTCGTGTAGTCGGATATTCCAAGCCAAATGTAGTATATCGTGTCGGTCCGTGGATGACGTGCGCATCATAAATTTCTTGGGGGTAAAATAGAAGAGTCGGTTTTTTAAGATGCCATGCCAGTAGATTTATAGAACTATGCGAACAAACGACGCCTTGCGCTCCCTCGACTACTCTTGCCGTCCCTGGGACGCTTAATTTATCAATCAGATCTATGATGTTAGGGTTTTCAGGGTCTCGAGGTTCGTATCGTCGCATTCCGTTTTGGGCAGTATAATTTCGACCGACGGCCACTAATTTAATCTGTAACTCTTTTGCCTGCTGGCAAATCATCGAAAAAACTGCCGGCGGAAAAATTTTGTATTCTTCATATGACGAAGCTGCAAACACGAAATATTTCTGGTTGCCGAGCCGTGTGATTACATCCAAATCTGAGGGGGATGGATAAAATTTCACAACTTCGGATGAATGCGGGACACGACTTATATGTGACTTCGGAGGCAATTCGTATCGAGCGCGTCTTTCGGAATCCTCATCCTCAATGTGCCGTGACCAAGCGGGAAGAATTCTGATTTTCAATTGCTTGCGTTTGGGGTGCCATTTGAAGAGTTCATCCGCAAATGGGTTGGTTGTAATCAAGACAATTTCAGCCCTGTCTTCCGGATCGAGATTCTCGATTTGTCTGTATTCACCCTGTGAATACAGTTTGTGTAAAACATCACCCAAACCGCCGTCCATCTCGAAATAATAATTCATTTTAAAAATATAATCGACACTCTACGTCTTTTACATTGTTTTCTGAACGTGCCTAGATTATCATTTTTAAGCAATAATGTAAAGCGATTTGCTGTTGTTCCTGAAATGCTGAATTCGGTTAATATGTATGGTACAGGGCGGTGATAAACAAGTTGCAAATGTAAAAGTGAAGCGTTTAAAGTTAATCTTAGCAAGCGTGCTCCAAGCCGATTTTTCTGCCAACATATTTCTCGGATTTAGATCCAACGAGAGTTTTTAGAGCAAACTCAATTGAACTTTGTGAAGTCTAAAGCACGGACTCAATCATTGGCCAAGTGCTGAAGATCGTCACATCTAGGGAGCTGTTTAACTGCTATCTCCCACGGTCATAATTTCATCTAAAATAATATGCGAAGTTTTAAAATTGTGATATTCAAAAACTCTATTGAAGCATTTAAACATCATGCCTTATTCTCCGATATTCTATATTTATTCCACTGGTTGTTTCGAAATAATTCGATATCAATTCCGCCAATAAAACTGGATTCGTAAGAAAATGTTGATGATTGACTCCCAATCAAATAAGCGGTCCTCGAAAGCAAAAGCATCTCGTAAACAGGCTGCCATAAATATGAGTTTTGAGTACACTTATTCGGATACAAAATATTGGTATTCGGCAAAGCTTCTTTAACTAACAATTTGATATCGGAGTTATCTGTGCATAAAAAAATTGGCTGATTGTTTATTTGTTTCAATCTTTCAATAAATGTAGATAATGAAGTGTTCAGATTGAACTTGCATTTTGTTTGATCTCGGAGATTGTCTGTATATCGTATATGGCAACCTACAAAATTCGAAAGAGAGCCATTTGCTTCGTTGCTAATAAAACTCTTCACGTCCTGCAATAAATGGTTAGGCCATAGGACGTCGTATTTGTAAAATTTAATTTTCCGCTGAATATAATTATTATCATCCATCGCAGAATGACGAATGGCGTAAATATGACGGACTCCAAAACTAGATAATGGAACATCTGAAACCACAGCCTCTACTATGGGGTGGCTGTTAGTTCCGTATACGTCGACAAACTGAAATAAATCACGTTCACTGATTAAAGGATAACTGCCGGCGGAAAGGTGGACGATTCGTTGCGGGAAAAGTTCTTGCATAATTTGATTCAATTCAGGTAATGCTATGCTTTGCGTTAAATCGATGTTCCATTCGTAACCGATAAAGTCCGCTAGGATTTTTGTCGAAGCAACGTTACGCAAGCAGTTGCCCAAAAGGCATGCCAAACATACATGAACAGAACTCATGCTGACACTCTATGAAATTGCCAGAAGAATACAAGAGATCAATAACACTATCTGTATAAAATTGCGATACGGAATCACGGAATCCCAATCAAAATTCAAATAATATTTATTCAACCATTCCTACACCTTGCAGCACTTTTCGTAACTTCTGGCTCGATTCTGACCATGAATATTTTGAAGTGGCAATTGTCGCTTTCAAACCTAATTTCCCAGCCTCTTCTCGGTCACTGTAAACGCGGCGCATAAGATGTATCAGATGCTTCTCGTCTGGATCCGCCCATAATCCACAACCGATGTACAAATCCTCGGCCGGAATTAATTTAAAATCCAATGGATATCCCATTTGTTCATCAAAGAATTCTGCGGTGCCCCCGAAACGTATGCTGATGATTGGACGACCCATAGCCAGTGCCTGATGTTGCATCAGGCCCCATCCTTCTCCGCGCGCAGCCGAAACAAAACAAGTCAAGTGTTGATACCAGTTTGCCATTTGCATTTCACTGAAATATTCGCGATTAAACTTGATGCGTTCGTCTGCTTCGGATGGAATTTCACAGTCTGGAAATATTTTAACGTATAACTGCACATTTTTTTGACGAGGAAACGCTTGTTTAAAAGCACTAATAACTAAATTAATTCCTTTTCGGGTACCACCTGATTCAAGCCTTCCGGCAGTTCCGAAAATACAGGGGCCGATCATATCCATTGGGGAATATCGAAAAACATCAGTATTGATTCCGAGTGGTACAATATAAATTGGGCTCTTTACTCCTGAATTAACAAAACATGACGCATTCCACTGTGTTGGAACAATTATGCATTCACAGCGATTAAGGTTTGAAATGGCCGACCAATGCAATTTTGTTGATTCCCACATCGTAAAGTGCACAGTCTTTTTGCCCGCCACTGGAGCCCAGCTTGGTGGGAACAAAACCAGTTCCCACTTGCTCGGGTATTCCTGACAGACAATTGCTTTTCGAACATTTAAAGGAATTGGGGCGAAAGTTTCGTTAATATCGATGGCACGAATATAAAAATCGTAACCAGACTTTTGTAAATCGGTGACAATTTGATTGGCGTGCAATCCATAACCAGTATATCCATTGAGGGGAGCTCGAAAGAGAATCCTGCGATGTTCAGATTTGATAGGTAAAGAGAATACTCGCTTCATTTTACTCTCCAACGTTAGCTTAATGGGCATTTTTTCAAAATAATTCCACTGCCCCACCCAGCTACCTGAAGAAGTCATCGTTAAGCGACAAGTTGTATTCTTTTCAGAAAATATTTCCAACCATAGTTGACCTTTGAGAAATGTTAGTTGCCAAAATTTCTCCATTGGGGCCAAACCTAAGCCAATGGTTCCATCAGCTTTAAACGACATTCGTCTACTGTCGAAACCAATACGGTAATACTCATAAATATTGGTCGTTAATGTCTTTATATTATCAGTAATGGTTTTATTTTGACTGGTGTCGGTACTGATAACAGATTCTCGTGGGGGGGACAGCCATTTCAAGCGCAGCTCATCCAAAAAAGATAGACAGTTGTCCTCATATTGAAACCCTGGTACTTGTTGATTAGATCCGTTTAATAGCCACTTGTATTGATTACGGTGCTGGAAAATCCTCCGCCCTTTAAAATCGTGTTGGCACATCGTGCCCGGTATACGCTCCACAGAAGTATGTATAAGGGAAAAAGATTTTCGCAATTTACGAAATGCCAAGTGAAATGTATCTTTATCTCCTAAAATGTGCCGGTAATAGAAGTCGCCATGCTCATTAAACCACAGTGCAAGGCACAATGCACGCCAACACCTTCTTTTGTTTATAATAATTTGCCCGGATTCAAACTCTGGCTCTCTAATATATGGAATTCCAAAAAGCTTCCAAACTATTGGCGTAATGCCTCGACGTATATCGGGCCAAAAAATTGCTCCCGAGTGCTGGTATGCATGAGTTTCAAACAAATAATCAGGATTTTGTACGGGAACATTGTCTGCATCGAGCAATAAGACTTCCTCGAACTTACAGTGTTTAATTGCATAAGCTTTCAGAGGCCAACCCGCTAGTTCTCGTGCCGGGTGCCGCTTTCTAACATCAAATGCATTTACGCAACGAACCCCAAATTGCTTTAGCAAAAGCCTTATGTTCTCATCCATCTCGTCTACACCCAAATGCCATAATTCGATCGGAAGCTTACATCCTAGTTTTCTTAACATTCGGATGCAAACCCAAGCACATTGTAAATACTGACCGCCCGCACAGATAACAACTCCTCGCTTGTCAAATTGATTAGGATAAGGCGGTATATGTTTAATAAAACGTTCGCTTGTCTGCCGAAATGAGTGGATCTCCAACTTATTACTATCCCACCTAACCTTACTGCCGATTTTGATTGCCGCTGAGGCTGCCTGATTTTGCTTTTGAATAAGAGACGGAAAATAACTGGAGCGGAAATAAATTTCGATCTTTTGGATAACATCTTTGGCTTCAATAATTGCCATACACCGCGGCAATTTGCGAAACAAATTGATACAAAGACGACCATTCGAATGAGATTTTTCTTCAATATTTGAATCATGAATATGAGTTTTTCCACAACCATCTTTAAGGCAACAGGACAGCGCGCCGACTGTATGAATGAATTGATGTCCAGCATATGTCCCCCAATGTACAGCCTCTGTTCCTCCGGCGACAACAACGCAAGGCCGAGTTGTAAAATGTGGAAATTTAGTTTCAACCGCAGCGGCAAGATGCGCATGTATTGTATTAAGACAAACGATACCCTGGCAATGATAGATAAGTCGAATTAATTGGCGTAAATTAACTTTTCCAAGCAGTTCGATGACATTTTTGAGCCTCGGATGTGATGGCTCGCCTATCTGAACGAACTGGATTTTTCCTCTGAAATGATTAATGACTTGTTGAAATTTGTTTGACTCCCAGCGCCGGACTGAATGAGGCTCATTATCTCCAGCTACTATTATCCAGAATGGCATTTCCTCACCAACAATTTCCTTGGCTTGAGAACTCCAAAGCTTTTCTTCATTTGATAAATGAATATCTCCCTTTAATAATGTTGGCTGAATCTGTAAACCCAGTTTCTCATTATAATAATTGATGGAATCTCGTATGACATGTTGTGTTGCGTTGTCTCGCTTTCTCAACAACAATGTTTCGCATTCAACAATCTCAAAAGTTCCAGTTGTTCTGGTTATGTATGGATTGTGCTCCCAAAATTCAGGAAAAGGAGTACGAACATCGGTTGTGAATACACCAGGATAACATTTGTGCAAATCACGAATCACAGCGGTCAATATGACGACTTCGGAAGCCGGCAAATTGCAGTTGAACATTAGATTTCTCATGGACAATTAAGCTTGGCCTTTTAATATCACGGCTAATCTGCGAAAAAAGCTTTTATGAGTAATATTTTCAACTCGCTTTGTGCCGTTTAACCCTAATTTATTTGCTAAATCACCGTCATTATAAACCTGCTGCATTTGAAAAATCATATGCTCTGAGTTCAATTCTATTCCACTTCCAATGACATTACTTTTCTTAATCGAAAACTCAACAGGATACCCTGTTTCTGTGGATAGCAAATCTGCAATCCTTCCAAATCGGGGGCCAAGCAAAGGACGTCCGACAGATAGAACCTTATGTTCAGGGGTTGACCATCCATGCGGTTCTTTAGAAGATATAAAACACGTCAACCTATGCAGCCAAGAGGCATACTGCTTGTCCGTTAAATGACTGTGGATTATTTTAATGCGTGAATCCACTGGCGCATGTGGCCTTACATTTGGCTGATATATATTTAACATAACATCCGTCGTTTCAGGGAATGCTTTTAAAAAACATTCAATTATAATTGAAATATGGGATCTAGATATAGGGCTGTCATTTAAAATACCAAAAACGCAAGGGCCATTTCTATTTATAGGCAAATAATTAAATGTCATTTTATCAATCCCTAGCGGCTGGATCCATATCGGTTGGTTTATGCTGGTAGAGCTGAACCCGGATGCATCCCATTCGCTCGGCACTATTAAGCCACATGCCATCTTCCAACGATTGATCATTTCAGGGGTGGAACAAAATGGATCCCAGAAAGTGGCCCAGAGAAGACCCTTAGGAATGCGAGTATTTACGGTTGATGGGCAGACCCATAATACTTGATCGAATTTAATACTTTTCGTATTTATTGAAATGCTCTTTCGATTTTGTGATTGTATAGACGCATGAAGGTTAATGTCCATTGATTTGAAGAGACTCCTCCCTTGTAGCATTAATTTCGGAGAAATGTCGCAATCGAATTTCACTCGCACGTCAAGGCGCTTTGTTTTAAGATGTCTCTTTTGGTTGAACCATGCCGCATGTTGGAATGTTCTGAGCGTAATTGGCATACCCTCGCCAATTAGCCAATGGCCTTTCCATATGCCGTCTTTATCTTTAGTAAGCGAACACGTTATCTGGGCTTTAGACGAGATGAACAAAATGGATGCCCCTCCTTCTCGTTTTAAATCCCAATAAGTCTCATGAATGCCAGCCCCTTGCTTAACACAACCATCCGACCCAAAAGTCATCGGACGGCTGTCGAATCCAATCCGTTCATAATAAAATACATTGCGAATAATTTCATGAGCCAATTCATTCTCCTTTTGAGGACGCTTGGCATTATTAAATCGTGGAGTTTGCTGCTTTTTACCGAACCATAAAGTTTGTAATTCTTCCAAAAATCTCCTGCAATCTGCTTCGTATTGGAAATCCCATATATGGTCATTCTCCTTTTCCAAGCTCCACTTGTCGTTGACTCGATGTTGAAAAATTCGGTTTCCATCAAAATCATGCTGGCACAACGTCCATTTTATTGCTTTCACAGGAGTAGACGGCATCGCGACAGGTTGGTTTAGTTTTCGGAAGGCTAAGTGATATGTATCTTTATCTCCTAATATATACTGATAAAAAAAATCCGAGTGGTTATTATACCACATCGCTAATTGCAGCGCAGACCAACACCTTTCCTTGTTGACTACAATTTGACCTGATTCCCACTCGGGTTCATCTCGAAATTCAACCCCACAAATATCCCAAATGGGATCTGATGGTTTTAAATGGCCAAAATCCGGCCAAAATATGGCCCCTAGTTCTTTATACTGAGGGGTTTTGAAAAGAAAATCTGGATTTACAACTGGAACATTATCCGCGTCAATAAGAATGACATCTTTGAATCGTGAGTGAAGAATTGAGAATGGTTTTAACTCCCAACCATTTAAATTTCTAATTGGATGTGCTTTTCTAACTTCGTAAGCATCGATAAATTCCACATCATAGGGGGCGGTCATTGCTCGCATTCGGTCGTCTATCTCGGATGGACCGAGGTGCCAAATTTGAATAGGAAGGTTACATTCCAGTTTTCGCAACATTCGCACTGTGACCCACGCATTTGTAAAATATTTTAATCCTCCGCCAGGGATAATGATGCCACAATCAGCAAAGTTACTTGGACAATCAGGCGCTTGCTTAATAAAAGCATCAGTTTTTTTAAGAGCCGATTTTAGCGTTAGCTGAGCATTGAGCATATTCCCCTTATTGTTAAAGCAATCCCGCTAAATGTTCCTCGCGTGCTCGAACCGATAAGAAATTCCTTCTAAAGGTGCTTATATGAGTCACGCCATATAGCGCGAGAAGCCTCTTCAATTCAGGCTTAAACACATCTGCAACATCGAGACGATTACATCGCCGATGGTCAGCATAATCTTGCATCATTTGCTGGGCATCCAATAGATTAAGCCCATCATAAGTGCAGACATGCAGCATTGGATCATTATCAATAACAACAATGTTGTCGAAAAGTTCAAGGAATCGCTTATCCTCTCCGTGAACGAGCTTTTCGTATTTTAATTCTGCCAAATTGGGAAAAAGAATCGTACCCGGAATACCTTCTGGAACCTTTATGTAGAAACCAGAACCATTTGTTAAGTTACATCGAATTTGCTGTGAAAGTAATACTGCGGCCTTTCCACGTCGTGCGACCATTTGCATCGCAATTCGGTTAGGGCCATGCCAGTCATCATCATCCCAACAAATTATGAAGTCGCCGTTTGCATGCAGTAATCCTAAATTTCTTAAATCACCAATTGTTTCTCCTGATTTCTTCTTCACCATAATTTCTGTAATACGCGCATCATCTTTTGGGTCCAGCGATCGGTTGCCGTGGTTAACTATGAGAAGATCTCGGTGAGTATAGGTTTGATTTTTGAAACATTCAATTGCCAGGCGAGCAGAATGGTATCTATCTGAATGCATACCGGTGATCATCACAGCGGTAACCAATGGGTTGTCAGTTTCAAAATATTGCCGAGAAGTCAAAGGATAGTTGGCAGCCCAATGATCTGTATGATGATACACTTGGTGCCAACGGGCGCTGTGTTCATGGATGCCATTTTCGATTCCTATATTTTGCACACGTGATAGCAAGGGATATGCTTCACGCATACGCTCCTTTTTAATGCGTTTTGCCAAATAAGTCGCGTATCGATTTGGATCTGGGTTCCAATCTGCCCTGGCCCACGACCATCGCTCTTTCCAGATGCCGACCAGCCAGCAGGTATACCCAGACCGAGTTGAGATTGCATAATGCCGTTCTGGTGGGCAAGGAAAACGATTATACGAAGCGACAGAAAAAACCTGTTGGTTAGCACGATATGCATTGCGGCAATACTCCATAAAGCGAAGGCAATCAGGTGCCGGCACCGTATCATCTTCCATATGCACGATAAAATCAGAAATCCCAAGTCCACATTCCCATGCTTGAAATGTATTGCGTCCGCCACCGTAGCACTCTGGGTTGATTGTCATTTTTACTTCCGCAAAATCGATAGCACCAACCAACTCAATCACCTCATCATTCCCCGGTTCAATAAACGGCAAAACCAAATATTCGTCGACGCCTTCACATTTTTTCAATGCATCAAGTACTTGCTTAGTATAGCATGGGCGATTACATAATACTATGGTAATGACTTTTTGCATGAGTCAATATTTGTTAACTTACCATCCCAACCTGCTTCATTATTTTTAACAGACGCGCATTTGAATTCGCCCACGTTAGGCCTGAAACACATTGTGAAGCCTTTAAGCCTTTTTGCTTTGCCTTCTCACGATCTTTAAAGACACGCCGCATCTGGTCAACAATTTCGCATTGGTCGGGTTCTGCCCAAAAACCAAACCCTTCGTAAAAGCCTTGCGCCGGAACTAGTCGAAAGCCAACTGGATAGCCCATTTCCTCATTAAAAAATTCTGCAACGCCTCCATATAATGTGCTGATAATTGGGCGACCAACGGCGAGTGCTTGATGCAACATTAGGCCCCAGGCTTCGCCATGCGAGCATGACACGAAACAAGTTAACTCAGAAAACCATTTTGCCAGTTCTGTCTCTTTCAGATATTGACCGATTATCTTAATTCGTTTGTCATCAAACGCTGGCAATTCATCATCAGGAAAAATTTTAATGTGAAGCCGGACATCTCGATTGTTGGGAAATGCATCCTGAAATGCCTGAACTACCTCTGGAATTCCCTTGCGCATGCCTCCCGATTCCATCCGACCTGCTGTGCCAAAAATGCATGGTCCGTCTAAACGCATAGATCTCAAACTAAAGACTTCGGGATCAATTCCAAGTGGGACAATTTCAATTGGGCGATCAATGCCGCACGCACTGAAACATGAGGCATTCCAAAGGCATGGAACAACGATTTGGGCGGCCTCATTTAATCGCAAAACGGTTTCGGGTGAAATTCGTGTAGATTCCCACATAGTAAAAACAAGTGAATCGGTTCCTTGTTTCGGATGAAAGCCTGCTGGTGGTAATAGCACCAACTCCCATCGTTTAGAGATGTCTTGACAGGCAATGTGCTTGCGAACGTCCATTGGAATTGGAGCATGTGCTTCATTCAAATGAGTCGCTCGAATGAGCACTTCATATCCCATTTTTCTCATGTCCCGAATAATTTGTATCGCGTGAAGACCATAACCCGAATAGCCGTTGATAGGCGCACGAAAAAGTATTTGTTTCTCTTCGAAAGTTGGACAATTAAAAATTAAAGGATCGAAAGAAGAAGACTTTGCTTTTACGCGGCGAAGTTCCACCGGCATCCGTTCAAAATGCAACCAACGACCCCTCCAATCGCCATTACCGTGTTCTGTTAATTGGCAAATAACGCCATTTTCATAAGAGATTTCCATCACCATTTGTCCATTATCTTCTCGTACATCCCAAAATTTTTCACAACCGCCTCGCCCGGTTTCAATACATCCCTTTGCAGAGAAAGTCATAGGTCGACTGTCATATCCAACACGAACATAATCAAAGGCTTGACTCGCAGTTTCTAAAATATAATCCCGCTCTTTAGCGGTTTTTGTATCAAGGTCGATACGAGATACCAAATTCGCAGGCTCATCCCATTTTTCGCGAAATTGATGAAGAAAGGTGAGGCATTCCGTCTCGAATAAGAAGCCAGGCACCCGTTCGTTTGGTTCCAAAAACTTCCACTTGCGCGTCCGATGTTGAAAGATTCTTCGTCCTTCAAAATCATATTGACAAAGCACATTGTGGATAACGCGAACAGGATGATCTGGAATGGATACAGGTGAATTTAATCTCCGAAATGCCATGTGGAACGTCTCTTTATCTCCCAAAATGTATTTATAATAAAAATCCGAATGCTCATTAAACCACATGGTAAGCAACAGTGGTTTCCAACATTTTTCTTTGTCTACCACAATTTGGCCTGTTTCCCATTCTGGTTCGTCCCGATATGACACACCACAAAGCTTCCAAATAGAAGCATCTGGCCTTAAATGCCCGATATCCGGCCAGAAAATTGCCCCTGTATTTTGAAATTGAGGTGTGTCGAATAAAACTTCAGGGTTCACAACGGGAACATTGTCAGCATCCAGGAGCATGACTTCCTTGAAAGGACAATGAAGAATCGCATAAGGCTTTATCTCCCATCCTCCAAGGCGACCAACAGGATGACGTTTTTGAATTTCAAGAACATTAATACATTGCACATTGAGGGATGACAACATATATTCTAGCTTTTCGTCTCTCTCTCCTGGCCCGATATGCCACATTTGGATTGGCAACTGACAACCCAAGTGTCGAATCATATTGATGCATACCCAGGCATTGGCGAATAATTTTGCCCCCCCCGCGCAAATGACAATGCCGCGACCTGAGTATCCACCGGGATATGAGTCCATGTATGCTGTAAAATTCTCCTGTTTACGCAATGCATTAGAAGTTGTGAGGATTTCAGTTGGGAAATCCGGTTCGATTTGGGATCCGCAATAGTTCTTGATTACTGCGGCGGAGCTGTTCCAAGAAGGATCTTCGTATTGAAGATCGTCAATATGCCGGATAACCTCAGAAACGCTAATCATGTCCATACAACGGGCAATACCCTTGTTAAAATTAACACACTGTTGGCTTTCCTTATCTTCTGGCTGGTCATCTCCTAATGGTACTGTTCTGGAGCGCCAACAACCACCCAGGCTACAGCATGGCAACATGCCGACTGAAGTGATATAACGTTGACCTGGATAGGCGTTCCAATTAGCAGGCTCACGTCCGCCGGCGATTACAACACATGCACGTAAACGGCCATTTTTACTCTCAATAGCTGCGGAAAGATGTGCCAATAAACCAGAAGATGTAACAACGCCGTGAGCATGATAAATCAACCGCATTAAATCTCTGAGGGTTGTCTTTCCGCGCAAATCAATCACATTGTCCAATGTTGGATGCATGTCATTAACATGGCCAATCTGCACAAAACGAATTTTGCCCTTATAATGATTTACTAGTTTTTGGTAGCGGCAATGTTCCCATTGCTTGACAGTTCGTTTTCGGTTACAGCCAGCATTCAGAATCCAAAATGGATCCTTCAACCGCCCGTCAATTTGAGCTACTTCAGCCGTTTTCTCTTGGACGGAAAGGTGGACATCTGGCGAAAATGCAGTCGATTGAATATTGACGCGGAGCCGCTCATTAATCTCGAAAACATAGCTTTGAACGGAATGAAGGGGCAATTTATTGCAATTCTCGATTAGCGAATTACTGCACTCGATTAAAATGTCCGCATCGTCTTCTTTAAGAGATATAAGATATGGATTATTATCCCAAAATTCAGAATAAGGGGTGCGCACATCCGTGCGAAACATCCCCGGGAGACTGCGATGGATATCCCTGATAACCGCCGTCAACAGCAGAACTTGGGTTGCTGATTGGTTACACCTAATTATTAAATCGCTCATATGACAGTCCCAAAAAGCTATATGTGCAGTCTTAGGCTGCAGCCATTACACTCGTGGTGATTTCATAATAATCAGTGACGGAATGTCAAGGAAATTGGCTATTTTAAAAAAAGGAATTGACAATCGATCTCAAAAGTTATTAAATTCTTGAACTTGGTGGCGGATTGGTCCTGAGTAAAATTATAACTAATGGATTTATGGCACCACGACAGAGATCCTTCCTCTCAAAAGGAAAAACAGAGGTTCATCCTGCAACAAGGTCTGGTAGCGGCGTTTCCAACGAAAGGGAAAAACAGTTGGCTCAACCAAGACGGAAAGCGCCACCACCTCGACCGATGCAATTCAGCCCGCGAACACAGTCTCTGTCAACATTTATGGCGCTGGGCGTTGGGTCAAGCAGTAGTTCGTCATCAAGTTCGAGCAGTTCCTCCTCGTCCAGCTCTAGTTCATCAAGTAGTAGCTCAAGCTCGTCGAGCAGCAGTTTGTCGTCCAGTTCGAGTTCAAAGAGCAGTTCTTCTTCGTCGAAGTCATCGAGTTCAAGCAGTGGTTGTATCCCTCAACCAGGACGATCCGAAGTTGGTGGAGGCTATGTCGCTTCAGGTGGTGAGTCCAATTGGAATCTTATTGGCGTTCAGGGAACAGTTAGTACATTTGATCCGTGGATTGCTTGTCAGAGCGACCCAAACTCCATGGTTCCTGCATTTTCTCAAGCTCATGTTAATCTATCGGGCGGCATTGATATTTCAGCTCAGATAGGATGGGTTAAGAGAAGGAGGCCTGATGGCTCTGTGGGAATTGACTACTTCATCGAATTTCGCGGTGATTTTCTTTCACCCAATCCTTATCAAATGTTTTTTTCCGGCCCCCCAGTTGGAACTAGTGTGACATATGTTCTGCAATTAGATACCAGTACTGGAAACTGGAGTGCATCTGGAACATTTTCAGGTGGTTCTATTAATTTTAATGAAAACAATCAGCTTTCCGATTTTAATGGTTTATATAGCAGCATTTACAAAAACATGCAGTCAACTTTGGGTTACTGGTTTATTGGTGCGTCTTGGCAAGGCGAGGCATACGACCTCGGTTCTTACATGCCGGGCTTTTCAAATAACCAATGTGAGTTCACCAATTGCCAGTATCTAACGACCGCTTCATCCTCCTGGATTAGCCCTGGGTATTTTAACTTGCAGTATGTTCCTCATCAAACCGATTCTAATGCCGATTCAAACATTACATTTTCAGGAAACATTGAAGTTTGGGATACCCGCGCTCCTCACCCATGAGAATTAGGATTATTATTAGCTGCGGTCTTTTGTTGCTTTTACTTTCCAATACTATTGTAAACGGGATGGAAACGCCTCCATTTTATGTGGATAAAAACAACTTATCTTCTGATTTTTCATTTATTCGGGTCATTTCAGTTCATATTCACGCGCCTAAGACTGAGGAAGATTATTTTACGATAATCATGATGCCAAAAAATGGCCATAAACCGGAAAATTTTTTAGGAGTTTTACAGGTGGAAGATCAAAAGGGGTTGGTTGTTCAAGCACAGGTTTGTCCTCATAAATCGGTTAATAAAGACGTTTCTTTTGAATTCGTAATATCTACAAATTATCTCAGTTCTTCTAACTTTAAATTGCTTGAACAGCGTTATAAAATCGAAGACAATCCTACGACTTACCAATTAAAGCTAGGCACTTTTATTGAAACAGAGCAATGATCCATCACAAAAAAAGCTTGCAAAAGTGGACTGATTTGTTATCTTGTTTTTTGGGTTGAGTTGGCCCTCGGAAAATTCTGATTATCTTGCTTATGGCAACGCGAAAAAAAACCTTTGTCTCGAAAGGAAAAACAGAGGTTCGTCTGGCGACAAAGGCTGGCAGCCGTGCTTCCGACGAAAAACAGAAACATTTGTCTCAATCAGGACGGAAAGCGCCACCACCTTTGCCAATGCAATTCAGTCCGCGTACACAATCGCTATCGACGTTCATGGCGCTGGGAGCGGGATCGAGTAGCAGTTCGTCACCAAGCTCAAGTAGTTCCTCCTCATCCAGTTCAAGTTCATCAAGTAGTAGCAGTAGCTCGTCAAGCAGTAGCAGTAGCTCGTCAAGCAGTAGCAGTAGTGGCTCATCGTCTTCGTCAAGCTCGGGAAGTTTTAATATCACAGAAGTGTGGTCAAATCTGTTGAGCCCTGTTTCCGCCAATTATTTGCCGGGCAGTTCCGGCGCTAATCACGACAGCTACATTATGGTGGGGGTGGATACTTCGAATGTGGCCAACGTAGGCGTTAGCGTGGATGCAGACGCCACGATTCTTCCCAAGTTAAAAGCGAGCATTTGCTATTTTGACAGCGGTGGCAATTACGTCTTTGTTGGATCTCCGGCTTCATTTGCTGCGGATGGAACGGCGAATATTGGTATATCGTCTTTTCCTTTGGACGGTGAAATTTTCAATTCCAAATATTTTGTTGTCGTGTGGGAGGATAACGATGGATCGGGCATATATAATCCAGACGACGATCCAGCTGTCGATTCAAGCGGTTGGTGTGAAATTGTGTTCGCCGACTCAGCAATACTGGGTGACGCATATGCGGCGCTTCTTGCAATTTGGACTGCGTGGACGATATATCCCGATGCACAGAATTTTCTGGGCGCTTTCATGGACGGCACCACCCCCAGCGGAGTGACGTCCGTCAGCAATATGCCAATTACCCCGAATTATACAAATTTAGATGCCACCTTGCATCATAATACCGGGGTGATTTGGACTTCAGCAACTGCAGGAACAATACCATTATATATATTTGATAATAGCACTACTTTATCTACGAAGGTACAAGCCAGTAGTGATTTCATAAATACAATAGTAAGTACGATGACATCAGCAAGCGCGATCAGCGATGTTCAAAGTTATAATTTTGGAACTGCTCCTGATCATTGGTTCCACTGGAACGGGCCAACAACCATAACATTCAACTCCGGCGATTTGTATTATGCTATGCGGCATGCGAATTTGTCCAATTATGTTGTCTGGGTGCTCGTTCAGGCCGGGACGTTACAAGTCCTTCAAGTAGCAGTTTATGGAAATGTTAATTGTATTTATAGTTTCAATTTCGATGAAACGACATCTGAGGCATTTCAATGGGGGGCACTTCTTCAGTCGGGGTATTTAGGCCCCAGCAACACACAAGGTCAAGTTTTTTATTATCAGGTGTCTTTTGACAATGGCGATATTAGCGGCGTGCCTCCTTACACTTACCCGCCACCTTGAAACCCAAACTCATCCTCTGCCTCACGCTCGTTTTGAGCGGCGGGTGGTTCGGCTGTGCAAAGCCTCAGGAAAAAGTGGAGTCTGTGAGCTTGCCGTCGGGCGAAGTTTTGGAAAACCACACCCATTGCGAATCCGGCTGGCCTGGCGGCGTCCGAATCAATGAATTGTTTCTGAAAAACCCAGCCACCGGCGCTTCCGAGCGGGTTGATGCCAATGGTGATTTGGATTACCCTTACGGTCCCTCCCTGCTGGAACGGTTTCCGCATCCGCAGGAAATCATGCGCGGGGATGAAAAGGTGTTGATCATCGGCCCTTATGTTTGCAAGTGGTGGATTTGGGAAAAACGGCCTTATTGGTATATCGCCCGTTTTGACATGGCGGCGGGAGACGCGAAGGAATATCTGCGGTCGTTCTTCAAGCCAGCCAATCCCGCGCTCTATTCATCGCCGGGTTCAGGCCCGGAATGCTTTTTGCATTATCAGATTGAAAGCCTCAATCTGGAAAACAATGTTCTGACCGTCAAACGGGTGCCGTGGAATGCGCAGGTGGAACCTCCGGAATTTCGCGACTTTCCCGATTATCTGGTCTACAGCGCCATTGGTTACAACGGACGTTCCGGCTATAAGCTCCCATGGAAGTTTGACGAGGCGCGCACGCGGGCCAAAAACGGGCCGCGTTGGGAAAAACCCATGCCCTCCAGAATGGCATTGGATTATTCCGTCATCACCTTTCCGGCCAAGGCAGGTTTCATGCCGCACGGAGAAAAGCGTGATGTTGCGCTGACTCATGCCGGAGCCAGGGAAATCGCCGCGACGTCGCTGGAATTGTCCGACCAGGAAGTGCGGGGCGCTGAATGCAAATATGTCATTCTCACCAATGCCGTCACCGACAAAATCGAAGCCATGTATGGCTACGCCTGTGCCGAGACGAATCACTTTTACATCGTCTGGGAACCACGCAATCCACAGGCATGGCATTCGGCAGCGACGCTCAATCTTGATGAATGGGCGCTGGTCGGTGAAGATTGGTTTGGACGAAATATCCTTCGTGACGAATACATCCGGTTGCGGAAAATTGAGCCATGAAACCCAAACTGCTCCTCGGCCTCGCACTCGTTCTGGAAGTCGCCAAAAATCATACGGTTTCCTCTATGGCTTTTTTCCAGCGCGGTTTGCTTTTCACTGGAGTTTGATGTTTTTGCATATTACGATACTGAACCCAGATATACACCCCTGACTTAACTGCAATGCCAACCAATCTCTTCTCCGAATTCTTCGCAAATGTTGATGCGTTTATCACGAGCCAGTGACGATGGCGTGATCACACAAAATGAAGAGTTAATATGATTTTTGGAAATGGTAAGTATCAAATGTCTTTGGCTCATTTAATGAAAGATTATCAACGTAAATGATCACAAGGAAGATAGCCTTGCCTCGAATGTGTGGACAGGGTGTGATCGCATAAGGCATGGGTATTACTCGTTGAGGTTGGTTTCAAAGTCCATAGGGGATAGATAACCGAGGGCGCTCTGGAATCGCACGCGGTTATAAAGACTTCGATTCATTCAAAAACGGCGCTTTGGCCTGGGCTCGTGTGGCGAACTGGCAGCGGTGGATCAGTGCGCGTTTGAGACTTCTCAAGAAACTTTCAATAGGAGCACTGTCATAGTAGTTGCTTTGCTACCTCATCCTTGGGATGACCCCAAAGCCAGTGTAATTTGCTATTTTTATGGTGCTTTATACCATTTCTAGTTTGTAATTGCACTATTTATGGGTATGGCAAAAGGGGTGATGCCGAAACGATTTCACCTTGAACGTCCGGATTTGGCCAAAGAGGTTGCCGAAGCACTGGCGCAGTGCCAGAACGTTAAAGATCAACAACGTTTATTGGCCATGCGGCTGGCTGCTGGCGGATAAATGACGGCTGCTCAGATCGCGGAACAACTGGGGGTCAGCCGACGACAGTTTTTTAATTGGGTCAATGCGCTCCAGGCTGGTGGCGTGGCCGCTTTGCTCAAACGTGAACATGGCGGCGGAGCACCGGCACGGATCCAAGGCCAGTTACAGGAGCAGTTGCTGGCCGGGTTGAGAAAGGGGCAGTGGAAACGGGCCAAAGAAATCCAAGCCTGGCTTAAACGCGAACATCAGACCAGCCTCAGTCTCAAAGGAGTATATTACTGGCTGGGAAAATTGGGCGGAGTCTTGAAGGTGCCGCGCAAGACTCACGCCGGCAAAGACGCGGCCCAAAGCGCCGAGTTCCAGCAGACGCTCTGCGCGCGGCTCAGGAACTTGAGCGTGGCTGGTGGAAAGCAGGTCCGCATTTGGGTGGCCGATGAGCACCGCTATGGCCTGATTCCGGTGGTGCGGCGGTGTTGGAGCTTGCGCGGGTTGCGACCGGTGGCGCCCTATCAAACCAAATACGAATGGAGCTATCTTTACAGTGCACTGGAAGTAGACGGGGAGAATGCTGCCGAGTTTCTTTGCCTGCCGGGCGTCAGCTTGGAAATGAGTCATTTGTTTTTGGCGCACCTCTCAGCGCAAGACCCGCAAGCCGAACATGTGGTCATTTGGGATCAGGCAGGATTTCATCCCGGGCTGGTGCCCTTGGCTTGCCAGCCAACATCCATCTGCTGGCCTTGCCACCCTATAGTCCGGAACTAAACCCGGTCGAAATCATCGGCGACCTGATCAAGGACCGGATCGCCAATACCCTTTGGCACACTTTCGAAGCATTGGAAAAAGCGATCAGCCAGGAACTACAGCCCCTGTGCCAAAGCGCCGAGCGCGTACGGAGCTTGGTTTCACACCCTTGGCTCATTGAACAAGTAAACATTACCGCACCGGAGAATAGTGCAATTACGTGCTAGAAGTGGTATTACTTGTTAAACGCTATACCATCTGGTATCACTCTGCAGGTCAATAATTAATCCAAAATTTATATAAGAGAAAATGGCAAAATCTGAACTACAAGTCAAAAAGTTGGTCCTAAAAAACTTTCAATCTCCAGGTGACATTGTAATGCTTACTGCGGCTACACGCGATTTGCATAAATGTTATCCTGGTCGGTTTATAACAGATGTTCGAACACCGTGCTCTCACCTATGGGAAAACAATCCTTATTTAACACCATTAGACGAAGATGAAGCGGATGTCCTTTCATTAGAGTGCTTATACCCACTCATTCATCGTAGCAATCAAATCCCGGCTCATTTCATCCATGGTTTTATTGATTTTCTAAATCAAAAACTTAATTTACAAATTAAACCAACAGAATTCAAAGGTGATATACATATATCGAAAGCGGAAAAATCATGGTTTTCACAGATTCGTGAGATTGTTGGCATGGATTTACCGTTTTGGATTATAGTTGCGGGGGGGAAAAATGATTATACAATCAAATGGTGGGACCACCGCCGGTTTCAACAGGTGGTCGATCATTTTATAGGCAAAATTTTGTTTGTGCAAATTGGAGAAAGCGGGCATTGCCATCCAAAATTGAATGGAATTTTGGATTTGCGGGGGAAGACGGATTTGCGGCAACTTGTCCGCTTGGTTTACCATTCGCAAGGAGTTTTATGCCCAGTGACTTTGTTGATGCACCTGGCAGCCGCTGTCGAAGTAAAAGGTGGAGTTCCCCAAAATCGTCCGTGCGTTGTTGTCGCAGGCGGGCGAGAGCCGTCTCAGTGGGAGGCATATCCGCACCATCAATTCATTCACACAAATGGAAGTCTTAAATGTTGTGATCAGGGCGGCTGCTGGAAGTCCAGAACTGTTCCTTTAGGCGACGGAGATGAGAAGGATAATCCCGAAAACTTGTGCGTAGATGTTCTGAAAGGTCTGCCGCGGTGTATGGATATGATCAAAGCGGAATATGTCATTCAGCGTATAGAAATGTATTTTGAGGGTGGTGCAGTTCAGTATCTGGATCCAGTAGAATATCAAGCTGCAAAGCCTTTTTTGACCCGGCAGAGCGGTAAGATTATCTCAAAATCGAGGCGAGCAAAGTCTCAGCGAAAAAAACTATGAAGTCGCGCTTTATTTCCAAAGTTATGAGAACGTCAAAGAAAAGTGCTGAAATAATTCAACGCAGATTTCCCTTTTGAGAATCAATTGACTATTAATCCAATTCATTCTCGTTTTTGTACTTCTCCTATGTCGATGTAAATTCTTTGATCATGAGGGTCTGAGCGGAAATCATTGACTTGCACGACCCAATGTTTACCTTTGATGATGTGCAGTATCCTAAATGACGAGGTTTGGATTGAAATAAAAAATTTGTATTAAGAATGAATACAATGCTTAACAGTTCGACGTCTCTGGAAGCTGCTAATTCCTTTATTTCAAACCTTTCACCATATCCCGACCGTTATGAAGGGTGTGGTATAATCATACCTGCTGGAGGAACTACCTATTTTGCCAATGCTTGGGTCTGCATTCATATGCTTCGTTTCCATGGTTGCAACCTGCCTATCCAATTATGGCATTTGGGAGAGCACGAAATGGATAATAATATGTGTCAGTTACTTTCAAGTTTAGACGTAACTTGTGTTGACGCGTTGGAGTTAAGGAAAAAAATTCCATGTCGAATTTTGAATGGCTGGGAGCTAAAGCCGTTTAGTATATTACATTCATCATATGAAGAAGTGCTATTATTGGATGCCGACAATGTTCCGGTCATGGATCCAACTTTCCTTTTTGAGACCCCCGAATATAAAGAAACTGGTGCCATATTCTGGCCGGATTTCTGTCGGTTGGGTAAGAGTCGTTTGATTTGGTCGCTATGCGGGGTGGAGTATCGAAACGAACCTGAATTTGAAAGCGGCCAAATACTCATCAACAAAAGGAAGTGCTGGCGCCCAATAAATTTGGCGATGTGGTACAATGAGCATTCCGATTTCTTTTACCAACATGTACATGGAGATAAAGAAACATATCATATGGCTTTTCGTAGACTAAAAGCCCCGTATTCGATGCCCCCTTACTCCATTTGTGGGCTTGAAGCAACTATGTGTCAGCACGATTTCACCGGCAGACGTATATTTCAACATCGTAACACGGATAAATGGAACCTCTTTGGTGAAAACAAGCGAATCAACGGTTTCCTTTATGAAGACGAATGTCTTAAATTTCTGGATGATTTGCGGAGTCATTTTAAAAACGGTCTTGGCCAAGTACGATGGTATGACTCGTCGTTAAAAACAGAAATGGAAAATCAGGCGGCGAGTGATCTGCTGAACCGCAGATTCATTTACCGCAGGGTAGGTTTAGATGAGCGCCCGATGACTTTTTTATCCGAAGGAAGGGTCGGTGAAGGTGCCGCTCGCAAAGAGATATTTTGGGACATTCGAAATACTAAGGATGGGGTTAAGCTTGAAATATTTTCGGCCGATGATTTGACCTGTTCACTGGCATTGAATGAAAATGGTTCTTGGCATGGTAGATGGCTAAAATATGAACAATGTCCGGTTGAAATATTTCCCATGCCCGCATAGGGAAGCAGTTGGCTGCTAACGAGTTCGTCCCAGTTCGAATCTTAGTTTTGGAGAAGCTTTGCAACATCCAGAATTGCCAGTGATGGTTACTCAAAGTTCACCCTAGTTACTCCTAATTATGCTTGAGAACCACAAGAAAATGTGGTATTTCTAAAACAGGTAGTGGACATTTATGTCCGATTCCGACCCTCGCTTTAGCTTTCATTCGAAACAGTCTGGTTTTCACAAAAGGGCAACGCCTGACGGTTCGTTGTCTTTACCGTTTTTGATCCTATTTCCCCCCTTTTGAACAAATCGTATCCCATATATGCAGCGATACGGGTATGATATGGAGCAGTTGGAAACAGCCTGTTGCATTCCCAAAGGCTGAGCCTAGCATTTGAGCCGCTTCCTACTGCCGGATTTCCATTTCGAACCATTTCTTCTTGAGATGTCTACCAAGGTTTGCAGGCTCCTTGGTGATTGGAAAACTCTGTGTCCAAACTGGTGCAACACCCTTGCGAGCGACAGTTATTCTGCGGTCGCAAAAAAGGCTACACCGCGCACAGGATGCGTTGCTATGTTGACCTTGAACTGATGGTGCTTTTATTGTAGGTGTTTTTCGCGTATTGAACTCTCATGTCGAATGGGGAAATTGAATGGCTTATGTTTTCTCGTTTTGAGGCTGAATTGTATATGCAAATTGATCTATGTGTAAAACCCAACTGTAGTACTGCCTCCTGAAAGAGGTGCGAATTAAAATATTCTCACTTTTATTCTCACTTTGAGGTTTTGAAAAACGCAAAAGCCAATGAAACCATTGATTTCATTGGCCCTTCTTTAAATTGGAGCGGGCGATGGGAATCGAACCCACGTGTGCAGCTTGGAAGGCTGCCGTTCTACCATTGAACTACGCCCGCAAATGCTGCTTTGGATGTTAGGCGGTGGCTTGTGGGAATGCCAGCCTTTTCCACACTGATTACCCGGGGACGCGGCAAAACCGCACAAACGTGCGGTATGACGATTCCACAAGTGCTGCTATTATTGGTGAAACTTTTGAACCCGAAATCGTTTGATATAGCCTTATGAATACTTGGTCTCGCTTTATTGGTGCCAAATCTTCCATCATCGCGATTGCGTTTGGATTATCCACGGGTGCTGCCTTTGCTGCTGCCACGGCTAATGACACTGCCTCGAATTATTCAGGCGGAGGGTGGGGAACAACGCCTCCAAACGACGGTACCGGGTTTGGTTCGTGGAATGTAACGGTAGACAACAACAATGGTCCGCCTTATGTCGGGACTTACCTCGCCGGTAGCGGCACTGGTAATTCAGGCACGCCAATTGTAGATGGTGGTGGCAATGCGTGGGGCGTTTATGCCAACGGAGGTTCGGGGACTGGAGAGATTATTTTAATGCGTCCTTTTACGACAGGGAGCAGTGGTTCAGCGTCTTTGTACAACCAGACATTGAGCTTTGAGCTTGGAAGCGGCGGCGTTGGACCAGGGCAGGGACTTTTATCGGTAGAGATTGGCAACGCGTTTGATTTCCAATATATCGGCTCAGGCGTGGACGATTTTGAATTCAATGATCCCTCAACTGCAGGTGACCCGGCGAATACTGGTGTCGATTTCAGCGAGTTGAGTGCTGGAATCGATGTATCGCTGATGGTGAGCGGCGCGCTGAACAGCACTTCAGAAAATTACACGTTTACAGTATCTCCCTTTGTCGGCGGCAGCCCGTTATACTCCACGAGTGGAACCTTCGACAGTTCGTCGTTCAACACGGCATCATTTAACCTAACCGACGCGAACACCACCGGAAACGGCTATTTCAACAACCTTAACATCACTCCTGAGGCCGCTCCCGAACCCGCAATTGCGGCCTTTCTGGGTATTTCCGGTCTC
>Ga0206819_10041_pt1 | contig 47822 bp, 40 predicted proteins | sample Alteio_BWOrgCont_87_FD_152855 | JGI IMG/M metagenome (GOLD analysis project Ga0206819, IMG submission 152855) | Enriched cells from forest soil in Barre Woods Harvard Forest LTER site, Petersham, Massachusetts, United States -... | ecosystem: Environmental > Terrestrial > Soil > Temperate forest >... | reverse complement strand
CAGCGAGGTTATTGAAGAGGACATGGAAGAAGGCGTGAAAGATGCCGCTCCTAAGTTCCACGGACTCTCGAAACAGAGCCATCCTGCGGTTCATCAGCTCTTCCAGGCTGGTCGAAGAGGGCAGCGAGGTTATTGAAGAGGACATGGAAGAAGGCGTGAAAGATGCCGCTCTGATTGCCGCTGCTCAACGGGTTGAACATTACGAGATGGCAGGATATGGCTGCGTCCGAACCTACGCCACCTTGTTGGGAGATACCAAGGCTGCAAGACTTCTTCAGCAGACGCTTGAAGAAGAGAAAGAAGCCGACCAAGTGCTCGGTGGCATTGCCGAGCAAATCAACGTAGCAATTCCCCAAGGCGGAAATCAGAACGCAAAGGTGACGGCGAACACGTCAGGCCGAAAGCCGAAACGCGCCGCTTAATCCGCAGAAATTTCACGGAGGAGACTTTTGAGATTTGGGGTTTCTACAGGAATTTCGATCCGGGAATACAAAGTCGCTCGGATCGTTAACGGCTTTGCGGCGAAGTAGGCTGTCGATGACGTGAGAAAGTAGCAAACTCATAGGAGGTACTTATGCTCTATTGGGCATTGACGTTCTTGCTGGTCGCGCTTATCGCTGCGGTTTTCGGTTTCACCGGAGTGGCGGTGGCTGCGGCGGGGATCGCGAAAGTTCTGTTCTTTATCTTTCTGGTGTTATTTGTGCTCACGCTGGGCAGCCACGCGACACGGAGCGCCAGAGGGATCTAGGACGTTCGTCTAAAATCGAATTCCTACAGTTGACCCGAGCCGGTTTCGGCTCGGGTCATAATTTTTGCGCCTGTACTCGCAAGAAATTCCGGGGTGCTTTCTGGGCAGTTAAGGCAATTCGTGCTTCCAGATACACGATCAGCCCGATGGGTGATCCTGTGAGACTGATCTATAAGTTAGAAAGTCCCAACGCGAGGGATGGAGGCAGGCGTTGTAAGCGTACCCTCCTTTTTGGAGTCAGCGCTTGCCTTCTTCCCGACACGACGGGGCAATGGAAAGTAGCAAGAGGTGAGAATTCATTGGTTCGGGGCTATCCGATGGTTAGGTCTGGCAACTAAACCCTGACGCTGCACAAAATCTGCGTGTGTGTGCAGCGGCATACAACATAGCAATAGGAGCAATTCATGGGAAACGAAACTGAAAAGAACTTCCAGAAGCAGCAACCGACCGGCGGTTCTGTGGATCAGTCAAAGCAGAATCCTTCGCATCAGGGTGGGCAGAGTCCAAACCAACAGGACCAGTCGAAGAAGAACCCTATGCGCGATGACGATTCCCGTCAAGGTAACAACGAAACCGGATCCGACCAGGGTGACAAGCGGCGCGCATCCTAGTCGCTTCACACTGGAACAAGGTCAAGGCCCCCGGCGAACTGTACCGGGGGCTTTTACTTTCGCCGTAAGAGTTTGAATTCTATTGTCGTTAGCAGCAGCCCGCAGGACGACTCCTTCCCGAGATTTACAGCAAAGATCGATCGCTGCCTACAGGAAATACCCTAGAGCGAAGCCCGTATCTTCCATGATAAGAAAACTATAAGGCCGAAGTTCTGCCTACTTGTATTTGCACGTTACATTTTGAGACTCGCAGGAACAGCGGCAAATTTGACGCGACCAGGGCTGTTTATGGCTTCTGGCCAAATTGGTCCTGTCGCTGCACGTCGAATACTAAAGACGCAGAACTGAAAGCGAGATCGCACATAACAGCTATCTCAACGTTCATTTAAGAGACCATCATGAAAAAGCACGACCGAAATACGGCGACCGCGACGATAGAGGGTGCAGCCAAAACGAGCGAAAGCAGCAACGGGCATTCCAAAGTTACGACCGAAACTGCCTCTGCCGATTTCACGACGATATTGGCTAGCTTGCAAACCATGCGCGACGGAGATTTTTCCGTCAGGCTTCCGGGTTCCTGGACCGGCATCGAGGGCAAGATCGCAGACACCTTTAACGAAATCGCAGCTGCCAATCAGCAAATGGCACAAGAGCTAAAGCGGGTTGGGCAGGTTGTCGGTAAAGAAGGACGGACTCGCGAGCGCACCCGATTTCACGAGTCGAGAGGAGCGTGGGGCGAGATGGAGATCTCGGTCAACACGCTGGTCGAGGATCTTCTTCGACCAACCACCGAGGTCACTCGCGCTATCGCCGCCGTTGCTCAGGGCAACTTAACCCAAACTGTGCGGCTCGATGTCGACGGTCGTCCACTTGAGGGCGAGTTCTTGCGCTCGGCCAACATCGTGAACACCATGATTCAACAACTCGGCGTCTTCACGGCCGAGGTAACGCGCGTGGCTCGCGAAGTGGGTACCGACGGAAAACTGGGAGGCCAGGCGCAAGTGCCCGGCGTGGCTGGAACATGGAAGGATCTCACGGATTCGGTCAACTCAATGGCCAGCAACTTGACCGGACAGGTTCGCAATATCGCTGAAGTCGCGACGGCAGTGGCGAGCGGCGATCTCTCCCGCAAAATTACCGTGGACGTGCGCGGCGAAATTCTCCAACTAAAAGAAGCCATCAACACCATGGTGGATCAGTTGCGGTCTTTCGCATCGGAAGTGACCCGCGTCGCCCGCGAAGTCGGAACCGACGGCAAACTCGGTGGACAAGCCGTTGTGCCTGGAGTCGCTGGCACATGGAAAGATCTCACCGACTCCGTCAACGCGATGGCCGGAAACCTGACGGCGCAAGTGCGCAACATCGCCGAGGTTACGACCGCCGTGGCTCGCGGCGACTTATCGCGCAAAATCACAGTGGACGTAAAGGGTGAAATCCTCGAACTCAAAGACACCATTAACACCATGGTGGATCAGCTCAACGCCTTTGCTGGAGAAGTGACCCGCGTGGCGCGTGAAGTCGGCACTGAAGGCAAGCTGGGTGGCCAGGCTCAAGTGCCCGGCGTCGGCGGCACATGGAAGGATCTTACCGACAACGTGAACTTCATGGCCAGCAACCTGACCGGTCAGGTTCGAAACATTGCTGAAGTGGCAACCGCCATCGCCAGTGGCGATCTTTCCCGAAAGATTACCGTCGACGTGCGCGGCGAGATTTTGCAGCTCAAAGAAACTCTCAACACCATGGTCGACCAACTCAACCGCTTCGCTGGTGAAGTGACGCGCGTGGCGCGCGAAGTCGGCACCGAAGGACGATTGGGCGGTCAAGCGAACGTGCCGGGTGTCGCCGGTACGTGGAAGGATCTTACTGACTCCGTCAACTCGATGGCCGGAAACCTCACCGGTCAAGTACGGAACATTGCGGAAGTCACGACTGCCGTGGCTCGTGGCGATTTGTCGCGCAAAATCACAGTCGATGTGAAAGGCGAAATTCTCGAACTTAAAAACACCATCAACACCATGGTGGACCAGCTCAACGCGTTCGCGGGAGAGGTGACTCGTGTTGCACGCGAAGTCGGTACCGAAGGCAAGCTCGGCGGCCAGGCACAGGTGCCCGGCGTGGCCGGAACGTGGAAGGATCTGACGGACAATGTGAACTTTATGGCCAGCAACCTGACCGGCCAAGTACGAAACATCGCCGAGGTCGCGACCGCTGTGGCTCGTGGCGATTTGTCACGCAAGATCACAGTCGATGTGAAAGGAGAAATTCTCGAACTCAAAGACACCATCAACACTATGGTGGATCAGCTTAGATCATTTGCTTCCGAAGTTACGCGTGTAGCCCGTGAAGTCGGTACTGATGGCCGGTTGGGCGGGCAGGCGCAGGTGCCGGGCGTGGCCGGAACCTGGAAGGATCTTACGGACTCTGTCAACTCAATGGCCAGCAACTTGACCGGACAGGTACGCAACATCGCCGAAGTCGCAACGGCTATTGCGAGTGGCAACCTGTCGAAGAAAATTACCGTTAACGTCAGCGGCGAAATTCTTCTGCTCAAGGAAACCATCAACACGATGGTGGACCAACTGAATGCGTTCGCAGGCGAAGTGACACGCGTGGCCCGCGAAGTCGGTACGGAAGGTCGTTTGGGCGGTCAGGCAAACGTGCCCGGCGTGGCCGGCACCTGGAAGGATCTAACGGACTCGGTCAACTCTATGGCCGGAAACCTTACCGGGCAAGTGCGAAACATTGCCGAAGTGACGACCGCCGTGGCTCGCGGCGACTTGTCGCGCAAGATCACAGTCGACGTGAAAGGAGAAATTCTTGAACTGAAGAACACCATCAACACCATGGTGGATCAGCTAAACGCTTTCGCCGGCGAAGTGACACGCGTGGCCCGCGAAGTAGGAACCGACGGCAAACTCGGCGGTCAGGCGCAGGTACCCGGAGTCGCTGGGACGTGGAAGGATCTCACGGACAACGTGAACTTCATGGCCAGCAACCTGACTGGGCAAGTGCGCAACATCGCGGAAGTGGCCACGGCGATTGCGACTGGCGACCTTTCTAAGAAGATCACCGTGGACGTGCGCGGCGAGATTCTGCAGCTTAAAGAAACGCTCAACACCATGGTTGAGCAATTGCGTTCGTTCGCGGCGGAGGTAACTCGCGTGGCGCGGGAAGTGGGCAGTGAAGGCCGTTTGGGCGGACAAGCCAATGTGCCGGGCGTCGCCGGGACTTGGAAAGATCTCACTGACTCGGTCAACGCGATGGCAGGAAACCTCACAGCCCAAGTCCGAAACATCGCCGAAGTCACTACTGCCGTGGCTCGCGGCGATTTGTCGCGCAAGATCACGGTCGATGTGAAGGGCGAAATTCTCGAACTCAAGAACACCATCAACACGATGGTGGATCAGCTCAACGCGTTCGCGGCAGAAGTTACGCGCGTGGCGCGCGAAGTGGGCACCGAAGGCAAGCTTGGAGGCCAGGCTCAGGTGCCCGGAGTGGCAGGCACCTGGAAAGATCTTACCGACAACGTCAATGTGATGGCGGCTAACCTTACTGAGCAGGTGCGCGGCATCGTGAAAGTTGTGACTGCCGTCGCCGATGGCGAACTCACGCAGAAGCTGACCGTGAACGCCAAGGGTGAAGTCGCGGCTCTGGCAGAAACCATCAACAACATGACTGGAACGTTGGCCACCTTCGCTGACCAGGTTACGACCGTGGCTCGCGAAGTCGGCGTGGAGGGCCGACTGGGCGGTCAAGCCAACGTGCCTGGCGCGGCCGGCACGTGGAAGGATCTTACCGGCAACGTGAACCTGCTCGCCGATAACCTGACCAACCAGGTGCGCGCGATCGCGGAGGTAGCAACCGCCGTGACCAAAGGCGACCTGACCCGATCGATTCAAGTGGAAGCGAGCGGCGAAGTTGCCGAGCTGAAAGACAACATCAACACGATGATTGACAACCTGCGTCTCACCACGGACCGCAACACCGAGCAGGATTGGCTCAAGACAAATCTCGCGCGCTTCACCAGCATGTTGCAGGGCCAGCGCGATCTGACCACCGTGGGACAAAAACTGCTGTCGGAGCTGGCGCCGCTAGTCAGCGCGCAACAGGGTGTGATCTATCAAATGGAAACCGAAGAGTCGGCTGGAATGGTGCTGCTCTCAGCCTTCGCGGCTGACGGGCACGATGGGCATCTGCGCCGCATCAAGTTGGGTGAGGGTCTCGTCGGACAGTGCGCGGCGGAAAAGAAGCGCATGCTGATTACAGACCTCCCGGGGAACACCGTTCCTATCCGCTCGGGTCTATTCGAAGCGGTCCCGAAAAATGTCATAGTCTTACCGGTTTTGTTCGAAGACCACGTCAAGGCCGTGATTGAGCTCGCCTCACTAAACAGTTTCACCGCATCGCATCTCGCATTTCTGGAGCAGCTCACGGCCAGCATCGGCATTGTGTTGAACAGTATTGAGGCTACGATGCAGACCGAAGGCCTGCTGAAGCAGTCTCAGCAGTTGGCTACCGAACTGCAGACGCAGCAAAGAGAGTTGCAGCAGACCAACGAGCAGCTCGCGCAAAAGGCGCAGCAGCTCGCTGAACAGAACGTGGAAGTCGAGCGCAAGAACCAGGAAATTGAGCAGGCGCGCGGCGCGTTAGAAGAGAAGGCGAAAGAACTCGCGCTCACCTCAAAATACAAATCCGAATTCCTGGCCAACATGTCTCACGAGTTGCGTACACCGTTGAACAGCATCCTGGTGCTGGGTCAACAGCTCACGGACAACCCGGACGGCAACTTGACTCCCAAGCAGGTCGAATTCGCTCGAACCATTCATGGTGCGGGAACCGACCTGCTGAACCTGATCAGCGACATTCTCGATCTTTCCAAGATCGAATCTGGAACCGTTTCGGTTGAAGCCGAAGAGGTATTCTTCGCGAGCCTGCTCGATATGGTCGCCCGCCCGTTCCGTCACGAGGCAGAAAATCGGCGGCTTACTTTCGAGGTGCAGGCCGATCCGCATCTCACTCGCAGCTTGGTCACTGACTCGAAGCGTTTGCAGCAGGTACTTAAGAACCTGCTGTCGAACGCGTTCAAGTTCACCGAACAAGGCACTGTTAATCTGGCGGTCTCAGTAGCGACCGGCGGTTGGAGTGACGACCACCCGATCCTTAATTCGGCTGCCTCCGTTGTGGCATTTGAGGTGACCGATACCGGTATCGGCATTCCGTCGGAAAAACAACGCATCATCTTTGAGGCGTTCCAGCAGGCAGACGCCGGCACCAGTCGTAAGTACGGAGGAACAGGTTTGGGGTTGGCGATCAGCCGAGAGCTGGCTAGCCTTCTCGGAGGAGAGATTCAGCTGCGTAGCGCACCAGGCAAAGGAAGCACCTTCACTTTGTATTTGCCTCAAACCTACGTGGGTCCCTCCGTGTCCAGTGCTGCCTTGGCAGAACGGAAAGGTCGTTCCACCACGGCGCCCTTGCAGTTAGCAGCCGTGCGTGCGACAGAGGCCGCGGTCGAACACGTTCCCGATGACCGCGAAGACTTGCAGCCCGACGACCCGATCCTGCTCATTGTCGAAGATGATCCGCACTACGCCCGCGTCCTTTGCGATCTCTCTCGCGATACGGGATTCAAAGTGCTCGTGGCGATGAAGGGCGCGGAAGCCTTGACGCTTGCCCGCGAGTTCCATCCCACCGCCGTTTCGCTGGACGTCTTCTTGCCCGACATGTTGGGCTGGACCGTGCTGAACCATCTGAAACAGGATCCATCCACTCGCCACATTCCGGTCCAGATGTTGACGCTCGATGAAGACCGGCACCACGGGCTTGCCCGCGGGGCGTTCTCCTTTGTTACCAAACCGACCACGCCCGAGGGATTGGGTGCGGCTCTAACGCGGATCAAGGAATACACTACGCCGCGCCGAAAGCGATTACTGGTGGTAGAAGACAACCCAGCCGAGCAACTCAGCATTCGCGAGCTACTGGGTTCTGACGACATCGACGTCTCGATCGCATCCAGTGGCGGCGAAGCCCTCGCCGTGCTCAGCGAACGGCCGTTTGACTGTGCTGTGCTCGACCTGCGACTTCCCGATATGTCGGGCTTCGACGTTTTGGAGCGCCTGCGCGATACCCCGTCGCTCAGCGATCTGCCGGTCGTAGTATTCACTGGGAAAGAATTGTCATCGGAAGAAGACGCCCGCCTGCATACGCTGGCGCGCAGCGTAGTGGTGAAAGGAGTGGAGTCTCCCGAGCGACTGCTGGATGAGACTGCCTTGTTCCTGCATCGCGTAGTTGCTGATCTCCCGGCAGAGAAGCAGAAAATGCTCGACCGTCTGCATCGTTCTGATGACGCGCTCGTGGGAAGAAAGGTGCTCGTGGTGGATGACGATGTCCGGAACATCTTCGCTCTCAGCAGCGTGCTTGAGCGCCGAGGAATGACTGTGTTAACCGCTGGGACGGGACGCGAGGCCATCGCAACTCTCGAGTCGACTCCTGACATGGCAATCGTGCTAATGGATATCATGATGCCCGAGATGGACGGATACGAGACTATGCAGGTCATCCGGCAGAATAGTTTGTTCCGGCGGCTGCCGATCATCGCGCTGACTGCGAAAGCCATGAAGGGCGATCGCGAGAAGTGCCTGGAAGCGGGCGCGTCCGAGTATCTGGCAAAACCGGTGAATACCGAACAGTTACTTTCCGCGCTTCGTATGTGGCTTCACAGATGATTTTTACTGATGATCTGAAGTGACTGGGCAACAAGGGAAGTGGAGGCATAACAGAACAACCATGACGAGAAATGAAAGAGTCAACATTCTCATGGTCGACGATCAACCGGCCAAGTTGCTCAGCTATGAAGTGATCCTGAGCGAACTAGGCGAGAATCTAATCAAGGCGACCTCGGGGAAAGAGGCTCTAGAGCATCTGCTGAAAACCGACATCGCCGTCGTGCTGATGGACGTGAGCATGCCCGATCTCGATGGTTTCGAGTTGGCGGACATGATTCGTCAGCATCCGCGCTTCCAAAAGACCGCCATCATCTTTATCTCCGCCGTATACCTGACTGATGTCGACCGCCTTAAAGGATACGAGCGTGGCGCGATGGATTATATTTCCGTTCCGGTCATTCCCGAACTCTTACGGGCAAAAGTCAGCATCTTTGCCGAACTGCATCGCAAGGCGCTCCAGCTGGAAACGCTCAATCGGGAGCTGGAAGCACGGGTCAGCGAGCGAACCGAAGAATTGGAAAAAAGGGCCCAAGCTCTGCAACAGCTTAATAGTGAACTCGCTCGAAAGAATCAGGAACTCGACGCCATTGTTCGTACAGCCCCGGACATCATCTTCAGCCGCCAAACCGACGGCTCTCGGGATTACATCAGCGATCGATTCTACGAGTACACGGGCGCCGCGCCCGGCTCAGCAAAAGGTTTCGGCTGGTTAAAGTTTCTACATGCGGAGGATTCAGACCGGAGCATGGCCCAATGGATGCACTGTGTCGAAAGCGGTGACAATTATGAATCCGAATACCGCATACGTGGGAAGGATGGTCTGTACCGCTGGTTTCGGGCTCGTGCGGTTCCAATCCGTAATTTCGAAGGAAAAATCTTGAAATGGTACGGAACCTGCTCCGATATTCATGACAGCAAGGTGCTGGAACAGTCGATTCGCGACAACGCAAACGAATTGGAGAGGATGGTTGACGATCGGACTGCGGCTCTGCGACGGCTTTCCGGACGTTTGCTCACCATGCAGGACGACGAGCGCCGCCGTATCGCGCGGGAACTGCATGACGGCTTGGGACAGGAGCTCGCTGCAGCAAAAATGATGATGGACGGCATTGTGCGAGCTAAGTCTGTTCAGTCGGGCCAGCGAGCCGCGATCGACGCCAGCGAAACTGTCGATCGAGCCATCCAGCAGGTTCGCAGCCTGTCTCACCTGTTGCATCCGCCGCTGCTGGACGAGGTCGGATTGCTTTCGGCGCTTCAGTGGTACCTGGATGGTCTAACCAAACGTAGCGGCATCGAAACCGCACTCGATGTCCAGCCAAGCGAGTTTCCGCGACTCGCCGTCGAGCTGGAGACTGCCATTTTTCGCATTATTCAGGAGGCGCTGACCAACGTCTATCGGCATTCTGGCGCGCAGAAAGCGTGGGTCGCGCTCAAGCAACAGGACAGTCAAGTAGTGGTCACGATACGAGATGATGGCAAGGGGATCGAAAATCCCATTGCCGAGCTACGGCCCGGGAGCATCGGGATCGGCATCGGAGGAATGAGCCAGCGCGCGAAAGAATTTGGCGGGGAATTGCGACTGATGAGAATCGACCCCGGCACGCTGGTTGAAGTCGCTATTCCCTCCGTGACTTCCGAAAATCAAAAGACGCACGCGATGGTGTGATGCGGTCCAGTTGTACCTTTCGCACACCACGCCCTTCGGTTGTTCTCTACGTTCCTCTTGACAGTTGGTTGCGCGACTATCCGAGCGTCCCCGTTCCGCGTTCACTCCCGATTTCCCGTTCAGCAGAAAACTGCCTGCGGACCTTGTCGCCCATTTCATGAACCCTGTCAGCGATCACGCTTCGAGTTTCTTCACCGCTTGCTGGGGCCAGAATCAGGCCGATGCCCACTCCAATTCCAACGCCGGCGACAAACCGAAGAGTGTTGCCAAGCACGTTGCTGTCCTCCCCACGAATTGCTCTGGAGGCTCGCGCAACTCGGTTCGAGGCGGCTTCATACTTCTCTTGTGCGGCGTCGCGCAGATCCCCGATATGGTCGACAGCGCGATCTCGAACGCCCTTGGTAGCACTATCTGATTGTTCAAGCAGGTAGAGGCTGGTGCCAAGTAACACCTTCAGGAATTTGTTCATGGATTTTCCTTTCATTCTCATAGTGGACGATCTTAGCAATCCCGCCCGTTCGTTACTATCAAGTCGATGCTGTAGGGGGCCGCGATAATTCGCCTACTGATGGATTGTCGAACGTGCCCTGTCTGGGAGGATTCTTTATCGCGACACGCATTTCCACGTCGCTCGGGCATCCCGGTCTTCACTGAATCGCATTTTTGGAGTACCCTTAGTCCCTCTCGTGGGAGGGGGATCTCCATGGCGCAAAACACTCCGGCCGATATAGTTCGTCATGCTTCGACGTGGTCCATTGCGTGGGGCGTGTTGCTGATTATCTTCGGCATGCTTGCTATCGGTTCTCCGTTTCTCGCCGCAGTCGCGGTCAGTGTGGTCGTCGGCTGGCTCATCATTCTGGCTGGCGCGGTCCACGTCGTCCTCGCCTTTCACGCGCACGGAGCTGGTAGCTTAATCTGGAAGTTGCTGGTCGGAATCGCCTATTTGCTTTTCGGAGCATACCTGCTCGTGCACCCGCTGCTAGGTGTGGCGTCGCTTACCTTGGTGCTGGCTTCGCTGTTCTTGATTGAAGGGATCCTCGACATAGTTCTTTTTTTCAAGATGCGTTCAACACAAGGCTCGACTTGGGTGTTGATCGACGGCATCATCACCCTTCTCTTAGGATTGCTGATTTACCTGCAATGGCCATCGAGTTCGATCTGGGCGGTCGGCACCCTGGTCGGCGTGAGCATGATCATCAGCGGTATTACCCGAGTGATGCTGTCGTTTGCAGCGCGGAAGGCAACGGCGACGGCATAGTGATGAAATGAAGGGTGAGGATAAAACTCTGCTGGATAAAAAAGGGTAGTGGTACAACCGCACCACTACCCATCTTGGTTTAGAAGGTGATCTTTCCGTGCACTTGCACCAACCTGCCCTCCACACCAGCGCCTTGGAAGGAGCCGTACGGAGTTGTGGGTTGGACTGCCAGAGCCGTACAGCCGAATGCCTGGCCGGCAGAGCACATCTGACCAAATGACGAGCCATTAAAGGTATACGGATTCGGTAACCCAAAGTTTGGATGGTTGAGAATGTTGAAGAAGCTTCCACCGAGTTCAAACCTTACCCGCTCGGTGATGGCGAAGCTCTTGTTGACGTTAAGATCCGTGTCGAAGTAACCCAGACCACGGAAGCTGTTCCGGGTAAAGTTTCCGAAGCCGGGCTGGCTCACGCTACCTGAAGTATTGGAAGGAGTGAACTGGGCCGCCTGAATGCAGGGCGTCGGGTCGGCAATGGTTCCGGGGGCGTTCGCCTGGCAATTCACTGGTACGCTACCAATGCTGTAGGCAGGGATCAAGGGAATCCCGAGGAGCCCGTTGTTGAAGCCTACACCTGTTTGAAGTCCTTGCGGAGTGTAGGGCAGGCCACTGTGAGCGAAGAAGGTACCGGCGATGGTCCATCCGCCAATAGCCTCATTTACTAACCTGCTCTGCGATTTGAAGGGCAGTTCCCAAACATAGTTCGCGGTCAGGTTATGGCGTGCATCCGAATCCGAGTTGCCGTAGTTGGAGCAACTCAAGCAGTTTGGATTGATCTGGTAGACCACACTCTGGAACTCATTGAAAGGCGTTCCCGGGTTGGTGGTCGTCAGGTCGTCCAATGCGTGCGACCAGGTATAGTTCAGGCTGCCCTGGAAGCCATGCGTGAACTTCCGGGTGACAGTGGTCACGAGTCCATTGTAGTTTGAGATTCCCACACTTTGAAGCTCGCGGACCGCTCCGAAGCGTGGGTCGGTGCCAGCTAAAACGACACCACTAGCGGACACAGAACCTTCAGGCAATTGCCCAAACGGGGCATACGCGCCGAATCCAGGTAGACCCGACAAATTAGCCGCGTTCAAGTTGCCATTCTGGATCAGGTTGTCATAGCCATGGGTGCCGACGTAATCGATGCTCAAGGACGTTTTGGAGCCGATGGCTTGCTGAATCTCGAAGTTCCATTCCAGATATTTCGGATTGCTGATTTGGTTGGCAATTGAGGTATAGCCAGGTGGCGTGAAGAACGGGTTGCTGGCTGAAATCGAGGCCAGAGTTCCGCCGCCGGCAAAGGCATTCAGGAACGAACTGTTGGAGTTTGCTCCCAATTGGGATACGCTGCCCGCCACGCCGGGTGCCAACGGCGCGCCAAAACCGGCCGTGTTGGCAGTCGGTTTGATTGCGAAGGTGTTGGTTAGAGGTGAGTTGCCGATCAGTTCATCCATCAGAATGCCCTGATAGAGATCCGAGAACACGCCGACGCCGCCGCGAAGGACGGTATTGGTGTGGCCCAGCGGACTCCAGGTGAACCCGAAGCGCGGTTGCAAAGCAAGCTTCTCGATATTCGGGAAACCACTATGCGTGCCGGCATCGATGATCGCGTTGTACGGCGTATTGACGTCGTGGGTCATGCCCGAGAACGCCGTGTCCAAACGCGAGAAGCAATTGCTGGAGCAGATGGGGTTGGAGTTGCGGTCGCCACGAAGAGCGAGCGTCAGTTTCAGGTTCGGGGTCACTCGGTATTCATCCTGGAAATACAATCCCAGGCTGTAGAAACCGATTCGCACATCCCCATTCGTGGTGTAGACCTGAGTCAGACTATCGCCGTTGGAGCTCAATAGCTGACCATTTGCGAAATCGTTCAGAGAGCCAAATTGTACTTGGCCGCCGGTGTTGCCTTGGGCGTCATAGTCGGTCAAGTCATCGCGACGGAAGTTCATCCCCATCTTGAAGGTGTGCGCGCCACGAGTGATGGACAAATCATCCGTGATCTGCGCCATGGTCGAGTTCCGCCCTTGAGGGAACTGGAAATCGCCAACTGAACTGCCACCAAGGGAGGACAGCGTGCCATCATTGAATTGGATAGTGCTGTATCCGTTAGCTGCCAGCACCGCTGCCTGGCCGCTGTCTGGCAGGAAGATCGCCGTGTACCACAGCCCAGAAAGAATGAAGTTGTTGACCATGGTGGGCGAGAAGATGTGAGTCTCGTTGATCTGACCTTCGTACTCCGGCTGATTGCTGCTGGTGCTGAAGACAGTCGGATTAATAAGGTCTGTCGAAGTTGGCTGCGAGCCGTGGTCGGCTTTGAAGCGGCCAAAGAGTTTGTCGTTGTTGCTGATGTTGTAGTCGATGCGCTCGGTGAGCAACCACTCCTTGTTGTGGTTCACGCCCGAGGCGGTAGCGGATTGAAGGCATCCAATCCCTCCGGCTCCGCCGAAGTTAATGCCCGCGAGAGTTGTCACGTCGCCGCAACCCCCTCCCGTGGGAGTGGCAACATTGTAGAACGGCGAGTTTTTGTAGAGGTTCATCTCTTGCGTGTAATAAGGTAACTGCGCCGGCGATATCGCCGCGATGTTAGACAGGATTGCTGAGGCGAATGCGGGTGTCGGTAGGTTTACCGTCTGAACGCTGGGTAGAGCGTAGTACAAGCCCTCCTGGTCGACAAAGAAGAACAACTTATTCTTCACGATGGGACCGCCAATCGAGCCCGCCCACATGTGGTTGACGGCGAATGGTTGCTGGTTGGGCGTTCCGCCTGCAACTTCAGCTTGTTTCTGGAACCAGTCATTGGCGTTGAAGCCGCTGCTGTTGTACCAGAAAGTGGCGTTGCCGTGGAAAGCGTTGCCACCCGACTTCGTGGTGTAATCAACCTGCACGCCCGCCTGGCGACCGTACTGGCCGGTGTAACCGTTACTCACAACTGCGACTTCCTGAACTTCGTTCTGACCGATGAGCAAGTTGCTCGATCCCGAGTTGTTCAGGTTCAAGAACGGATCGTTTTCATCGTTGCCGTTCTCGGTAAACAGGTTCGAAGTTGCCGGCAATCCAAACGCGCTGAAGTTGCCATAGGTTCCGCCAGTGTTCATCAACACGCCGGGAGCAGTTTGAGCGTAGCTCGTGATATCCCCGCCCGGGTTGGGCAGTTGTGCAATCTGCGCCTGATTGTAGGTCGTGCTGATGTTGGCGTCTTCCGTCTGCAGCAGCGGTGCTTGTCCCGACACTTCAACAGTCTCGGAAGTGTTGCCCACAACCAGCTTGATGTTGGTGGTCGCAATCTGCCCCAATAACACATCAACAGTGTCATTGTATGTACGGAAACCGGATTGGCTGATGCTTACTCTGTACGATCCCGGCTTCAACAAGGGGAAGTTGTACAAACCGGTGGAGCTGGTGACGGTCGTTTGGGTTTCCCCTGTGGTGTTGCTTTTCAGGTTAACCTGCGCGCCCGGAACAATTGCGCCGGACGGGTCGGTAACCGTGCCTGAGATGGCGCCAGTCACAATATTTTGCGACAGCGACAAGCTGGCTAGAATCAACGTAGCCACGCACAACGCTGCCACGAACCTTAGCAGCGATCTAAGCTTGAAACTCATTGCTTCCTCCTCGAAACTGAATCTGACTCGTGCCACGATTGGTACGAACTGCCACTAATCAGGGAGGAGGCAAGTCGGGGGCCGTCTTTGAAGAAAATCGGCTTCAGGTTTGGATCAAAGTGAAGCTGTGACGAATCGAGACGTTACAGGGATGAGCGTCCGGGATTCCGGTATACGTGGGTAAGAGAAATCTCGATAGAAGAAATTCGCGAATAGATTATAGCGAGGTCGAAGATCAATTCCTACGAATATGCGTAGAGCTCGCCCGGGGTGCTGTGAGATTCGGAAGGAATCAGAGTGGGCGTTTCGTTTGTCGGCTGCGGACAGACGATCCATCTCGTCGATTTTTATTTTTCGTTCGTGGCAACCAAATCTCAAAGATCTAACAAGAGCAGAAGTAGCTGGTAAAAAAAGCTGGAGCCGACGACCAGAGTTGAACTGGTGACCTGCCGATTACGAATCGGCTGCTCTACCAACTGAGCTACGTCGGCTCGTGTTCGATTCTAAATGGGTGCCGAGTCAGCGTAAAGGGCGGGAGCCCCGGCACTGCCGATTAGCCTCGAATTTCTCAAGCCTGGTTGGCATTTTTTTATACCTGTTGAACGCGCTGCCGTTTTATCTTTTTTTTCGAACTGTCGATTTCGGGCTCCGCCGAACGACTATAGAAGTGAAAGCAGTCAGTCCCGGTTGGAGGAAGCAATGAAATTCGTGTGTCTTGGATATTTCGACGATAAGAAGTGGGAAGCAATGTCAGAAACCGAACAAAAGACGTTCATCGAGGAATGCTTTGCTTATGACGATGTGCTGCGTAAGGGTGGACACATTGCCGGAGGCGAGGCGCTGGAGCCTCCTCGCAACTCGACCACTTTGCGGTTGAAAGAGGGCAAAGCGATTGCCACCGACGGTCCGTATGCGGAGACTAAGGAACAGGTCGGCGGCATCCTGATCCTTGAGGCCAAAGACCGGAAACATGCCATCGAGTTGATCTCGAAGCACCCGGGGCTGCGCAACGGACCATTCGAAATTCGGGCGCGGAATGAGGAAATTACCGCCGCGTTCGAAGCACGGAATCAGGAACGGAAGCGGAAGTAAATCGGGGGACGTGCGGATATCCAGCCGGGAGGACAGGAGAATGCGCCAGCGCCAGAGCTGCAGGGACCTGTCGGAAAATTTAGCCGGGTCCGATTCCGTGTTCTAACGCGCTGCGCAGCGTTGCTCCGCATAGACAGGTGAGGCGCCCATCCCCAACTTCCATCCCCGGGTCGAATCGCCGAGGCAAGAACTCCACCCTCGATTCGATGAGACTCTTGCCTGCGACCTGCAAATCGATCCGCGAAACCGACGTGGCTGAGCTCAAAAATGAAAAGGCTGCCCGGCAACTTGGGCAGCCTTCTCTTTCAAGGGAGAATAGTTCTAACGGAGATCAGGCCGTCAAAACTTTCTGGCGAAATCTTATGAGGCCAAAAAGGGGGGTGTCAAGAAATATCTCGCAAATAAACGCCTTTACTTTCAACGACTTAAAAAATAGGTTAATAGGCCCTGTGGCATGCTCATTATGAGACAATTTGATGATCCGGGCAGCTTAAACGGCTTTAATTGATAGGTTTAACCTTGCCAATCACGGCTCGGGGGGCTTTTCCGACAGGTGCAAGGAGATGAATTCCCGGTTCTGAGCCTGTTCAAATACCCGCTCCGGGAACAGACGCCTGGCTAGGATACGGATGCCGCCGAAAGCCACTCCCGCGACCAGCATGAAGCCAATAATGATGAAGCAGAGAATGATCACGTTCACTAAAAGGTTGGCAAGGTTATCTCGCTTGGTGAAATGAGTGTTCTCGTTCCAGGTCACGTTGGCATCGTAATTTACCGACGCCAGCAGTGACTTAGCTTCGGCCTGCGAGAGCGGACCAGCCGCAACCACCACGATCGGACCCGTGCGCTTGCCAAAGATGGGCATAGGAAATGCAGAATTCCCCCTGCCGCCAGAGGAGACATTCGACGACTGTGTCTGCGCAGCCTCGATGCGCCGCAGATGGTCCGCCGCAATCTGCGGCGTGGGATAGGAAATCAACATCAAGGTTGCTTCGCCGCCCGAGCTGTTGTAATTTCCCACCACCACTTCCGCTCCGGCGTCGAAGCCCACCAGTTCGACGGGAACTGGAGCCTCCAAGCTTTGCAAGGCTGCGGGCCCAACTACGTACTTCGCGGAATTCTTAACATAGGATTGAGTCGGTAGATAGGCCGGCAAGCCAGGCAAGTTACCGGTATTGCCAGGCGGCAAGGGAAGGCCATCTGCCAGCTCGCGCAACTCTGCGGCAGACATCGCGGACAACTTTTGAAATGCTGCGTCCACCAGAATGTTGCCCCGATAAAAAAGCACGCGCTCATTCATCGACGCGGCTCCGTCGCCGATCTTCTCAATCAGCATGGCTGGAATCTTGTAATACGTGTAAGCCCCGTATGCGCCGCTAGCGTCTGCGAAGCGAGCGACTTTCAGGGTCAGCTTGCGCCCATCGTCGCGGGTATAGGTCGCGGACTCGAAGCCTGAGAATCCATATTCCTTGAGCACCGCCGCATTTACCGGGTCGGCAACCGCCGGATCGCTGCTGGTGCGTGATGATCCCGAGATCTGCCATCCACCAAACTGTTGGGGAAGAATTGTCGCGGAAGGAGCGGCATCACCAGCCAGGGCTAACCCAGCAAGCGGCACGACTACAAGCATGAGAGTCAACTTGAAAAGCTTCATTAAACAGGGAACTGCAGATCCCTTAACAATTAGACTACTGTGAGGCCGTGAAAGTTTCCAGCCTGCATCAGACCGCCAGGTAGCCTCCATCAACCGGGAATGCCGCGCCTGTCACCCACGAAGACTCATCGCTCGCCAGATAGAGCGCGAGTCCGGCGATATCTTCTGGCTCGCCAAGGCGGCCGAGCGGGTGCACCGCAATTCGCTCCGAACGAACTACGCTCGGGTCTGGGGCTTTCCTGATGAAAGCGGCCGTAAGTTCAGTCTCGACAAATGACGGGCAGATTGCATTTACCCGGATATGTTCGCGTCCGTGGTCGACGGCCATAGACTTGGTCAGCAGAACTAAGGCGCCTTTCGACGACGCATACGCAGCGCGGTTACGCGAGCCGTTAATGCCGAGCACCGAAGCCATGTTGATGATCGAGCCGCCGCCAGCCTTTCGCATGGCCGGAAGCACCGCCCGAGAAAATAGCCATGGGCCCCGAACATTGACATTGAAAGTCTCATCCCACTGTTCGTCAGTAATCTGTTCGACCGTGCCAACGTGAAGGACTCCGGCATTGTTCAGCAGAACGTTAAGCCCTCCGAAACGCGCGATGGTGTCATCGACGACTCGGGCAATTTCATCCTTCTTCGATGCATCCGCTGCGAGTACAAGAGCGGAGTCGCCGATCTCATGAGCCGTCTCTTCGAGCCGTTCTTTGCGGCGTCCAATCAGCGCGACCTGGCAGCCTTCGCGCGCCAGCGCGATTGCACAAGCGCGACCAATGCCGCTGCCTGCGCCGGTGACGATTGCAATTTTGTTTTTAACTCGAGAGCCCGCCATCGAGACCCAGTGTAGACGATTGCTTGCTAGCGCATGCTGCTGCGTCTGCGATCCAGATGTTCCTGTCGTATGAGGCGCCGCCGTCCGGCGTCGTCGTAGCGTCTGCGCTGATCCTCGCTTTCCGGAACGACCGCTGGGGCCTGAATGCGCCGTCCGCCTGCGTCGACGGCCACGAAAGTTAAATACGCCGAGCTCACGTGCTTGCAGTCGTCAAGAATATAATTTTCCACCCAGGCCTTGACTCCCACTTCCATCGAACTGTGGAACACCCGATTCACCGAAGAGCGCAGGATCACCAGATCCCCCACGTGGACAGGAACCCAAAAATCCATATGATCAATCGCCGCCGTCACAACATAGTTCCGCGAATGGCGATGGGCCGCCATGGCTCCCGCGAGGTCGATCCAATGCATAAGGCGTCCGCCGAGCAGCGCGCCGAGCGGGTTGGCATCGTTGGGTAAAACAATCTCGGCCATTTCGGACTGCGAATCCCGAACCGGCCGCGGCAGTTTTAGATCATCGTTTTGAGTCATGGGATCGTTTCGCTCGAGCCGAAACCCGCCGCAGCGGGCCGGATTCTACGCATCAAGTACGCTTGCAAATAACAGTCTGCCATTTTCTGAACTCGCGCATCGGAGTGAGAAGAAATCCACTGCCCCGCCGCGAGATCGTATTCCAACGTTCCGTGGCCTGCGGGAAGATGCTTCGCTTCGAAAACGAACCAAAGCTCCAACCGAGCGCCTCCGTCTCGAGCGACCGAAAATCTCACCGCATCGTACGCCCGTTCCCCTGGCAGCCGCGAACACCCAGCAGCGTAGCCAAGATTGCAATGCTGGCGCAGTTCGTCAGTCGTCGGAAGCGCGCCTTCGTGGCCGGGCGCGGAGCACTGACCAATCCATCCTCCGCCCAGTGGCAGCCGCGAAGGATGAAGCCAGCCGCCGTCTTCCAGCTTGCTCATCGGCATAAAAAATGGACAAGCCACTTGCCAAAACTCCTGCTGAGAGATGAAGGCATTGTACTCAGGGAAAGAATGGATCGCTAGTGTTGAGAGAAATTCTGTCGGCTCAAGTTGTAGTAATCTCGTACTTGTCCGAGAACTGTTTTATCCGAGAGCCGGAAACTGACCTCTGAGAACCGCCTTTATGGATCGACTTGCAATGCTGACCGACATTCTCTCGCAAAACCCCAACGACGCGTTCGCCCGTTACGGCCTCGCCATGGAATACTCGAAAACAGGCCAGGTCGACCGTGCGTTGGAGGAGTTCGGAACCCTGCTCACCACGCATCCCGACTACACCGCGGGATACTTCATGGCCGCGCAAACCCTGGTGAGTGCGAATCGAGCGGACGAAGCCAGGAAAATGTTGGTGGAAGGAATCTCGTCGGCCGTGCGCACCGGTAATACTCATGCGCAGTCGGAGATGACCGCGCTCCTCGACGAACTCAAGTAGCTACGCTCGTTCTCGCGCCATTTTCAGCATCGACCACTCCACCAATCCCGGGAACAGTTGATAAATCTTGATCACCGGAATCATTGTCCAGGGAACAATCACTTCTCGCTTCTGTTTCACATAACCTCGCAGCAAAGCCTTGGCAACGCGCTCAGCGGTTATGCCGCGAATTCGCGCCGGCCGCACTTGTTTTTGTTCTTTCCCCTTAAGCGCATTCGCCCCAAAGTCCGTCCGCACGTAACCCGGACAAACCGTTAGCACATTAATCCCTGAGCTTTTCAGTTCGATCCGCGAGCCTTTGCCGACCGCGTTCATAGCAAATTTTGTGGCGCTGTAAATCGCATGGAACGGCAGCGGAACGTGTCCGGCCACGCTCGAAACATTAATGATCGCGCCCGAGCCTTGTTGCTTCATTACCGGAATCACCGCCTGCATCGCCTCAACCGTTCCAAAGAAATTTGTCTCGAAGGTCTCGCGGACCGCCGCCATATCCACATTCGCCGCCGAATCCAATATCCCGTGGCCGGCATTGTTAATCCAGACATCAATGCACTTGAAGTGATGCAGGGTGAGCCCAACGACGCGATCAATCTCCTCGCGATTGCGTACATCGCATGCGAGTGCAAGCGTCCGCTCGCTGTGGCCGATGCGCCCGCGGGCGGCTTCCGCGCGCTCGGCATCGCGGGATAGCAGCACCACGCTCGCGCCGCCATCGGCAAAAATCTTGGCAATCGCCTCGCCAATACCCATCGACGCGCCCGTAATCACCACCACTTTTCCCGAGAGTTGCATCTTCCTTGACTCCGCTTCGAGCTTCTATCTTTCATCTCGTCCAAGTCAAGCGGGTAATTCCAACCTCTGGCGTACAATCCTAAAATTCGCGCGAGTAAAATTTCCGGAGGCCGTTCTTGAGTTCACTGCTACCCCTGTTTCCCCTCGATCTCGTCCTGCTTCCCGGAACCCCTCTGCCGCTGCACATTTTTGAACCACGTTACACCGAAATGATTTCCGAATGCCTCGACCGCAGCCAGCACTTCGGCGTGATACGAGGTGAGGATCAGGAACTTGCCGAGATCGGCTGCACCGCCGAAATCCTCACCGTCACCCAGAAATATCCCGACGGACGCATGGACATCGTCACCGAAGGCCGCGCCCGCTTTGAAGTCGTACGGCTAAATCATGAACGCTCGTTCTTGCAAGCCGAAGTCTTTTACTTGCAGGACGAGCTGGAGCTCGCATCGAACGAGGAAAAGGCGCAAGCCATCAAACTGCACGGCGAAATCATGACGCTGGCTGGAGCGGAACCGGAAAGATCCTCGGAGATCGCGGAAGGACAACTCTCGTTCCACCTCGCCGGTTCGCTTCCTCTCGATCTCGACTTCAAACAGACGTTGCTGGGAATGAAATCGGAAGGCGAGCGCCTGCGCGCGATCATTTCGTTCTTTGAAACGATTTTGCCGAACATGCGCCGCACCATGCACGTACGCCGCAAAGCTGGCGGCAACGGGCACGCGGGATAATCTTTGGCGCGGGCGTATAATCGAGGCCAGAAGCTGTTTTCTCTGGGGGTTTTTCGATCATGAGTCTTCCTCGGACGCTCGGCGAGCTCCGCCACAGTCCTTTCTCCGAAGCCCAACTGCGAAGCCGCCGCGTGAAGGACGAGTTGCGCGATAACCTGATGGCGAAACTTCGCCAGGGCGGTCCAATCTTCTCCGGAATTGTCGGCTATGACGATACCGTTGTGCCGCAAATTATCAATGCGGTCCTTTCGCGGCATAACTTTATTCTGCTGGGACTTCGCGGCCAGGCCAAGAGCCGCATTTTGCGCGCCCTTACCACGTTGCTCGACCCTGAGACTCCTTACATCGCGGGCTGCGAGATTCACGACAATCCCTATTCGCCGATCTGCCGCCGCTGCCGGGACGAAGTCGCGAAGCTCGGCGATGCCACTCCCATCGCGTATCTCACGCAAGAAGACCGCTACGTTGAAAAGTTGGCCACGCCCGATGTAACCATCGCCGACCTGATTGGCGACATCGATCCCATCAAGGCCGCGCGCGGCGGGCACGAATTGGGCAGCGAGATGACGGTTCACTACGGCTTGCTGCCGCGCGCCAATCGTGGCATCTTCGCCATCAATGAACTGCCCGACCTCGCGGGCAAAATTCAGGTTGGCTTATTCAACATCATGCAGGAAGGCGACGTGCAGATTAAGGGCTATCCCATCCGCCTGCCGCTCGATGTCGCGCTCGTCTTCAGCGCCAATCCCGAGGATTACACCGCTCGCGGCAAAATCATTACACCGTTGAAGGATCGCATTGGCTCCGAAATTCGCACCCATTATCCCGCCTCCATCGAAGAGGGAATCGCGATCACCACGCAAGAAGCCTGGACGCGCCGCGACGGACAGAAATTGCACATTCCGAAATATATCCACGAAGTGATCGAGCGCATCGCCTTCACAGCGCGCGAAGATAAGAAAATTGACAAGCGCTCGGGAGTGAGCCAGCGCCTGCCCATTTCCTGCATGGAGAATGTAATCTCGAATGCTGAACGCCGCACCATTCGGCATGACGAGAAGCTGGTTGTGCCGCGCATCGGAGACATCTACGCAGCCCTGCCCGCCATCACCGGCAAACTTGAACTCGAGTACGAAGGCGAGATGAAAGGCGCGGACCACGTAGGCCGCGAGTTGATCCGAACCGCTATCGCCAAGACCTACGACGGATATTTCAAAGGCACGGACATGAACCAGATCGTGCAGTGGTTCGACCTCGGCGGTGAAATTCAATTGGCCGACTCAGCCGGCGCGACCGAAGCGCTGCAGTCGCTGCGCGGCATCCAGGGGCTGATGGAAAAATTGGTCAAGCTGAACGTGGGACCAAAAGAAAGCGCAGAAACACAAGTCTCGGCGGCGGAATTCGTGCTCGAGGGCCTGCACGCCCACAAACGCATTGGACGAAACGAAGAACGTTTATTCACCGCCGGAGAAAAGCCGCCGAAGGCTGCAGAAAAACCCTTCGAGCGCGAAGACATGCCATTCCGTGGCAGAAGGCCGTTTAATTAGCAATCAGCCGTAGGCAATCAGCACTCAGTCGGCAGGGCCAAACCGCGAGGTAGACAGAGGTTGCTGAATGCTAAGTGCTGAGTTTCTAAGTGCTGAAAGCTCCGTATGAAACGCATCCGCTACAGCAAATACGTCCCCGATCCCGCCGGCGAAATGAGCATGGAAGACCTGCTCAGTGCGCTGTCCGATTACCTCCTGCAAAGCGGATTTCAGAACTACATGTACGACGAATTCGGCGATGGCGAGCAGACGTTGGACGATCTTCGCCGCGCCATTGAACAAGCGTTGCTGGACAGCGATCTGCTCGACGGACAGATGCGCCAGCAACTCCAGCAAATGCAAATGGACGGTTCGCTGGACGATCTCGTCGATCAACTGATTCAGCGCATGCAGCAAGAGGATTACATCAGCATCGATCAGCCGCACGACCCTTCGCGGCAATCGAGCGTGGGCGGGCAAGTCGGCGAGTCGCAACAGCAAGTGAAGTTTGAAATCACCGACAAGAGTCTCGATTTTCTGGGCTTCAAAACTCTGCGCGACCTGATGGGATCTTTGGGCAAGTCGAGCTTCGGACGCCACGACACGCGCGACATGGCTACCGGCATCGAAGCCAGCGGCGCGTCGCGACAGTACGAATTCGGCGACACGCTGAATCTCGATATCACTGCCACGCTCTCTAGCGCCATCCAACGCGAGGGTTTAAAGCTCCCGTTGAACATCGAATATTCCGATCTGCAAGTGCATCAGTGCGAATACCAGTCGTCCTGCGCAACCGTGCTCATGCTCGACTGCTCGCACTCCATGATTCTTTACGGAGAAGATCGTTTCACTCCGGCGAAGAAGGTCGCCATGGCGCTCTCGCATCTGATTCGCACCCAGTATCCGGGCGATTCGCTATCTCTGATTCTATTCCACGATTCGGCCGAAGAAGTGCCGCTCTCCCAATTGGCGCGGGTGAAAGTCGGTCCGTATTACACCAACACCCGCGAAGGTCTGCGGCTCGCGCAGCGCATTCTGCAGCGCCAGCGCAAGGACATGAAGCAGATTGTCATGATCACCGACGGCAAGCCGTCCGCGCTGACGCTCGAAGACGGACGCATCTACAAAAACGCTTTCGGTCTCGATCCGCTAGTCGTCAGCCAGACGCTGGAAGAAGTTTCCAAGTGCAAGCGCGCCGGTGTCATGATTAATACTTTTATGTTGGCGTCGGATTACGGCCTGGTACAGTTCGTGCAGAAAGTAACAGAAATGTGCCGCGGCAAAGCCTATTTCACTACGCCCTACACCCTGGGCCAGTATCTGCTGATGGATTACATGTCGCGTAAGACAAAAACCATTCACTGAGTGAGATAGCCGCTCACTAGCGCGGGTCTGATGGCACGCTCGCAACACCATCAGCATTGTATGCAGTAACTCGATACCGCGCTCCAAACAAAGTCGCGTGCGGATCCGCCCACGGATCATCAGTATCAGTCGCGCAGCGATCGCAGACGGTCTTCCATTCTTTCGCGCCTGCATCCATGCGCTCGATCGAGTAGCGCACCGCGCCGGCTGAACCGCGCCAGGCGATTAGTCCCCCGATCACAATCGAAGTAATCACGGGAGCAGGCGGCGTCGCGTGTTTCGGCGAGGGCGTGCCCGACATCGTGTAAGCGTGCGCGCGAAGTTGCTGGGCACGCGCCGCCATGTCGTCAGCCGAATTTATTAGCGTCTTGATGCCGGGATAATAAAGCGCCCACCACTGGCCGGTTTCGCCGGTCTGCGCATAAGCAACATTATCGCTGTCGGCGGGAATTGGCTGGAAACCGAAATTGTCGAGGTGCGCTTGCAGTGCCCAGAATCCATCGCCTGAAATATTCGGATCTTTGGCCAGAGCGTCGAGAACATTTTGCAGTTCCTGCTGCGTCTTCCAGTCGGTTCGGTCCCAACCGAATTCGTTCACGATGAAAGCCTTTCCGTGACTCGTAACCGCAGCGGCATCCCGGCCAAACGTTTCCGCCGTCGTATGCTCGCCAGTTCCCAGAAGCGCGTCCCAGTGGGGATAGTATTCGAACGTGACCAGGTCTGTACTTTTGTTGTCGAGAACTTTCGGATACGCGCGAAAAATTCCAGATGTGTCCAAATAAAGATGGTGCGGATCCTGTTGCTTGATGTGTTGTCCGATGGTTTCAACCCAATCGGAAATCTGTCCCAGCGCGTTCGGGCCGCCGCCCATCAGCAACGCAATGAGCCCGCACATATTACAATCTTCCCAGGCGAGAATGGTCGGGTCGTCCTTGTAACGCACGCCGGTCAGCGCGTTCACGTGATTCAGCACTGCATCGATATGTTTTTCATAGGCAGCAATCAACCCAGGATCGGTAAAAAAATCCTGCGGATTCTGCTTCCCAGTCCACGTCAGATACTGCCCGATGCCACCAAGCGTGCAGGTCGCGCAATCGCCCACCAGCGGAATAATAATTCGTACGCCGTTCCGCTTCGCGGCCGCCAGCGCGTAATCAGACGCCTGGAACGCCGCTTCGTTGAACTTCCCTAGTTCGGGTTCGACGCATAGAGGGCAACCCAGGGTATCGCCCATGGTCTGCGCCCGCGCTACCCGTGCGCCCATTTCTGCGGCAGTTGCAAACGCGTCTTCGATTTCAAACCGACTGGCATATCGAGGTCCCATGGGATCGTGTGGCCCGTAGCCTTCGAGACCGAGCCACTCGATGTTGGGCCCGCTATATCGAAAGGCCGCGCCGTGCAGCGTCAGCTTGGTCCCGGCACGCTGCACGAAGTCGTCGGTGTGATCGGTTTGTCCTTGAGCGCGGAAAGACGGCAGAACGGTAAGCAGCAAAGCGGCAGCCAGAATTAATCGTGTCGCCGACATTTCCGCGCCTCTCGTTTCATCTCTAGCCATCGGCCTTTTTCACCGCCAACTCCGCGCCCTGGAATCCGATCTTGCTGTGGGTTCCGTCGCAGAACGGTTTGTTCACCGACCCTCCGCAGCGGCACAGCGCAAAAGCGGGCTTGCCAGACAAATCGTATTTGTTGCCGCTGGCATCTACTAGGTCAATTGCACCTGCAGGAGCTTCGACGACGAACGGACCGTTAGGTTTTATGGTGACTTTGACTGTAGCCATGAGGCCTCCCATTGGGAAATTTGTTGAGCTATGAAGATACCAGCTTCTTGCATCCGACTGCCAGTTTTGGGCCACTTCGACGAAGACAAAAAGATCCCCTCCGCGTCTCCACGCCACTGCCAACCTCGCCCCATTGAGGTTTATCGTTGCCCTGGACCAGCGTCGCCCAGGGAAAGGCACCGGCGGTGTTGTCAATGTAGCAATCCCACACTGCCGGGGTAGAAAATTCCCGATTACCGCAATGCGGCTGGGCAGAGATGGCTTTGGTTGGGAACGCGGTCGAGCTGTGGAAGCTTCTTCCCGCACCAGCGGACGCACGCTGACGACTTCTAACATCCTCTTGGGAAGCACTGCGTTTGGTAGCGACATTAGCTCCTGCGTTTGCGGCCGAAAAACAGCTGCTGAGAGTAGGTCAGAGTTCCGATAAGTCCGAGGCGTCATCCGACTTGTTCGGAAGCGATCGGTTACCGGCGAGGCATCGTCGACGAGTTGGTCTCTCTTAAGTATTCAACGAAAGTGGGGTTGCGGACTGGTCAAGATTGACCACAAATGGGTCGAATGAGTGGGAGAAAAGGGTGTAACATCTTTGGGCTGCGCAGTCGCTCTGTCCCCCCAGGCCGCGCCGGTGTTTCCGAGGAGGTCGCCTAATGAAGGCCCTGAAGCGCCTGAGCTATCTGTTTCTACTGATGTTTACCATCTTCGCTATGGAATCTGCTGCCTCCGCCGAGTGGAAGGAGAAAGTGCTGTACAGCTTTCAGGGGCTGCCCGACGGTTATCAACCCGCTGGCGGCGTGGTTTTCGACAAGCATGGCAACCTTTACGGGGCGACCACGAACGGCGGCTCGTCATCCTGCGTGGGGCCGTTTCAGTGCGGAACTGTCTACCAAGTGAAGCCGCCTGCCAAGGAGGGCGACCCCTGGACGGAAACCGTGCTCTACGTTTTCAAGGGCAGTGATTCGAACGATGGCGCTTCTCCCTTTGGCGGGCTGATCATGGATGCGTCCGGCAATCTGTATGGCACGACTGGCTACGACGGAACCGGCGACTGCAGGCTGGGCGGCGGAAATGCGGGCTGTGGCACGGTGTACGAACTGTCGCCTCCGACCGAAAAGGGTGGGCCATGGACGGAGACCGTGCTTTACAACTTCAAGGGAGACGCCGACGGGCAGCTTCCCATTGGCGACCTGGTTTTCGATAAACAAGGCAATCTTTACGGGGCGACGCAGTATGGCGGCGGCTACGGGTCGTGCAATCCGTCTTTTTACCAGCACTGCGGAACGGTTTTCAAACTGAGTCCGCCAAAGACCAAGGGCGGCAAGTGGACGGAGAAGGTTCTGCACGGCTTCAAAGGAGGCACGGACGGCGCCAATCCCAACGGCGGCCTCATCTTCGACAGCAAGGGCGCGATCTACGGGACGACGTACTCGGGCGGAAACCAGAGCTGCAAGTATGACAGCTCGGTTGGCTGCGGAACCGCGTTCCAGTTGAACCCTCCAGCCAACAAGGGTGCCGCTTGGAAAGAAGCGGTTCTTCGACGCTTCGTTGCGGACCAAGGGAACCCGTCCGCGGGGCTGACCTTTAACGGCAACGGCAACCTTTTCGGTACGACTTTGGGAATGATATTTCGCCTTGCCCCTCCACCCCCGAAATCGGATGGTTGGAAGGAAACGACCTTGTACACATTCAACCAGAATGCATTCGGCCCACAAGGTGTGCTCATCTTCGATCAAGGCGGCAGTCTTTATGGCACGACATATTCGGGTGGTAAGCTCTCCGGCAGCGTTTTCAGGATGAAGCCGCCAAGTGGAAAAACAGACACCTGGACTTTTGACATCCTCTACGGCTTTACAGGTACGAAAGACGGTGCGCAGCCAGCTGCTGGCTTGATCTTCGACAGACACGGCAGCCTCTACAGCACGACGCAGATCGGGGGCAGCGGCATGTGCAGCTTCTACGGTTGTGGGACAGTGTTTGAAGTCTCCCCCTAGGTCTCAAACTCCGACTCGGGCCCTATCGCCGGAACAGACAGTTCTCGCAGTAGTGAAGGAGGAACATTATGCTAAGCACGAAAAGACTAACTTCCACCGGGACGCACCTGGGAATCGTTGCCGCACTATTCTGCTGCCTCTCGGCTTTTCCCATTAGGGCGAACGCCCAAGGTGCGCAAGGGCAAAATGCTTTCTGCTCTTCCTCCCCCCTGTGCCCTACAACCGCTGGATCATCGGCCTTTATCGACGCGAGCATGTTTGTTGGCAACGTTACCGGCCCAACTTTTTGTTCGGTACTGAACTTTATCCTGAATAGTCCCAAATACCCGCCGGTGGGTGCAGTCATTGACGCACGCGGGCTTCCCAGTACGACCGCAAGCATGACCTGCTCCACGAGTCCGTGGGGCAGTGGCAGCGGCTACTTAAATGTCCCCTCGGTCGTCCTTCTGCCTGCGGGAACGATCACGATTTCCGTTCCATGGGTTTTGCCTGGGAACACAAAGCTGATCGGAATCGCTACGAGCGGCAACAATAGCCTGCTGGACACTACGATTCAGGCTAGCTTCGGCAGCGGGGCGGTTTTGCAATTTGGGGACAGCCATTGTCCATCCTCGGGCTGCCAGGGAATCTCTGTCGAACCTCTGAGCATCAGCGGCGACTTCGACGAAATCATTTGACCGGCTTTGTGGCACCTAGACGACGCGGGCGATGCCAGCCCATCCGCGTTACCCATAATGACCATCGATTCAAAACGAGATTACTGCGGTAACCATACCGTACGGTGTCGAACACTGCGCCGCGCTGATGAAACTCTAAACTAGAGCCAGGTGTGTTCTGCCAGAGCAAGAATCTGCGATCCAAATGGAAACTCGATGGGGTAGGCGTTTCGGGCGATACGAGATCATAGCCGAGGTTGGCCGCGGCGCCATGGGAGTAGTGTACAAAGCCCGCGATCCTAAAATCGACCGCTTCGTAGCTGTAAAAACGATCTCGCTCTCCGGGCAGAATCCCGAGGGGCAGCGCGAATACCGGGAGCGATTCTTTCACGAGGCTCAGGCCGCCGGTCGTTTGTTACATCCCGGCATTGTCACGATCTTCGATACTGGCGAGGATCAAGAAAGTCACATCGCCTTTATTGTGATGGAGTTCGTTGCCGGCGAATCGCTGGATCGGCTCCTTTCAGAAAAAAATAAGAAGCTGCCACTCGATACCGCGCTTCGGCTATCGGAGGAACTGGCGGAGGCACTGGATCACGCTCACGGCCAAGGCGTAATTCACCGTGACATGAAACCTGCCAACATTCTGGTCACGCCCGAAGGGCACGCAAAGATCGCAGACTTCGGTATTGCGAAAATGAACCTGGCGAACCTCACGATTACCGGTCAGGCGCTGGGTACACCTGCTTATATGTCGCCCGAGCAATTGGAGGGTGAACAGGTCGACCAACGCTCCGACCTGTTTTCATTGGGTGCAATTCTCTACCACATGGTTACGGGCTACGGTCCTTTCCAAGGGAACAGTACCACCACGGTTTGCTTCAAGATCGCCAACCGCGACCCCCTCCGGCCGACCACGTTTGATCCTGACCTTCCGTCCGAACTGGATTCCGTAATTGCCCGCGCCATGGCGAAAGATCCCGCGCAACGTTACCAGCGTGGATTGGAGTTTGCTCTTGATCTGCGTGAGCTGCGAGAGCATGGCCAGACCGTCTCAAAAGGTTCCAAGTGCACTTCGCAGTTGTTAGGAGCAAAAGAGACCAACGACCGGCCGCTCGACGAAATTACGACTCGCGTTGCTTCTGGCGGTTTGGCGCCGCTCGGTTTCTTAAGAAAGTTACGGCACGGAGCGAGACAAGCGCGGCTGCAAGTGTCATCTTGGTGGCAGCAGCCAGCGGCACGCCTCGGGCTCACGCTCGGGGTCGTGACACTCATTGCCAGCCTGTCTCTGCATCACAAAAGCCGGCCGTTGCCAAGCTCGAGTCATACCAGTCCAGCAGCGACCGCCAGTCCGAGTGCGGCACCAGGCCCGGGGGTGAATGGGCCAAAGGCGGATAGCCGCGGCGCTAAAGAGGCTTCGGAATCTAAAGCGACCGTCGCCGCGAATGCGCCACAGCCTTTGGCGGCGAGCGAGGCAAATGCCGTCGACCACAGCGCACAGAAAGTTCCCAATTCCAAGCAGTCATCGAAGCCCATTGCGGATTCAACGCTGAACATACGCATTGAACATCGTTTCTCGACGGCGGAGCTTTCGCTGTGGGTCGATGACAAGTTGGCTTATGATCGCCCATTGCGCGGGCAGAACAAGAAACACTGGAATCCATTTCGAATGGACGTTCAGGAGACAGAGACCGTCCGCCTGCCATCGGGCAAACACCGCATCGTTGTCCGGGTGCAATCCACGCCGGACAACTACGAACAGTCAGCCTCGCTCTTGGGAAGTTTCAGCAAAGACCGTCCGGAAACCTTGCACATCAACTTTGAGCGCCAGGGAGAAGCGATGCGCTTGGCATTGCGCTAATCCTGGCTGCGCGCTCTCTGACCGTCACAACGCGACCGAGTTCAGCGAAGTCGTACTCGAATTTCCTGCCACAGTTGAGGCAGACCTCGTAGGTGGAACCTGAAATTGTGAACGGACGGCTGACGTTAAGATGCCAGCAGCCAAAGAGAATCTCGAAGCCCGATAATATTTTGTTCGTCATAGCTGCACCTCACAGTATCTATTTACGGTTCACGCTGCGCATCGCCCGCTCTCGGATCGTCTTTCGCGTTCAGATATTCAAGGCCAAGTGGACCGATCGCCGTCACTTGAGTGATGTACTCACTGGATTTCGCCCAGTGGAAATGCGGCGTATCGCCGGGTAAAACGATGACGCTGCCGGGCGGATACGCCTGTAGCTTATCGGCGTCGAACTGATCACCCAGACCGATATAAAAAACGCCGGACAGAACTGTGTAGACGCGATCCTCCGGATGCCGGTGCGGCATCAGCTTCACGCCGTGAGGCGCTTTGACCCTGATCGTATACGGGCCACGCTCCGATGGATGGCCGACGACGACCGCAAGGCGGACGGATGGTGGAAACGCCGCGAATGGCTTCCAGTCGATGTCTTCCGGTAGTACCGATTTGAAAACTTCTTGACCTGGCTGGTGAGCCCGCACGACATTTTGTGGTGCTTCCATGACCGCTTGTTTGTTGTCTGACATGCCGAACCTCCTTAGGTAGCATTGCTCACACTTGCGATTAAGCCAGAAGAGTGAACGCCAAACAATTGGACGATGGTATCGGTAATACTTTTGTATGGGCGAGTGCGAAGGATATTCATCCGGAAGTGGTCAGACACAATGCGCTCGGAGACGAATGTGCCAACTCACATTTCCGCTCCTCCGAAAGCAGTATTTGTTCTCCCTCAAAAGTGGTAGCTGTTTTTCGTACCATCTGGGGTTGTGGAAACCGCTCAGTTTGTTCGAGACTCGTCGCACACGCTGAGGTTCCCTAAAAGAGCCGTTTGGTGACGCTCGAGAAAGACAGATGGAGGAGGCGGATATGAGTTCAAATGGGGCCGTGAATATTCCTGGCGCAAGCCGCGTGAATGTAGCGCACATACTTGGCCAAGAATTGAAATCGCGCCTCGAGCCGGCGGCCACACCGATCGTGTTCGTTGTCGACGACGACGTCTCGGTGCGCGAATCGCTGGAATTGCTGATTCGCTGCGAAGGCTGGCAGCCGGAGACATTCGCGTCCGCACAAGAATTTCTCGATAGCCCGCGGGCGATTGTTCCGAGCTGTCTCGTACTTGATATATCACTCCCCGGACTCAACGGTCTCGATCTGCAGCAGCGTCTTACCTCCGAGTGGGCCGATCTGCCGATCATCTTTATTACGGGACACGCCGATGTGCCTATGACGGTCAGGGCAATGAAAGCGGGAGCCGTCGAGTTCCTCACGAAACCATTCAAAGATGACGTACTGCTCAGCGCCGTCCGGGGAGCTATTGAACGTAGCCGACTTACCCGCGGCCGTGAGGAGGAATTGCGCGGTCTCCGGGACCTTTATGCGTCGCTTACCCTTCGCGAACGGCAAGTCATGGCGTTGGTAGTCTCGGGCCTATTGAATAAACAGGTTGGTGGCGAACTTGGCATCAGTGAAATTACGGTGAAGGCCCACCGGGGCAACCTGATGCAGAAAATGAAGGCCGACTCTCTCGCCCATTTAGTAAAAATGGACATGAAACTCCGCTCCGCACGTGCCGCGCGCCCCCTTGCCACGCAACCGCTGCCGCAATAAAAAGGCGGAGTCCACCGGGATACGACACTTTCTCGACGAAGCGTGGCGAGCCTTCGCGACGCTTCGACTCTCCTGGACACAGACGCGGTGTAGACTTGTGGGGCTTCTGCTCAGGCAGGCTCGCTTCGGAAATGTCACTCCTGGAGCGCGATTGGAGTCGAGATTAATTTGAAACATCTACTGCTCATCGCGGTTCTGTGGTTCGCGGCGGCAAACGGGAACGCTTCCACAAAAGTGAAGGAAAGTTGGAAGAATCCGAACTACGCCGGCCGGCCCATCAAAACCATCCTCGCCCTTGGGATGACCAACAATCTGGAAACGCGTGCTGACTTCGAAGTGGCGCTCGCCAACAAGATGGCGAGACCCGGTATTACGACCATCGCGGGAACCGACATCCTGCTACGCCCTACCGCAGGCCCGATCGACATGGTCTATCTCAGGGAGCAGATCACGGCTTATAAGATCGATGCCGTCGTCGTTTGCCGTTTGGTCAAGGTGAAAAACAAGACTATCGATGTGCCCGGACAACCCTATGTTGTTCCTGCCGTCTACTACAACTCCTTCTATGGGTATTACGGAGCGGTGTATCCCGTGGTTTATACGCCGGACTATCTGGTGAAAGAGAAGACGGTTCAAGTTGAAACCAATGTATACGCGATGACACCGCCCGACGGAGAACTTATCTGGACAGGAACCAGCGACATTTTTGACCCCGGTTCGGCGCACAAAGTGATTAACGAATTGGTGGAGTCGGCGGTGAAAGAGTTGGAGAAGTTAGACATTCTTTCCAAGCCAGGCAAGTGAGTCATCCTCCCGGATGAAGAACCTTGTGCAGGCTTACGTCGTCGCCATCTCCGCTTTTCAGCTTGAGGAAGACAATCGTCGAGACGATAGTCAGTATTCCGAGAGCGATCAGAGCTTTGTGGATTCCGTGAATCATCTCCGCCGGATTTGAGTGCGTGCTGGGAACGAAAAACGCTGTAGCTAATCCCGCCGCGGCTACGCCGAAGCTGATCGACATCTGCTGCGCAGTGCTTGCGATGGAACTTGCGCTGCTGGCGTCTTCTTCCTTGATGTCAGCGAAGACGAGCGTATTCATGCTCGTGTATTGCAGAGACGTGAAAGCTCCATAGAGAAAAGCCTGCAGCACGATGACCCAAACCGGCGTTTGCAGACCGATGGTTGCAAACACCATCAGCAGAACGCCGAGAATTACAGTGTTGGAGATGAGGACGCCGCGATATCCGATGCGGCTTAGAAGTCGCGGCATGATGGTTTTCATACCCATGGAGGCGATCGCTTGCGGCATGACGAGCAGACCGGATTGGATCGGGGTGAAGCCCAGGCCGACCTGATAGAGAAGCGGCAGCAGAAATGGGACTCCGCCGATTCCAAGACGAGTAAAGAAGCTGCCGCTTACCGCTGCGCGGAAGGTACGAATTCCGAAGAGCTTGAGCTTCAGCAAAGGGAAGGGAAGCGTGCTGCCGTGAATTCCGTAGCCGGCAAGCAAGGCAATGGACAGCGCCAGCAATCCGGACATCGAGCCTGCGCTCAGCCTGTGCTCGCCAAATATCTCCAGCACATAAGACAGTAATGCGACCCCGGAACCGAAGAGGATGAGCCCAACAACATCAAGCGGAGGAGTGTGCTTTTCGCGGTAGTCCGGCAGATGCAGATGAACCAGGATCAGGCCGGTGAGTCCAATGGGAATATTAACAAAGAAAATGAAGCGCCACTGAAGATAGCCGACGATGAGACCTCCGGCGATGGGGCCGAGCATGGGCGCGACCAGGGCTGGTATCGAAACGAAACTCATGGCGCGCAGCAGATCTGACTTGGCAAATGTTCGCACCAGAGTGAGACGGCCCACAGGAACCATCATCGCGCCGCCGCAACCTTGCAGGATGCGAAAAGCTACCAGCCAGTGGATGTTGCTGGATATTCCGCACAGAAAGGAACCGAGGGTGAAAATGCCAATCGCAGATGCGAACACCAGGCGGGTTCCGAAGCGGTCCGCCATCCAGCCGCTGATGGGAATGAAGACCGCCAGACTGAGGGTATAACTCGCCAACACCGCCTTCATGCTAAGAGGGGCGACGTGAAGGGCGGAGGAAATAGCAGGAACGGCCGTGTTGAGAATCGTTGTATCCAGCGACTCCATAAACAAGGCGACAGCAACCAGCCACGGCAAAAGTCGTTTGGCGGTATCTGAAGGACTGGGTGGAGATGGAGGAGCGATCGACCGGGCGGCTCGATTCATATGCAGGAAACTGTGGGAGGCCTTTCCACCTTAAATATGTTAGCCGATGTGTCCGGCCGATGGTTTCGTTACGATGTTTCGCCTCCCAATTCCTGGCATTTGGTAGTGTCCTGAGGACACTACCTGGCATTTCCGCCGATTGCGTCGAGGTTCGCGAGTTCTTCGGCCGGAATCTGAAGCGATGCAGCGCTGAGATTCTCGCGAAGATGCCCGAGTGAAGATGTTCCGGGGATTAACAAGATGTTAGGTGAGCGCTGTAGAAGCCACGCCAGCGCAACCTGCATGGGCGTGGCCTCGAGTCGCTCGGCGGCATCGGACAAGGCGGCCGACTGCAATGGGCTGAAGCCGCCGAGTGGAAAGAATGGCACATAGGCGATGCCGTCGCGGGCAAGGTCGTCGATCAAAGCATCGTCGGTGCGTTGCACCAGGTTGTACTGGTTCTGCACACAGACGATTGGAACGATCTGTCGCGCCTCCGCAATCTGCGTTGCCGTGACGTTGCTCAGCCCGATATGACGTACGAGGCCTTTTTGTTGGAGCTCTGCCAACACTGTGAGTGGCTCCTCCATCGATCCCTCGGCAGGCTCGTGGACGCTGAACATACTGCGCAGGTTGACCACGTCAAGCACGTCTAGTCCCAGATTGCGGAGATTGTCATGAACCGCCGCAGTCAGCTCTTCGCGTGAGAAAGCCGGAATCCATGATCCATCCTTACCGCGCCGGACGCTGATTTTGGTGACAATCACGAGATCGTTGGGATAAGGATGCAGCGCTTTTCGTATGATCTGATTCGTGACGTGGGGACCGTAAAAATCGGACGTGTCGATATGGTTCACGCCACTCGCGACGGCCTCGCGCAGAACAGCGACGGCTGCGTCGACATCGCGTGGAGGTCCCCATACCAACTTGTCGCCATCCCGGCCAGCGAGTTGCATGGCCCCGTAGCCCATGCGGTTGACCGTCAATGACGTGCCGGGCAGAGTGAAGCTGCCACCGAGATCAATCTGTGCAATCATTTCGTTCCTCCTAAGAACTGTTCGTTGTCTTTGCAGTGGAGAAGATTAAAAAGACTCTCCAACCATTTCTTCGCTTTTCTTCCAGAGTGCTTCGGCAGTTTTTGCATCGAGCGCGTATCCACGCACGCCTTCAGTCATGGCGTTCATGGGCACGTTGTCCGGCACGAGATGAGCAACATGGCAGTCCTCGCAATATTGGCCTCCAATATCTCCGGCGGGGGCGACGACCCCGGCCCATACCGATGTCGCAGCTCCTTGAGGGATGGATTTCCACTGGAATAGCGCCTTTCCCTCCGCTGCGAGTTGCTGGTTCCTCTGCTCTATGATTTTTTCTATTTGGCTGGCGTCTACGTGGCGAGCCAGTTCGGTATGTATTACTCCCGGGTGAACAGCCGCCGCGCGCACGCCCTGATCCCGGTGACGCTTGTCGAATGCGACTGCGAAGAGAATGTTCGCCGTCTTGGATCGGCCGTAGCCGATGAAAGGCTCGTAGGCCGTGCGTTCAAAGTTGGGATCGTCCAGGTCCACGTTCGCGTAACGGTGACCTGCGGAAGACAAGTTGATCAGGCGTCCTCCTTTACGGATCAGAGACGCAATCCGGTTGACCAGAACGAAGTGGCCCAGGTGATTTGTACCGAACTGGGTTTCGAAGCCATCGGCTGTGCGCCCGAGCGGTGTAGCCATGACCCCGGCATTGGAGATGACCAGGTCGAACGGTTCTTTCTTCGCCAACAAGCGATCGGCGCAGGCACGCACACTTTTCAGATTGGCAAGATCGAGTTCAATCAGTTCGAGGCTTCCGCCATTGGCCGCTGCATCCTTTCGCACCTGCTCGGTTGCTGCTTTTGCCTTGCTCAAATCCCGCGCCGCGCCGACGACCTGAGCGCCGTGCGCGGCCAAGGCTCGCGCCGTTTCCACTCCGAGACCGGCTGAAACACCCGTGACGAGAATCCGTTTGCCTTTCAGATTCACGCCGGACAAAACGTCGCCTGTGGTTGAAGTTGCTCCAAATGAAGTTGTCTCAAGTACGTTCGTCATCTTTCTATCTCCTTGATGAATGTCTTTCGGTAACTCTTTACCATAGCGACCCACGCCACCACCGAGATAGTCCTGTCGCGAGCGCGACTAATCACCACGCGATGGTTTCGTTTTCCCAGCGCGTGTATGTGCCTGTCGGACCGTCCGGACCGAGCAGCGCAACACGCACCACCTCGCGCGATCCCTCCTCGATCGAAGCGGTGCCCTCATATCCGTTGAGGTTGGTTTTGGTGAAGCCCGGGGATACCAAGTTGACCTTGATCCCGGTGGACTCCAGTTCGATCATCATGGCCAGGGTTATAGAGTTAAGAGCCGTCTTGGACGCCGCATATACGGGGCTAAAGAACTTGTGATAGGGGTGGGCGCGATTCGCATTGTCCGTCAGCGAGCCAACGCCACTTGACACGTTTACGATGCGGGCGTCCGACGACTCGCGGAGGAGCGGCAGCATCGCCTGGTAAACAGCGAGAGCGCCAAATACATTGGTCTCCCACACCGCGCGTATCTCATCGAGGGACGCGTTGCTCGCCAGGGTTATTTTTGCGTAGTCCTGGAGTGACAGATTGCCCTTCCTCGTATTCGAGATCGCCGCATTATTGACGAGCAGGTCGAGGCGGCCAAACTCCTTGCGGATGCGCTCCGCTGCGGCCGCGATCGAAGCCTGGTTCGTCACGTCGATCTGGACCGCGACGGCCCCTGGCCCAATAATCTTGGCTGCGGTCTCGCCACGCTCAAAATTGCGTGCCCCTACCAGCACCGTGAGGCCTTTCGCCACGAGTTCCGTCGCGACGTGAAGTCCGACTCCCTGATTGGCCCCGGTGATCAGCGCGACACGTTTGTTCTGCATTGTCATCTCCTTTTGTTCATCGATGCATGATCAATACCACCGCGCCTGACGAGTTTGGCAAACCTGAACCACATATTTAGTGGGAACGCGACTTACTATCACTTTGCGTCAAGCGTGCGACACCGCAGCGTGTTCGAAATGTTTCATTGCCTTCAGGTCAGCGATGAGCCCCGGACCGGTTGGTCGCCAGCCCAGCCGTTTCTGCGTGAGCGCGCTAGAAGCCGGGATGTCGCCAGCCACGAAGTGCGCAAGCCAACCAAAGTGCTCGCCCGCCTCCTCAGGAGATTTAGAGACGACCGGCAGCTTTAGACCCTGGCCGATTGCCTCAGCGATTTCTCGCAACGCCACTCCCTCTTCGGCGACCGCGTTGTAGCGGGCTCCCGCTGAACCTTTTTCGACTGCCTTTTCCAGCGCCAGTCTGTAGAGATGGGCGGCATCGAGTCGATGTACTGCAGGCCAGCGGTTGCGCCCGTCGCCAATGTATGCGGAGACTCCTTTTTCGCGAGCCACATCGATCATGTAGGTGACGAGGCCCTGCTTGACCGGGTCATGGACCTGCGAAAGGCGCATCACCGAAACGCGCACGCCCTTCGCCGCGACTGCAGCCGCTGCCTCTTCCGAAGCCACACGCGGCACCGGAGAATTCGGCGCATCTTCTTCGGTCGCGAGTCGGCCCGCCACGAAGGCAACGGCGGTCCCGGAGGTGACGATCAAAGGTCGGTCAGAGCCGACGAGCGCGGCGCCGAGCGTCTCGATGGCGCGCCGGTCGATCTCGCAGACTTCCTTGAATCTCGCGAAATCATGAACGAAAGCTGTGTGTATCACGCCATCCGAGGCAGCGACGCCACTCCGCAGGCTGTTCGGATCTTCAACGTCTCCTCGATGCACTTGAGCACCAGCGGCTTTGAGCGACTTTGCGCCCGCATCTGAGCGGGCGAGCCCGAGCACCTGATGACCCGCTTCAGTTAATTCCTTAACTAGAGCAGAACCGATAAATCCCGTAGCACCAGTAACAAAGACACGCATATTCTTTCCTCCTAAGCGATTTGTGCTTCATTCATTAGGAACGAAGCGTTCACTCGACTTGGGAGTCGAGTCAGAACTTTCGTGGTGATTAATCTCCATTCGCGGGTCGAGGTCGGCAGCCCATCGTTCTCGATCAACTCCTGCAGCCAGCCTTCTGCGGCGAGCTTCGCCTCTTCTGCTCCGAACAACTGGGTGACCGCGCTGAAGGATGCCGACAGCTCTCGCTCTGCCATGGTCGTGAGGTCAGGGCAGGGATTACCGGAATTCTTGGATGGTTTAAAACGAGCAAGTGAATTCATATTCCTCCCTCTGGAGGCCGGAAGAATCGGGAGCCGCTATTGACAGGCCGCCCGGTTCCGGCTAAAACGGAGAGTGTCTCCGAATCACTAGATAAGATAACCGGAGAATGTCTCCGGTTGCAACTTTTTTATGCCGTCCCAAAAAAAGAAAATTGCCCCGCGAAAACCGCGTACCGATGCGCAGCGCAACCGCGAGCGCATTCTGGAGGTTGCGAAGGAGGCGTTTACGCGGTCGGGCGCGAATGCCAGTCTTGATGACATGGCGAGGGAGGCCGGCGTGGGGGCCGGAACTCTGTATCGCCACTTTCCAACGCGAGAGGCACTGATCGAAGCGGTCTATCGCACTGAGGTAGAAAAACTAGCCGCAGCCGAGAAAAAGTTCTCCGAGAGTCTTCCTCCCGTTGAAGCCTTGCGAGCATGGATGTTACTGTTCGTCGATTACATCGCGACCAAGCAGATCATCGGCCCCGCTCTAAATTCGCTCGTCGGAGGGCCTTCCAAGTTGTTTGAAAGTTCACGCAGTCAGGTTCGGGGAGCGATTGATGCGTTGGTGAAGCGCGCAATTAAGAACGGCGACATGCGCAGAGATCTCGAGCCATTCGATCTGCTTCGCGCACTGATCGGCGTTTCCAACGTGGCGTCTGGCCCTGACTGGCAGCAAAGCGCCAAAAGACTCGTGGACATTCTGATCACCGGTTCGCGGCCCATCAAATAAATACCCCAGTCCGACCAGTAGATGAGGCTGGTGACTGCGAGGAGTGCAATCTGACCCTCGAGCCCGTGTTTATTTCAAATAAAGGGCAACCTGGAGACGGTCTGACTAAATCAAAGCGATACGCCGAGTCGAGGAGTTGCTTGATGTCTAAAACAAAGTTGCAAAATTCAATCCCTCGAACACGTGTGTGGCAGATTGCTTTCATCGTTTCCGGACTTATCCTCAATTTACCGTTCGCGAACGCTCAGAAATTCAAGGTGCTTCACACATTCACCAACGGAGCGGATGGAGCGTATCCGTATGCTGGCTTGGTGATTGACGCGAAGGGCAATCTATACGGCACTGCCAATCAAGGTGGTAAATCCGGATCCTGCTTCCCCGCCTACAGCGGTTGTGGCACGGTGTTTGAACTTTCACCATCGAAGTCAGGCTGGGCGTTTCACACTCTTTATACATTTCAAGGCGGCGCAGACGGGCAGGGCCCTTATGGCGAGGTGATGTTTGGGCCGGACGGCAGCCTTTATGGCACTACCATCGATGGCGGCAACTCTGCCTGCCCGAGTGGCTGTGGCTCGGTATTTAATTTGAAGCGTCCGAAGCACACCTGGACCGAAACTGTGCTTTATGACTTTCAGGGGAACAACGACGGGTTTTATCCCACCGGCAACCTTGCCATCGATGCGTCGGGCAATCTCTACGGGACTACAACGCAGGGGGGCGCCAACGGCCCCGGTACCGTTTACGAGCTAAAACATTCTGCCGGCAAGTGGGTGGAAAATATTCTGTGGAACTTCAACGGCCAAGAGGACGGTGCAAATCCCTATGCGGGAGTGACCCTGGGTTCGAAGGACATTTTGTACGCGACCACTAGCGTCGGGGGCACAAGCGGCTTGGGGACCCTCGATGAACTGACGAAATCGGACAATACTTGGAAGGAAAAAACTCTTTACCAATTTGAGAACAGCGACGCAGTCGGAATTTATCCCTTCGCAGGCCTTCTCCTGGAGAAATCGGGCGTTTTGCTCGGGGCTACGGAAGTAGGAGGCGCGCATCAGGGAGGCGCAGTTTTCAGTCTCACGCCATCAGATGGCGGTTGGAAGATGGCGCCGCTATACAGTTTTACTTCTGAGTACTGCTGCAATGGACCGGCTGCCAACCTCATTATGGACGCCGCGGGTAATCTTTATGGCACCACACAAGGGGCCAAAGGAGTCGAGGGTACAGTATTCAAACTCGCTCCTAAGGGCGACGACTGGGTCCGGACCGTGCTCCATCGCTTCACTGGCGGGAGCGATGGAGACAACCCTTTGGGCGCCCTTGTATTCGACTCTGCCGGTAACCTCTACGGCACGACAGAGCTCGGGGGATCCGCGACGAACGGCGGCTATGGCGTAGTTTTTGAAATTATGAATCCATAAGGTAGTGAGACCGAACCAGACTCCGCGCCCATCTATCGCAGAGGATTCGCGGACTTTGGGGCTTTTGCTGCGCGATTGTATTCCACGAGCGTTTCGGCGATTATTTCCGTCCGACCGTTCTCACCCGGCTGTTCGATAATGTTGATCACGTCGTGATCGCCCATCCACAGAGCGCGGTGCGCGTCGTACTTTACGCCATAAGCGTTTAGCACAGGTTCGCTGTAGCTTTTCGAGGGCGGTCCGTACGCTTCCCGCAATCCGTCGAAGAGCTCGGCGAAGGACTTGGGACGGTATCCTTCGACGTTGGCAATCGAGGCGGCATAGAACATGTCTATCTTTACCAAATGTCCGCCGTCGAAGGTGAACGTATCTGCCCTCATTGTCTGCTCGTCACCGCGGCCTTCGTATTCCAGACGTGTCCCACTGGTTGCTTGCTGCTTGGCGATCTTTTCTTTCGCGCAATAATCCTTCGCGTCGGTTTTAGAGGGATGGTCGACGTTCTTGGACAAGTGGTTCACACTTTTCCAGTCCTTTTCCTGGCATGCTCGTGAAATATCCGCGGCAGATCCTTCGGAGAAGAACTGTTCGGCGCTCTCGCCCAACAGGTGGCCACCGCCCCGCAATTCACGTGGCTGTTCCTGCGCGGATAGCACGGTGCATAAGATCAAGCACCCGACGACAGACATGATCGCCTTTTCCATTTCCTATTCGTCACCGTCCAGGCGCCACCAGCCAGCATCTTTCGTGCTGCCGCGTAAATCAACCACTTCAACAGAATAAGGGATCATAGCCTGAAGTTTACAGTGTGATGTTTGTAAGCCTCTGTTTTTCGGACGAGACCTCGGGGAGCTCTCTTTTATGAAGTTCTTTCGAGTTCGTGAAGTTCTGGCCCTCGCGGTCGTGTCAGGTTTGAGGACCGTAGCTGAGCTGGTCACAGTGCCCGCTGCGCTGTTTAGAATTCCTTTGGCACCTATTATTAGGCATCAGCATCTAAACCTTGGATTGTTTTGTCCTCAGCCAGCTGGTAACCGAGTAACCGTTTCAGATTAGCTCGGAGTATTGTCTTTCGGCGGTCAGATAACGGGAGTTGGAGGACTTTATCCGTCCACCTAATGAAAGCGGCATAGCGAAAAACACCTTCGATAGGCCCCGGGGTCGAAGAGAGGTTACATCGGATACCGCAACCCGACGACAATTTCTGAAAGTTTCTGCCGCAGGCATTGCGGCCGCAACGCTCGGCCAAGAAGCGTGGAGTAATCAGCCGAAGCGCGACATTCCTTACCGCACTTTGGGGCGGACAGGCGAAAAAGTTTCGGTGGTCGGCATCGGCGGTTACCACTTGGGCAGGCCGGAGGTGACAGCGGACGACAGCCTTCGTATTGTCCGTACGGCCCTCGACGAGGGGATCAACTTCCTGGATAACTGCTGGGACTATAACGGTGGTGAAAGCGAAATCAGAATGGGGCGCGCTCTGCGGGATGGTTATCGCAAGAAAGCGTTTCTTATGACTAAGATCGATGGTCGGGACAAGAACACTGCCGAAAAGCAGATTAATGAATCATTGAAGCGATTGCAAACCGATCGGATCGATCTTCTGCAGTTTCACGAAGTCATTCGCGACACCGATCCCGACCGTATATTCGCTCCTGGGGGCGCGTTAGAAACCGTGCTTCAAGCGCAAAAAGATGGGAAGGTTCGCTACATTGGATTCACCGGTCACAAAAGTCCGGATATCCACTTGAAAATGTTAAACACCGCGTCGGCTCATCACTTCAACTTTGACACGGTCCAGATGCCTCTCAATGTGATGGACGCCCACTTCAACAGTTTTGAAGCAAAAGTGCTGCCGGCCCTGCAAAAGCAAAACATGGGCGTACTCGGAATGAAGCCGATGGGAGACCCGTTCATTCTCAACAGCAAGACAGCGACAGCCATCGAGTGCTTGCACTACGCGATGAACTTACCAACCAGTGTTGTCATTACTGGTTGCGATTCGATTCCCATACTGCAGCAGGCCATCGACGCGGCCCGCAATTTTCAACCCTTGAGCGCGGACGCGGTTGCGAAACTGCTGGCCAGGACTGCTCAAGCCGCGAAATCGGGAGAGTACGAACTGTACAAGACGAGCCACCATTTCGACGGGACTTACCAGAATCCCCAATGGCTGGGGTGACAGATTTTTTTGGGGGGGCGCACGCGAAGGCTTTTTCGCCGAATCGCAAATGAGTAAAATATTGCTTCTTGACGCGGTGAGCACTTTGATTCAACCATCACAACTAGACGCAGAAAAATCTCTGCTGGCGCGGGACGAGGCACTTTTTCGGGTGTCCCGCGCCATCAACGTTTATCGCGATCCCAGGGAATTATTTAAGGTTCTTGCTGACGAGTTGAGGCACGTCGTGGAGTTCGACTTCGTGGCTTTGTTTTTGTACGACGAAGCGACAAACAAGATTCAGAATGCGGGTCTCGAAACGCTGCACGGGCCAGGATTCTTTATCCCTCCGAATTTTCCTGCGGAGGAGACGATCACATGGTGGGTGTATCGCCACCAGGAACCCGTGCTCATATTCTCGCGAGACGAAGAAGTGCGGTTCCCCGGGATGATGGGAAACTTCAAACATTACGGTGTCGAGTCCGCGTGCATCCTGCCGTTAACAACCGCCTATCGACGCTTGGGCAGTTTGAGTTTCGGGGCCCGGCACCCCAACGCTTATTCCTCCGATGAAATTCGTCATCTTTCGTTGGTTGCAGATCAGGTCGCACTGGCGGTGGACAATGCTCTGCGCGAGGACGAACTGAGAAAGCAAAAGGCCCATTTCGAAAAGCTATTCGAGCTTGCGCCGGAGGCCATCGTTCTCAGGGATATCAACAACCGTGTGTTAAGGGCGAATCAGGAATTTACCAAACTATTTGGCTACACGGTTGAGGAGGCACTCGGGCGCAACATCAATGACTTGATCTTGCCCGAAGGATCGCTGGAAGAATCGGAAGCCCTGCGCCTGGCGCTGAAATCCGGCGAACGCGTCAACGCAGAATTGACCCGCAAACGAAAAGATGGATCCCACCTTGATGTGTCTTTCGTCGCGGCCCCGGTGTCGGTTGACGGAAGCACGCCCGAGATCTATGGGATTTACCGCGATATAACGGAGCGGAAGCAGGCTGAGGAAGCCTTGAAACGAAGCGAGGCTTATCTGTCGGAAGCACAGAGACTGAGCCATACTGGCAGTTGGGCGCGAAGCGTGGCGACGGGAGATGTGGTACTCAGCGCCGAGAGTTATCGCATCTTAGGATTCGAACCAAAAACGAAGATCACTCTCGAATTCCTTTTGGGCCGGGTGCATCCCGAGGATCGTTCGGCTTACGCTGGTGTGATTCAGAAAGCGATACAAGAGGTCAGCGACTTTGAGATGGACTATCGGATCATTCTGGACGACGGATCGATCAGTCACATCCATTCGGTAGGCCATCCGGTTAAGTGCGCGACGGGGGCTCCGGTCGAATTCGTCGGGACGATTGTGGACGCCACCGAGCAAGAGCGTTCCAGAAAAGCGCTAGAGGATGCGCTGGCGGAAATCAACTCGCTCAAAGAGCAGTTGTTTCATGAAAACATCGCGCTGCGGCAGGAGATTGAAGAAACTTCGATGTTTGAAGAGATCGTGGGGAAGAGCAGTGCGTTGCAGAAAGTTTTGAAAGAGCTTGAGACCGTGGGACCGACAGATTCCACGGTTCTTATTTATGGGGAAACCGGCACCGGCAAGGAATTGATTGCGCGCGCGATTCACAATTTGAGTTCGCGGCGAGCGAATGCGTTCGTCAAGGTTAATTGCGCCGCCATTCCAACCGGATTGCTCGAAAGCGAACTCTTCGGTCATGAGAGGGGCGCGTTTACCGGAGCAATCTCGCAGCGCATCGGGCGTTTTGAACTGGCGAATCATGGAACGGTATTTCTTGATGAGATTGGAGAAGTTCCACTCGAACTGCAGCCCAAATTGTTGCGTGTGCTTCAGGAGAGAGAATTCGAACGGCTGGGAAGTTCGCGCACGCAAGGCACGGACGCACGTTTGATCGCGGCAACGAACCGGGATCTTTCGGAAATGGTAGCGGAGCAGAAATTTCGTTCTGATCTTTTCTATCGCTTGAATGTCTTTCCTCTTTATGTCCCTGCACTACGCGAGCGTCCCGAGGATGTTCCTCTGTTGGTGCGTCACTTCGCCGAACTTTTTAGCAGGCGCATAGGCAAAGCGATTCATGCGATTCCTGCGGAGACGATGAACGCGCTCATGCGGTACGATTGGCCGGGAAATGTTCGCGAGCTTCAGAATGTAATCGAGCGCGCCGTAATTCTGTCGACGCGAGGCGTACTGCGCGTGTCGATGTCCGAATTGAATACGAAAGCAAATGCGGCGCCGAGAAGCACAGAGCCTGTGGCGCAGACCCGTAGGCGAGTCCGAGTGAGTGTTCCTCCTCTCAACCGAGATAAGGTTTTACAAGCCCTCCACGAATCGGGGGGACGAGTCGGGGGAGTCGATGGCGCTGCCGCGCGGCTCGGTTTGAAACGCACTACGCTGATCGCGCAGTTGAAGAGGCTTGCCATAGATCCGCAGAGTGTCACAAGGCAGTCGTAAGTCTATGACAGTGTCATAGCCACTGTGACACTGTGACAGCAATTTGCAATTCCCTCCGCTCTGTCACCTCCAAACTGCTCTCGATCAGTCAGATGCAGTGATTTTCAACAGCCGGCATTAGTTGGCGTCGCCCATGCTTAGATCTCCGTGAAACCACGAGGCGTAACTTCAAGCCATGCTAAGGACCATGATCAGCGACACGCCGTTTGAGCAAAAATGGGTCTTGCAGGGCCGGCTCTGCAAGCAGTGGGCAACCGACCTGAAGGAAAGGTGGAAAAGCACGCGAAGCGAGAGAGAGGGCCGAAAGTGCACCATCGATCTCGAAGACGTGATTTCGGTGGATGCAGTTGGCGAAGATGTGCTGGTGGAAATGGCCGCTGAAGGGGCGGCGCTCTTCGCCACCCGAGCTTACATGAAGCACATATTGCAATCATTGCGCGTACCGCCGAATTCGGCCGGCAAAGACGAGTAGTCAATTGTTAGGCCGCATGTCTGCGGCCTGCGGGGAGAATGTCCATGTGGATTGTTCGCATCGCGTTAGACCGTCCTTACACGTTCATCGTTCTAGCTCTGTTAATTCTTATCTTAAGTCCGGTCGTGATTCTGAGCACGCCGACCGACATCTTCCCGAATGTCAACATCCCCGTGATCGCTGTCGCCTGGCAGTACACCGGTCTGAACCCGGAAGAACTGGAAGGCAGGCTTACCAGCGTCTATGAGCGCGTTCTTACCACGACCGTCGACAATATCGAACACATCGAATCCACAACTGTGAACGGTCAAGCGATTGTAAAGATTTTTCTGCAGCCTGGTGTAAGCCTGGATACCGCGAATGCGCAGGTGACAGCAATTTCCCAGGCTGTTCTGCGTCAGCTACCACCCGGAACTTTGCCCCCGCTCATCATTAATTACAGCGCCTCCAGCGTGCCGATTCTGCAGCTCGGACTCAGTGGCCAAGGCCTCTCGGAGCAGCAGCTAAACGACATGGGCCAAAACTTCGTAAGACCGCAATTGGTGACGGTTCCGGGCGCGGTTATTCCTTGGCCATACGGAGGAAAACAGCGCCAGGTGATGGTCGATCTCGAACCGAATTTGCTTCAGTCGAAGGGCCTTTCTCCGCAAGACGTTCTCAGTGCGCTTACCGATCAGAATCTTGTCCTGCCGGGAGGCACGGCGAAAATCGGCGAGTTTGAAGACGACGTGCGTTTGAATGCGAGTCCAAGGACGGTTGCCGAACTCAACGATCTTCCGATCAAACAGCTCGGAAACGCGACGGTGTATCTGCGAGATATCGCCAATATTCGTGACGGCTTCGCTCCTCAGACCAACATCGTCCGCCAGGACGGCCATCGCGGAGTGTTGCTGAGCATACTTAAGGCAGGCACAGCGTCGACAATCAGTGTGGTACAGGGAGTTCGCGATCTATTGCCTCGTGTTGCCCAGACCCTCCCGCCTCAGCTCAAAATACAGGCGCTGGCTGACCAGTCCGTCTTTGTGAAAGCCGCTGTCCAAGGCGTGGTCCGCGAGGCCTTAATTGCCGCTTGTCTGACGGCTTTGATGATTCTGCTCTTTCTCGGAAGCTGGCGCAGCACGCTAATCATCGCAGTTTCCATTCCGTTATCCATTCTGACGTCGGTCCTTTTGCTGAGTGCACTTGGACAAACTATCAACATCATGACCTTGGGCGGTCTGGCTCTGGCGGTAGGGATTCTGGTCGATGACGCAACCGTCGAGGTCGAGAATATTAATCGAAATCGAGAACTGGAACCGGATAAAAGCCTGAAAGAAGTTATTCTCGACAGCGCGTCGCAAATTGCCGTCCCAGCCCTCGTCTCCACGCTCTGCATTTGCATTGTGTTCTTGCCGATGTTTTTTCTTACCGGCGTTTCGAAATTTCTCTTTGTGCCTCTGGCTGAAGCGGTTGCGTTTGCCATGCTCGCTTCCTATTTCTTTTCCCGGACTATCGTCCCGACGATGGCGATGTATCTATTGAACGTCAATGAGCACGAGCCCGGCGACAAACCCGGTTTACTTCGGCGCTTTCAGCAAGGTTTTGAAAAGCGATTCGAGCGCCTTCGGCTGGGCTATCAACTTTTTCTTACCACTGCCGTGCATCGGAGAGCGATTTTCATCCCCGCGTTTCTGGGTCTGTGTCTTATCGTGTTTCTCTTAGTTCCGTGGCTCGGTCAAAATTTCTTTCCAGCCAGCGACAACGGGCAACTACTTCTGCACATGCGGGTAAAGACCGGAACCAGGATTGAAGAAACCGCCCAGCAGGTCGATCTGGTGGAGGCCTCAATTCGCCGTCAGGTTCCGTCGCAAGAGATCGACAACATTCTCGATAACATCGGATTGCCCTACAGCACGATCAACTACATGCACTCGACCTCTGGACTGATTGGCGCCGGGGATGCGGACATTTTGGTTTCGCTCAAGGAAAAACACCATCCAACCGCAGACTACATGCGCGACCTGCGGCGCACTCTACCTCGAGAGT
>Ga0206819_10040_pt2 | contig 47965 bp, 39 predicted proteins | sample Alteio_BWOrgCont_87_FD_152855 | JGI IMG/M metagenome (GOLD analysis project Ga0206819, IMG submission 152855) | Enriched cells from forest soil in Barre Woods Harvard Forest LTER site, Petersham, Massachusetts, United States -... | ecosystem: Environmental > Terrestrial > Soil > Temperate forest >... | reverse complement strand
TCGATCTGCGCCGCTGTGAGCAAGGCATGAATCTCGGTGTCGAGCAGCGCATTGTCGCCCCCAAGAACATCGCACAACAGGGTGAGGTATGTGGGATCCATGATCGTCAATGACTGCATCGTGCTGCCCTCTGCTCTCCAACCTATCATAGCGCGCCTGTGGCACGTTCGACCGTTGTGCTTGACAGTCGTGGCGGAGGCGAGAGGTTGAGGTAAACTGTTCGTTCAGGTGAAACAGTGGAGAGCGTGGATGCAATTGGGAAATTCTTGTCGTTTGGGGACAATTTCCTTTGCCTGCGGCATGGTGGTGCCGCATATGGTGCTCGCCATCACAGACGGTGTCTACAGAGCAGAATTCTGGCGCTATGTAGTCTTGTGCGTCGTGGTTTGTTGTTCCGCAACCTGAACACGGTGAGGATTCGTCTGCGTCACAGTGTATGCTTGTCTTGGCTGAGGTGGCTGATACTGGATTGGCCTTCCCGTAACAGGTTCTTGTCTAGCAATAACAGTGCCTGGGTTGTGCACCGGATTAGTGATCGTTCCCGGATTATGCACGACCGGCCGAGTCGTTATTGTTCCCGGATTGTAGTTTGGTGTCTGCGTGTATGTTGTGCCGCTGTTTTCCGCTGTCGTGCGTCCTGAATTTTGCCCGGTATATTGGTTCGAGGAACGCACATGCCCGTATTGCGATCCGTTGGTTTGTCCATACTGGAGTCCGCTGTTTGGCATTCCCGTTTCGTACATTTGCCCATTCGAACTTTGTCTCATCGCTTGGGCGTAGTTTTGATATTCACCGCCGCGACGATGAGGGTGATTCCAACCATAGCCGGTACCGAATGGAATCGGCAAAATCCCCGGAGACCAGTTGGGTTGCGAACCCCACGAGTAGTCATTGCCGAAATAATTCGGTGAATACCCTTGTTGCCAGGGCAGATACGATTGGTCCGGCCCGAAGTAGCCTCCGTTATCGGTCCCGGGTACCGGCTGACCGTTGAAACCGTAGTTGTCGCGACCCGGCGCCCATGGCGGACCGCCGGTCGGGTTTTGTGCGATCGACCCCTGATCGGGGCAGTTGTCTGCTGTTCCCGGATTGCCGGTTTGCCTGCCGCTGATCGACAGATGCAACTTCCAACCGTTACCAACAAACTGCGAATTGCAATCGAGAGTCGGATGTCTCTTGTCGTTCAATTGAACGAGGTTTTTCACCTCTGCTTCGATCGCATCTTTGTTGACGGCTTTGCCCATCATTTTGAGCTCGCGCTCGGCGATCGAATCCAAACAGTCAACGCCAGTGACTGTGTATGTTCCATCCTTATTCAATTGCAGCGGCTTGTCCAGAGTGGCTCGATTCGCTTCACGCCAGGCCTTGGCTTTCTCGGAGTCCGAAGTATCCGGACGCCAGGCGCAAATTGCTTGATCACGTACTGCATCTCTGTTGCAATGGGAGTCTGAGGGACGCATAGATTTATCTGCGTCGCCAGAGTATGCATACTGATCAGGTCTAGTTGCGCCTTGATTCGAATCACTGCTCATTCGTCTTCTCCCGAATCGAATCGATCCAAACTGTTTGTTGCCGCAGAATTCCAGGCTTCGCTGTCAAAAGCGTCACCGCATTCGATTGCTGTTCCCGATTTCCGATTTCACGATATTGCTGTCAACGTGAAAACGCTGTGAAACAGTGCGGGAATTACGCACCCCCACCGGGTTTTACGAAATTGCCCCAGCCCTCGGATCTCTGACCTAATCGGCGCCGAATAGTCTGATCAGCCAATCAATTAAGGATGCTATTTCGGTGCCCCATTTGTGTCAACGGCAGTTGGGGCAGATTCGCGTAGTTTGGATGGCTGCTCGATCGCGCGGTTCGTCGGCGGTGATGACGAAGAGTAACCGTCAATAATTGCATGCATTTCACGCGTTGACGTCGGCTGGTTGGCCTTATAGTAGAGTTTCTCCGCCGCGCTCAAATCGAGTATCGTCTGGTCAACGTCGCCAGTCGAAGACTTCTGCTGGATCTGTTTTGGAAGGGTCGGAGCGGGCGCGAGCTGCCTGGACCGCATGGCGAACACGGTCACGGCAACGGTGCCGAGAATCATGCACGCCATCATGAGCACGACTTGTGGCAACGTCATCTTGATTGTTCGAGTCACCTTAGCTGGTGGCGCAGGTCTTGGCGGACTGGCGCGAAGCGGCTGCTGCGCTCGGTCTGAGCCCCGGCAAGCTGCTGCCAGCTCGTGCGCTACAAGACCGAGATCTTGGTAGCGATCGCCTGGATGTTTCTTCAGCATTTTGGCGACGATGGCTTCGAGTTCGGCGGGAAAGTCTTTGCCGAGCGACGCCTCCTTCAAGGTCGGAGCCGGTCTGGTTTGATGCAAATTCATCGTGCGCAGAGCAGTCTCTCCGACAAATGGCGGCGTTCCCGTCAAGATCTCGAAGAGAACGCAACCGAGCGAATATATGTCGCTTCGATAGTCGAGCGTTCCACCGGAGCATTGCTCCGGACTCATGTAAATCGGGCTGCCCATGACCTCGCCGGTGCGCGTCAATGCTTGCTCTCCTTCGCCCTCGTTTAACATCTTCGCCAGACCGAAGTCAACGATCTTGACACTACCCTCGGTATCAAAGGTCATGCCTTTCAGGAGCATGATGTTGCTCGGCTTGATATCGCGATGAACGACTTTCTCGTTGTGGGCATAGGAAAGCCCAAAGCAGACCTGCGCGAAAATGGCGTTGACATCTTTCAAGGACATGTGACCGTTTGCCTTGAGGTAAGCAGACAGCGTCTCTCCCTCGACCAAGTCCATCACCAAATACGGTTGTCCGGTCTCCAGCACACCGAAATCATGCACTTTGACCAGGCTCGGATGATTGAGCGAAAATGCCGCTTTAGCCTCTTGCTGAAACCGCCGAAAGTGAACGCCATCAGCCATTTTCTGGCTGTCGAGCAATTTCAACGCCATATCTTTGTTGAGAAAAACTTGGCGTACGCAATACACGGCACCGATGCCGCCCTGACCCAAAAGATGCAACACCTGATATTTGCCGCCCACCAGGTGCCCCACCGGGGAGCGGACATTCGGCTCAAGTGAGCGCGGGTTGGCTGAGTTCGGGTCTTCTGAGCGCAAGTAATTCGGGCTCCTCTAGCGGCTGACTAGTTCGTGCTTGTCGTCGGCGATCAAGCGACGATCGGTGATACCGTGAGAATTTGCCTGTTGTTTTGTATCGGAACTCACGCGCAGCTCCACCAGGCTGGGAGAGCTCAACAACAGCTTGATTTGTGCAGTACTGGGCTCACCAATGGTGATGTATCTCACCTGATGCAAAGTCAAAAGTGCTGTGATAATGCTGTCGTATATCTCTTCTTGGGAAATTACAATCGTTCGCAAATTGGGACAGCTACGCAAAAACTCCAAAGCCTCGCCGGTACAGTGACATTGGATAAAGACGACTGTGGTCAGCTTAGTGGAACCTTTGAGATGACGCGTCAGGCCCTCCGCAATAGTATCCCATGCCCGGCAAATCTCGATGCGTTGTAAAAACGTGGAGTGATCGAGAGCATCGGGATCAAGGGTTAGCCGGTCGTCGTCAAAGACCTTTAATGACTTGATCTTGTCGAGCGCCTCGATTTCTTGCCGTTGAACTTCGAGATTTGCCAGGCCCAGTGCCTGCAAATGTTTCCAGCCCGCCGCTTGTTCGATCACGCTTGCGAGAAATCTAGGTTCGACAATGCTTGTTTCTTCCACTTCGGTATTCTCTCTCTTTAGGACAAGACCGACAAATTCCTTGGGACCGATCGCCTTATAGACGTCTGCGCAGTTGATCAGGGCGGGATGTGTCTCGACGTTGATTTCCAAAGTTAGCGGCAGATCGGTGGGGCAGTCGACCTTAGACTTTGCCTCTGAGAATCTGACTTTATCGCCATGCGAATGTTTGCCACTGAGGAAGAACTTCCATTGGTCGCAAACACGGCCAATCGAAGCCTTGGGAAATTGAAATTCGCGCACTTCCTTTCCATCGGTCCCGCTGACAGTCTTCGAGATAATCGGTGCCGAGACGGAGGGAATATCTTCGGACTGTGTATGCTTCGGCACCACGGCTGGTGTCTTTTGTTGCTCGGGCGGAGCAGAAACGGGCTGCACTTGAGCGGTTGAACCCTGTTGTGCACGCGTGATCAGGTTGGATTGCATCACCAGCAGTGTCGTTGCGGCGGTCAAGAAAATCGTGCAGCCGTTTAGCAGTACTAATGTCAACGGAGTGAATGTAAAGGTCCGCATGTCCTCTTTCGGTTCCAGCTTCGGCTTCGAGCTTTGCGTTGGAGCGGGCGCCGGACTCAGGCGCTTTGGTTCGAGCGCTCGCTCCGAGCCGCGACAAACAAGTGCCAGCTCGTGGGCGACGACACCAAGATCCTGATAGCGATCGCTGGGAGATTTCGCCAGCATTTTGGCGACGATGCCCTCCAGACCGGGGGAAAACTCTTTTCCCAGTGACGCTTCCCTCAGGGTCGGAGCCGTCCCTGATTGATGCAGCATCATCGTGCGCAGAGAAGTTTCGCCGATGAATGGCGGTGTTCCCGATAAAGCCTCGAAGAGAACGCAACCAAGAGAATATATGTCGCTTCGATGATCGAGTGCTTCCCCTGAACACTGCTCCGGGCTCATATAAATCGGGCTGCCGATGATCTCGCCGGTGCGTGTCAGCCCCTGCATACCCGCGCCCTCAGTCAGCCATTTCGCCAGACCTAGATCGATAATTTTGACACTACCTTCGGTATCAATGCTCATGCCTTGCAGCAGCATGATGTTGCTTGGCTTGATGTCGCGGTGAATCACCTTTTCGCTGTGGGCGTACGAAAGGGCAAAACAAACCTGAGCGAAAACGGCGTTGATGTTTTTCAGAGTCATTGCGCCTTCGCCCTTGAGGTAAGCGGCCAGAGTTTCTCCCTCGAGCAGGTCCATTACCAGATACGGCTGTCCTGTGTCTTGCAAGCCGAAGTCGTGTACTTTGACCAGGCTCGGATGATTGAGCGAGTACGCCGCCCTGGCCTCTTGCTCAAAACGCCGAATTTGAGCCGTGTCGGCAACTTTGTCGCTATCAAGCAACTTGAGCGCCATATCTTTGTTGAGAAATATCTGGCGTACTCGGTAGACGGCGCCGATGCCGCCCCGACCCAACAAAGCCAGGACTTGATACTTGCCGCCCAGCATCCGCCCGACCGGATCGACCGCATCAGGTGAGGACAGGCTGCTTGCCGTTGAAACTGAATCTTCCGAATCCATCGAGGACGTCCTGTGTAGAGCTTCAGCCCCCACCAATGTTTTGCCCCAAATCCGAGGTTCTTCCTCTCCGGCTTGGATCTAGGTGCGCTCCATTGGACGCCTTCAAATGCCTTTCAAGAATTGACCTATTCCTGCGTCGAATAGAGGTGACGACAGATCAGTGTGTCCCGCGCCTTCGATTCGAACGTAGGATTTAGGTTGACATGCAATCGCATACAGGTCATCGGCATGGCCAACCGGAATGACGTTGTCTTTTGTTCCTGAGATAATCAGAAGCGGCGCGTGCGCTTTGGCAAATACCTTCGAGTTATCCAGTCCGCCCTTCGGCCACATCCAATCCGGATAGAATCTTGTCATCGGAATCAGCTCGTTTCCGCGTCGCAAAACTGAGTACAGCGGACATTCCAAAATGACTCCGGCGCATTTGACGTGTCCTGCCAGGTCGCCGGCAACGACCGACCCGAGCGACTCGCCGAACAGAATGATCTGATTCGGATCGTAGTGCAAATCGTTGGTCAGATAGTTGTAGGCGGCTAAGCCGTCGTCGCAGATCGTTGCCATCGTTGATGTGCCATCGCTGCGTCCGTAGCCCTGGTAGTCGTAGACAAAGACAGAGTTTCCAGTTTTGAGCAACTTGCCGGCGAGTTCCATGCGTATGGAGAGGTTGCCACCGTTGCCGTGATTGACCAGAAAGATTTTCTTTGCGTGTGGAACTTTATAAAGCCACGCGTGGAGCTTGTTGCCGCTTGCATTTTTGAAGTAAACATCTTCGGGCTTAATACCGCAGGCGATCGGTTTATCGTATAGCCCGACGGGATACTTCCATGGTTGGAACAGAGCCATGTTGTAGAGTGGCATTGCAATCGCAGGAGCCCAGATTGCTATGTAAGCGATCGGCGTAACCACCGTCAGCATTGCAGCCATCCTGAAAAACCAGATCCACTTGAACCTTTTGGCTTTTGTTTTCAACGTTCCTTTCATGTGCTTCTCCCGCTATTTGCAGTTCTGCCACAGCCAGACCATCTCTAACGCTTTGCCGATTACAATCCGTTCACCTGCGCAGTGCGCTGGCGTTCCCTCCCACAGCCGGCGAACACTCATGACTCAATCTGGAAACAATCTGGATACGCGGGTACAACAAGCACACACTAACAAATCGGGTAAGGCGTTAGCATTTCATGCCGTAGTTTCACCACTTTACGCGTGTAGACTTTGGCTTTATTTTATATGCACTCCTCGAGCGGTTTCTCTTCTTCTTGCCGCCGCCGAAATAAATACTCTAGAACGCCACCCAGATCTGAGTTCTGATGGCGGTGAATTACTTTGGATAACGCCAGGTTGGCACAGATGGGAACAGGACAAGGTGACAGTCAAGTTGGTTCAACGCCAGGCTTGAACGCGCCCGCCGACGCCTCAGCGCACCTCAGCCAGGAAACCAATCAGATTGGCATGAACGGGTTTTTCGGGGGCGCTGCACGTGTAGCGTTAACCACAGGCGATGGAATTGCGCACATTCCATTCGGGCTGGTCGATGCTGTCGCCTACGACCTGGAACATCCGATGGAAATTGTCAAAACCTTGGGTGGGTCAGCCGCCATTGCTGCAACATTGAAGACGGTTCTGCCGGAGGCTGGACCGGTCGGCAAGGTCGCCGGTCTGGCAATGGGCGTTTGGTTTTTGGCCAGTTCGGCTCCCGGGTTTATCAAGGCATACAAGACCGGACTGAACGCAAATACGTGGTCCGAGCTAAACACGTCGGGACAGCAGTGGGGCGACGCGGCCGGCGAGCTAGGTGTAAACGCGGGGCTGGGATATGTAGGATTCAAGTTAGGTGCAGGGCTGAGCGGCCGCGTTCTGGCTTCAGAACGATTGGATGGCTTTGCCGACTTCAAACAAAACGGTTGGAACAAGGCCACCGATTTCACCAAAGCGTTGCTGGGCATGGACACGCGTATTCCGACCGCATCGAGCCTCGGATTGCAACCCAACTTCGTGATCGATGGCGACAAAGTCAAATTGATGGACAGCGTTCGCGCTGACCATCCAACAGACGCGGTTGGTGGACCGATCGATCCCAATAGTCAGATGAACGCGACGGTATTGCTGCGAAGCAAGGCGTCAGTGCTGCGTATGGACCGCTACATCGCGCGTATGTCCGAAGGCAGGGCGTCTGCACTGGGCGACGAAAATGGCGCCTATCAGGAGCGTTTCGGTGCCAGCCAGGAGTCGCTCGATGCATTGAAAAAGTTCACCGACGAACACAATTTGACGATTGCCGAGTCTGATTTACGGTCAGGCAAGGTTTTGTTGACCGGAAAAACCGCCGACTTCCAGAACGCTTTCGATGTGCGATTGAACCAGTATCAAACGGACAGCGGCACCGTTTCCGGACATTCCGGCGCCGTCTCCTTTCCGAAAGAACTGGCGCCGCACGTGCGAGCGGTGCTCGGCATCGATGAGAGACCGGTGTCAGCACCGTCGTTGCGAGTGCAATACAAGATTGCTGCCAATGGAGACATTATTGACACCGATGGCAAAGTCATCAACGTCACAGACGGAACACTACCGGATCCAGCGAATGCACAAGCCGTAGCCGATTTTCTCAAGAAAGGCGGATACCTCGCCACGGATATCGCCAGGGCGCAGAACTTCCCGTTGAGCTCAGGCGGTGAAGGACAAAATGGTGCATTCGTCAGTCTCAGTGGTGGCATCGATCTGGCTGATTACAATAAGTTCTTTCCTGAACATGGATTGGAACAGCCAAAGCCTCTCGGCATCATAGGAGTCGACGGAGCGAAGAACGAACCGAATAGCCCCAGGGGCGGTGACACCGAGAACGCCCTTGATGGATTGCAGATGCAATCTGTAGCGCCTAAAGCGCATGTGGACATGATCATTGGACCAAACAGCGATCAAGGATTCCACGATGTTTTTGAACGGGGCATCTTCCCGAAAAACGGCGAAGGGCAAAAGTCTGTGATCAGCTCAAGCTGGGGATTGGCAGAACAAAAGCAATCACAGCAGGTGGTCAATTCATTGACGATCGCATTCAGGCAAGCGGCGATTCGCGGAGTACAGATAGTTGCCGGCGCAGGAGACAATGGTGCGCGTTCGAACTCGCCCACCTTCCAGCCGGAATTTCCCGCCTCTGATCCTAACGTCACTGGAGTCGGCGGGCTGAAAATGATTTTGAAGCCGGACGGCACCTTATTGGTTGCCACCACGTGGGACGAAGGAGAGCATAGCTCCACCGGTGGTGGCGTCAGCAAACTTTTCAGATTGCCACGCTGGCAGCAAGGCATGGGCGTGCCAAACAATCTCGATACCGGAAAGCCTGGACGTGGAAGCCCAGACATCTCCACCAACGCTGCCAAATCGACAGGTTATCCAGTCAGAGTCGGGGGCAGTGATTACATCATCGGTGGCACCAGCGGCGGAGCACCGTTGTACGCTGGTCTGCTCCTCAACATCAACAGCGAGTTGGCGGCACAGGGCATCAAGCCGGTCACACCCCTCAATCCGTGGATGTACGCTCGTGCAAACACAAACATTTTCCATGATATCGTCACCGGTGGCAATCACGGATACGACGCAAAACCAGGTTGGGATCCAGTGAGCGGGTTGGGCTGGGTAGATGGAACAGCAATGTTAGAGGCAATGCGGCAAAATCAGACTACCGTGGGGCTTGGGCCCAAGCCAGGAAATATAGTGAACATCGTCAACTTCCTGCCCAGGGGCATAAACTCGCCCGGTAATACGCGCTCAGCCGGTGGTTAGCAGCACCGTAAATTAACCTCACGGTAGCAAATATGGTGAGTAAGCAAAGCAGGTGAGCTGTGCGAGTATTTCTGACCGCCTCAGGGGTCCGCAAAGCGCTCGGGTTGCCTCCCATGCCGGCCGGGAATATGACGAATGGACAGCGTGAGTAAATTAACCAGATGGCATCGTGGAACGACTACACTTCCTGGGGTCGGAACGCCTATAAAATCAAGAGATATAGTGACGCCGAGCAGCACTTTCGCGACGCTCTGGCTCTGGCGCAGTCAACTGGAATGAAGGATGGGCAGCTGGCCGAGAGTTTCATTAATCTTGGACTTGCTTGCAAAGCTCAAGCTAAGTATAAGGAGGCGGAAAAATCCTATCTGCAGGGGTTGGAGATTTATCAATCTCTAACAGATGTGCAGACTTCGACTGCTGCCGCTATCAACAATCTTTCTGTTCTCTACAAAGCGCAGGGGCGTTACGCAGAAGCTGAGCCACTTTACCGGCGGGCGCTGAGCATCTATGAGCGAGAACACGGCGAGGACCATGCGAATGTGGCAACCACCGTCGCCAATATGGGTGAGCTGCTGCGCAAATTGGCGCGGTATGAGGAAGCAGAACGCTCGTTTGAAAGAGCATTGCAGATCAAGAAGCGCTTATATGGAGATGAGAGCAAAGAAGTGGCGCTGGCACTGAATAGTTTGTCAGCGAATGCGCGCGATTTAGGCGTATATAAAAGGTCGAAACATCTTGCTGAGCAATCGCTGAAGTTGATCGAAGCAGTCTGTGGATCCGATCATCCAGATACGGCGATCGTGCTTGGTAATCTTGCTCGCGCGCATAGAGACTTGAGAGAAGACGCCCAAGCTGCGCCACTATTGGAGAAAGCGCGCTCAATTTCTGAGAGGCACCATGAGCCTGAAAGTCCGGCTCTGGCTACGCCGCTGCGCAACCTTGCCAATCTAAGATCGAGCGAGTCTCAATATAAACTTGCGGAGGGACTGTTCGGGCGAGCGCGCGCGATTCAGGTTCGTTCTCTTGGTCAGGACCATCCAGAGTTGAGTAAAACACTTGTCGGACTCGGCTGGATGCACGTTTCCATGCAGTCACTTGAGCAGGCAGAAGTAGAATTTACGCGAGCCCTCGAAATTGCCCGCAAGGCATCTGGTGAGAATCATCCTGATTATTTGCGCTCATTGCACGGCATTGCTGCAGTGAGAAATGCTCAAGACAGGCACGCAGAGTCTGACGAATTGTATCAACAAGTGTTGAAGATCGCAGAAAAAGCGTTTGGTTCAACGCATCCCGAAGTGGCTTATTTGTTGCAAATGCGCTCGGCAACACTTGCCAATCTGCATCACTACGAACAAGCTCACGAGCACATCGATCGAAGCATGGCGATTTACAAATTAGCCCTTGGTGAAACGGATGCGGCAGTCGCAAGCGGGCTAGTGTTCCGCGGATTGATCCTGGCGTGGAGCGAAAAATACGATCAAGCTCTCGAGGTTCTGCAGCACGCGCTCAAAGCACATGAGAATTTGTATGGACCTGAGCATCCCCGTGTTGCCGATGTTCATTCTCGCATCGGTAATTGTTTATTGAATTCGAATCGCACGAAAGAGGCGTATGCTAGCTTTAAACGTGCTTACGACATCATCAAAGAGTTCGTCGGGCGAGATACGGTCGCGTGCGCTCAGATCGTGCTTTTGCTTGCGAATGTGCTCGAGCGCTCCGGTAATTATGCGGACGCTGAGCGATACATTTTGATCGCTGGCAAGGTTTTTGATAAGTCGCTGCCTGCAGGTCATCCCTATCACGTCAGAACGATATGTACGCTCGCGCAGATACATTTGAGTTCGCGCAACGCCAAGGCAGAAGAAACGCATAAACGGGCGTTGGAGATAATGCCTGAGCACTATGACAAGGAGGCAAGAATGGCGATGCTGTCCAATTTAGGAACGGTGTATATCGGAGCCAAGAAATGGTCGGAAGCAGCGAAGATTTTGCAGCAAGCCATTCGCTTGATCGAAACCACCGGACTGGACGGCATAGATGCAGGCGTTCCCTTCTTGAATCTTGCGATCGTATACGAAAACATGGGAAGGGACTCCGAGTGCGAGCAGCTGTATAAAAATGGTCTGCTGCGATTAGAGCGCACAAGAGGTTCGTCCGATGCGACTGTCAAGAAAGTGGTTGAGCGCTACGCCAAATTCTTGCGCAAAGCTAATCGAGATGTCGAAGCCGACGCGATGTTAAATGTCTACAGTGCGTCTGCCGGTACCCCATCGTGACGCGCGGCTGCGTTTTAAATGCATGGACCTGGAAAGCATTGGCAATAGTGATGCTTCTGCTTTGCTGGGAAGTTGTGGGTGCTCCTCAATCCTTCGCGCAAAACGCAGCTAGTTCACAGATCACGGTTGGCCTGGGCAGCTTTTTGTATACGGACGAAGCGCTAAACAGCCATGCCGCGCTTAGAGTTTGGTATTTTCGTCCACGAACGCTGACAGCCGATTCACCGATCGTATTTGTTATGCATGGTGTTGCCCGTGATGCTGAGAGATATTGCAAAGAATGGAGTCCGTATGCTCAGCAACGCAATTTCTTACTAATTTGTCCTGAGTTCAATGCGCAGGATTTTCCAACGCGTGCATATCAATGCGGCAACATGTTCGACGAATCAAACAATCAGATACCCGAATCGAGCTGGACCTTCACAACAATAGAAAAGTTATTCGATTATGTTCGCCCATTAGTTGGCAATTCAAGCAAAAGCTATTACCTTTACGGGCACTCCGCCGGAGGGCAGTTCGTACATCGTTTCGTTCTGTTTATGCCGAACGCCAGATACCAGCGCGCAATAGCAGCGAATCCAGGATGGTACACGATGCCGACGTATTCCGGACATTCATTTCCATATGGATTACGCCACTCAAACCTCAGCGAACAGAGTCTCAGGACGAGCTTTGGCAGGGATTTTGTTCTTTTGCTGGGACAACAGGATCTCGATTCTGAGGATCCGAATTTGCGTAAAACTGCAAATGCGGAAGAGCAAGGTTCGACGCGTTTCGATCGTGGACGAAACTATTTTCAGACCGCCCAGTCTGAGGCTGCGAAATTGGGAGCGAGTTTTACGTGGCAACTGAGAACAGTGGCGGGTGCCCAACATTCCGACGCCCAGATGGCGCAGGCCGCAGCCGCAATTCTGTTCGCTAAGTAACGTCGCGGCGCTCCGCATGTGCACGAGGCCGATCGATTTGCTTTCTACGGACGAGTCATGGGTAGCATCGGTAGCATGCCATCTGCTCCTGCCGTCAGGGCCATGAATGCAGGGTCGTCTCGTAGCGTGACAAAAACTCTGTCGACGCGAGCTTCCATCATTTCTTTGCTGCGCACATCCGCATTGCGCTCGTAATTGAAGAAGTGGCGCTTGAGCAGCGCAAGCGCTTTGTCTTTCTGTCCGGTCTGCGCATAGATTGCTGCCAGGTTGTAACTCGCCGGCATCAGATCTTCATTTTCTTTGGCGATCTTCAGCGCTTGATCTTTATTGCCGCTGGCGGCCATGAAGACCGCTGCGAATACCGCATTGAATTTGTCTTCCGGATCCAATTTAAGCGCTTGCATCGTGTACTTCTGCGCTTGCGCGAAGTCGCCTTCGCTGTTGAAATAAACGGCCAGATTCCGGCAAGCGATTGCAAGCGGGTATACGCTGACGGATTCTTCCATCAGCTGCTCGCCTTTCTTGTAACTGCCTTCATGTATGGTCATCTTGCCCAGCCCGTGCAGTGCCACCGCGCGCGACATGGGATCGGCATTCATAGCAAGAATTTCGTTAAAGGTGTTTCGCGCTTTCTTCCAATCGCCGATGTCGTGGCGATAGAGTTCGCCCAGATACCGCAGTGGTGCGGGATCGCCTGGATCGAGATGGTGCGCCTGCAAATATAAATGTTCCGCTTGCGCATAGTGATCGCTGAGCTCTGCCTTCAAACCGTCTTTCATCGCGCGTTCGACTCGCTCGCCCTGCGCAATGGAGAATTCTGTTACCGGCGTGATTTCACCGACGTTGTCGACTCCGAGATGTCTCAGGTGCTGCGCGGCATCCTTACCTAATTTCGGAAACAGACACTTTTGCTGGATGACGCGTTGATATTCTTCGATGGCGCCGGCGGTGTCACCGTCTTTCTCTTTGTTTCGGCCGTTGCTGATGTGCTCGTTTACGTCGGCCAGGCGCCGTTTGATTTCGTCGCCGAGGAGCTGTTCAACCTGAGAAACATCAAGTTTGCCGCCCACGCCTTCAACCTTGCCAATGATGGTTCCGTCGCCAGTGGCTAAGACTGCAGCAGGCGGACTGGAACTGCCCAGCAATTTGTCCGCTATCGGGGTATTCGGATGAGCGTCGTACATCGTGACGCAGCGCATTCCATAGAGTGATAAGAATCGCGAATAACGCATACTCGAGCGCTCATATTCGCGATCTGTGGCGGGAAACCAATACACGGCAATTCCATTCCAAGCCGGCGGCAAATCTATCGGCGCCAGTTGCCACGGAACCGTATAGACCTCCCTGCTGCCCAATCCGCCCATGCCACCGCCACCACCGCCGCCGCACGTGCTCATGGCCGCTGGTGCCACCAAAACAGCCAGTGTTAATCCCAGTGTGATCGAGTGTCTCAACAAGGTTCTCATGCGCAAAATATATCACGCCCCTTCAGTGCTGTGAATCTTTAGTCTCGGTCGACTTGGCTTCGAGTTCTTGCCAGCGAGTGAATAGCTCTTCTAGCTGTTTCTGCGCAGCGTCTTGCTGGGAGGCCAGGTCTTGCAACTTTGCGTAGTTGCTGGCGACGTTTGGCTTTTCTGTTTCTTTGTGCAACTGAGCTAATTTGGCTTCAGCCTGTTCGATCTTTTCCGGCATGGTTGCCAGTTCGCGTTTTTCAGCGGTCGACATTTCCGCACGCGATTTCTCTCGTCCAACTTTTTTATCTGGGACCTTCAGCTTCTTATCCTGCTGCGGAGCGGCGAACCGTTGAAGCGCGCGCTCGCACTGCTCGTAATCGGCGTAGAAATCATTGCCGCCATAGCCGTCCAAACCTAGTATCACATTCGATACCGTATCCATCATCATTCGATCGTGGGTTACCAGTATCACCGCGCCTGGAAAATCCTCGAGGCTCTCTTCCAGTGCTTCAAGCGAAGGTATGTCCAGGTCATTGGTAGGTTCGTCGAGAATGAGGATATCTGCCGGTTGCAGCATCAAATTGGCAATGAGGATTCGCGCTTGCTCGCCACCGGACAAATAGCTGATCGGCAGATTCAATTGGTCCTGCCTGAACAAGAATTTCTTCGCCCAAGTCACGACGTGCAGTTGCCGCCCCCGATACGTCACAGCATCGCCGGTCGGGCTGAGCGAGTCGCGAAGAGTCTTCGAAGTGTCTAACTGCGCGCGACTCTGATCGAACCAGACAATCTTCAGATCGCTGGCGCGTTTGATCGTTCCTCTGTCCGGCTGAATCTGATCGACAACCATTTTAAGCAATGTCGTTTTACCGCTGCCGTTTCGCCCTACCAGACCGAGCTTGGCTCCGGGCGTCAGGATAAATGACAAGTCAGAAATCAACTTGCGATCGCCGAATGATTTGTGCACTCCTTTGAGCGACAACAACTCTTTCGCGCGCCGGCCCGATGCATCGAATCCGATCTCGGCGGTTGCGGATGAAACTGCATTACGCTGTTTCAACTCCGCCAATTCGTCCATCAGCTTACCGGCTTCCTGAATTCTTCCCCGCGATTTAGTCTGTCTGGCTCTGGCACCGCGTTGCAGCCAGGCAATCTCGCGGCGCACCTTACTCGCCAGTGACTGCTGCAAATTCATTTGCTGGCTGAGTTGCTCTTCCCTCGCCTGCAAGAAGTCACTGTAATTGCCTTTGACACTGATGAATCCTTGTGGGTAAGTCGGATTCAATTCGACCGTGCGATTGGTCACCGCTTCGAGAAATGCTCGGTCGTGTGTTACAAGCACCAGCGAGTAACGCGCGTTGCGCAACAAATCTTCCAGCCACAAAATTCCTTCGAGGTCGAGATGGTTGGTCGGCTCATCGAGCATGAGCAACTCGGGCTGCTGCACGAGCCCACAAGCTAGCGCCAGTCTCTTGCGCCAACCACCCGACAATGATCCTGCGAGCGCACTGCGATCGGGAAATTTAAATGCATTCAAAGTTGAATCGATGGAGGCGTCTCTCTCATGCGGCTGAAATTCCGCCTGCTCAGCCGAGGTCCGAACGATCTTCTCGACTGTATCGGCCGCTTCGAATGTTTCTTCCTGAGGAACATAAGCAACCCGCAACTGCTTGCGCGACACAAGCGATCCATTGTCAGGGTCAACGATGCCCGCAATAATCTTCAACAGGGTCGATTTCCCCGAGCCGTTCGGTCCGATCATCCCGAGCTTCTCGTCTAACTCAATGGCAAACGATATGTCGCGAAACAGCGGTCGCGAGCTGTAAGACTTGCTGATTGATTGAATGCTTGTGAGGATTCCCATCGGTACCAATTGCTTCGCACATGCAACGACATTATATCTATATTTTAGATGGGTTTATGCTGGCAGCCGTTCAGCTGCGCCGGCCGGGCAACAATGATGTCTTCTCGATAATTTAAGCGTTGGAATAAGTAATTTCCACATTGCAATTCGGGCTGGGGAAGCTTACGGTGTTCAGACCCCGCAATTGATTATTCACCGAACGGCTTTCGCGCCGAGGAGGTCAGATGAGCACGGCATTCAAGTGTTCCGAACCCAAGAAGCACATGGACGATGGTAAGAATCTTGCTACGACGTCCCTTATCTCTGGACTAATGGCATTGTTTTTCTTTTCCTGGATTCTTTGCCCGATGTCGATTTTCTTCTCGGCGCGTGGCGTGGCAGCATCAATCAAATCTCATTCGGGCAAGTACCTTGCGATCAATATTGTAGCCCTGGTGGCAGGACTGGCTATTTTGGTCTTTGTCACGATACCGAGAGTAACGCACTTCGTTTACAATCTGCACTGATCGCGCGGACCTAAAAATCGATTCGGTGTGGATCGTCTCGTTTGTCCGGCGCTTTGAGCGGCTGGGCGGTAGTTCGGTTTAGCTCGCGTTCCGTTCCTGCTGTCCACTGATCAAATCTCGCCGCAGAAGTAAGTTCTTGTTGCACAGAGACAATGCAGCTTTCCAGGTCGGTGCCCACAGTGGAGATCTGTTGGCGCAAGCTGTCGGCTGTCGCATCTGTTTGTTGACCGAGCGCTCCGATTCTAGCGTGCAAAGCTTTTAGCTTCTCTACAGCTGATCCAGCACCAGAGCGACCCAGGTTTTTCAACTTGATCGAGCTTTCCGATGCGCCCGCAATCCACTCACTGTCAGGTGACAGTGGCGGCGGCGGAGCATTCTTTGGCGGTGGCAAGATGGTAATCTGGCGTAACCCCGCCTCGGAAGTTACATCGATATCGGTAATATTGTTCACTTGCATTGCCAAGTCGCACAACTGGCGCCAGTTCGGGTTGCTCTGGGCTTGACGCAGCACCACTGTCATTACCTGTGCCCGCGTGATCTCCGGACTCTGTTGCACGGCTGTGCTCTTCTCGTTTAAACGCCCGCAGGTTGGACAGATCGAATCATCGACCGTAGCCTGTCCGCCACAACGCTTGCATTCCATAACATCTCTCCGAACCCATCAGTATCCACTATAGTTGTGCCCAACCTCCCAGCCCCAGTCACGCAAAGCCTGGCTTCGCGTGAAGGTCAAGTCTCTTGTCGGTTGGCACCACAGATGATGCACAAGTTGTTAGAGTTCAACTAGCCTTATCGTCGTTCTGCATTTCTTTCGGTTGATTAGCGACTTGTGCTGACGAACTTTGTTTACTAGAATCCTGGTTCTTTCGCGCTGCCAGCTCGGCATCAGACTGAGCTATGGCCGCTTCAATCCGCTTCTCCTCTTCCGGAGTCGGATGGTAAGGTCCTCCTGGACGGCGCTTGCGTGCGTCATATTTCCCACGTGGAATATGTGCCATGATGCACCCCTCATCTATCAAAACAGCTTGTTATCATGATTACTTCGTCTTCTTTGAGCCAAAACCAATGAATTCCCTCTGTTGCTGTGTATGTCTCAAAGCGGTCGAAGTTTTTGTTGTAGATTTCTTCCGTACCCTCAAACCAGATTTCTTCAGCATCCTCGATTGTCTTCCTGTGCCGAACCCAGATATGGAGCATATTTGGAAACTGATCGTCGTATTTGAAAACGAACCTATAGCCACCATACCAGTCGGACTGATACTTACCTTTGTCCTCTTTGACCTCCAGCGACGCAAATTCTTGATCAGGCAGAACATAGGCGCTGGCGTCGGCGCATTCTAATTGATTCAGTAACTTGATAGTTTCGGACATCCACGCACCTTAACTTAATCGTCATTGCTTCTTAAGAATTGAAAAGCGGATTGCTTTCGCGCTGCGTGTCGGAGAGGAACTCTAGTAAGTATATCAAATCCACTTGTAGCGTGCTCCTCCGGAGACCGATGGTATGGTCATAAGAACGGTTGATTCATTCTTTGTCTCTTGCAGTTATGGCCATGCAATCAATCTGACGACCTTTGCACAGTGATAGCCTGTATCTGATTCGTGCAATTAATTAATTGTTCTGTCTGGCCGGTCAAACTGAAAATGTTCGCGCGCGCCTTCAGTAGCTCGATATAGAAATCTTTTCCCTCTGGAAGACGGCTCTGTACGAGGGCAATCGCTTGAGATAGGTATTCGTCCGCCTCCGTAAATGTGTTGCATTGCGTAGTGGCTGACGGCTGGCGGCTTGTTATATATCAACCTCCAAGCGGTCGTTTTCTGTTTGACACTGTTTGGTTCATCTTTATGGCGTTTTGAACCAAATAGTTCATTTTTGCACTGAAAGTCGTGATTTGGCAACCCCTTTAAAAAGGAAGGAGTTGCTTCTAAGATGTCAGCTAATTCATGGTTTTGCCGGTTTTTGATTCGCCGCTGCGTTTACAATTCTGAACTAATTGGTTCTATTTCTTTTCAAAAGACGTCCCTGGGTGTATTCTGAACTATATGGTTCAAAATCGGATTTCAGGAATTGCCATTATGCAAAAATTTCAGACGAAGGTAGGCACGGCCGCTGTCGGCAGCATCGGCAAATTAGACGAGCAAATTTCAGGAGATCAAGTCACATATTTCCTGCATGATTTTCTCGGTCTCACTGGAATGGAAGTCTCGGTCACTGGCTATCCTCCAAATCATGCGTTTCACCTGTTTCATTCTCACAAAGAGAATGAAGAGCTCTACATAGTCACAAAGGGTGAAGGAGAAATGCAGCTCGATGACGAGATCTTTCCTATTAAGGAAGGCACGGTTATTCGCATAGAACCGAATGTTGTTCGCAATTTGAGAAGTTCACCAAATGATGGCTTGCAGTTTGTATGCGTCCAAGCACGCATGAATTCGCTCAAACAATTTAACTCACCGGATGTGACGTTCATGGAGCGTCAATTTGTTGAGAGAGACCGATAGGAAACCCTGGTTAATGCTGCGTTTTGAAGGAGATTGGAAATGAGGCTTACTGACAATACTGTGTTTATCACTGGTGGCGGAACTGGCATAGGACGTAGTTTGGCTGCAGAATTCCACAAACTCGGCAATACAGTCATAATTGCTGGCCGTCGAAAAGACCGCCTGGAAGAAACCGTCAAAGTATTTCCAGGTATGCATTATGTGGTCCTTGATGCAGAAAATGCAGAAAGCATCAAAAACGTGGCCAAGCAATTGATAAAGGATTTCCCGAAGCTCAATGTGCTAATCAATAACGCTGGAGTTATGCAGTTCGACGACCTGTCAACCGAAGTCGATGAAAAAACGCTGACGTCCACTATTACGACTAATTTACTTGGACCAATTCGTCTCACATCTGCATTTGTGGAACACTTGAAAAAACAAGAATCCGCCTACATTTTGAATGTGTCGTCTGTTCTTGCGTTCATGCCTCTGGCAATTACAGGCGTTTATTCTGCAACAAAGTCCGCGTTGCATTCGTACAGTCTCTCGCTTCGCTATAGGTTGAAGAATTCATCGGTGAAAGTGCTCGAAGTGATTCCGCCCTGGGTACAAACCGACTTGCTAAATAGCAATGAAGAGCCGCGCGCAATGCCGCTTGAGCCGTTCATCGCAGAGACAATGGAGGCGCTAGCAACTGACGCGCACGAAATTTTAGTCGAACTGGCGCGTCCATTGCGCGACAATGTCGGACCTCAGGATGAGCAGAATGTTGAGCAGTTCAACGATGCAATGCACGGCGGAGCCACGCCGGCAGCGGTTTGAGTTTAGCGATCCTGAGAAAGAAGGAGAATTCAGTATGAAAGCTGATGGATATATGACTCAACAACACGAAACAGCAAGAACTGAATATATTGACGTTTCCGGGACTCGAATTGCCTATCGAAGTTTTGGTGCTGACACTAAAAACCGCCCACTGGTGTTCATGCAGCACTACTACGGCAATATGGAGCTTTGGGACCCAAATGTCACCAATGCCTTTGCTCGAGATCGCGAAGTTTTGCTCTTTAACTATGAAGGTGTCGGGCTTTCAGAAGGGGTGTCTCCACGATCGGTGGAAGATCTTGCAACTGCGACATCCGCATTCATCGAGGCTCTGGGGCTCGAAACGGTTGATATTTTGGGCTTTTCGTTAGGTGGCATGATCGCTCAAGAGTGGTGTCTGCGGGATCTGCCGTTAGTTGGGCGGGTAATACTGCTATCCACGGGGCCTCGTGGCGGCGAAGGTATGGAGTTCGCTGAACTCGATGGTGGCCGTCCTCCTGAATCAGACGAGGATTGGTTGGGTGCCTTCTTTAGTCAGTCAGAATCAAGTCAACAAGCGGGTCGTGAATATATTGCCAGAACAAAACGCCGCACAAGTGACCGAGATCTGCCCCCATCCGCAACGGTTGCTCAAAATCAGCTAATGGCTATTCGTGCTTGGGGAAAACAAACATCGGGTGAGCGCTACGCTGATCTAAGTGGCATTAAGCATCCGACACTGGTCGTGACTGGTCTTCGGGACATTGTTCTGCCTGCCATGAATTCCTTCATTTTGGCCGACAAAATTCCCAACGCTCATTTGATCGCCTATCCAGACTCCGGACATGGTGCTTATGCGCAATATCATGAGCTATTTGTAAAACAAACAAACTTGTTCCTTGATGCCAACTGAGCTGGTGACTCAATCCATACTCACATGTGTCAGGAGACACGCGAGAGGAATTTCCCGGGGCAGGTGGTCGCGCGTAGCACTTCCGCCAGCGCCGTCTTGCACTTCAGAGCGGGCGGGACGCCTGCGCCCACAGGGTACATCCGTGCACCTGCGACTCACTCGTGGTTGTATTCCGTGTTGGTGATCAGGGAAAACCCCATCGCCGTGTGGCGGTTGGGGCCTTAAAGTGCTAGTGCCTGGTTTCCAGGTGCGTGGCTAACTCGCCGGATTGGCGGCCAGCACGCTCGCACTTACCAAATGATCCTTGGTCGGCATCATTGATGCCGCAGTTTCTTTCGCCCCGCCCCGCCGGGGAGGAGTCGTCTTATGCCGGAAAATGACATGCAGCCAAACCCAGCCACGAGCTGTGGCACTACTGATGGTGGCATACCTGATCGCAATATAGAGCCCTGTGCCTGCTGCCGCGCTCTGGCGACTAAGTATGTAGCCTTCGTTCCTGCGGGCAGCATCCCCTCTGGCGTCACATATTTCCACGAGCCGCCCCACAATCATGCGATGCCAACCAACGGCCACCATGCACCGCCCAAGAGTAACGCGACGGTCTTTCGCTTCCCGTCATGGACGGATGTATTGAGAGCAGGACATTCAAATGGCGGCAAAGCCGCACGTTCTTCAGGTGGTGGAACCTCAGGGAATGGCGGAAAATTCGACGGCATTGCCAAAGACTCCGGTAAGGAGGTTGATCTTGCCGTAGCTGCTGCCAGCGAACTGGAAGACGAATCTCTGTTGAAGACACCCAAGAACAGACGCCTGTGGCATGGAGTGGGTGGATTGGCGGTAATGACGTTTGGCGTGGCGCTTCCACTATTCATGATGTTCGCCACAGCGATGTCCTGTCCGAAACGGATTACTCTGGTGATCCTCAATCACCCACTGGAGACCCTGGCGGAGTTGCTGCTCCTTCTATCCATTCCCTTTGTTAATAGAGCTGCCTGGGCATCGCTGTGCCGGCATGACACACGGTTCCCCCTGATCCGCGGCATCGCCCTTGGTGCGGCTACCGGCACGTCGTTGTTAGTGGCTGGTGTTTGCATTGCCGCACTTTTCTGCGGCACGGAGCAACTTTCATCCGAAATTGGCACATCGTTCAACGTCGGTTTCTCCTGGTTTAGTATCCTGTCTTTACTGGCTGCTTGCGCCAGTGTCTACATGATCAATCAATTCAGGCTCTCGCGAGACTTTACCGGCTCGCGCCGGCGAATAGTCGCTTATTCAGCGATCGGCGCGATTCTTTCTCTGGCTGCGTTTACGACCGCGGAAGCTCGTCCCTGGCTGATCCGAGTCTACGAACGGATGGCCGTTTCCAACTCGCCGAAGGAACGGCTGGATGGACTGAGCAAGTTGCGTGCCCTCGATCCTGAGCGCGAGCTGCGCATGGAGTGCTCCGATTCGCGGGCTGCCGGACTCAGCGGCCTTTTCATGCCGCTTAAGGAGAGAGCGCAACAAGAGCTGTATTTCACTGTCACGGGTAAGCCGTACAGTTTTCACGATGCAAATGCAGATTTCGATTCGATGCCCGATGAGGCTGTTGGTCGCAACGCTGTTGGTGACAAAGTGGATGGGCTTTCTCTCGTACGCTCGTCTATGACCGGGGAAGTCCATCCGCAGACCCTCGTGTCATCTTTGCACTGGACTTTCGTATTTAAGAATGATGGTTCTGAAGGCTCTGAGGCGCGCGCTGAAATTGGGCTGCCATCAAGTGCGGTTGTTACCGGCTTGAAGAGGTGGGTCAACGGCGAAGGGCAGGATGCAAGTTTTGTCGGTTCAGGCAAAGTCGCAGGAGTGCAGGCTCAGGAGGTCGGGCACGACAGTCCGGCTATGATTACCGATCTCGGTCGGGGACGCGTTCTTCTGCACTGCTATCCGGTGCCGGCCGGCAATCAGTTGAAGGTTGAAGTGACCATGGTTGTGCCATTGAATCCCGACGGCAAGGATGAGGCGGCTATATTGATGCCGAAGTTTCTCGCCACCAATTTCTCGCTTGAGGGTGAGCATGATCTGAGCATGAAATCCGACTTGCAACTCTCGTGTGCAGATACGAAGGGAAGTAAAACGGCGGACAAGGATCGATTTCTTCTGAACGTCAAATTGAAGAATTCACAACTCGACACGAATCCGGTAATAGTCGAGGCGGCCCTGCCCGATTCGCTGCCAGCCATCGCAATGCTTGATAAGACTGCTGTGCAGATGAAACAACAGGAGGAAGCGCGCAAGCTTGCAGAGCGCAGAAGGAAATTGAAGGAAGAAGCTGCCGCGGATACGTCCCAAGTGACGATGATGATTGATGGTTCGAAGGGACTGCAAGCGCAGCTCGATGACTTGACCAGTGCCATGGAGAAACGCAGGCAGCGAGGCTCCAAGTTAAAACTGAAGATAGTCAAACCTGAGTACGTCGTGCAGACGATCAAGAAGACATCTTCTCCGGCGCCGAAGCATCTTGTCGTCGTAATCGACGGATCGAATGCGATGTCTAAGCACGTTGAGGAGCTCACGTCGGCGCTGAAGAGCATACCGTCGGGGATCACAGTTTCTGTAATTCTCGCTTCGCAAGACCAGCCCCAGTTGATGAAACCAGCAACGCGGGAATCCGCCCTGAAGAACCTACGACCATCGCAATTTGCAGGCGGACAGAACAACCTCGCGGCCGTCGTCGCCGGTGCCCAACTGGCCGGTGAAAGCAGAGATGGTGCGGTTCTGTGGATTCATGGCCCGCAACCGGCTGAGAACAGCAACATCTATATCGTGAAGCAGTATGTGGCCGCACCGCGATTCTACGACCTCGCTTTCGATAGCGGCGATGTGGACATGTTTGAGTTCTTCAAGAACCACTCTGAAGTTGGGCCCTTCGAACCGGTTCCGAGCAATGGTTCCTTGACGACTGCTTTGACCGAGTTCTTCGCGAAGTGGCAGCCTGGATCAAGCGGTTATTCTGTGGCATTCTCGGAAGCTCAGGCAAAACCTGCCGGGATACAGGTTCTTTCCGATAACGAGTGGAAGGAGCTTCTTCAACTGCACGCTTATCAGGAAGTGTTGAGCCTGATCAAATCAAGGCACTCGCGCCGAGCCGCCACGATTGCGGTGCGGTACGGCGTGCTCAGTCCGGTCAGCACGGCTGTTCTCGGTAGTAGCGCGTCACAAGAGCAAAGCGAAGCCAAAGAAGGCGCTGTGGGTGACGAGTTTGCTTCAGGAGGAACGGCCCCGTCACTGCAGGGCGCAACCAACGGAACCATCGGACCGCAAGGCGCTGATGTTACATACGTGACGGGCGTCAATACAGCCGGCACGGTGCGCGTCAACAATCTGGCCAATCTCGAGGCGCTGCTCAACATCATCGCCAATCTATCCGAGATGGGTGGAATGATCTTCGGACTGGTCATCATTGCGCACGGCTTGTTGATCAGGGAAGACGCCTGCCTGTTCTCCCTGCCGATACAGATGAGCTGCGGAGTCCGTGTGGTGCTTGGCTTGGCCGTCTTGCTGGCTGCCCTCGCCATACCGGGCACGCTCAACTGGTTCGTTGCCTCCGCCCGCGATGCCAATCTCTTCAGCTGATCGGCCGCGACGAGGGACAATTTCATGAGGCTATTGCCGATTAAGCGTCGAGATACTGAGGGCGACCAAGCATATATCGACACAGTTCTTTGCTGTCCCACACCAGCATCAACTTTCCTTTGCGCGTCAGCTCGCAGACTATTTTGAGGAACAGGATGCGCTCCGCATCATTCTCGTAAAACGCCTGCGACCCTACTTGCACAAACTCTCCGTCGGGGCTGTGTATTTTGTACAGTTCTCCTACGCGTTCGACATTGGCGAGCAGCAATTGTCTCGCATGTTCTTTGCAGGTGATGCTATCGGAAGCCGAGACGACTTCATAAAACTCGAGATCTTTATTTCGCACGATCGCACGCAACCTTCCCTCAGCCACCAGCTCATCGCAAGCCTGCAAAAAAAGTAATCGAATCTCATCAGGATGGCTGAAGCCCCGATGCGATTTCACGAATGGCTCTTGACCATTGAGGATTTTGCGCACCTGATTGCCAGCCTTTGCTGCTTCTTTCAGCAATTCGTATTTGGCGAAATCTAAGTTATTCATTGAAACTACCTGCATACTCAACTATATGTCGCGCCTACCAAGTTGCTTCCACCCGCGGAAAGCTGCTTTGATGGCAGGATAATCTGATGTTCTCTGTTTGATCCCTGCCCTTTTTGATTGAACTGATCTCCCTGCTCGTGTTGAGTTAAGCTGAAAACTTTCTCAAAGGGAGCGGGCGGAACATGCTCTTCACCTATGACGGCACGGAGTACGGGTCTATGCGCGGGGCGGGACCTACGCGGAAGACTCGCCGACACCCGCTTCCCAGTTCGACCATCAAAAAGGTTACATTGATTTCTGGCTGAAGTTTATCGGGGTGCAGGAGGTCCATACACTGGTGGTGGATGGCACGACGTGGCGCCGGAAAGAGAAGGGGCAGGAGAGCATGGCGCGTGCTCAGGAGCAGGCAAAAAAGTTGGCGTCGGATTTCTAAAGCTGCCCAAGCAGCGCTGCAGATTTGATTCTTTCTTGCTCACAGGCTAACTGAGCGGCTGCCGATACCGCAGGTGGTGCGTCACATGCGGATCGATCTGGCGCGGCTTTTTAGTTTGTTGGCTTCGGACTTGTGGTTGGTTTTGTCCAGCACGTCGGCGTAGGCTTCGAGAATGGGGACGAGCGCGGCGTTTTGCGGGCCGGACATCGACTCGGAGGTTTTAAGCGCTTTGGCTAGCAGGGGTGCGGCTTCAGAGTAGCGACCTTCGCGGGTGAGCAGACTGCTGAGCGCAAGCTGGATTTTGGCTGTGTAGCCGCTGTTTTTACCGAAGGCTTCTTCGCAATTTTCGAGGGCGCGGCGGTAGAGAGTCTCGGCTTCTTGGTGGTGATTCAGTTTGATCAGGCATTGGGCGAGGCAATCTGCGCGAGTGATTGTTTCGGGTTTGTGAATACCCATGGTTTTTTCGCTGATCTCGAACGCACGCCGGAAAAGGGGCTCAGCCTCGACGTTTCTGCCCGAATCCATATAGAGTTTTGCCAGACTTTCGCAGCTTGATGCGACCGCCATGTGGTTGGCGCCAAGCGAAGTCTCGCGAATTTCCAGAGCGACTTTGAAAAGCGGCTCGGCCTGTGGTTTATTGTCATACGCTTTGGCGAGCCCGTCTAACAACACGGCGAAATCGAGATCGTGATCCGCCGATTGCCGTTGTGTCAGATCCTGCGCTTGCTTGACCAGCACCTCGGCGTCTTCGAGTTCATGATGCTTTTGGTAATACGACGACAATGTCTTGAAGGCATTAGTCAATTGCACGTGATCGTGCATCGAGCCTTCGGCATAACTGCTTACACGGGCGCACAGATTGTTGGCCTTGGTCCATTCTCCGCGCGATATATAGACCTGGCATAGTCTGGCAATGCTGGAGATGACCTCGATATTGTTCGCGCCGAGTGCATTTTGCTGGATCTGCACCGCGCGCTCGAAGATAGGCAGTGCCTTCGCTTCTTGCCCGTGCGCTTTATAAAGAACACCGAGGTTGGTCAGGCTGGTCGCCAGCCGAGCATCATGATCGCCGAAGGGAAGCGCTTCTCTGAGCGCCAATTTAAACAGCTTTTCGGCTTGACCATACTTAGCCAGCTGGAAAGCCTCGGAGCCTTCTTTCGTATACTTCGCCCAGGCAATGGCATCGGCAGATGATGCCGGAGGATTGATTGCGCAAATTACTAGTGCCACCAGGGGCGATATTAAATAGAATCTACTCGACATTGAGTCACCGAGTTAACAGCCTGATTTTATCCTGCAAATGGGATGAAAAGGATCTGTAGCACGTTAACTGTGGGAAATTTCCAAGATGTTAAGAGGGGTGACATTGCATCTCTTTCGTCTCTAATGCAATATCAGGCGCATATACACGGATCACAAAGAATGTCTAAAAGTCGTACGATTGACGTATTGATTGCTCAGTAAATTTTGTTTTCGGAATCAAATCTGAAGGCAGCAAGTCCGATTCAGGCAGCGGGCGATTCATGCCTTCGGAAAGCATACGTATTTGTGACACAGACACAAGCGGCTCCGCCATCGATTTTTCCATGACCATCGCCAGCAAAAACTGCCCGAGAATCGGCATAGGCAGTGGCAAGATTGGTTTTTTCATCACGCGTGCGACGCGCATTGCTGCTTTGGTCAAGGAGATATCGTCCGGGCCGACAACGGCTACACACTGCCTGGAGAGCCGATTTTCCACCAGCGCCGCGATCAAAATCTTGACAAAATCATCGATATAAATTGGATTTACTGGTTTTTCCAGAAGCCCAACCGTAGGCCACACGCCGATTACAGGAAATCCGTCCAGACCATCGACAAGGTGGGTGATCATTTGATCGCCTTGACCGTAGACCATGCCTGGTTTGACAATCGTGTAGTCCAGGGTGGAATTGCGGACGATCTCCTCCGCTTGCCATTTGGATTTCAGATAGCCTGACATGCGGTCATCGCGGGCGCGCAAGAAGCTGACGTAGACGAGCTTTTTCACCTGAGCTTGAGTTGCGGCGTCGACGACGGAGATCGTTCCCTGGCGGTGGATCTTGTCGAAGTCGTCTTTCTGCCGTTCGCGATGGACTCCCGTTAAATGGCATACCGCATCACAGCCGCCGAAAGCAGCGAACAGCTGCCGCTCTTCTGTCAACCCGGCAGGAACGAAAGAAATGTTGTGCTCTTTGCGCAGCGGGTCATCGCGCCGCGTGATGCCGCGTGCGATTAATTTGACCTTGTGCCCTTTGGCCACCAGGGCGCGTGCTAAATGACTGCCAATGAAGCCGGTGCCGCCGGTAATTGCTACGACTGCCATTAGATCCTCGCAACCACATTACTCCGCCTGGTCGAACTGCCCTCTGTCCGGGGCTGTCTTGCTGCTGAACCAGCCGATACCGCTTCGCTCAGTGCACCTAATTACAATATCGCCATTGACTACCGTTTATACCAGGTCCAGCTCGGATGCATAGGGATGTTGCGCGCCGGCCGTCCGGAAGGTGGGAAAGCCAGCTGTTTTGCGGTAGATTAGATGGTTGCGCATAGTTTTTTCAAACTCAGCTTGTCAGACAGGCTCGGAGCATTAAGCAGGATGATTAACACAGTTAAGGAAACAGACCAATCCCTCGACCAGCTTGGCATTCGCAAGATTTCGGAGTGCAAAAACGTAGTCGAGTACAAGCTGGAAAACGGGCTTAAGGTGCTGCTGCTCGAGAATCACAGCGCCCCGGTAATTACGCTGTTAGTGCTGTACAAGGTGGGCAGTCGCAACGAAGCGGTCGGCCATACCGGCTCGACGCACTTCCTCGAGCACATGTTGTTTAAAGGAACGAAGAAACACAATCCGGAAAAAGGAAACGGCATTGACGATCTGCTGACTCAGATCGGTGCTTATTGGAACGCCACGACATGGTTCGATCGAACCAGCTATTTTGAAGTGGTGCCGGCGGAATATATGGAACTGTGCGTCAAGCTCGAAGCAGACCGCATGCGCAATCTGCTTCTGCGCCAGGAAGATCACGATTCGGAAATGTCAGTCGTGCGCAACGAGCTCGAGCGCGGCGAAAACTTTCCGGAAGACGCGCTGGAAAAAGAGATGTATGCGCTGGCGTTTCGCGAGCATCCGTACCACCACCCGACAATCGGCTGGCGCTCTGACGTAGAAGGCGTGCCGATGGACAGGCTGCGCGAGTTTTACAACACATTCTATTGGCCGGACAACGCCACCGTCATTCTCGTTGGTGATTTCGAAACGCCTCAAGCCCTGTCGATAATCCATAAGTACTACGGCAAGATTCCATCGGCACCAAAGCCGATACCGGAGGTCTACACAGTCGAGCCCCCGCAAGAAGGCGAGCGCCGGTTCGAAATCAAGCGCGCGGGCGACCTGCCGCGCGTATGGATTGGCTATCATGTGCCTGAGGCGCAGCATCAAGACAACTATCCGCTGGCCGCCGTCAGGCATATTCTCGGCAGCACGTACGAGCGCTCGAGCAGATTGTACAAGCGCTTGATCGATACATCATTGGCGTCGGAAGTTTTCGCCAGGCACGACGACTTGCGTGATCCCGGGCTGTTCATGGTTGGTGCCAACATCAATCCGGGCGTGGATCCCGCGGAGGTGGAAAACGCCATTCAAGATGAACTGGACAAACTTGGGCGCGAGCCGGTGACGGCAGATGAGCTCAGTCGAGCCAAGAGCGCCAATCGAAAAGGAACGATTCTCTCTAAGGCAGATCCCAGCAGCCTGGCATTCATGCTCGGCGAGGCGGAGTCTAAAGCCGATTGGCACTGGTTGATGGAATACGACGACAAGTTCGACGCTGTCACCACCAACGATATCATTGACGTGGCCGGGAAATATTTCATCGTCGACAATCGAACGGTCGGGCGTTTCATTCCTCGTCCATCACCTGTGATCGAAGAAAACGCTGCGGCTGAAGGCGACGGAGATCAGTCCGACGGCTCCCAGGCGGGAGAACCGGGCGCATCCGGCGAGGCCAAACAAGAAGAGCTCAGCGAGCTGATGAGAGTGAAACCGCCGATGACGCGAGTCAAACTGGAGAAGCCGAAGAAGCGAGTCAAGTCGTTTGCATCGCAGGTAGTGCGCGAAACCTTGCCCAACGGCATGACGCTTTTGCTCATGCGCAACCCAGGCACCGAATCCGTCGGGTTGACCGGATACATGCGAGCTGGCAAATATTTCACTCACCATCTCGGCAGCAATGTTTCCGAGGTGATGTCTGACTTGATGCCCAAAGGCTCCGCCAAGTATTCGAAAGTTCAGATCGCCGAATCGCTCGAGAACATGGGCATTCCCGCCGGTCTGGAGTTTTCGGTCGACAACTACAGGCTGAGCTTTGGTTCGCATTTAGTGGCATCGGATTTGCCTCACTATTTTGATTTGCTCAACGATGTGGTGCGCAATCCATTGCTCAGCGAAGATGAGCTGGCGAAGACCAAGGTCGAGTGGCAGTCGCGTTATACCGAAGCGCTGAACAACACGCGCATGGTGGCATGGAACCTCTTGCGCCGCAGCCTCTACCAACCGGGACATTTGTTCTTCGAGAAAACATACGAAGAGCAGATGGCTGAGCTGATGGAGCTGACTTCGGATGATCTGAGAAAGGCTCATCAGCTGTTGTGCAGTCCGAAGCAGTCGATCATAACCATCGTCGGTGACATTGAGATCGATGAAACGATTAAGCTGATTCGCGAGAAATTCGGCGATTGGCAAGGCGCTGAGCCAAAGGCGATCCAAGTGCCCGAGGTCGGATTGCCAGCGAAAAAACAGCGGCTCGATGTCTTCCTCGCTGATAAAAAGAGTGTAGATATCGTCATCGCCCACCCGACTTCGTTGCTCCGGTCGAACAGCGACTATTACGCGGCAAAGCTGGCTAACGCAGCGCTGGGGCAAGATACGATTACTTCGCGACTGGGCAATGTGGTACGCGACCGGGCCGGCTTGACATACGGGATTTATTCGTCGTTCTCCGACACAGCATTCGGCAGTGCACCGTGGGCGGTGACGCTCTCGGTCAACCCGGTTAACATCGATAAGTCGCTGCAGCTGGTCTCTCTCGTGCTTGACGATTACTTGCAGCAAGGCATCAGCAAAGACGAGTTGCTGAAAGAAACAGGACGCGCTGTCGGATCATTCACGGTCGGTCTGGCGTCGTCTCTGGGAATCGCACGTGCCCTGACCGAATTCGAGTTTCTCGGACTGGGCGTGGCGGAACTCGACAACGTGTCCAGCGAATACCTCGCTATCACCAAAGAAGACGCCGACTCAGCCATGCGCAAATACTTTCATCCCGACCGCGCCGTCACGGTCGTTGCTGGAACGTTCTAGCCCGTGTGTCGCTGCTAAGTAGCGACGTGGCTCCGACTTGTGCTAGTAAAGAGGTTGACAATAGCCAAAGACGATAATGGCAAAGTCAAATTTCGCGCCACGTAGTCTGGCTTTCCTGACGACCTTTACCTGCAACCGGCATTTTGGTCCGACATACGGCGCAATGCATGTAGACTATCGGGTACGATATAATTTCTCATAAGTGCAGTTTTACTGCAATGGAAGAGCTAAGGCGTTATACATTTTGCGAGTAATAGAGGAATAGAAATGAAAATCAGAATTGCTGCACTTTGCTTGAGCATCATGGCTATGAGCAGTTTGCAATTGCCATCAATGGCTGACGATGCTTGGTTCAACAAATACGACCGCAATCATGATGGGCACTGGACCTACAGTGAATTTCAGAGAGCTCATGCAGATTGGTATCGCCGACATCATGAAGGCCCAAAAGTGTCAAATGCCGAATTGCGCAGACAATTTGATGCCTGGGACGCCGAGCATCACGGTTGGGTAACACCAGATCACGTTCGCAGCTATCATCACTGGGACTGATCGATCTGCGATTTTGCATGCTTGAGAGCCCGGCTTGTTAAAGTCGGGCTCTTCTATATCTTGGCTCAGCGGCTGTGAATCGCAACGGCTAGTTGGCAGTAAAATTACCACACAAATTCGATTGTCAGTTTTCGATGGCGCCGAGCTGCTGGGGAAGCATTAGTGGTGGGTATTGCTCGTATATTCGTATGAGTGTGGCTTTGTCGCGTTTCGACAGGACCGGCCACACCGTCGGCGATACCGAGAAGAACATGATGTCGTGATTGTTGGTGGAGTGACCGTGCAGACCGAGCGCGTGACCAAGCTCGTGCAGACAGGTCTTCTTCATGTCGTCGTCGCTGAGCGGATGGTGCGTTTCGCGGTCGAGTGTGAGGATGCGCACGGTGGCATGATCGATGCGATTGAAGGGCATGTTCGAGCGGTCGGCGTAGCTGACCAAACAGATTCCTTGCTCGACGTCGCTGCCGCTTTGCCGAATTTCGTAGGGATCGCCGGTCCAGCTCACGTCGATGTCAGCTTGATCCGGTCGATTGACATAAACGAAGAGGATTCGATTTTGCGAAGCTTTGGACCATTCGCTAAACGAGTCGAACAATGCTCTGGCAAATGAATCGCGAAATCCCGGCGTGCCATACCCATTGCGAACAAAGACGCGCAATGGCAGGTGCTCCGGAGTCCATCTGAAACACTTATGGTGTTCAAGAACATCTGCATAATAATCCGGTTGTTGCGGGTCCGAGCCAGGTTCTCTTTCCTTCTCGTGCAGCTTTACGATCATGTTTTGCACAGTTACCGCGTCCGGCGCATTGGGATTATTTTGCAAGTATCGTTTGAACCAGGCTATCGCCTTGTCCGGCTGACCAAGCGATTGATAGCAACCAGCGATGTTGAACACAGCGGCCGAGTGATTGGGTTGAATTTCCAGGACCTGCTCATACTCGCTGATTGCGCCTTGCGTGTCGCCGAGTTCGTCGCGGATTCGGGCCAGTTTGAAATGTGCGCGGGTATCGCGCGGGTTGATCGCAATTGCCTCCTCAAGCAATTTCTTCGCGTCGTAACGGTGACTGCTCGAAAGATCCGCAGCTTCAGCCATAAGCATTTGACTCTTCACTTCTTGCGTGCGCGGAGAGTTCGGATTCTCATTTAGAAATCGTTGAAACCACGGAATCGCCATGGCATTTTGTCCGCCGTTGCAGTACGCGTATGCGATGTTGAGAAGCGCCTCGGGAAACGGCGGATCGGTATTCAAAGCAATTTGATATTCATTGATGGCATCTTGGAATTGATGGCAATCAGAAAATGCATTGCCCAGTTCAAAATGCATCGACGCCGATCGAGGAAACTGCATCAGCCCCTGCTGCAATAGCGATGCCGCTGCTTGCGGCTGCTGCGATCGCATCAGATTCAGCGCGTCATTGAGGATTTTTTTCGCCGCCGGATCGTCAGTGCCATGCAGCGCCCAGGCACCATTTCCGCCGAGCATGACTGCAACGGCGACTGATAAGATACATAGCTGCCGAACGATCGAATTCAATTCTAATCCACACGGCGAATCAGTCTGCATCAGCAGTTTACCCGAGCGGCAATTGTGCCAAACATCGGGTCTGGTACCGGCTGCGGTAAGATGCAGACAGGGGTTTTGCGCTTATGTCTAAAGTTTGCTCGATCATCGCTGCTGCAGTCATCGCTTTGTCGATGTTTCTGCCGTCTATAGCGGTTTTCGCCCAACAATCGGACTCAGCCGATGACTGGCAAGCTCTGGCTGCGAGAGCCAAGCAGTGCTTCGCCTCGGGCGATCTGGCAGAGTCTGAGCAAAACTGGCGGGATGCGTTGGCTTTGGCTGAGCGGACCAGTAATGTCGAACCGGGGCTGGTCAATTGCCTGATCGGTCTTTCCAGCGTCTATGAAAAACGCGGCAATCCCGGCGAGGCTGAGCGTGTGTACGAGCTGGCCATGCGCAACATGGAAGGATTGGTCGGCCCGACCAGCCCGCGGTTTGCCGACTACATGCCGGATCTAGCCTTTCTCTACGATGCCCACGGCAAGCCTGAGAAGGCGGAGGTGCTGTTTAAAAAGGCGCTGGTGCTCAAGCAGAAAGCGTACGGCGCAGATGATGCGCGGGTCGCCGAAGTGATAGAGTTGTACGCCAAATTTTTGCGCAAAAACGACCGGCTCGTCGAGGCAAACGAACTCGAGGCGCGCGCTCGCGTCATACGCGCCAAATTGGCCGGCTAGCCGACGTCCTGCCCGTAGGCGATGACGCAGCGGTTGCCGCCTTCTCCTTCAGCCTGCGCCATGGCATTTTGCACGACGCGCAGCAGATCCTCATCTTTGGTGCCGGGGATAGGGTATGAGCCGACGCCGATGCTGACTGTGATTGTCCAGTTTTGACCGATGTCGGATACCCGTTCTGTGGAGATCTTGTTGCGGACGCGTTCAGACAAAACGCCGATCCCTGCTGCATCTGTGTTGGGGCAGATGACCAAAAATGTTTCCGCGTCATATCTTGCCGGAATATCAACATCGCGTATGGCACCGATGAGGAAGTTGGCAACGCCTCGAAGAATCGAGTCGGACGTCAGCGGTCCAAAACTGGAATGAATTTCGCGGAAGCCATCGATAGACATGAGCAAGATGCTCATCGGCATGCGATACCGTTTAGCCCGCTTGACCTCGACGGAAAGCATGCGCACAATCGTGCTGTGATTGTACAGCTGCGTCACTGTATCGAGCAGCGTCAGGCGTTCCATGTCTTTTTGATCGGTCTGGGCCAGGGTATTCGCTACCTGCTCCAGATAAACGTTGCGCTCGATCTCGCGAGAGCGGGCGCGCCCTTCAGCCTGCGGCAACTGCGAGATGTGCCCGGTGGTGCGAAGCTCGTTCAATTTCTTCCTGAATAGCGATTCTCTGCCGAACAGCGGATCGCGTTGATCTCTTCCTACCATCTGTCACCCACCCTTGTTAACGATGCCGGGCTCATTCAAATGTCGCATTATACTGTAGCTCTGCCCGGTTTCATATAGCTGCAAAGTATGCGCCACTGCATGTGGTGCCGTGCGCCAAGTGATGTCAAGTTCATATATAAACTGTTTAAATATTGCATGTACACTTGCTCATCTGAGCTGAAGGTGATCCTTGGAAAGTGGTTAGGTATGCGGTTTCCCAGGGGATCAATCCTGAGCCACGAAGTCAGTAGGATTAGGCGAAATGAGTATATCCACAGTTTAGCTTTTGATAAACTACTGGCTACCGGACAAAGAAGAGATATCCTTGTCAAGGACTGTTTTACTTCCTATTGACGCGCAGGCAGGTCAGATACTTCATGTACATATCCAAGAAACTCGGCAGCCGAGTGGTTGCCGCAATGACGTTGGCTTTACTGGCATCGCTTCCATTAAGTGCGCGCAATGTAGATTCAACTATAGATGTTCAAAAACGATTATCACAGGGCGAAGTGGTTGTGGGCACCAAAAACGATGGCGACACCCGCTTTGTCACGGGAACGATCATCATCAACGAGCCGCCCAGCCGCGTCTGGCCGGTGATGGTCAATCCTTTCGAGTTTAAGGGCAAAATCTCGCCGCGCATGAAAGCGGTGGAGGTCGTCCTGGACAAAGCCGAACTGTCGATTTTGAAAGTGACTCTGGACATGTCGTTTCTCTATCCCAACTTTACTTATACAGTCGAATCGCGTTATCAAAACGGTCAACGCATCGACTTCAAACGCATCGGCGGTGTGCTGCGTGACTTCAAAGGCTCGTGGGAAATGAACCCGATCGACAACGGCAATAAAACCGAATTGACGTATTCGATGTACATCGATCCTGGATTCTTCGTGCCGCAGTGGATTATGCGCGAAGGCGTCAAGGGCGAGCTGCCGCGCACGCTCAAAGGGTTGCGCGAAAGAGTGCACGCGGTGTGCGAAGACAGCAAGACACTCGAATCACACACGATTTGCGCCGCTAACTCGAACCACCTCCAGACAGCCAGCACGCCGGCGCACGGCACTCTCTGAACCACAGCGCGGGCTAACACATCCAGCAATGTCCATCTAAAACGAGCCGATCGATTCGCAGATTTCCGCAGATTGCGATAGAAAAGCGACGATCAAGGTTTTGCGTGCTTGTCCTTGGAAATGAAGAGATCGTCGAGGTCGCCTGCTTTCAGCACGCCGTTTTTCGAAAACATTAGCGCGGCCCGATCGACAGCGCGATGATAGTCTGAGCCGATGACGAAGAATTCCGCCGGTTGGGCAACTGCTCGCACGCTTTCTGTATCCATCACGGTCATCAATGCACCGCGGAAATGACGGCGCACGCGAATTGGCATACCGTAACCGCGTGGAATGCCGAGGGCCTCAGACCAGGCATCGCTGGCAGGTTTGCTGCACGGCATTGTCGTGCACATCCAGAATTCCATGCACACAGATCCTGGATCGGTATCTCCGCGCGCATCGCATGTGGCACTGTATTTGGTGCACTTCAATCCGCAGATAGTGGCCGTTCCTTCTTTCGTTACTGAAGTGACCTTGCCTCGATGACGATGATATTCTGTGGGACCGCCGTCTGACCAACGCTTTTCCAGCGGTTGAACCAAATATGTTTTGTTCTCCGGATTCAAGATCATGAAAGTCGAAACATCTTTGTTGTTCCACAGGACCCAGCCGTTGCGCCCACCACTCTTGAGCCCAGCGGAGGAAACATATAAGTCGCCGGTGTCGCTGGGATATCCATATCCTTTCAGCTCGAGGCACTTCACCGACGCTGCCTGCGAAACGCTGCTGCTTTGCCAAGCGAGTAATAATGAGAGAATGAGAATGCGAAGTGTTTTCATAGTTTCGCACCGGCGAGGGCTTCTTCGATTCGAACTGATCGCTTCTTCGAATTTTGATGTTGATCATAACTCATTTGCAGTGGAGGAGACAACCGCCTCATCAGCTGAACTGGTTGTTGTTGTTGTTGTTGTTGTTTGATCGACAATGGGATTTTCCTTCAGAGGCAGGCGAAACCAAAATGTGCTGCCATTACTCAATTCACTTTCGACGCCGATCGAGCCGTGGTGTTGTTCGACTATGCTTTTGCAGATTGGCAACCCGAGGCCGGTTCCACCTTTGGCAGAGCGGTCGGTCAATTGCACCTGCTGAAAGCGCTCGAAAATCGACGCTTTGTGTGAGGCTGGAATGCCTCTTCCCTGGTCGGTCACGCGAACCTCAAAGGAGTCGCTCAGCTGCTCGACGGATACGAAAACTTTGCTGTCCGCCGGCGAAAATTTAATTGCGTTCGTCAACAAATTGACCAGCACTTGCACAATGCGATCGCTGTCGACTTCGATCTCCAGTCCGGTAAGTTGCGACTCTATATTGACTGCATGTTCGTCAGCGAATGATTGCACAGAGGTGACGGCGCGTCTGATCAGAGTGTCCAGTTGAATCAATGTGTAGTGCAGCTGCATGCGCCCAGCATCGATGCGCGCGACGTCGAGCAAATCGATCACCATGCGAGTCAGACGTGAGATCTCTTCTTCGGCTTGTTGCACGATCTTAGTTGCTTCATTCGAGATGCCGCCCACTGCTCCGGATAACAGCAAGACTAGAGTTCCATGCAAAGATGTGAGCGGCGTTTTCAGATCGTGACTGACCATTGCGAGGAATTCTTCCTTTAACTTCTCAAGTTTGCGCCTGTCTGAAACATCAACTGCTGTAATCAGAAGCCTGGGACCGGCGTCGGAAGTGAATTCGGAAACTAAGAGCTCGCTGGTGAATTGCTCGCCGTTACGTCGAACACCGTTGCGCTGAAAACTTTGCTGAGTGATACCCGATGTGGTGGCAGCGGCCGAGTTTGCTGGATCGCCGGTTTTGGTGCGTGCTTTCACTTGGGCGATATATTGTGTTAGTTCTGTAGATGAATCTTCATTCGGAGGAAAGAGCAGATTGACCGATTTGCCTATCAGGTGATTGGGGCTGGCGGCCAGCATTTTCATTCCGGCTGGATTGACCTGCTCGACTGTTCCATCTAAAAGAACAATCAACAATCCTACGGGAGTGCTGTCGATAATCAGGCGAATGCGTTCATTGATTGCGCGTTGGTTGTCCGCTGCGATTTGCAGATCATCAGCCATTTGGCGAAATGTTTTGTCGAGATGCGCAATCTCATCTTGTCCCGAGATCTGTGGATTGAGCGGTTCGCTGTTGGCCAGGCGCAGAGTGTTGTCGATCACGACGTTTAGTCGTCCTGCCGTTGAGCGAGCAAAATAGACCGCGAGCCAAACCGCGATCAGAATATTGAGAATGATCCCGCAGGCGATCGCCTCGTTAATCCACTGACGATACTGATCCTGCTGCGCCTGTTCTTGCTCGACAATCGTGTGCGGTTCCCGCGCCAGTTCGATAGACTCCTGGCTCATTCTGGCCAGGATTGCTCGAATTTGCATCAGGTCTTGGGGTTGAATCGCCACCACCCTCTCTCGCGGCATGTTGAACATGATGCGATCCATCCATTTTGTTCCTTCATTTATGTCATTCTCCATTTCCCTGACCAAATGGAGCTTCCCTGGTTGATCTTTCAGCATTTCCCGTATTTTGGTGAAATTCGGCGGCAGATCGCTGATGATGGACTTGTATCGCTCGGCGAACATGTTTGATTTGAACATCAAATTGCAAGCCATGCAGTTGGCCGCTTCCATGAAATGCCGGGGGATGAAGTTGATGCGATTATCAAGATCTCGGGCGTAGGCAACTTTGTCTCGCTCGACTTCTGCTTGATGCAGCAGGTAACTGAGCGCGGCTACGAATGCCAACTCAAATATCAACGGCACCGCAACTAGTATCAGCCCCTTGTGCAGGAGCGTCATGCTGCTGAACAGTCCGCGGTTTGTTGAGGGTCTTTCGGTCAAACTTCAGCCCTCTGACTTGTCCTTCGTGCCGGTTGAAGATAAAGAGTATCCGAAGCCGTGAACGGATCTGATCAATGATTCACCATTGCCGTTATCGATCTTTTTGCGAATGCGTTTCAAACTGCTGTACAACGCTTGCGGTGTGCTGTCGGAGCCGGACATCCAGACGCGATCGAGCAGGGCTTCGGGGCTGAAAACTTCATCGGGGTGCCTCATGAGGAATTCTAATAGTGCGAAGTCGGTGCGAGAGAGGTGTATTTCGATGCCGTTGCGAGTGACTCGGTAGAGTTTGGCGTCGAGCTGCAAGTCGCCGACTGTCAAGACTGTGGTTGTGCCGCCTTCCGCGCGCCTGAGCAAGGCTCGTATCCTGACGAGCAACTCGCGCACATCGAATGGCTTCGTCAGATAATCATCGGCACCGACGTCGAAGCCTCGTTCTTTGTCGTCGATGCTGCTTTTGCCGGTGAGCATGAGGATAGGTGTGGTGCCGCCCGAACGCCTGTGGGTCAGGCAGATTTCGGTGCCCGTAATTTCGGGCAAATCGAGGTCGAGAACCACCACATCATATTTATAGAATCGCAGCAGATCGCTGCCGTCAGTTCCGTTTATTGCGGTTTCGACCTGAAAGTGATTGTGCGTGAGTGTTTCTCTCAATAGATTGAGCAGCTTTTCGTCGTCCTCGACTATCAACACTTTTGCCATCTGCCCTTCGACCGGCGTACCTGCCGAATTTATACCCAGCTAAACCTGTCCTGCCATTGGCTTCGAGAGTTCCTGCGCTGCCACGTTGGCGCGATTGCAGAGATTGCTGCTCACAACTCGATCACAAGATGGACCACAAACAGCCATGGCCTCCCGCTATTCTGGCGCAACGATTTACTCGAACGTTCGCACATGCAACCGCAAGATTGTCAGCCCGCAGCTGACGGTCGGCTTCGCATGCACCCCTGCTTCTACAGAGGAAATTTATTATGGCAACGACACAATTTGAAAATGGCGGAGACCAAAGTTCTAAGCGGGACTATGCTCCCGATGGCGGCGCGCTGTCGAGGCAGGCGGGCTCATTCAATTCGGAAGATTTTTGGGCGGCTCGCAGAGCGCATCAAGGCTCAGGTACAGAAGACAGCCTTCCCAGTATTTCGATTACCAATCAAGATGGCAGCTCATCGGGCGGCAGTGACTCTTCGCAAAATAGCTTGACGCAGGAGTTGAACAGTTTCATTCAGCAGCTTTCCCAAATGGAACAGCAATTTGTTCAACAACTGCAAGGAACCAATGGCTCAGGCAATAACGGCGATTCATCGAATTCAGGTAATGGTGACTCATCTAGCGGTGGCAACGGCGGCGCACAGACGAATGGCAATGATTCGAACAACGGCAATGGGGGTCAGTCTGATAACAATTGTTTTCATACCCAGAAGCCTCCTGATTGTACGCAACCGAGTCCGGGTGGATCGTCGGAGCAAGCCCAGCCAGGGAGCGGCGATGGCACGCAACAAAACAACGGCGGTTCCGACACAACGCAGCCGAGTAACGGCTCCGACACGACACCGCCGAGTAACACTACCGATACGACACCGCCGAGTAACGGTTCCGACACGACACCGCCGAGTAACACTACCGATACGACACCGCCGAGTAACGGTTCCGACACGACACAACCGAGTAGCGGTTCCGACACGACACAACCGAACAATAACGGACAGGGGGGAACAGATTGTCCGACACCGACGCCGACACCAACACCGTCTCCTGCTCCGACTCCCAATCCCACTCCAACGCTCGATGACCAGGCTAAGGGGCTGGTTGCACAAGTCGATAATTCGGTGCAGCAAGGCGACTTTCAGGGCGCGTACAACACGCTAAAAAGCAACGAATCAGCATTCAAATCTACCGATCCAAACGACTATCAGCAATATACCAACGACATTCTGAACGATCTCGAGCATACCACCACCAGCGATGGCATGACCGGTGGTAAAGTGATGGACGCCCTCAGTCTTGCGGATGTAAATGAAAACTGGCCAGGTGTTTCCAAGGCAGACGGTAGCCATCGCAACCTTGATCCGGTGGACCTGCAGACCGATATCAGCGTCTCGTCCGATCCGATCGATAAGGCACTGCTGGCGAATGATTCTGCTAACTTTCTCAAGTTGTACGGTGAAGGCACAACCAATAATGCAGATGAAGCCAATTCTTTGGTCGTGTGGCAGGATTCATATGAAGGAACATGGGCTCAAAGTTTTCAGTAAACGGATCAGATTTAATAAGCGGGCGGGTCAGGGCGCAGGAAACTGCGCCTTAGCCGTTGGATCTCAAGTATTGCCTTATTGGCCACTTCTTTTGCGCAAAAAAGTGGCCAATAAGTCAACACTTGGCGATCAAGTGCGAAAAGGGGGTGGCGCGCAAGGGCTTGGTGGCTGTTTCGCCACTAACTGATAGCGAATGGTGCTGGCGGTGCGTTGACAGGCATGGGTCTGCGTGAGAGTTGGGCGGTCACCGGCGGTGGTGCGAAGAAGGTTGCATCTTGAGAGTGCTGAAGCAGCTCGATTGCCAGCGTTCCGACTTGGACCTGGATCTCGCAGATCAGCACCGTTTTGGCGTCCAGGACGGACAAAGCGACTTTGCCGTGAAGAAGATCCGTGGCTGCCAGGACGACTTCCGTGCGCGTCAAAGCTCTGTCGTTGGTGGACATTGAAGCATATTGGCGCAGCTCTCTGCGGGCGGTTTCCTTCGGCTCGCCTTGAGTGCGCTCGATCCGTTTGCAGAGAAACTCAACAAATGATTGATCGTTGTCAAACATGCGCAACACATTACTGATTTTGGCGCGCGAACTTTCGTTTGTCATTGCGGCGGCTGATTCTGCAGACGGCGCCGCCGGGTCCAGCATTGACTGCGCGGTCTCCGGCATCAGCGGTGCTGCTAGTATTTCAGGTGCGAAGGACGTTGCGTGAGCATCATCGCCGGTGGCGCGCGTTTGGTGCTTGCTTCTGGTTGAGGTGACGCTTTCCACGTCCCCGATACCGGTATTTGTTGCGTCAACCGGGGAATGATGCTGGTCACTGCGGGTGAAGATGCCATAGTCTCGTTGCAAGATGGGGTTGCCGTCCTGGTCCTCTGACACAGCGAAGAACGTACCTTTATGCTTGTCAGAGTCGTTGACCGGGCGATAACGAATGCTGGTTTTTCCCTCGACTACAATTTCAATCACACGCCAGTCAGGGCTGTCGTGCAGTTCATCTTCGCTGTTGATGTGTTTGATGCTTTTATTGGCATGACCTTTGTCACGGCTGGCAGAATAGTAGATGTTCTCGCGGTTGTCAGGATCGGTTCCAACACAAGGCTCTCTGAACTTTTCTGTGTTCGCGAATTTTGCGCCAACTTCAGCCTGCAGTTTATTGCGTTCACCCTGAGAGAGATCGAGTCGTTTGTCTGTTGGGTTTCCCAGAGCCTCTTCAATAGGTGGCATGCCGATCGATTTTCGCACCAGGTCAACCGGCAGAGCGCGCAACTCTGCCACCGGTTTGCCTGTATAGCGCCCGGCCGTTTCATCTAACTCGAACAGTGCACCGCCCCGATCGTTGCGCAGATGGTAGAAGACTTTGGCAACACCGTATATGGTGACTTCGACAGGCGAGAGCCAGGCCGTGGAGGAAAATTGAATTGCTTTCGGCGTCAGCGATAAATGCAATTCGGAAATCTGGCGCACGATCGCGCGGCTATGCTCGGAGTCGATGGCAATGATTTCCCATTCCTTAACATGGTGGCTGTTGATGCTGCGCTCATGCAGTCTTCTGCCGACCAGGTCGCGGTTGGTGCGCACCTCTTCTATGGTGAAGCCGTTCGGGGCAAACTGCGGTTCTGCTAGTGGAACTCTGCGCACTTCGTCTGCGGCGGGCAGCCATTCCAGGTTTTCGTCCTGGCTGCCGCTGATGCGCAGTTTGCCGAACCATTCATATGTGGCTCCGTTCGGTTTCTCAACGGTCCAAACTGATGCACCGTGGTTTGTTGATATCGCTGAACCTAGCTCTTGCCCGTCGCGAATGAACGTGACAATCAGTGCATCATCGCGGCGGCACAGATGCGCTCCGCTTTCGCGACCGGATGTGGCCTTTAAAGGAAGCAGCTCGATTGCCACGATCACCTCTGCTCGAATGATCAGCCATGAGAGGCGTGACCAGCGATGCAATGCAGTGCCGGCACCCGGTCGAGCCACTGCGGGGTGGCGCATCCGGAAACGGCTTGGAACAGGAGTACTACTAAGTACGAGTTAGGGTAACGACATCTTATGAGCACTTGGTGAAGAAATCGTCACCGCGAATGTTAAAGGTTCATCTGAGCCATGACGTTAAGGTGCTGTGAAAATTCAGGGAAATTCCTGTGCCGGATGGGCTCCATTTTTGCTTCAATGGTTGCAACCACCCGTCTGGTAAGCGATTTGGCGATCGGGAGAAATTTCGGCGGAATTTGCCAGTCTGCCGAACTGTTGATTCAATGGCTGAAGATGAACGTAAGGATCGAACGCCGGTATAGATGAAACACGATTCCGCCGCTCTTGCTGAAAACAAAATGCCTACGAGGCTCAGCGCGGCGGTGTTTTGTTTGAAGGTGGCGATTTTGCAGATGCAGCGCGCACTGCAAGATACTTTCGCTGGCGGCGGCAAGCGCTATTCGCCTTCTTCTGCAAAGGCCTGTTCGTTGGCAGAACTCGAGCAGGTCGCAACCCTGGCTGAGTCGACAACGCCGCTGTGGCGGGAGTCCGATCCGCTGGAGCACATGCTGCAGCTCGGCAAAGTGCATAATTTGCGTACTGCGGTTAGGCAATTGAATGGAGTCGAGGTCCCCGCCGGCGGAACATTCAGTTTTTGGGCTCAGGTCGGCAGGGCTACTCGGGCACGCGGATACGTCGATGGGCGAGAGCTGCGGGAAGGGTGCCTGATTCCCACCGTCGGCGGCGGACTGTGCCAGTTGTCCAACGCTTTATATGATGCTGCATTAAAAGCGGGCTTCGAAATAATAGAACGTCATTCGCATTCGCAGGTGGTACCCGGCTCGGTCGCCGAGCAAGGACGAGATGCGACTATTTTTTGGAACTATGTGGACCTTCGTTTTCGCAGCCGGAGAACGTTCAGGATCGAAGCATACCTGAGTACAGATACTCTGATAGTGCGCCTGCATGGTGATAGTTCCACCTGCATTGCAGAGACTCCGGCGGCGGAATCTCCGCCGAAGTCGAAAAATTTCTTGCCACTGCTAACGGTGCCCCACATGGCTGACCCGAATAGCTGTGTCAGTTGTGGCGTAAACGATTGCTTCAGGTATGTGGAGCCGAGAAAGCAGGTCAAAGGGCGCACGGCCTACCTGGTCGATGAATACTGGCCGGAATACGATCAGTACATTTCAGAGCACAGGGCCGAGATCGACACTCTTTGTTTGCCGATTGAAGGACTGAAGTTTGACAAAGCTAATTATGCATGGACGACCACCGGCTTTGGCATGGTGCACACTGCTAAGCTCTTCACGGCAAGGCGGTCGATTGAATCGAGAAGATTGGCCAATCAAGGCGCAGCCAGGCAGCAAGCGCTTCTCAATCAGCAACGGCAGTTGGCGCGAATTTATGCCGACATATTCAAATATGATATTGAACATGTTGTGGTTTCCCAGGGCATGCTTCCGTTTTTGTGGATGGATGGTGTGCTTGGCGGAAGAACATTTGATGTGCTAATGACCGCACTGCCGATGGTGCGGCTGCAACAAAGGCTTGATGGCGCGTCAGCAATGCACAGGGACAGCGTCACTCTTGGCGATTTTCGCGCTGCCCAAACATTGCTCGATGCTGAAACAGAGGCTCTCAGGCGCGCCCGCAAGATCATCACGCCGCACAGCGAGATCGCTTCGATCTTTTCTGAAAAGGCTGAGAAGTTGAACTGGATTTTGCCGAAGCTGCCTAAACAATCAGCAAGCGGTCGAAAAGTGATTTTCCCGGCAGCCACTGTGGGACGCAAGGGCGCGTTCGAACTGCGGGAAGCAGCGCGCGTGCTGAAACTGTCAGTGGTGGTCGGTGGTCCCCAATTGGAGGGCGAGAACTTCTGGCAAGACGTTTCAGTGGAACATGCCAATGGAGGAAATTGGCTCGATCAGGCGGGTCTCGTCGTCCTTCCCGCCTTTGTCGAGAACAATCCCCGAAGATTACTGACTGCGGTGGCTGCGGGAGTTCCAGTGATCGCTTCGACCGCTTGTGGTTTAGAGAATGTGTCGGGAGTAACAACCGTTCCTACTGGTAATCTTGATGCGCTCTGCTTGGCGATGGAGAGTGCTCTCACCGCCGGTAGTACCGCATAAATATCGGCTGCATGCGCCGAATTCCATCTAAGCGCTCCGTCATTTGCAAATTTAATGATGCCGGTGGTGTGTGCGAGGGCGGCGACCATAGCTGACACCGCCTGGAGACCGCCTGGTCATCTGGATTACGACCTTCTCTTCAGCAGGCTGGTTGGGATTGGCCATGACGAAATTTATGCTGGTAGTTTCGTTGAGGAGAGAAACCAATTCCGTTAGTGTGCCGCCGAGGTTTTTGATATTTTGCGTGTGGTCGTTGATGATGATGGCAACCGCCAGTTGCTGCCCACCGGCAGTGCCGAGCACGCCGGTGATGCTTCGCACTGTGTCCATCGAGCCCGTCTTGAAGAAGAACTGGCCTTTTCTGGTAGCCGTGCCGCTTTCTCGCATCAGACCCAGAAATGAACCGTCTACTTTCGGTCCAGCCATAAACTTGAGCACCATATTCAGTGCATGCGGTGAAATACCGTTTTTGCGCGAGAGCCCGCAGCCGTCGACCATCACTGCTTCTTGTGAGGGAACGCCGATTCCCGTCAGCCATCGACCGATCCGGGCCAGTCCGACATCTTCAAGCGGAGCGCTCGCTTGTGGCTTCGGTGGCTTGCCGTCTTTTGACGGTGCGGGCAATCCCAGCGTGCGCACGAGTTGTTGTGAATACAGGTTGTCGCTCTTGTGCAAAGTGTGCCTCAGTATTATTGGCAACGGATCAGAAACGTGCTCGGCAAGCAATGTTTGCGCTGGACTGCCGCCATCGCTTTTGCCGACTGTTACGCCCTGGTTCTGCAGGATATCGAGGCCCAGAGCCGTGTTGTACTCGTCCGGATTCGACACCGGCAATGGACTCTTATCATTGACACCATTGCCGATGAATCCTATCATTTCGTGCGATGATGGAACGTAAGTGAGCCAACCGGCTGCTGCTTCACTGTTGAGCAGTGAGCGATCGAGAGCGTTCGGACAATCGTTGCTGTGTTGAACGACGTTGTGGGTGCCGCGTATGTTCGGCATTCCCTCTGCAATGTTGCGATCGATTACTAGATTTGACGAAGCCGGCGAGTATACCTGGCCGAAGTCTTCGATCAACCAGCTCGGCAGGAAAACGTCGTTGCCTCCGGGAATCGGAGCTAACTTCAGGGTGCCATTGACCTTCTTGATCTTGCCTTTGTGCACAGAAGCCAGCAATTGTGTCAAATCGCTTCGACTCATTGAAGGATCCTGTGAGGGCACCAAAGTCAGGTCGCCGAGCATGGTATCGCCTGCGGTGTTGCCACCGGCAAACAGCTTCGTCGAGTACGTATAGCCTGCGCCGAGCGTTGAATAGGCGCAAGCGCAAGTGATGATCTTAGTCGTCGATGCAGGGGCGAAACGGCGGTTTCCGTTTGATGAAAAGAGCACTTTGCCTGACGGCAGTTCCATTACTTCGACACCAACGAATGAGTGTTGGATCTCTGGCCGTTTCAACCATGAGTTGACGAGATTGTCTAACGTTTGCGTGGTGCCGGATGGCTTCTCGGCCTGTTTCTTGCCAGCTTTGGCATCTGGGTTGGCTTTGGTGTCGTCTGTGGTGACGGGCTTCTTCGGTGTCACATTATTCTTCGTTTGCGGTGCCGGATTCACTGCCGGTGACGACGTGCATCCTGGATGCAACAGTATTAACGCTGCCATACAGGCAACCATAGTCAAAGTGGTTTTGGCGTTGCGGATACTGTGTTTCATATTTGTCGTTGTGCTTCCTGATACTTTTGGATGAACTCTGGTGGAAGGCGCTTTGGCCGCCCGGTCACGGAGTCGACGAAAGCCCCCGTGTGGATCACGTGCGTCGCCAATTCACCGTTGACATGGATTTCACCTTCGAATTCATAGCTGGCTTTGTTGACTGAGCGAATCCACATATAGCCTTTTGGATTATCGAAAAGCTTGATCGGTCTCTTGTATTCAATATTGGTAGCAATAATTACAGGCTGGTAGCCCTGCTCGAGCAGCGGCTGCATCTGGCAATAGCGTGCCATCACTTCCAACCGCATGTCTTCCATCCAATACAAGTAACGGATGTTCGAAACGTGCCCAGCCGAGTCGATGTGGTAGGTCCGCACCTTTATGTCCATTTCGATCATCAAGGAGCGCTGCGGTGCGACTATGCTCATCTGTTGTGTCCATTCGGGCTCGGGCTCGGATCGCAATAGTCTACATTAGCCGGTGATTGATGAAATTAGCGCCCGCTACGTGGGATACTAACGTTTACGCAAATTTTGAGCCGGAGGTTATTATGCCGACGAAAATCGCACTGGGCGCCGATCATGGTGGTTTTCCGCTGAAAGACACAGTTCGTGAAATCCTGGAGAAGGAGGGCTGCGAAGTGCTTGACTTGGGCACCTATTCCTGCGATCCGGTCGATTATCCTGACTACGCGCTGGCGGTCGGCAAAGCCATAATCGATGGCAAAGCCGAGCGGGGCATCATCATCTGCGGTAGCGGCGTCGGCGCCTCGGTTGCCGCCAACAAAGTAACCGGCATCCGCGCCGGCTTGTGTCACGACACATTCTCAGCGCACCAGGGCGTAGAAGACGACGATATGAACGTGCTGTGCCTCGGCGCACGCGTCATCGGTCCCAACCTCGCCGGTGAGATTGTCAAAACCTGGCTGCATGCCAAATTCTCAGGCGCCGAGCGCCACACCCGCCGCCTGAACAAAGTGCTGGCGATCGAGAAACAATTCTCAGGAAAAGTCTCATCAACCAAGTAGCGATTCTTTCTCAGCGAGAACAACTGCCGAAAGTGGTGGCTGATGTCGGCGAAGCAACGGCAATTATGAACTTGGTGCGAACTGGCAAAGTAGCAACCCTCATACCCCGCACACTTGTGCCTGGCGATCTTGTCGCAGTTCTACTGTCCGGCTTGCCGACCGTGACAGTGCCGCGTGGGGTCACTTGAGCCCCGTAGCGCAAAAGTTTTTGGAATTGATCAAGGTGCATTTCGACAGCTAATCCAATGAGGCTCAAGCCATTGGGCTCGCGATCGTAGTCAGTGAATGCATAAGCGATTCCAATCGATTCGATGTAATGCCTGTATTGGACCGTTCCGTTGCTGAGGCGTAGACTAGAAATACGAGAGAAAATATGGGGTCGGCATTATGAATGGCCTGAATATTTTGATCAGTTGCATGATTGGATACGGGTTCGTTTTTCTGAGCTATGTAGCGGCACTTGAAATATCTCAGTGGGCCGAATCAAAGCTCGCGAAGAAGAGTGTGGTGACGTCAAAACCACCATCTCTTGCTCAACGCTAACCAAAGCGTTGGGAACACTTTTCGCTCTAAGGATTATTCACACCCACTGCGTCAGCGACTGCCAATGCGATCCGATCCGGACCGTCGGCAGGGAAGGCGGCCTCGGATTGCCCGACAGGCATCGCGATGTGATGTGGGTGTTTAGCTGGTTGGGCTGGGCTGCGCCAGAGAGACGCCGTTGAGTCGCACGGCGGCGGAAACGAGTTCTTCGATGCGCGATTGCAGGGCGGTGTCGTTGATTGATTCGTCTGAGAATGAGCTGCCGTCAGCGTAGACGAAACGGGGAATGATCAGCGATCTGAAGTCGAGCATCAGACTGTTCGCTATTCCCATGACTGACATGTAACTGGACTTGCCGCCGGCAGCGCAGAGGAAGCCGACGGTTTTGTCGGTCCATGCGCGTCCGGTCAACTCGATCAGATTTTTCGCAGAGCTGCCGCTGGCGAAATTGTAGATTGGCACGGCGAACAGGATGCATGACGCTTCGGAGATCTTCCTGGCGACCATTGCCACATTCGGATGTCCGTATGCCGCGTCGCCGTCGCAGTGAGGAAGTTCGACTTCCCTCAAGTCTAACCATTCCGTTTTGTGTTTTTCGCTCAGCAACCGATGGCTTGAGCCTCATTGGATTATCGAAAAGCTTGATCGGTCTCTTGTATTC
>Ga0206819_10029_pt1 | contig 48599 bp, 41 predicted proteins | sample Alteio_BWOrgCont_87_FD_152855 | JGI IMG/M metagenome (GOLD analysis project Ga0206819, IMG submission 152855) | Enriched cells from forest soil in Barre Woods Harvard Forest LTER site, Petersham, Massachusetts, United States -... | ecosystem: Environmental > Terrestrial > Soil > Temperate forest >... | reverse complement strand
GAGGCCGGGAGCTTTGGCAGAAAAATCAGCCTGCGTCCATGGGTTGTTCGCCTTCTGAATGTCTTCGTTGTCAGCCAGACTCAAGTGCTTTTCCGCAATCGCATGTTCGAGTTCAACGATGTGCTGGGCGCGAGTGTCGGTGTCGGTGAAGCCGGCAAGCTTGAGCATGGCGGAGACGTGAGCCTGATATTGCGTCCGGATGTCGCGCATGCGGCTCGTCTCGGCGAGGTAATACTGGCGGTCGGGGAGTTGCAATCCGCCTTGCAGAAGGTAGGCGGCGTAGTGTTCGGAGTCATTAAAACCAGGCGCGACCCACAGTCCGAAAAGATTTGCGGTGTGGAAATGTGTGTTGTTGAGGGCGTCGACGTCGGCTCGCAGACTTTCGCCCAAAGCGTGGGCAAGCTCATGTTTGTCGCGAATGCTGGCGATGGCTTCGAGGTGCGGGCGAAGCGGATCGAGTCCTCTGGCTTCGATGGCGGCTTCGTCCATGTACGAGCTGTATAGATCGGCAATCTTGCGAGTGTTGGAGCCGGGAGCGGCATTCGCTTTGACGGCTTCCTCAATCAGGCCGAGAGTGCGTTGGTTGCTCAGGTCGGCTAGAACGCTGAAGACGTTCAATCTTCCGCGATCGGGTGGAAGTTCGGTGCGTTTGATCCAACCGCCGTTGGCGTACTCGTAAAAATTCTCGCCCGGCTTAACCGAGGGATCCATGTTCGAGATCGCGATGCCGTGGCTTGCCTTTTCAGGCGCATCTTGCGAGTACGCGGCAGGCGCGGATAGGGCTAAAAGCGCGCATGTTGCGGCGCGGACAAGAGTCTGGCGGGGAAGGTTAAGTCTCATGGGTTGCGCTCCAAAACGGCTGCCGCGGAGGAGCGCAGCCAAGTGGGATTAGACGATGGCTAAGTAAAAAGATTAGCACGGGTGCCCCGCAGCTGGGACTCAAGGCGGCATCGAGCTTGCGCCTGGGTCACGAAAATCGTTGCGGGGATTGCGCTCCCGTCGATCGCGAAAAGCACGCCCAAACCCGCGAAACCATCACTGCCCAAGAGCCTTTCGTGACCTTCGTAATCTTCCCTGAACGGCGCTAAGCAATACAAAATAAGGAGTTCATCGGGTTCGATCTCTTTCACCAATCCGCCCCGGAAGCAGATTCCTGAGGCTTGGGTGGTGGATTCTAAGCGACTGGAATTGACGGGATATCTTTATGAAGTGTCGAATTATCGCAGTCCTGGGTACGCGGCCGGAAGCAATCAAATTGGCGTTGGTGATTCACGCGCTACGCCAGCGCTCGGAAGAGTTTGAGACCGCTGTCGTGCATACCGGCCAGCATCGCAGCATGCTCGACCACGCCCTGAAATTCTTCAAGATCAAGCCAGACTTTGATCTCGATGTCATGCGCCCGAACCAGACGCTCAACTCCCTAACGGCGCGTGTTCTGGATACGGTGGAGAATGCCTGTCACCGCTTTGAACCCAACATGGTATTGGTGCAGGGCGATACCACCACGGCCTTTGCGTCGGCCCTGGCGGCTTATTATTGCAAGATTGCGGTAGGTCACATCGAAGCTGGCCTGCGCAGTCATGACATTTACAATCCATTTCCCGAGGAAGCTAATCGGCGGCTGGCTTCGGTTCTCACCGAAATCCACTTTGCGCCCACCGCATTGTCTCGCGACAATCTGTTAGCCGAGGGAGTTCCTGACGAGAAGATCGTGGTAACGGGCAATACGGTGATCGACACTCTGCGCGCCCTCAGCGTGCTGCCGCATTCCTGGGAAAACACTCCGCTCGCGGGCATCCCTGACGACAATTCGCGCTTGGTGCTGGTCACTTCGCACCGGCGGGAATCGCTGGGCACCGATCAGGAAAACATGTGCCTGGCGCTTAAAGATCTGGTTACGCAGCACCCCGATATTCGCGTCGTGTATCCGGTGCACATGAATCCCAACGTGCGCAGCACGGTGAACGCTCTGCTGCAGAATACGGATCGAATTCATCTAACCGAACCGCTCGACTACATCACCTTCGTCAGCCTGCTGCGGCGTTGTTTTCTCGTGCTCACCGATTCGGGCGGCATTCAGGAGGAGGCTCCGACCTTCGGCAAACCGGTACTGGTTTTGCGCAAACTGACCGAGCGGCCGGAAGCCTCGCAGTTTGGCATGGCCAAAATTATCGGCATGTCGCGCGACGGCATTGTCAGGGAGACCAGCCACCTGCTCAACGACCAGGAAGCGTACCAAGACATGTCCGAGGGCGGGAATCCCTACGGAGACGGTCACAGTTCGGAGCGGATCGTAGAAGCGGTTGCCCGCTGGCATGCGAAAAAGACTCCGCTATTGGAAGCCGACAAGCAGTTCAAGCTTGCGCCCAGGCCGCAGCCTCGACGCCGGAAGACCGATCTCGAAGAGAGTGCGCGCAAGGCCGCTGCGGGCAAGGAGTGACCGCGCACAGCCTGCACCTGGGTTTTGCGCGCGTGTCATGATTTACGTTCTCTACATCATCGTTCTCGGCATCTGCGTCTACACTGGACGCCACTACTGGTTCACGCTCAATCGGCTCTTCGGTTTTCAGCGCCATCCTTATATCGACATCGACACCGCCGACTGGCCTCCGGTCACCGTGCTGGTTGCCGCTCACAATGAAGAAAAAGTTATCGCCAACATTCTCGATGCCTTGATGACGGTCAAATATCCCGCAGACAAAATGCAGGTGATTCCAGTCAACGACCGCTCTTCGGACCGTACGCGCGAGATTATCGATCAGTACGTAGAAGCCTTTCCCGGCCGCATCCAGCCCTTTCATCGCGTCGATGGCAAGCCCGGCAAGGCCGCCGCACTCAAAGATGCAATGGAACTGGTGGATACGGAAGTCATTCTGATCTTCGATGCCGACTATCTTCCAGGCGCAGGGCTCATCAAGCAACTGGTAGCGCCGTTTTTCGATCTCGAAGTGGGCGGAGTGATGGGGCGCGTGGTCCCGCTCAATGTCAGTGCCAATTTATTAACTCGCCTGTTGGATCTGGAACGCTCAGGCGGGTACCAGGTCGATCAGCAGGCCCGCATGAATCTCCGCCTGGTGCCCCAGCATGGCGGCACGGTCGCGGGAGTCCGGTTGAGCGCTCTGCGCGACGTTGGCGGATGGAATGAAAATACGCTGACCGAAGATACCGATCTCACCTATCGCCTCTTGCTCGGCGGATGGAAGACCGTATACCAGAATCGCTCGGAATGTTACGAAGAGGTTCCTGAAGTTTGGCCGGTTCGAATCAAACAAATTATGCGCTGGGCCAAAGGCCACAACCAGGCGATGGTCACCTATTCTTTCCGCCTGCTGCTGGGTAAAAATCGCGCCACCCTGCGGGAGAGAATCGACGGAACGTTGTTACTCGGAGTCTACGCCATGGCTCCGATCACGCTCATTGGATGGGCATTGGCGATCGGTGTGTTCTACCAGGGCGTGGCGCCGCTGCATGGCGTCATTGCTTTGCTCTCGCTGACCGCCTACGCCGCGCTGGGCAATCTCGCTGCGTTCTTTGAAATCGCCGCGGCCGCCCGGCTGGACGGAACCCGCAAACGAGTTGCGCTGCTGCCATTCCTCATTTTGGGATTTGGCGTGAGCATCTTCTCGGTCTCTCGCGCGGCCGTCTCGCAAATCAGCGATTTCTTCAGCGGAGCCGAACTTCACTGGGATAAAACCGAGCGCTTCCGGAAGGTCTTGTGAATCCCTACCTGGCAGTGACCGCGCTGGTCTTCATGGTCGGTCTGATGTTCCTGCTGCCCCTGGTGCCTGCGTTGCTGGAATTACGCCGCAAGTCGGACGCTCTACCGCTCAGCGTAGTCCAGCAAAATGCCGGAGAAATCCGTTACTTTGCCAGCAGCTTTCGCGCCTATATCCACGAACTCGAGCCCACCATCCGGGAATGTGTCGACTCGGGAACGACCGCCACCGGCACTCTTCCCAACGGCGAAGAATACGTCGTGCTGGGCCGCGCCGACGAACATCTGATGCAGGCTCTCGGTCAGCGAGATGCGCGCCCCATGGTGATCACCGCAGGGGTCGACCTGTTCATGCCCGCCGAAGCAACATTCTCGAAGGATATCTATGCCGGCGCCCAATTCGTTGGCGGAGAGAAGAACAGCTACCGCACCATCCTCGGAGACAAAAACGTTCACCTGGGCGCGTCGAGCCGGGTCCTGCGCTGGGTTCACGCAGTGGGAGAGTTTACCGCCGAGCTCGGTTGCAAACTGCTTGGCCGCATCTCCTCGGATTCGCTTATTTGTCTGCACGGCAATTGCAGCTTTCTCCGGCTCAACGCGCCCCGCATTGAAATCGGTCGCGTAGACGCCATCGCGGATGCGAACACGCAGAGCTATGCCGTCGCCGCTCGTGCGGGAGCCTCTCGCCGTATTCTGCACGATGGTGATTTTGAAATCTCCGCGGGCGAAGTGATCGCCAACGATATCGTGGTTCGCGGCAACCTGCGCATTCGCTCCGGGGCGCGAGTCTGCGGCAGCGTAAAAAGTCTTAGCGAGCTCGTGCTCGAAGATGCGGTTTCTATCGAAGGCAGCCTGATCAGCGCAACCGAAATGCATATTGGCCCGCGATGCACGATTCACGGACCGGTGGTCGCCGAACGTGAAATCAGCATCGCTACCGGAGTGCAATGCGGCAGCGCGGAGCATCCCACCACGGTTAGCGCGCCCAGTATCGAGATAGAGGAAGGCGTTCTCGTCTTCGGCACACTGTGGGCGCGTGATTACGGTCAGGTCGTGGCCATCCCATGAAACGCCGCCGGCTCATCATCCTCACCATGGCCGTCATTCTTCTCGGCCTGCTCGCCTGGTCCTGGGCTACGCGCGATCGCTTTCGCTCGACCGCCGACCGCTTGCTCCTGCTGGTGCCCGACGGCGTCAGTTTCTCGAATCCAAAAGTTGCGATGTGGCTGGATGCAGGCAGCGAAGAGGGACTGCACGTCGTTCCCGTGCACGACTCGGAATTCATGCGTCCGATGTGGGGCGAGTCCAAGTGTGCGGGCGTGATTCTGCCGGATTCGATTCACCAGCAGGCGAGTGATCTTTTCGTCGCCAATCTGCACCGCTTCGTAGCCGACGGCGGAAAACTCATGCTGGTCTACGATGCCGGAACACTCTCGCTCAATGGCGCGTTCGCCTCCGGCAGCTCGCGGCTCTCAGATCTGGCGGGCGTGGATTACGCTCTCTATGACAAGCTGAAAGATAAGACCATTCAGTGGAGCAAAGTCACCAGCACAAATGCCATAGTGAATCAGTTGGAAATACCCCCCGGGAAATATTATCCCTTCCATCCGCCAACTGATACCTCCGTAAAAAAGCATGGCCCACCCATCAGTTCCAGCGCGACTTTCGATGTCGAGCTCAGGCGTTACAAATATGGCGATCTGCAGTATCCCGGTTTTGTGACCTCCGGCAACTACACCGGCGAGACTTTATTTCGCTCCAGCAACGGCCTGGCGGCTGGCGAGCGGTCGTATCAAAAGGGCTCGGTTCTCTTCGTAAACCTGCCGCTGGGGTATTTAAAAGGCAGCACCGATGGATTGCTGCTGCACGCTTTTCTCAAATATTTTGCCAGCCACGCTTTGTCCTTGCCTTACCTGATGCCGGTTCCAGATGGCGTCGGCGGCCTGGTGTTGAACTGGCACATCGATTCCAATGCCGCCATCAAGCCGTTGCAGAAGATGAGTTCGTGGACCCTGATGAAACAGGGACCGTACTCGATTCACATCACGGCTGGGCCTGACGCGAGCAAACCGGGCGACGGCAGGGGATTCGACGTCGACCACAACCCCATCAGTCAGGGATTGATCCACAATTTTACCGCGCTCGGTTATGACGTTGGCAGCCACGGCGGCTGGATTCACGATTACTTTTCCGCGCACGTCGAAACCGACAATCCGAAAGACCTCGAACAATATCTTGCCCTGAACAAGGACTCCCTGGAGCGTGCCACCGGAAAACCAGTCGTCGAATATTCCGCTCCGAACGGCAATCAACCAATTTGGATCACGCATTGGCTCGAGGCTCATGGTTTTGTCGCATATTACTTCACCGGCGACACCGGCATGGGCCCGACGCAGGGTTATCGCAATGGCGAGCGTGAAGCCCGCAATGTCTGGGCGTTTCCGATCTTGCATCTCGACCGGGCCGCGGGCTTCGAGGAGATGAGTACAGAGGGATATTCCAGCTCCGAGATCGATCGCTGGCTGCAAGCTGTGACAGATTTCGCCACGGATCACCAGTCGGCGAGGCTGGTGTACTTCCATCCTCCGGGAATTCTGCAATACCACGACGTTGTCGATCACTGGGTGGAACAAACCGCCAGGCTAAAAGCCGATGGGCGATTTCGCTGGTACACCATGACCGAACTTGCCAACTTCCTGAATTCCCGCAAACTGGTGCGATGGAAAGTGTCAGACAACTCCGGCTTGATCACGGTCGAAGCAACCCATCCCCAAACCTTGATTCACCAGACGTGGAGAATTCCAGCCTCTAGCTTTGCCCAACCCAGAATCGTCGAAGGCTCGGCCAAAGTCGTCCGCGACCGCGACGCTTGGATGATCATCGCTGGCGAAGGGAAAACTCTGCAATTCGAAACTGAGACGGTAAGCAAATGACGATCACTCGACGACAGCGCCGATTCCTTACACTGCTTCTTCTAACTCTCGCGATAGCGCCGGGCTCGACAGCTCAGGAGACCGCTGCGTTAACCGTTCCGGCTTCCGCGGCTCCCACTTCGTCCGGTGCATCTTCAGACGACGCGAGCCAATCTTCTCCTCAACAACCCGGCGCCGATGTCCCCTCGTTAATCGAACCGAAACTGCTGACCAATTATGTCGAAGCGGGCGGGGACTATCTGACTCTGACCAACGGATTCGGCTACTGGGCAGGCGGATACGCTCGCGGAGTGATCACGCAGGGGAAGAACACCTGGAGCGCCGAGGTCAACGGTCAGCACGAATTCGGCGATGCCGGCGTGTATCTCGGCGCCGGCGATACTTATAACTTCAATCCTGACTGGTTCGGCTCCCTGGCGGTCGGCTCGAGCGTCGGAGGCTTTTTCTGGCCGCGCTTCCGGGGTGACGGATTCATCAACAAGAAATGGATGACTCACAAGCAGTTGATCACGACCTTTGGCGTCGGTTACTACGCCTCCAAGGACGTTCACCGCGATACCAGTTTCTTTCTCGGCAGCACTTATTACTTCACTACGCCCTGGATTCTCGAAGAAGGAATTCGCTTTAACGTCAGCAATCCGGGAGCGGTGTTTTCGCCGGCAGGTTTTGTCGCTGTGACTCGCGGACGAAACCTGAAGCAGTACCTCACGGTCCGCGCCGGTTTTGGAGTCGAGGCCTATCAGCTCGTCGGGCCCACCGCGGCCCTCACCGATTTCGAAAGTCAGACTCTCACCATAACCTGGCGGCGCTGGGTGGGTGAAAGTTGGGGGATAAATCTGGTCGGAGACTACTACCACAGTCCTTTCTACGAAAGAGGCGGATCTAGCTTTGGATTCTTTCGGGAGTTCTGAAAGTCGCGAGAGATCGGCCCGGAGACTTGAAGTCTCGAAGCTCCCGGAACCTGCTCCCACCCGCGGGCACCGCGGCGGTGTCATCCATATGCACCGCGCTCTCGCTCACTTCCGTCTCGGTCCCATGAACCTGGTCATCGCGATCTTTCTTTTTGTGTTTTTCTTGTTGATCTGGCTGATTTTCCTGCCGACGGTTTGCCACTTCTGGAAGAGCGTTTTGACGCTCGGGATTCGCGTCCTGCCTTTGCAAGCTCAGCTCGGCCTCACCGAACATCACTTGACTTTCATCCGCTTCGACATTCCCTATCTTCGGATGGAGCCTATTTTGCCAAGTGCGCAAGCCTGGTGGCTGACCTGTGCCGCCACCCTGGCGCTCTTCGCCGCCAGCTTTCTGTTGTCGGGCAAGATGATCCCGGTCATGTACCTGCTGCGGGGAATATTGCTGGTGCCCGTGAGCGCTCTCTTGTACTTCTTCTTTCTACCGGCGCGTTTTCCTCATACTCCCGACAGCTATATGGAAGGGCTGGTAACGGCGGGAATCGCACTGATCTCAACTGTTCCCTTGCTATTCGGATTGACTTATTACATCTTCGATTTCGGTTTGCTCAAGAAAGCATTTTTAACCGCCATCACCATGGCTCACCTGGTTTTATTCCTGCCTTTGCAGATCCTCCTGCAAGCCCTCTTCCTACAGAAAACTGTCCTATTCATGCCCGTCCTCTACATCATCTTCGGCATGCCGGTAAACATTCTGATCATTATCGCCTTCTATTCATGGGGCATGACCTGGTTCTTCCGGCCCCCCAAGGAAGCTTGATCGGGTGCCGTGGTCTACAAATCCAGAGGCACTTCTTCAGCAATTTTCCCTATTAATGCGCCCGCTTCGACTCGCTCCACTCGCGCCTTCAGCCATCGATTCGCTTCGTGCTGTCCCTGCAGGAACAGCTTCAGATAATTATCGGTCAGTGCTTCGGTGGACGTGCCATCAAACACATTTAACGTGATTGCCTCCACCATCTTTCCGACAAAAGTCCGCATGAAGCTCAGCTTTTTCTCCGCAGCCAGGTCGCGCAGTATCCGATTGCGTTCGCGGGCGATTTGTACCGGCACTTGCTCTCGCATGGTTGCGGCCGGAGTTCCCGGACGGGCGGAATACGTGAACACGTGCAGATAAGTCAGAGGCAGTTCTGCGATCAGCCGCCGCGTTTCTTCGAAATCGGCATCGCTTTCTCCAGGAAAGCCGACCATAACATCGGCGCCGATGGCCGCCATGGGCATGGCCGCGCGAATCTTTTCCAGCTTCTCGCGATAGTGCCACGGACGATACTTTCGGTGCATGGCTCGCAGCACGCGGTCGCTGCCCGACTGCAAAGGCACATGCGCATGCTTGGCGATACGTGCAGAGTCAGCCATCATGCCAATCAGTTCGTCGCTCCAGTCCATCGGCTCAACCGAAGAGATGCGCAGCTTTTCCAGATTCGTCCGGTCCACAATCGCCCAAACCAGATTCTCGAATCGCCAGCGGCTATCAAGATCGCGTCCCCACCGGCCCAGATTGATTCCGGAAATCACCACCTCGCGATAGCCCAGATCGACCAACGCATTTACTTCATGAAGGATCCGCTTTAACGGCAAAGACCGGCTCCGGCCGCGCACAGAAGGAATCACGCAGAAGGAGCAGCGGTTATCGCAGCCATCTTGTACTTTGAGATTGGGGCGCGTCCGATCGTGGCCCGCAACGCTTCCGGCTTCGAAAACTGGCGCTGCCAGCAACTCAGTGTGCGCGAAGATGTCGGAGACAAAAACCTCGCGTTGCGCCTCCGCTGCCGGGTTCAACAGAGAGAGGCTCGACAGCGGGACGAACCCGCCATGTGCGGTGGCATCCTGACGGCGAGAGCCGGCGACGATTTCCGCAAGCTGATGTTTGTGGGAATTGCCTACAACGCGCGTCACTCCTGGTAGCGCCGCGACTTCTTCGGGCGCGCGTTGCGCGTAGCATCCCGTAACGACGATTTGGCAGCCCGGGTTTTCGCGCCGGATCCGTCGGATGGCCGCCCGCGCATCCCGATCCGCCGAAGCCGTAACGGTGCACGTATTCAACACGACGATTTCCGATTTCGCGAAAGTCTCGGCTCGCGCCAGACCGCGCTCCTGGAATTGGCGCTCAATTGCTGCGCCGTCGGCCTGCGTTGCCCGGCAACCGAAATTTTCTATGTAGAAACTTGCCGTCATCAGTTTGTCCGATGTAGGGAACGACGACGTCGCCGTCCGCACAAAACTCATGGTTACAGTAACTACTATCTCAGAGGAATGGTGCCCGCGAATTCATGGGAAGTGCTCGTTCCAGAATATCGGAAAGGCATAAGTGTTGCAGTAATGAAAAAGGCGGACGCTCGCGCGTCCGCCCGTATGGCTACGAAACGTAAGCTACTTGCCGGGTACTTGGGCCGGAACGATTGCCACACCGATCGGCTCGCCGCCCGTTACTGCGATCGAATGCAGCGGGCTTCCGCCCTTGGGGTACGCGAATTCATTGGAAGCCGCGTCAACAGCGTCAGCAGTCCACAGGTCAGTGTTGGTGCTCGTGAATGCAAACGTCACAGGATCGCCCGAACCGGTAAGATCAGTGGTCTTGGTCGGATTGCCGAGCGAGCCTTTCACAGGCGCCTTGTAGGTGTAGACCGCGAAGCTATCCTGGTCGTCGATCGCGATCAGGCCCTTGGTGGTTACCTGAACTCCGCCCGGGAACTCGATCGAGTTCTTGGTGGTGAGGACGGCAATTTTCTTGCCGGTGGTGGTCGCCTTGGCAATTTCGCCGACTACGACGCCGCCGTCTGAGTTCTCGCCGTCGATATAAAGGTTACCGCTGGCGTCGAACGAGTCGAAGTACACGCGCGCGAAATTTGTATTGGAGATCGCCTTCCCTGCCTTGCCATTCTTGTAGATGGTGACGCTGCCGGGACCATCGCTGGTGCTGATGATATTCGTGACCCCGAGATACGTCGTCTTGCCCACAATCGTCACCGAAACGCCGGCCGGGTACTGGCCCGGATCAGCATACAACTTCGGCTTCTTGGTGTAGGGCGAGGCAAAGACTTGAATTTGGCTGTTCCCCGTATCCGCGATGTAAAGGTTGCCCTTGGAGTCGGTCGCCAAACCTTGTGGTTCGCTGAAGCCGGTGAGCTGCGCCAGCTGCTTGCCTGAAGTGTTGTAGATGTTTACGACGTTATTGGCTGCGTCGGAAACGAAGATCTTGGTAGCCGCTTCTTTGATCCCTTTCACGTCGACGAACGCGTGAACGGGAACTTTTCCGGCCGGGGTTACATCGGGGCGTGCCACGCTTGTTTTATCGGCTGCTACCGCGCCACTTACCAACGATGCGGCGAGCAGTACCGCAAAAAAAGTCTTTTTCACTTAGATTCCTCCATGGAATTGTTAATGGGTTTTTTGATGCATCGAGTCCACTTTGGCTGCGCGATCCAACCAACGTAGCTCACAGAGACCGTATCCTAACCGGATTCCGGCGAACGTCAAGAGAAATCATGCGTGTCATACAAAATTCATCGTTTTGGTAAAGTTAACGGTCAAAGTTTTCAAAAAAGATGAAACTACTTGCAGTATGAGCGCAAACTTATGGTACTTTTGTCCCGCGACCAGATACGCCGCATCGAAAAAATCGCTCCAAGTTGTATTTTGGAAGATCGAACATAAAATCTCGCCGTCGTTCGCGAGATGGAAAATGTCACGATCGCTGACTCCGTCAGATGAGATGGATGACGTGTTCATCGCTCACACCGGTTCTGTTTGCGCGGTGGGCGACAAAATCGAAACGGTCCTAAGTTACTTCGCCGATAATGCGGAGCTCAAACACAAGAAGACCCTCCCAGCCCAGTCTCACTCAGGGCCGACAATCCACTGGCTTGAATCGGGAAGGCAGAAGGAAGGTTAGCTACCCGACGACTCAGCGCCCCATGGCCGACATTTTCGCATCTCGACGCTCGGCTTCAAAAAAAACCGACTACGCCGATGCCGCCGGCCGCCTCTGCTGGAAGCATTCCCGGCACAGCACGGGACGCCCCTGCGTCGGCCGGAATGGCACCGTAGTTTCCTTGCCGCACGCCGAGCAAATCGCGTGCGTCTCGGTCCTGGAAGAACTGCGATGCGCGATCGGTGCGATTCCTAACACCGCAACTCGCTTGGCCTTGCAACTCTTGCAGCGCTTGGGTTCGTTCCTGAACTGCTTATCGTGGAAAAACAACTGCTCCCCGGACGTGAACACAAAATCCGCTCCGCAGTCAATGCACTTCAACATCTTATCCTGGAATTCCATTTGAGGATGCTCCTTGTCCCCTCCTGCCCCACTCGCTCGCGGGTGAGTAAACGAGACTCTCGCCCGGCGCACGAATGCGCAGGATTTTCTCGATTCATCCCCCTCAATTGGACTACCCTTGGATTCGGCCCGCCATGCCCTCGACCGGGCATGGATTTACTGCCAGGAGAAACAGTAGGCCCCATGTTCGCGCATATCAGAAATCAGAAATGCGCCTTAGAAAAGGGAAGGAGCCGCTCCCACGGGGTGGAGCGGCTCAATTTCGATCAGTCTTGCTCTTTTCGAGCTTTTTTCCGGCTGCGTTTGCGCGCCAATGCTTCCTTCACGCGCTTCTTCTCGCCGGGCTTCAGATAAAAGGAGTGTCGTTTGACCTCTTTGATGATGTCTTCCTGTTGCACCTTGCGCTTAAAGCGGCGCAGTGCATTCTCAAGGGACTCACCCTCTTGCAATCTGACTTCTGCCAACGGGACTACACCCCCAAACTCGTCCAATGGGACTGCATAGTTATTGCAAGGTTCTGCGCACAAGTCAAGTCCTATGTTGAATAGTGCCAGGCAGCGTTTGCCCTGAGCGAATCCATTATCCGCAACTCACATTAATAGCTTAGCCTCTGCTTATCGCGAAAACTGAGGCCCATCGCCCCTCCGTGTGCCCATATGTTTGCGACCGTTCCCAAGCACGAAAAAATAACACTTCAAAACTCTGGCCCGCTCGGCTCACCAAATTCGTGCCACGCATTCAAATAGCGTGCATAAGGATCGCGGTGAAAGTACCTCTTGCGTATGAAGTCCTTGGGACGCAGCATAATGCTCATTCGCCCGGCCACCACGCTCACCGGAAATATATAGCAGGAATCCTCAGGCATGACATAAGCCACCAGGAAATCAATATCCGCCGCCGAATAAGGCCCCAGACGCTGTTGCGTAAAGCAACGGGTATGCAGCGAATAAAGGCCCGCCTCCATATGGGCCGTGGTTTTCACCTGCACCCGCCACAGCTTCCCGCTGCCCTCGAGCACAAAGTCATAGCGATGGATGTTGCCCAGCGGCTTCGACAGCACATAACCCAGCCGCATCGCTTTATAAGCGAACGCAGCCTCGCCCACGTCGCCTCGCCAATTGTTCGTCACCCTCCACACGCTTGCCTTCGGAACGCAGATCTGGCCAGACGCTGGTGTGCGCCCGCCTGAACCGCCCTTGGCTTTGCTCATTGTGTTCGGAAAAATGTCCCTGAAGAGAAAAACGCTGCCCAAAAGAAAAGGCGCAAGCCGGAAAGCTTGCGCCAAACTTGATCCCTACTTCCAGAATAACAAATCCAGAGAGTAACTATGACATGCTTTTCAACTTTATTTCACCCGCCGAATCATACCGTTAGCAGAATTTGGGCTGCCGAAAGGGCTTGACAACTTTTCGGCACCAGCTTCGGCACTAACTCCTAAAATGATGTCATCCCGATCGAAGCGATTTTCTAAATCATGTCATCCCGACCGAAGCGATTTCCAAACCATGTCATCCCGACCGAAGCGAAGCGCAGTGGAGGGACCTTGCGTTCTGCCTGACCCCGCAGATTAACACGGCGGGCAGCCCTAGCTTTCACCGGTTCCAAATCTCACCTAACCAACACAAAGGCTGCCCCACCCTTGTCGCGCACTTTGCGACAAGGGTGGGAAACGCAAATCTCACCTCGGATTCGATTCCAAACGATGTCATCCCGACCGAAGCGAAGCGCAGTGGAGGGACCTTGCGTTCTGCCTGATCCCGCAGATTAACACGGCGGGCAGCCCTAGCTTTCACCGGTTCTAAATCTCACCTAACCAACACAAAGGCTGCCCCACCCTTGTCGCGCACTTTGCGACAGGGTGGGAGGCGAAAATCTCACCTCGGATTCGATTTCCAAACGATGTCTTCCCGACCGAAGCGATTTTCTAACGATGTCATCCCGACCGAAGCGAAGCGGAGTGGAGGGACCTTGTGTTCTGCCTGATCCCGCAGATTAACACGGCCGGGCAGGCCTAGCTTTGACCGGTTCTAAATCTCACCTAACCAACACAAAGGCTGCGCCACCCTTGTCGCGTACGTTGCGACAGGGTGGGAGGCGAAAATCTAAACCCGGATTCGATTCCAAACGATGTCATCCCGACCGAAGCGAAGCGGAGTGGAGGGACCTTGTGTTCTGCCTGATCCCGCAGATTAATACGTCCGGGCAGCCCTAGCTTTCACCGGTTCTAAATCTCACCTAACCAAACAAAGGCTGCCCCACCCTTGTCGCGTACGTTGCGACAGGGTGGGAGGCGAAAATCTAAACCCGGATTCGATTCCAAACGATGTCATCCCGACCGAAGCGATTTTCTAACGATGTCATCCCGACCGAAGCGAAGCGGAGTGGAGGGACCTTGTGTTCTGCCTGATCCCGCAGATTAACATGGCGGGCAGCCCTAGCTTTCACCGGTTCTAGATCTCACCTAACCAAACAAAGGCTGCCCCACCCTTGTCGCGTACGTTGCGACAGGGTGGGAGGCGAAAATCTAAACCCGGATTCGATTCCAAACGATGTCATCCCGACCGAAGCGATTTTCTAACGATGTCATCCCGACCGAAGCGAAGCGGAGTGGAGGGACCTTGTGTTCTGCCTGATCCCGCAGATTAACATGGCGGGCAGCCCTAGCTTTCACCGGTTCTAGATCTCACCTAACCAAACAAAGGCTGCCCCACCCTTGTCGCGTACGTTGCGACAGGGTGGGAGGCGAAAATCTAAACCCGGATTCGATTCCAAACGATGTCATCCCGACCGAAGCGAAGCGGAGTGGAGGGACCTTGCGTTCTGCCTGATCCCGCAGATTAACACGGCGGGCACCCTAGCTTTCACCGGTTCCAAATCTCACCAAACCAACACAAAGGGTGCCCCATTCTTGTCGCGCACTTTGCGACAAGGGTGGGAGGCCAAGCTCTCAATCCGGAAATGTCGGGCGCTGCAGGTATGGCGCGGACGCCATCGCCCGCGAAATTTGAGATCAACAGGGCCGGCGAGTCCAGCGGAAATTCAGACGACACTCCAACGCCGACACTTTGAGTTTCCACCTTTACCAATAACGTAATGGGCCAGCCACCATCTCAGAGATTACCCGGCAGTTTCACATCTAACTTAATCTCCCAATTGGTCTTCTCAAAGTTCTCAATGACGGCGGTGAGGTGATCACGCAAAAGCTTCGCGTTGCGCCAAGTAAGCGTTACCGCAGCGCGTTCTTCAGCGACAGTAACGTATTTATCACCCGGGTCTCGCGCCTCGGGATGGGGCACTAATTGAGCGAGTCGAATGCGTAGGTCGTCGAGCGACCACGTTATGTGCGCCATGTTTGCGTATATTTCGTAAACGCCATCCGGCGCTTCGATCCAATGTATTGGAGGCCTACCCTGCTCTTTATCGCTCATAGTCCACTCACTTCCCTCCGACTGCTGCACTGCCTAAGTAGCCGCTATCTTCATCTGAGAGATTTGATACTCTTGCCGATGCTTTTCTTGTAGCCCCCAGTTGATTAATACCAGGCTCCGACGCAGCGGCTCTATTGGAATATTCTGAATGTGAATCGTGCCCAAGTAGCCTTGCCGTTTCCACGTTGGCGTTTGAAAGTTGTAGCCTCCGTTTCCCAGCGTAGAAACGTTCACCTCTTCTAAGCCCGCCGTGGGAAGACTGTCTCCGACGATAACGGAATTGCAAATCACCGGCAAAGTTAGGTCTCTCCAAGGTCTCCCGGCTAAGACTCTCAAAATCACCAATAACCCGAGAAAATGTTTCAAACTTAACGGAAAGCGCCACATCGAAGGCTTTCGCAAAGCGCTTCAACGTGTTGATACTCCAATTGGAATAAGTGGCATCCTCCAATACTGTGATACGTGGCTGCTTCATGCCAGCGGCTGCAGCCAATTGTCCTTGCGTCATGCCTCTTTGTTCCCGCAATACCTTGATCTGAGTTGCAATCATCGTATCCAGACATTCATCTGCATAAGCGTGGCGGTACTCTTTGTCCTGAAATTCGGCCCGCAGTTTGTCAACTAACTCGCTCATGTTCTGTCCTCCTGTCCGGATGTGCAAGAAGGTCATTCCGAAGTTCCGCAGCCTTTTCCAGGGCATTTGCAGGCTCGCATTTAGAAGCAATTTCCTTTGCCCCAAGTAGGAATGTGAAGGCCGGCTCAGTACGGCCTGGCCCATCACAGACCAGTGGCCTCAGTTGAACTTGACCCTTAACCCTCAACTTAAAAATGCTCGGGACTCCGGTGGGGGAAAGAATGCCAGGAATTAAATCCGCGCCATGCAATGCCAATGCGTCAATTTTGCTGTTCAATTTCGCCCGCTCCTTCTTCTGAAGCCCAGTGGACCACTTCTTCATAAGATTCCCTTCGACGGGATGAACGTAGTCGTATATTGAAATCTTCGCCATCATATCACAAAATTATTATAATACAGCTCTTGACTCTTGATAATAATTTTATTATATTCCCGGAATGGGTCGGTATCCAAGCACCCGAATCGCTCCCAAGTTATCACCGCGATCAGTGCGGACACCAAGAGTACAGGCTCGAAGACCGTAGAGTCGGATACCGCTGATTCATGCAAGAGGAGAAGGAAACCAGATGACCAAGTATGAAGGCAAAACGCTAAACAAGGCGGTGTTCGTTGTTGAAGATTGCTGCTTCACCAATTGCACCCTGATCGACTGCGATCTGTTTTACGGTGGCGGAGATTTCGAGATGCCGAACGTGCGTTTCGAGAATTGTCGATGGCACTTCCGTGGACATGCACTAAGGACCATTCAACTACAACAAACGATTGGCATGATCCAACCTGTGCCGTTACCTGTACCGTTGAAAGTTGATCCGACGAAAGCGCCAAACTAACGCCGTTCATTAAGAGGCAGTAACGCAATGGCTGTTCCCTAGGCACCGATGATACCCCCACCATGTCAAGGAAACAAGAAACGTGGGCGGATGGAGGCTAGTCCAGCGCCCTGAAACACCCGTGCTGACCCCTCCCGATACGCTTCCCTCGGCGGTAAAAAGGTTTCCCGTCCCCCACGACCCATCGTTGTAGAGTTGTCACAATGCCCCTTCAACCAAACCACAACTGGCTCACTCAACTTAACGCCGAAATTGTCGTCTGCACCCGCTGTCCACGCCTGGTTGCGTATCGCGAAATGATTGCTCGCGAGAAGCGTCGCGCCTATCGTGATTGCGAGTATTGGGGCAAGCCTGTGCCGGGTTTCGGCGATCCTGAAGCGCGCGTTCTTATTCTCGGTCTCGCTCCCGGCGCCCATGGCTCTAATCGCACCGGCCGCCCGTTCACCGGGGACGCATCGGGCAAATTCATGTTCCCAGTTCTGTACGAGACTGGCTTTGCCAACCAGCCCAATGCCACCGATCGAAAAGATGGCCTCAAGCTGAAAGACCTTTACATCACCGCAGCCGTGCGCTGCGCTCCGCCCGACAACAAACCCCTTCCACAAGAGCTGGCGAACTGCGCTTCTTACCTCGACCGCGAAATGGAGGGCCTCAGAAATGTGAAAGTCGTGGTCGCGCTCGGCCGGATCGGCTTTGATGCTTATCTGAACTACCTGAAAAGGCGCGGCCAGCTGGCGAGCCGAAAGGCTTACGTGTTCCGGCACGGTGCTGTGTATAAGATGCTCGATGGAAAGACGTTACTGGCCTCCTACCATCCTTCTAACCAGAACACGCAGACTGGGAAGCTAACTCGCCAGATGTTCGTTAAGATCTTTAAAGAGGCGGCAAAAATTGCCGATAAGTGAATAGAGGCGGTTGCCACCGGGGCCGGAAACGCGAACCCACCCCAACGCAGGGGAAGATACCAAAAAAGGGTCGCAATCTGGGGTGACGGCCGCTGACTTTCCTGAGCGGGAACCCGAGCAAGAATGCTCGAGCCGGCACTAGAAACCAACGAAGACTGGCTCCGTCTCCAAAAAGATTCCCCATATTTCTTCCACGCGCTGCTGAATAGCTTCCTTGAAATTCACAACATCCGCCGCGGTTGCGTTGCCCCGATTCACGATCGCCAGCGCGTGCTTGCGAGAGATGCCAACCGGTCCTTTGCCGTATCCGCGGCTAAAACCGGAATGTTCAACCAGCCAGGCGGCGGAAACTTTCTTTTGCGCATCCAGCGCCGGATAACTTGGAATCTGCAGATTCTTGGCAGTCGCTCGGGCAGTCAACTCCCCAAATTGCTGAGCGGAGACAATTGGGTTTTTGAAAAAAGATCCGACGCTGCGGCAATCCTCATCGCCGGCAGTAATCAGCATGCCTTTGCCGGCCCTGATCTTTCTCACGGCATCTCGCACGTTTGCCAGAGTTGGCTTTTCGGTCCATCCCGCGAAGTATTTCTTGAGGTCCGCGTACACGAGGTTCGCCTCACCGCCATGCTTGAGCACATAATTCACTTGCACAATAATGTATCGCCCGCGCTCCGTGGTGTTGAAGATGCTGGTGCGATAACCAAAGCCGCAAGCTTCGTTGCACAATTCATGCAGTTGCCCATCGCGCAGGTCAAGCGCAAGCACCGACTCAACAGTATTCGCGACCTCCTCTCCGTATGCTCCGACGTTCTGGACTGGGGTCGCGCCTACCGTGCCGGGGATGCCGCTGAGGCATTCCAAACCGGCGATGTTGTGGGCGACGATGATGCCTACGAATTTATCCCAGTCTTCTCCCGCGGCGGCTTCGAACACGACTTGATCGTGACCGTGGCGATGATTAATTCCAGTGATTCCGATCTTCAGCACCAAGCCCGGCCAGCCTGCGTCAGAGATCAGGAGATTACTGCCGCCACCCAGGACGAATAGAGGAAGATTCTTCAATCGCGAGAATTGCACCGCTTCGGATACTTCGGCGATGGTCGTCGCCTCAACGAAATAGCGGGCCACGCCTCCAACTTTGAGGGTAGTGAGTGGCGCTAGTGGCAGGTTTTCAGTGATGACCATTTGGTTGATTACTCTCACTATATACGAATAAAAAAAAGGCTTTGGAGCGTTGTATTATGTTCTTGCTGCCGGTATCCGGGCTTAATGGACTTTGGTTTTGGCGGTTCTGTTAGGCTATTGGAAACCTCCTAAGGAGAAAAAATGTACCCAGATATTATGTTGATCCCGATGCGCGAAGAGTTAACCCGCTTGGGAATTCAGGAATTGCGTACCCCCGAAGAAGTCGATCGCGCCATCGTCAATCAGCCGGGCACAACCATGGTAGTAGTGAATTCGATTTGCGGATGCGCCGCTGGACGAATGCGGCCGGCGGTTCGCATGGCGCTGCAGAATTCCGCGCGTCCCGAGAAAATGTTTACCGTCTTTGCGGGACAGGATACCGAGGCTACAGCGCGCGCTCGCGGTTACTTTACGGGATATGCGCCGTCGTCGCCTTCGATCGCGCTTCTGCGTGATGGGAAGTTGATTCACATGATTGAACGCAGTGACATCGAGCATCGGGAGGCAGTGGACATCGCGGCTGAGCTGAAGAAGGCGTTTGATAAGTTCTGCGCGGTTCCGGCGAGCAAGTAAGATAATTGCAAGCCGACTTTAGCGGCCACGAATTTAATTTCAGAAGTGATCTTTCAGTCCCGCGAACTCCTTCACGATTAGCAGGCGAGTTGGCGGCTGAGCCTCGGCCACTTCTTCGTGCTCGAGAACCCAGGTGTTTCCGTGGGGCACAAAGACGGCGTTGAGTCCGGCTGCGAGCGCGGGATTGATGTCGGATTTCGGGCTGTTGCCGATCATCCAGGTGGAATCCCCAAGCAGGTCGTACTTTGAAATAACGTTGCGATAGGTGCCCACATCCTTCTCGGCGACAATTTCAACCTCCGAAAAATAATCCTTCAAACCCGAGCGCTCGACTTTGCCAGCCTGTTCGGCCAGAGCGCCTTTCGTCATCAGGATCAGACGATGACGCCCGGACAAATACTGAAGGGTTTGCGGAACGCCGCGCAAAATCTCGACCGGGTGTTCGGCGATAGTATGGGCGAAGCCGCTGATAGTCTCGTGCAGCGCCGGAGTGAGCGGCTCGACTGCCAGCCGCTCAAAAGTTCGTACCAGCGCGTGGGCGAAACTGTGCAACCCGTAGCCGTGGCTTACGATGCACTCGCGCTCAACGTCGTTGAGAACTTCGCGAACTTGCTCGGGCAAGAACTCATGATGATTTAAAAATGAAATGAAATTTGCAATGGCGCGCTCGAAGTAAATGTTGTTCTCCCAGAGCGTGTCATCCGCGTCGATGAGCAACGTCTGGGGGCGAGCAGAACTGTTTCCCGGCATAGCTCAACATGATAACGATGTGATTGTTGATTCGCCAACCTGGAGGGATTCAACTGCAACGTACTCTGCTAAAATCAAAAGTTCATGTTCAAAACATCGGGCCTCTGGCTTTCACTCTTTGCTGTTTTCTTTGTGGTTCTTCCTGCTTCAATTTCCGCGCAGAAAGGCAATAAACCGATGACTGGCTCTGCGGCTAAAGGGGCTGAGTCGGCTGGCCTACAGGTCGTTCCTGATCTGGAGCAGAGGCTCGCCAAATTCCGCCGAGTAGAAATGCCATTCCACTCCGAGGGCCTGACCGCGCGCGAGTTGAAGATGGTGGAGAAATTGGTAGACGCGTCGCGTTATCTGGAGCAGATTTACTGGCGGCAGATCGACCCCGACGCATTGACGCTTTACGAGTCGCTGGCAGGAAGCAAGAATCCGAAAGATGAAATGTTGCGACGCTACTTGTGGATCAACGCGTCGCGCTTCGATCTGCTCGACAATAACAAACCCTTCGTCGGCACCAGCCCCATACCGCCCGGGCGAGCGTTTTATCCGCAGAATCTGACTCGCGATCAGATCGAGCAGTACGTGAAAGCACATCCCGAAAAGAAGGATGAAATTTACGGAACGTTCACCGTGGTGCGTTGGAATGGAGATCAGCTTGAAGGGATTCCGTATCACATTGCATTCCGTTCGTTTCTTGAGCCGGCGGCGAAGGAGCTGCGCGAAGCTGCGGGTTTGAGCGAGGATCCGGCCTTTGCGAACTTCTTGCGGCTCCGGGCGGATGCGTTGCTCGACGACGATTATTTTAAGAGCCAGCTGGCTTGGCTTGATCTGAAGAATCCCAAGTTCGACGTGATCTTTGCCCCCGACGAAACCTACGACGACGGCTTGCTTGGAGTGAAAGCGACCTACGGCGCGGCAGTCATGATCCGTAATGTCGAGCAGAGCCGCAAGCTCGATGTGTTTCAGAAATATGTGCCGGATATTCAGGATGCGCTTCCGCTCGCTCCGGAGGATCGGCCTTCCAAACATGGTCTTGAGAGCCCCATGGAAGTGATGGATACGCCATTTCGCTCCGCAGATCTGACACACGGATATCAGGCAGTCGCCGACAATCTACCGAACGATCCCCGCGTCCAGGAACAGAAGGGAAGCAAGAAACTATTTTTCAAGAATTTTATGGATGCGCGGGTGAACTATGTGGTGTTGCCCGTGGCGCAGCATGTGATGTTGCCGGCGCAAGCGGCAAAGGCGTCCGGCGAGGGCTACCTTCAGGCCACGATCATGCACGAGATTTCGCACGGGCTGGGACCGGCATTCGCACGCACCTCAGCCGGCAAAATGGAAATCCGCGCATCCATCGGTCCCGCCTATGCCGGCTTAGAAGAAGCCAAAGCGGACGTGGTGGGAATGTTCAGCCTGAAGTGGCTGATCGATCGCGGGGTTCTTCCCAAGAGCAAGCTGGAAGAATATTACTCATCCTACGTTGCGGGCATTTTTCGTACGGTTCGTTTCGGGGTTGCCGAGGCTCACGGACAGGCAGAAATGATGGAGTTCAATTATCTCTCCGAACGCGCGGCAATCACGCGCCAATCCTCGGGGCGGTACGCAATTGATTATGAGCGCATGCCCGGGGCCTTGAACGATCTGGCAAAGGAGTTGTTGGAAATTGAGGCGACCGGCGACCGGGCGCGAGCGGAGAACTGGTTTAAGAAATACGGGTCGATGCCGCCGGAGCTGCAGAGCTCTTTGAAGTCCGCTGCAGATGTTCCGGTGGACACAGATCCGATATTTTCGTTCAAGAATGGCCTCTGATCTACACGCCCGCAAACGCGTCGCACCAACCTTCTTAGATCAATTAACGAATTTGTCACAGAGCGGCTGACATTGTCCGCTATACGATATATTGTGAACGCTTTCGAAGTTCGCCCGAGTCTCGCGCATCGAGTGGGCGATTGAGCAGACATAGACAATGAGCCCTGAATCCCAGCCACCGATGAGTGCGTCCATGGCCGAGCGGCTGCGGGATGCGGTTTCGCAAACTCGTTGGGCTGAGGCTGTGGCACTGTTGCAGACTTCAAGTGCGCCCTCGGCGGCTGAGGCGTTAAATCAGCTTCCTTTCGAGCAGCAACAATCGCTATTCCGGCGTCTGCCTCTCGATCTGGCCGCCACGGTTCTCGCTCAATTTCCTTACTATCACCAATATGTGTTGCTGCACTCGCTTCCGGTGGAAGCAATGCGCGGCCTGATTGACAAAGTAAATCCTGACGACCGGATGCGCTTGTTCGACGATTTGCCGGAAGAGGCATGGCAACGGCTGATGGATGAATTGTCGGGTGAAGTGGTGGTTGAAACTCCGGGTGAGCATCATGCGGAGGCAGCGACCGCAGTCGAGCCGGAGGTCGCAGAACAGGGCGAGACAATCATCGAAGGTCGTCAGCTTGAAAAGTCCTATGCGCAACCTGATGGACGGGAAATTCAAATCATCGCTCCCATGAACCTATCGGTCGAGTCGGGCATTATCTGCGCCCTGCTGGGGCCCTCGGGATCCGGGAAATCGACTCTGCTCAGAATTTTGTCGGGATTGACCGCGCCCACGGGTGGCACGGTGCTGGTACACGGGAAACCGCTGAGTGGCTGCTCGCCGAATATCGGCATGGTATTCCAGAGTTTCGCATTGTTTCCCTGGCTAACCGTGCTCGAAAACGTGGAGGCACCGCTGGCCGCGCGAGGGGTGGGGCACCCTGACCGGCATCGGTTGGCATCGCAGGCGCTCGCGATTGTAGGACTCAAGGGCTTTGAAAACGCTTATCCCAAGGAGCTCTCCGGCGGCATGAAACAGCGCGTCGGATTTGCGCGGGCGCTCGCGGTCGAACCCGAAGTGCTGTTCATGGACGAACCATTCTCGGCATTGGACGTACTCACCGCCGAGAGTCTCCGCCGCGAACTGATGGAGCTATGGATCAACAATAAAATCCCCACGAAAAGCATTTTTCTGGTGACGCACAATATTGAAGAAGCGGTTATGCTGGCGGATCGCGTCGTCGTTCTGGGAACCCACCCGGCAAAGATTCGCGCGGATTTCCGCATTTCATTGCCGCAGCCGCGCGACCGTAAGACTGCTGAATTCCTTATCTATGTTGATTACATCTACAAGGTGATGACGCAGCCCGAACTCGAGGCCGGCCCGGTCACAAAGTTGCCATCCCTGCGCAAGCCTTCGTTTCAAGTGCTGCCGCACGCAACCGCGGGCGGAATGGCCGGCCTGCTTGAATTTTTGAACGACCGCGGCGGCAGGGAGGATATGTACCACCTCGCGGAAGAGTTGCTGATGGAAGTGGACGATCTTTTTCCCATCGTGGACGAGGCGGTTATGCTGGGCTTCGCGGAGTCGACCCAGGGCGATGTGCAACTGACTCCAGCGGGGAAGGAATTTGCGGAGGCCGATATCACGACTCGAAAGAAGCTCTTCCGCGAAGCCGTCCTGAGTCATGTAAAGCTAATTCAGCAGATTCGAAATGCCCTTGAAAGGAAGTCTGATCGAGCCGTGCCCATGGAGTTTTTTCGCGACGTTCTGGATGAGCATTTGTCCCAGGAAGATACCCAGCGTCAACTCGACACGGCGTTGAATTGGGGACGATACGCAGAGATTTTCACGTACGATTCGCAAACTGACCGGTTGCTGCTGGACGAGGCCTCGGGTGCGGCTAATTCCGCCGAAGCCGCGCAACTTCATTAATGCCGAGCGGAACTGAAATCGATTTACCTTATTTGCGCTAAGCCGCGAAATCTACCCGTGACTCCTGCGGAATAATTCCCGCCTTGTGCCCCATGTCAAGCAGACGGCGGACTGCCTCTCGCCCGTCGGGACCATAATCGAGGGTGCGATCGTTCACGTACATGCCAACAAACTTGTCGGCCATCTGGGAGTCAAGGTCGCGCGCAAACTGCATCGCGTAGGACAGAGCTTCGTCGCGATGGTCGAGCGCGTACTGAATGCTGTCGCGCAAGGCGGTGCCTACGCTGGACATCAGTTCAGGTCCCAGGCTGCGGCGAATCGCATTGCCTCCGAGAGGCAATGGTAATCCTGTGACTTTCTGCCACCACTTGCCGAGATCGACGATGCGATGCAACCCCGATTTGTCGTAAGTCAGTTGGCCCTCGTGAATGATCAGTCCGGCCTCCTGCTTGCCTTCGAGCACTTGCGGAATGATCTGGTCGAAAGGCACGACATCGGTTTCGATTCCGGGAGCGAACAACTTGAGCACCAGGTAGGCAGTTGTCAGGGTTCCCGGGACAGCGATGCGTTTGCGCTTGATGTCGGCGACGGAATAGGCGCGCGGCGCCACAATCATGGGACCGTAGCCGTCTCCTACGCTGCCGCCGCTGGGTAACAGCGCGTAGTGATTCTGAATGTAGGGATAGGCGTGAAAGGAAATCGCAGTGACATCGTAAACGCCCTCCATGGCTCTGCGGTTGAGGGTTTCGATATCGCAAAGCGTGTGAGTGAAGCGCAGGCCGGGCACGCGGACCTTGTTGGTGGCCAGACCATAAAACATGAAGGCATCGTCGGAGTCGGGACTGTGAGCGACGGTGATTTCGCGTTTGCCTTCGGTGATGGGGATCGGCGATTGTTCGGGAGTAGTGGCGATAGGCCTCATGGTTGAACCTTCTGAAAGCGCTGCCAACCGCTGGCCAGCGCGGCGGCGGACATAATCTTGATGACTTCGGCGAAGACAAACCAATACAGGCCGAAGCGGAAGGCTTGAGCGATCGAATGCGTCAGCACGGCGAGCCACGCGAGGCCGCAGGTAAATAAGAAAATCTCGGCGAGGAGGCAAGCCAGGGCGGCGCGGGCGAAAGTCTTGTTTTGTTTCTGTGATTCAAAAATCCAGCCGGCAATGCCGGCGACGAATGGATAGGCCAGCAGGAAGCCGCCCGTCGGACCTAGTAGCTGCGCAATGCCGCCGGGTCCCATGGGATTAAACACCGGCATACCCATTGAGCCTTCCGCCAGGTAAAGAACGAGGGCGGCGAAGGCGCGACGGGGTCCGAGCATGAGTCCGACGAGCAGCACGCCGAAATTCTGCAGGGTTAAAGGAACCGGAGTGAAGGGGAGCGGCAGCGTCACCCGCGCGCACAGCGCCACAAACATACTGGCGGCAACTACAATGACGACTTGACCGGCTCCGTCGAGCGCGCGACTTTGAGTTGCGAGGATCCCAGTAACTGGTTTGGCCATAGCTGCGATTCTCCAATTTTGGCGGCGAACGTAGAAACCTAGCCCGCTATGTTTCTACAGACTGTCCACTTCGCGATGGACGCCGCTCTTTTTAAATTCGGCCGCGACTTTCATGTGACGGCGCACACGAAGGTAAGCTGCAATGCCTGCCCACAAAACTGCTCCTCCACTGCAGGCAAGTATCAGGAATAACCACATCATCCGCACAGTGCCTTAGGATATCAAAAGGAAGGCGAGCGTGCCGGTCTCTCGAGCTCATGCGCTGCACACTTTTCCGCTCGCTCTCAAACCCCGACCGGAAATGGTTTTGTGTGAGTCTCGGCGCTGAGCGAGATGCCAGTGAAGCGGCCTTGCAGCAACGACATCAATCCCGTGTACCAATAGCCCACGACGAAAAGGACGAGGAACGGCACCGTAATGTAATTCTCGTTGTCGATCGCGTAGTACACGGTCATCGCAAAGTAACAGCCGATTAATAATTCTACCCACGGCACCCAGCCCAATCCGCGGCGATAGTTATTGACCCGCACTTTATCTTTCCTGGACTCGACGTGATACTTCGGGGTGCGGGCGAAATCGGAATGCTTCCCCAAGAGCGCTTCCAGCACGGCTCGCGTATTGGTGACGGTGAGGCCGATCCCCAGAGCCATCAGAAACGGAAGGTACAACAGAGCGCGATACCACTTCCCGGGAAATAACTCACGCTGCGAGACCAGATAAAAGCTGGAGATCGAAAAAGTCGAAGCCATGAACAGCGGCAGATCGATATACAGCATTTGAAACCATCCCTGGTAAAAGCGGATGATCATCGCCGGCAAAAGCAGCACCGAAAGCACGATCATCAGCGGATAACTGAGATTTGCCGTCAAGTGATACCAAGCCTCGAGCTTCACATGGAATCTCTGATCGCTTTTGAGCACCCGTGGCAGAATTTTCCTGCTGGTTTGGATCAAACCCTTTGCCCAGCGGGCCTGCTGCGTCTTGAAAGCAGTCATCTCTACCGGGAGCTCGGCGGGACACTCGACATCCTGCAAGTAGATAAATTTCCAGCCGTTGAGTTGAGCCCGATACGAGAGATCGGTGTCTTCGGTAAGGGTGTCGTGCTGCCAGCCGCCAGCGTCGTCGATAGCGCTTCGCCGCCAGACGCCCGCAGTGCCGTTGAAGTTGAAAAAGACGTTGCTGCGAGCGCGGCCGGAGTGCTCGAGGACGAAATGGCCGTCCAGCAAGATCGCCTCAACTTCAGTCAGGAAGGAATAGTTGCGATTGATGTGGGTCCAGCGGGTTTGCACCATCGCGATTTTGGGATCGGTGAAATGGTGAATGGTGCGCAGCAGAAAATCCTCGGGCGGAACGAAGTCGGCGTCGAAGATCGCTACGAACTCGCCTTGCGACGTTTTCAAACCTTCGGTCAGCGCGCCCGCTTTGAACCCTTCGCGATTCGACCGGTGATGGTAGCTGATCGGGAATCCCCTAGCAGCATAGTGATTGACCAGCCCGCGTGCGACAGCGACGGTTTCGTCGGTCGAATCGTCAAGCACCTGAATATCGAGTTTGTCGAGCGGATAGTTCAGGCGACAAATGGCATCCAGGAGCCGCTCAACCACGAATTGCTCATTGAAGATTGGAAGCTGGATGGTGACGCGTGGCAGTTCGGGAAAATGCGCAGCTGGCTCGGTGGTTCGATTCTTCTTGTGCTTGTAATAAAGATAAACCAGAACATAGCGATGCGCGCCGTACGACGCCAGCAGGATCAACACGATGAAGTAGGGAATCAGCAACGCGGTATCGAAAGCGTTGGGATGATAGAGGCCCTGAAAGGTCTTATCGAGAAAGTGATGCTGGATGTACTGCCCGATGCCCTTTGGAGCGATGAGCGCGGCTAGCAGTTGGCGGGGAAAGAACATGCGAGTTCGAGGAGGAAGCTCTTCAGTGGCTCATAGCGAGCCGATCCGAAGCGTCCATTGTACCTGATCGAGGGTTCTGAGTTGCGGGAGATGGCGCGGATATGGTGAAAGCGGCGTCGATCCTAGAGGTCGTTTTTATTTCCTGCCGTTAGTTCAGAAAGTATGTCCGATACAACGTATCCCGCTGCGCCGGCTTGAAACCAGCGTCGCGAATAATTCGCCGTAACTCTTCTTCCGTCGTACAGTTGGTTACGCCCGCGGCCCGAACGACGTTCTCTTCGAGCATCACCGAACCGACGTCATTGCCGCCGAATTGCAGGCCGAGCTGGCAGACTTTGAGTCCCTGGGTCACCCAACTGGATTGCACATTCAGGAAATTCGAGAGATAAAGCCTCGAAATCGCCAGGACTTTCAAATATTCGACGGCTGTGGCTTCGTCCCAGTGACGGCCGCCGAGAGCCGTATTCTGCGGCTGAAAACTCCAGGGAATAAACGCCGTGAAGCCGCCGGTTTCTTCCTGCAACTCATAGAGCCGCTGAAAATGATTTACGCGGTTCTCATAGTTTTCTCCAACGCCGAACATCATGGTCGCGGTCGTTCTCATTCCTAACTGATGAGCGGTGCGATGGACGTTGAGCCAATCGTCCGTCAGGCATTTCAGGCGCGCGATTTTATAGCGCACTTCGTCGTCGAGAATTTCCGCGCCGCCGCCCGGAATTGAATCGAGGCCGGAGTCCCTGAGCCGGGCAATGGTGTCGCGAATGCTGAGTTCGCTGTATTCCGCGATTGCGATAATTTCTGAAGCCGAGTAGCAGTGCAAATGAATCTTTGGAAAACGCTGCTTGATGCCGCGCAGCATCTGCTCATGCCAGTCAATTTTCAAGTCGGGATGCAGGCCCCCTTGCATGAGCACGCCCGTTCCGCCTAGCTCCACAGTCTCGCGAATCTTTTCGTAAATGGTTTCAAAGTCGAGAATGTATCCCTCTTTGGCTTTCGGTCCCTTCAATGGGCGATAAAAAGCACAGAACGTGCAGTATTCGGTGCAGTAGTTCGTGTAATTAATGTTGCGGTCAATGATGTAGGTGGCTACGCCCTCGGGATGCAGCTTGCGGCGCACGGCATTGGCTTCCATGCCGATACCGATCAAATCGTCGGAATGAAATAAGTCGAGGGCTTGTTGCTTGGTCAGGGTCATGGCGTAAATCCGATTCTAACGGAGGCGGGTTGCTGGCTCCAAATTGTTTCAGGCAAACCGGCGACGAAGTTTGGCAACGGTTACGCCCTTGTAGCGCAGGTACTGGATAAGGGAGAGAATTCCGCCCACGACCGCCAGGCTAATCAAGATGGCCAAAGTCAGTTTGTAATATCGAGAAAAGAAACGAACGATATGGTTTCCGTAGAGGAAGCCGAGGTAGGCGGCGATTGAATAACGAACTGCGCGGCCGAGCACCAGAGCCCCCAGAAATTTTTTTCGAGAATACTGCAGGGCGCCGGCGGCGATGAGAAAAGGCACGAAAGGAAATGGTGGAGGGAGAATGGCCGGAATCGCGATCCCGCCGAAGCCCCATTTTTCAAATCTCTTATAGACCTTTGCGGCTCGTCTTTTCGAGAGCCTGAGTTCCATCGCTTCCTTGCCGCCTTTTCGAGCCAGACTATAAGTGATGTAGCCACCGAGCACTGCGCCAACTGTTGCCATAAGCGCGTAGTACGGCCACGGCTCGTGGTGACGGGCAGCCAGCCAGATGGTCAGCACGTCCATGCTGCCAGTCAGCGGGATGACTGAGTTGTCTGCGATTCCCAACAAAACCAAGCCAGGCCCACCAAGCCGGCGTAGTCGTACCCAAGTGGAGACCGCGAATAACAGCTGGATATGAGGCAGCATTCCGAGTGTTGTGAGTGTAGTTTACCGCGAAGAGTTGAAAGAAAGAGAAATAAGACTAAATCCCCACGGCCTTCGCCGCATTCACAAAGCACAACGGTGGTGCGGACGCCAGCGCGCCGCATTCCTGGGCGTATTGATAAAACAGTTGCATGCCCTCGAGGCAAGCTGGATCGAGAGAGTAATAAATGTTTTCGGTCAGATAGCTTTTGACTTCTGTTTGACTCAACCTTAAGCGAGGCGACCATGTGGTCGCGATGTGATCCAGGCTCTTGGGGAGTAGTCCATGGTCGCGGGATTCCTGGAATGTCGCGGCGAGATCCAGATCGCGATCTGCGGCCGTCAAAGATGCCTGGCGTACTGCCCAGAAGGCGAAGACAAATGGCTTGCCTGTCAAACGGATCCATTCCTCGGCAAGATCATACGTGACGTACCGCGAGCGGTTGATCTGCAACGCCGGATCTCCAATCACGAGACCCGCGTCGTGCGTCTCCAGCATCTGCGCGATGTCCGGGGCCATCGGTGTGAACGTTCGTCCACCGCCCCACCATTTCGCAAACAGAATTTTGATCAGGGCGACCGAGGTCATGGACGAAGTATCCACGGCGACAGTCCGAATTTCTTCCAGAGGGACTTTGCTTACCAGCAAGATCGATCGCACTGCGCGCCGCGAAGCAATAGCTACGCCGGGAATAATTGCGAGGTTCGAAATACTTGTATAGGCCGCCGCTGGAATAATGCCGACGTCGGCCGAGCCTTCGCGCAACGAGGCTGCGCAGAGGGACGGAATCGTGTAGGAAACCTCGAAATCCGGGCGAACCCCACGCTCGAAATCCCACATCAGAGGCGCAGTATTAAGGTAGGAGATGGCGGAAATCCGAAGCGGTTTCATTTAGGGAACTAATCGATTCTAACAAAATTCAATGTTCATCCTACCTTGACACTAACTTCGCAGCGTGTATAGATGCCCGTGGAGGTTGGAGTGTCCGAAGCTGCCGCCACATTTTGCAAAACCAGCGAAACGTCGATGCAGTGGCTGGCGTTAGCTCTGACGCCCGGGTTGGGACCTACAAAGGCGCGGCGGGTGATTGATTTTTTTGGTGGCGTGCAAGCGCTGTTTCGAGCTTCTCTCACCGAATTGGAAGCCGCTGGTCTGCGAGCGATTTCCGCGCAATCGCTCGGCACCGGTCGTTCCATGGAGTTGGCGCAGGACGAATTGGGGAAGGCCGCCGCCGCCGATGCGCAGATCATTGCTTTGGACGATCCTCGATATCCGGCGCAGTTGAAACAGATTTACGATCCTCCGCTGATTCTTTACGTTCGCGGAAACGACGCCGTAATTTCGCAACCAGGAATCGCGCTGGTGGGTACGCGTCATCCCACGCCCTACGGATCGGGCATGGCAGAAAGACTTGCCTGCGATCTGGCGGCGCGCGGCGTAGTAATTTTCAGCGGCATGGCACGCGGCATCGATACTGCAGGACATCGTGGTGCGATTGCAGCAAAAGGCAAAACCGTGGCGGTATGGGGAACGGGCGTGGATGAAGTGTATCCCAAGGAAAACAAGCGCCTGGCCGAACAGATTTTGGCTTTAGGGGGCGCAATTATTTCGGAATTTCCCATCGGCACTTTTCCCGCTCCCCAGAACTTTCCCATTCGCAATCGCATCATCAGTGGAATTTCGCTGGGAGTGCTGGTAGTGGAGGCGGCCGAATATAGCGGGACGCGAATCACGGCGCGCTGCGCCCTGGAGCAGAACCGCGATGTTTTCGCCGTGCCCGGCAACGTCACAAACAAAGGTTCGTGGACGCCGAACACACTGATCAAACAGGGCGCCAAGCTGGTAGCCACGTGGGAAGACATTTGGGAAGAACTGCCCGCAGAAGTGCGACTTATGCTGCTGCCCGAAGGCACGAATGAATCGCAAGCGGGGCAAACCGCATCTCTATTCGGGGAAACGGAGCTGTCGCCGCACGAGAAAAAGATTTTCGCGCTCCTCAAAGCAGACGAAGCCGTTCATATCGATGAAATTGTGGAACGATTGGAGCCGGCCCTGTCCTCCTCCGAGATATTCGCTGCGCTGTTTGAATTGGAGTTGGCAGGGAAGGTGAAGCAGTTGCCGGGGAAGAATTTTGTGAAGACTTTCTAGTTCGCAACTTGTTGATTTCTTCTACTTCGTGCTAGCTTCACAAAAAGCATACCAATTGATCGAGGACACATTGGCCAAAGGTTTAGTTATTGTCGAGTCGCCTGCCAAGGCGAAGACCATCCAGAAATATCTGGGCAAAGGTTTCACTGTCGAAGCCTCGCTCGGACACGTCAAGGATTTGCCCAAGAGCACTCTCGGCGTCGACGTCGAGAATGACTTCGACACGGAATACGTCGTCATCCCCGGCAAAGAGAAAGTTGTTGCCAGGCTGAAGAAGCTGGCATTGGGGATGGATACGATCTACCTTGCGCCTGATCCGGACCGCGAAGGCGAAGCCATCGCGGCGCATCTGGCTGAAGAGTTGGGGGACAATAAGAGCAAAAAGAAAAAAAAGAAGACGGACGAACCTGACCGCATACGGCGCGTTACTTTTAATGAAATCACGCAACGGGCTGTGCGGGAAGCTTTCGAGCATCCGCGTGATATCGATCAGAATCTTGTCGACGCGCAGCAGGCTCGCCGCGTTCTCGACCGCCTCGTCGGCTATCAGGTTTCGCCGCTGCTGTGGGATAAGGTTCGCCGGGGTTTGTCCGCAGGCCGCGTGCAGACGGTTGCCTTGCGGCTCATCGTCGAGCGCGAGCGCGAGATCAAGGCCTTTGAGAAGAAAGAATACTGGACGATCGACGCAAATCTCTTGGGGCCCAAACCGCCGGCATTCGACGCGCGGTTTCTAGGCAAAGGCGAAGAGAAGATCGAAGTTACGAATGGCGAGGATGCGGAGAAGATCCGCCTAGCGTTAGAGCACGCTGACTGGCTGGTACGCACTGTCGATCGCAAGGAGCGCCGGCGCAACGCGACTCCTCCATTTACCACCAGCAAGCTGCAACAGGATTCTTCGCGCAAGCTACGTTTTAGCGTGAAGCGCACCATGATGATCGCGCAGCGGCTCTACGAAGGCGTGGAACTGGGCGAAGAAGGTCTGGTCGGCCTCATTACTTATATGCGTACGGATTCGGTGCGGGTTTCAAACGAAGCGCTGACCGAGGTGCGCGACTACATCAAATCGCAATATGGCGACCAGTATTTGCCGGAAGCAGCGAACGTCTACAAAGAGAAGAAGGCGGCGCAAGCTGCCCACGAAGCCATTCGGCCGAGTTCGGTGATGCGTCATCCCGATCAGGTTAAGCAGTATCTGAAAGAAGATGAATTCAAAGTTTACAAGCTGATCTGGCAGCGTTTCGTAGCCTCGCAGATCATGCCCGCGGTGTTCGATCAGACCACGGTAGACATCGACGCCAAATCGGGTGCGGACGCTTTCTGGTTCCGCGTCACCGGTTCGGTTCTCAAGTTCGACGGCTTCCTCAAAGTGTACGAAGAATCCAAAGAAGGGAAAGACGAAGAAGACGAAGAACTCAAGCATAAATTGCCACCGCTCGAGCCCGGCCAAAAACTAACGCTGAAAGCGCTGAAGCCGGAGCAGCATTTCACCGAGCCTCCGCCGCGTTACAACGAAGCGTCGCTGGTGAAGGAGTTGGAAGAGCGCGGCATTGGCCGTCCTTCCACGTATTCCGCCATTCTGAGCACCATTCAAGAACGGCAGTATGTGCAAAAACTCGGCGGCAAGTTTACGCCAACGGAAATCGGTTTAGTCGTGACTGATTTGCTAGTCGAAAACTTTCCGGACATCTTCGATATTCAATACACCGCTCGTCTCGAAGAGGAGCTGGACGAGATCGAAGAAGGCAAGGAAACATGGACCCACGCACTGGGCGACTTCTACAAGAAGTTCGAAAAAGACCTCCGCTACGCCTCGAAGCATATGGAAAACATCAAGCGGATGGAGAAGCCTACCGACGAGAAGTGCGAGCGCTGTGGTTCGCCGCTGGTTATCAAGTGGGGTAAGCACGGGTCTTTCTACGCTTGCAGTTCTTACGACAAAGAAGATCCCAACAGTTGTACTTTCACCAAAGAAAATCCTATCAACTTGCCGGATCTCGATTCTGCCGACGTGCAGGAAACGACCCAGGAGGAGTATTGCGAGAACTGCGGTCGCGTCATGGTTCTGAAACGCGGGCGGTTCGGGCAGTTCATGGCGTGCACGGGATATCCCGATTGCAAAACCACGCGCCGGCTTGATCAGGGTAAGAAAGTTCCCGACATTCCGCTGGACGAAATCTGCCCGAAGTGCGGGCGCAATATGATGATTCGCCACGGCCGCTACGGCGAGTTCACCACTTGCAGCGGATATCCGGAATGCAAGTATGTGAAGCAGAACTTTATCGGCGTAAAGTGTCCGCTCTGCAAGGAAGGGGATCTGGTCGAGAAGCGGGCGCGCAAGGGAAATACCTTTTACGGATGCGGAAATTATCCCAAGTGCAAATTCACCTCGGCCCACAAACCGATTGCGGAGAAGTGTCCGAGTTGCGGTAGTGAATATCTTGTAGAGAAGTTTTTGAAGTCGGGGCCTGTGGTTGCGTGTCCGAACAAAGAATGTGAATACGAACGCGCGCTCCCGGTTGAAGCGGCTGCAGTCGGGCAAAGCAGTTGAGTCGCCCTGGCGAGTAGTTGCCTGGCATTTTCTTTTTCCTAACCTGCGTTGTAGTTAAATGAACTATTTTTCCGTCGCTGCCATCACAAATACGAGGAGGCTTCCATGTCGAAGAAACCCACCGCTACTGATGCCGAACTGCTTCTCAAGCTTTATGACCTGCGCCGAGAAAGCGAAATGCGCAAGGCCCGCCACTGGTGGCTGGTAACTTTCTGGCCCGAAACCGCGGATGACTTCATGAAGGTAGTGTCAGCCATGGGCACACCTGAAAATAACTGGCTTCGCCAAGCGTCGGGATATTGGAGTATGGCCGCTTCGCTTGCCCTTGCGGGTACGGTGAACCAGGAACTCTTTCTGGAGCCCAGCTTCAGCGGAGAAATGTTTTTCATTTTTGCCAAGGTGAAACCGTTTCTTAGCGACTTGCGCGCCAAGGCGAAAAATCCGCGGATGTTTGCGAACATGGAGAAGTTGATCAACAGTTCGAAAGCAAGCCGCGAATGGTTGAGGCACGTGGAGGGCCAGGTAGCCGCACGCCGCGAGAATATGGCGAAAACGGCGAAGGCCAGCTAAGAAGAGATCATTTAGTAACTGGTTGGTCGGGTAATTGAGAAACTCCTCGGGCTTCGATGGACGAGTGATTTCAAGTTTTTCAAATTGCCCGATTGCCAAATTGCGTAGTTAGCCGGACGAACTATCTCCAAGCCAAAGTGGTTACGGAATCTTGCTTCAAAGAAACTGAAGCCGCCATATCCGCGAGCCGCAGGTCGATCGTTCTTGCGGGGCCTGTGTTGGTCAGAACCAGCACTAGCTGCCCGTCGGGATTTTCGACCGCAAGGTGTTGCAGTGCGGCGGCTGAACTCTGCGAGTCAAATCGCCGAGCTCCGCGGCGGATGACACGCGAGTAGTGAGCAAACGCCCAGTATTGTCCGCTACGGGTGATTTCCCTGGTTTGCGAATTGATGGTGACCACGCCTCCGCAGGGAAACGGGCCGATATTTGGCCGTCCTCGCTCGTCGAGAGCCAGATTCCAGGCCGTAATCGAGCGACACCAGTTGCGCAGAACCGCGCTGTAGGTTCCTGCCCATTTACACCAATCCGTCAGATAATCCGGATTCGTGTAATCCGGGCCGCCCTCCGTCCAATGCATTTCTACTTGCGGATAAGCGTCATGAACCCTGCTCATCATATTGGGCGTGCCGTAATATCCATGCCAGGCAACCGCACTCACATATTTGCGAAACTTTTCGTCCTCTAGTGAGTCCAGTACGCGCCCCCACAAATTGTAGTTGTGATCCAACATCCAGATCTTTGTTTGCTGTCCGCTACTTTCCAGGAGCGGACCTAAATGGTCGCGCAGGAATTGAATTTCGTACTCCTGCCCCCAGATGCAGGCGGGCATTCTGCCATCCTGATCGGTATCCAGTTCGTTCTGCGTTGTCAGCGCTTGAATGGGCACACCTTCAGCGCCGTACGCTTGCAGAAACTTCAAATAGTATTTCGCGTAAACCGGAAAATAGTGATTGCGCATGGAGCCGCCCAGCATGGAGTTGTTGAACTTCATCCATCCGGGCGGGCTCCAGGGGGTCGAAAAGAGAAACAGATCCGGATTCACTTGCCGGGCCTGACGCAGCATTGGAAGAATGTACTCGCGATCGTGATCGATGGAGAATCGAGTCAGATCCGGATCCGCCTCGCCGTCGTCGTAGCTGTAAAGCTTGGTCGAATAATCGCTCGACCCCACGCAAACCCGGCCTGTGTTCAAACCCATCTCCGACGGATGGAAAAATTCATGGAAGAGTTGCTCTCGCGCCGATGGGGAGAGTTGATTGAACATGTAGCAGGTGGCGTCAGTGAAGGCGCCGCCGAATCCCAAGATGTCCTGAAACTTAATGCTCGGGTTCAGCTGGAGCTGATCGTTTACGGGCATGCCTGCCGCACGACGCCACTTCGCTCGCGGGGCGGCGACGAAACGTTCATCGCCGGATGTAACCCAGACGGAAATCTCTCCGCTATTCAACGCCGAGCTGGCTGAGGCGGACTGTGCATCTTTGGAAAACGCCGGCGGGACGGCCTCGGGAACGGCCGCTGCAGCCAATCCCAGAGCGGACAGTTCGAGGAAATTTCTTCGCGAGATTTGGTTCATAAGGGGTCCTAAGTTGGTTGCGGTCCGAAAACCCAGCTCACTAAACAGCCTCTACGAAATATATTCGCGGATGTACTCGTCCTTTGACTGCGCTAGCTCATGCGCATTACCGTCGAAGATCACTTTGCAATCGTGCAGAATAAGAAACCCCATGGGGATTTCGCCGCGAGCTCCTGGCGGTAGCGGACGCATTTCGTTTGCCTTAAGATCGAAGTAATGCGTGGCCATGGTGAAGGCATCCTGCAGCCGGTGGGTGACCAGCAGCGAGCTGGTTTTGTACACGTCGCGCTGTTTCACAATCAGTTGAATGATGGTTGTGGACGTCACCGGGTCGAGTCCGCCGGTTGGAGAATCGTAAAGCAGAATCTCGGGTTGCGTGATGATGGCGCGCGCAATGGCGACGCGGCGCCGCATTCCTCCCGAGAGTTCTGAGGGAAATTTGTCCATCGTTCCTTCCAGCTCAACGAAGCTCAGGGCTTCCCGTACGCGCTTTTCCACTTCTTCTTCCGGAATGTTGCCCTCTTCGAGTAGGCGAAACGCGACGTTCTCCCTGACCGTGAGCGAATCGAACAAAGCGCTCTCCTGAAACACCATTCCGATTTTTCGCCGCAGATCGAATAAGTCGTTTTCGCGCATCTGGGTCACATCTTCGCCCAGGACATATATATGCCCTTCATCGGGCTTCAATAGCCCGAGCGTAAGTTTGAGAATCGTGCTCTTTCCAGAACCGGCGACGCCGAAGATCGCTTTAGTTTCTCCTTTGTTGAGACGAAAAGAGATTCCTTCGAGCACCTTCTTTTCGTCGAAAGCAATAGAAACATTTTCGAATACGATGATTTCGGTAGCCCCGTCCGGTTGGGACGGGAGGCGCTGTTCAATCGTCGAGGGAGGGGCAGCCATGGCTCACTGGTAACCAAAAACGGCCATCAATAACTTGGTAACGAAAAAATCCACCAGCAGGATAAATACCGAAGACGCAACCACTGCCTGTGTGGTTGCCCGGCCCACGCCTTGCGTCCCGCCGCGGGCCGAGATTCCGTAGTAGCATCCCACGGTCGAAATAATAAACCCGAAGAGTAGCGGTTTTACCAGGCCCATGAAAACATCCTGGAAGGTGAGAATCTGCCAGGCCGTGCTCCAATACTGGTGCGAGTTTATCCCCAGCAGTCCGCGGGCGACAGCGCCGCCGCCCACCATTCCCAAAAGGTCAGAGATGATGGTCAGGAAGAAAAGCATGAATACGGTGGAAACGACGCGAGGGGTTATCAGTTTTTTTGTCGGGTCCGTGCCAAGCGCGCGCATGGCGTCGATTTGCTCGGTGACGACCATGGATCCCAGTTCGCTCGCCATCCCGGAAGAATTGCGTCCGGCGACCATGAGGCCGGTCAACACTGGACCCAGCTCGCGAACCATGCCCACCGAAACCAGTTGGCCGAGAAGAGAAAGCGAGCCAAATCTTTGCAGGGTGGTTGAACTGTTCAAAGCCAAAACCGCACCGGTAAAAAATCCCGTCAGCACCACGATGGGCAGCGATCCCACGCCGATCAGATCGGCCTGCTGCAACATGTCGGCAAAGTATCTCGGATGGCGGAACAGGTTGGCAACGGATTGTCCCGCGAGCAGGGAGTAATCCTCTATGGTTTGAACAATATCTCTGACGAATTCCGTGGGAGAGATCAGTTCCATGCGATTGCGGAATCGTGTGGTCTATCGCACTATAGCAGACGCCAGAGAAGCTTTCAGCTATCGGGCGATAGCTTTCAGAGAAAAAACCGGCGATGGATCAAAACGCGAGGCCGAAGACAACTATTTCAAGTGGGAAACAGTGCGCAACGCGGCGGATGGATACCTGACAGTCTATTCTCGCGTCTTCTTCTTTATATCGATGTTCAGGCGTTTGATCTTCTGGTTCAGCGTGGAAAGAGGGATGTGAAAACGCTCGGCTGCATCGGTCTGATTTCCATTGCACTTCTCCAGCATTTCTCCGATGATCTGGCGTTCGCAATCTTCCATGATGTCGAATAACGATGCGTCTGCGCGATTTTCAAGCGCAGCGAATGCGGTTGCCCGGCCCGCGATCTGGTCGGGCAGGAGTTCGGGACCAACGTCGACGCCCGACGACAGCACGACGGCACGCTCAATCACGTTTTCCAGTTCGCGCACGTTGCCCGGCCAGGAGTAGGCCAGCAGCGGGCGAAGGGCTTCAGGAGTAAGACGCCGCGTGGGCATCTCATTTTCTTGCGAATATCGATTAAGGAAAAACCCCGCTAGTAGAGGAATGTCCTCTTTGCGCTGGCGCAACGGTGGAAGATCGATCGTAATGACGTTCAGCCGATAGAAAAGATCTTCGCGAAATTTGCCTTCGCGAACCTGCTGCTTCAGATCCACGTTGGTGGCGGCGATAATGCGCACATCGACTTGAAGTTCGTGCACTCCGCCCAGATGCATGAACTTCTTGTCTTGCAGCACGCGCAGAATTTTGCTCTGCGTGTCGAGACTCATGGTGCCAATTTCATCCAGGAAAAGCGTTCCCCGATCGGCAATCTCGAACAGGCCTTTCTTGGAAGCGACTGCGCTGGTGAATGCGCCTTTCACGTGCCCAAACAGAATAGATTCGAGCAGATCCGGCGGCATCGATCCCGTATTGACCGGAACAAAAGGACGGTCGCGACGCGGCGAATTTAGGTGAATGGCTTTGGCGATGAGTTCCTTGCCGGTTCCGCTTTCGCCTTGCAGAAGCACGGTGGAACGGCTGGGCGCAACCTGCGCCACCAGGTCGAAAATCTTCAGCATGGGCTCGCTCTTGCCCACAATGTTCTCAAAATTGTAGCGCTGCTTGAGCGCGCGCTTAAGCTGGACGTTCTCTTCTTCCGCCCGATGGCGCGCAACCGCAGCCCGAACATCGGCCAGCAACTTCTCGTTGTCCCACGGCTTTTGGACGAAGTTTGCGGCTCCCGCCTGCATCGCCCGCACGGCATTTTCCACCGTACCGTAAGCCGTGACCATAATGATGGAGAGCCCCGGATCCTGGACATGAATCTCCGCTAACAAATCCATGCCATCGCGATCCGGCAGCGCCAGGTCAAGCAGTACCAAATCGAAGCTTTGCTCGCCGATCCGCGCCAGGCCCGCTTCGCCAGTCGCTGCCGACTCGACCGCATAGCCTTCCAGTTCCAGCAAAGTTTCGAGCGATTCGCGTATTTCCGCCTCATCGTCGACGATCAACACCGAGCCTGCCGCCGGCAACGACGTTTCTCCCGCGTGTCTCCCGATCACTGCTGCTTCAGACATTGACGGCCTTTCTCGTCAGGGGAAAATCGAGGTAAAAGGTAGTGCCTTCGCCAGAGCGGCTCTCCACTCGAATTTTCCCAGCATGCTCTTGAATGATGCCGTAAGTCACCGACAAGCCCAATCCTGTGCCGCGAGACTGACCTTCACGAGGAACTGTCTTGGTCGTGAAAAACGGGTCGTAAATCCTATGAATGTGTTCCTGCGCAATCCCGCTGCCGGTATCGGAAACCATTACGCTGACGCTGTCGCCATTCAACGTGGCGATGCGCAGCGTGCCACCATTGGTCATGGCGTCCTTGGCATTAAGGAAAAGGTTCAAGAACACCTGTTGCAGTCGTCCCGCGTTCCCGTGGATTAGCGGGATCTTCGGGCTCCGCTCGTCCTGCACCTTGATCCTCATCACCTTGAACTGATGTTCCAAAAGCGCCAGGGTGTCAGTAATGATCTTGTTAACGTCAATCGAAGTGAATTCAGTGCCACTGGTCCGAGAAAAATTAAGCAGGTTGTTGACGATCTCCGATGCCCGGAACGTCTGGCGCGTGATTTTCTCCAACAGCGCGCCCTTTTGCGGATCACCATGCAGTTGCTTGGACAGCATCTGCGCGTACGACGAAATGACCGCCAGCGGCGTGTTCACTTCATGCGCCACGCCGGCAGCCAGCAATCCGATCGAGGATAACTTGTCCGCCTGCGAAAGCTGCGCCTCCAACTCAATTCGCTCCGTAATGTCATCCATGATGATGAGGCGGCCCACGACGCTGAAATCCTTGGTGACTAACGGGGCGATGGCGACATTCACGATCCGGCTCTCACCAGTGGGCGTTCCCAGGCGAAACTTATACAAATTGTGGATGCCCGCATTCTGCCGTACTCGGTAAAACTCTTCCACGAATGCGGCCGGGAATACGTCGCCCAGAGATCGCGTCAGCGCCTGCCAACGCGGAAGCGCGTACATCACTTCCATTTGCGAGTTCCAGGACTCGATCCGATCCTCAAGATCCACGGCCAGCACACCGACGTTGATTGACTCCACGATGTTTTCGTTGAAGTCTTTGAGTCGTTCGTATTCGTCAACCTTCTGCTGCAGCGAGGCGTACAAACGCGCGTTCTGAATCGCGATTCCCAGATATCCAGCTAGCGTTTCCAGCAACTCCACATCTTCGCTGGTCAGGAAATCCCCTTCGACCGTCTTGCCCAGGCCAAGCGCGGCGATGGTGTGCTTCTGCGCGCGGCAGGGAATGTAATAGTTCAAATCGAGTTTCGCGATGGCCTGCTGCGCGCTTAAAATCTCTCGCGGAACCTGGTGAGTGTTGTCGAAAAACAAATGCCCGACTGCATCTTCAGGACGCGGCTTTGCCAGGAAACTCAAATCCAGCCCGCCGGTTTGCGTCATTCCAAATGACTTGGCGACCACGAATTGCTGCGCTGCATCCGGGTCCGCCACAAAAACCGCCATGCGATCCACTAACAACGTTCGCGATAGACGATCCACGACCGCGCTGAGCATCTTGTCCAGATCGGTCTCCGAGCTGAGTTCGCGTCCAAACTCGATCAGAGTTTTCCGGTAGTCATAACCAGTGCGATAGAAGAACTGATCGATGCGCTCTTGAATCCATTTGCGTACGGGGTCAAACAGCAGCGCCGTGACCACAATGGCAAGCACCAGTCCCATTGGCCCGGAGCTCGGTATCTGCAAATGCACCAACTCCGCCACGCCTGCCACCACGGCAAAGTACGCGCAGGCAATCGCGCCTGCCGCCAGCGTGTACTCCATGCCGCGCTTGAAGATCAAATCCACGTCCATCAAGCGATAGCGGAAGATGGCGTACCCAAAAGTTAGCGGCAGAATTCCCAGCGACAGCACCGAAATCTTCATCGCCGTGGTGGGCAGTGCGCCGGTCAGGTAAGGGATCACATAAAACAGCGTGAATGGTGTGATCGCGAGAATCGTGCCCCGGGTCACCCACTTCAACTGTTGCCGCAAAATCGGCGTGGTTGCCCGGCGGTAGTTGTACAGCAACACTCCTGCCGCGACGATGAAGTACAGCGCCTGACAGGCCATTTCCAGGCGATCCAGATTCCAGCGCAGAACCTCGCTCGCCTTCAGGAACCACACTGCCAGAATATGCACGCTCAAGAGCAGTAGCACTGGAACATAGATCCCGACGATTACCCACCGGTGCCGCCGGACAAACGAGTGCCGCTCTGGAAAGGTCAGTACAAAATGCAGAAACAGCGCAGCCTGCAGCAGGCCAGCCGCGACGTTGCCCCAATAAATGGTCCAATCAAAGCCGTTGAATTTTCCCGTGTAGTGAAACGAGTAACAAATGAACGAAACCAGGCAGAAGATATAAAAGTGGGTCGAGCCCGGCGCCGTCCAGCGTCGCAGCAGAACATAAAGCCCAATGCCAAGGTAGATGAGGCCGATCAGTCGCAGCCAGTTGAACTGCGTCCGCTCGGCCGGAATCGGAATCAGCACCACGTCCACGGGGACCGATTGCCTGACCAGCGAGTAGGTGGCCTTTGACCATGCGCCTATGCCATACAGCTGGCGAGTGCGGCCCGCTGAGGTATTGACCGCGTGCTCGTCGATCGCAGTGAGCTGATCGCCAACCTTGATCCCGGCGCGCGTGCCCGGCCCGCCAACCTCAACTCGGTCGGCCACAAGTCGGCCTTGATGCTCGACCCACCACACCCCATCGTCGGGAACCGAAAATTGGCGTTCTGTTTGGAAGTTAATGCCGGTATAAACCACGGCAGCCGTGGTCAACAGCGCCAAGAGGATGGCTGTAAAGCGAATTTGAAAATCCCTGTTCATGCGCCGCACAGGCTCCGCCGCCCGCAGGGACAAAACTTCCTGCGGCCTGTTCTGCACTTTCACTGCCATCAGGGGAGTCATGGACGCACCTATAACACACGTCAATCCAACAGCTTCCAATATTATAGAGGCGCGGCCATAGTAAAGGTATGTTTTTTGGAATAGTTCATGTGAGATTTTGTAACCCTATGGCGGGTAGCGCTTTAATGTTTCAAAACCGGAAAATTCCAAAACGGTCCGGCCCGCCATCCCCTACCCGCTGGGAACACATGGCTATTGCGCGAACGCTCCGCGGGCTCGTGAGGGCGGCGACGAAACTCAACGGGGAAACCGCAGCAGTGGGAGAAACTAGGCTCGACCTGCGGAGGGGCGGTATCCAAATAGTCCGGCACGTCACTCGGTAGGCGAAACTTCGGTGCCGCAGTGGAAAAGCGGTTGACGATTTTAGCCGCAACGCGGCGTAAGAATGCAGCCCACAGCGTAAGCTGTGGGCGAAGTGGCAAACCGACGAGCCCCAGCGGGGCGAAAGACATGCGACCGGTGATTCTGTGAGACTATTTTGCCGCCGATCATTTTCGTAGAGTCCAATTCGTAGAGTCCAACTAAACCTGAGCTGACAATCTGCAATTTCTCTTGCGAATCGCCGAGATATGAATCATCTTCAAAATAAATCTCTCTGGCTGTCGCGCAGCTGTGTAAAGTTTTGTTTCCTCCAAAAGCCAAGCCCAGCAATGGGTATATACTGTCGCGGGTTCAGAAAGGAATTCAAAAAGGATATCCATGAAACTTCGACTCTCGGTTTTGCTCATCGCGCTTCTCACTGCAGCCAGCTCGTTTGCCGGCACTTTTAAGACGGTATTCTCCTTCAACTTTCACGATGGAAGCAATCCCAACGGAGGTCTCATCAGCGACTCCGAGGGCAACTTTTACGGTACGACCCAATTCGGCGGCCCAACCTATAACCGGGGAGTCGTGTTTAAACTGACTCCCGAGGGAAAAGAAACCATTCTCTACAGCTTCACCGGCCAAACCGACGGTGGAATTCCCATCGGCCGCCTGATCAGCGACAGCGCCGGCAATTTCTACGGAATTACGTCGAGTGGTGGCGATCCGACGTGTAGTTGTGGGACTGTATTCGAGCTGACGAAAAATGGAAAGTTGAAAACTTTGCATGCCTTCTTAGGTGGCTCAGACGGCGCTCAGAACCAGGGCCAGGCCGAGCTTGGGTTGGTGATGGTGAACGGCGCCCTCTATGGCTCTGCCAGCTTCGGTGGCGTCGCCGGTTGTGATGGCAGCCTGGGCTGCGGCGTCATCTTCAAAGTGACCCTGTCTGGCAAAGAGACGATCCTACACAGCTTTACCGCAAAGGCCGATGGAGCATTCCCGCAGGATCTGATCGTCGATCAAGCCGGTAACATTTACGGCGAAACCGGCGGCAGCTACGTGGCAGGAAACGGAGGAACCATCTTCAAAATCAGCACGAGCCACAAGTTTACGACGCTTTACACCTTCCCCGAAGGCGCCGAGGGCACTTCTCCCCGGTGGGGTCTGGCCCTTGACCCAAGCGGCGTATTTTACGGGGTGACTCAGTTCGGCGGCAATACCACGACCTGCGCCTTGGGCACTTCCGGTTGCGGAGTTGTTTTCAGCGTGAACCCAGCGCACAAAGAACATGTCGCCTACACCTTCGGGAAAAGCGCGGCCAATGGAGAAGAGCCATCGGGCCCGGTGTTGGATGTGAACGGCAACTTCTTCGGCGCAACCTTCTACGGTGGAACCGAAAACTCTACCTGCACCTTTGGTTGCGGAGTTATTTATGAAATCTCCTCGGCCGGTAAATATTCTGTCCTGCACCGTTTTACTGGCGCGAATGACGGATGGGACGCCAGCGGAGGGTTAGCCGAAGATAGCGCCGGCAACATTTACGGCGCCACCATGAACGGCGGAAGCAGTGGCGACGGAGTGATCTTCAAGATCACACCGTAATCCATCGGAAGCTTTTCGTTCGTAAGACTAAAGTGGCCCAGCCTCCGCGAATCATGCGAAAGGCTGGGCCACTCTTTTGCCGTCCTTAACAACGCCCGATCTTGGACAAGCTCATGTAGCGCGAGCGCCCCAGCCGACGCAATTCGACTCATCCAATCCGACACAAAAATCGGAGCAATGTGCGTCTCGGCAGGACAACGAAAGAACCAGCCGAGTAGCGGCGACAGAACCCAGCCCGCGGCGTAAGCCGTGGGACCAGAGCGAAAACGAACCAGCTCCGTAAGAGCGAAAGACGCCCGCAAAAATAAGGGAGAGCCCAGACTCTCCCTTAATATATAAGCGACAGAGGCGATACTCTTAGATAGAAGGCTGGAGCCGACAAAGAGTTGTCTCATCGCGACCAAGAACTTTCCCGAAACACGCCACCGAACGCGGCTCTCGATTCGGGCAGAGAATTGCTCGTTGAAGAGCGCTTCATTCCTTTGGACGCTGCGCGGGGCAGCGCGCGCATGCGCTACTTGAAAGCTGGATCAGGACCGAGTTTGTTGCTGGTTCACGGGCTGCTGGGATATTCGTTTTCCTGGCGTTTCGCTACTCCCGTCTTAGCCCAGCACGCGACCGTGTATGCGGTCGATCTTTTGGGTGCCGGCTTTTCCGATCGGCCAGCAGGTTTGGACTGTTCTCTCCGAGCCAACGCCGAGCGACTGCTGCGCTTCATGGACGCAACCGGCCTCAACTCCTGCGACCTTCTGGGCACGTCGCACGGAGGAGCGGTGGCGATGATGACTGCAGCGTTGGCGCCGGATCGAATTCAGAGGCTAATACTAGTTGCTCCCGTCAATCCCTGGTCGGCGCACGGAAAGCGGTTAACTGTTTTTCTTAATCGTCCTTTCGTCGCGCCGTGGTTGCTGTATCTCGCGCCTCGCCTGCCAAGCTTGCAAGCGTTCTTCCATCGCCGCATGTTTGCCGACCCGCGACACATGCCCGCCGACAGCCTCGAAGGCTACCGCAAGCCCATGAATATTCCGGGCTCATGGGAATGTGCTTTGTCTGTAACGCGATCATGGAATCGTGATCTTGAGGAATTGGAATCAGTCTTGCTCCGCATCGCGCATATTCCAACTCTGTTGATCTGGGGCAACTCGGACGGCGCGGTGTATCCGTCGTCGGCCGTGGCGTTGAAGCGCCGATTCAACAATTGCCGCTTGGTGACATTCGACGGAGTCGGACATCTTCCTTACGAAGAAGTGCCTGAGGAGTTCAATCGCACTGTAGTTGAGTTCTTGTCCTGAAACCGCGCGATGAACCGTCACGTCAAACGCGCCTTAATTCTATTCGTCGGATGGGGCTTCATCCTGCTTGGAATCGTCGGCCTTTTCCTGCCAATTCTGCAGGGCATCTTGTTCCTGTTGGTCGGGCTCATCATTCTCTCCTCGGAATACATCTGGGCGCATCGCCTGATGGATTGGCTGCGCCAACGCTTTCCCAAGTCAGGTCGCGTTGCTGATGAGGCCGCGGCCAAGGCTGCAGGCTGGCTCCGGCGCCTGTCCCAGCGCAACTCCGATTGATGCCGCGCCAACTCGATGCTAACCTCGAGCCAGAACTCCACAGATGAAGTCGACCGACACTCCGCGGCTTTCGGCGATCCAGCGATTCTCTCGTTTCGTGCACCTCGAAATTCCCGAGGTCTGGGTGCGCTTCCTGTTGGCGATTGTCGGCTTGATTCTGGCTTTCGGGGCTGCGCTTTTTTCTACCGTGTCGAGAGAGTCGGGAAATTTCTGGGCGACTCTCGTATTTGCATCCATCGCGCTGGTGCTGGCTATCGTCGTGGGATTGACCACAGTTCCGTATCTTGCGCGGCGCGTAGCCAGCGCCGGCATTCGCGATGCTTTCGATTATGACGTCACCCGCGTTGGAATCATTTATGTGGTGATTGTGCTGGTCATCGGAATCGCTGCCCTAAATACCGGAAACAACCTGCTTTACATCATTGTAGCCGCGATGCTGGCGGCGATCCTCGTTTCTGGTTTTGCATCCGCCCTGGTATTGCGCGATCTGGAATTGGATGTGCGTTTGCCAGAGCATGTCTTCGCCGGACGGACGATGCTGGGCAGAATCGTGTTGCGAAACCCGCGGCGCTGGCTGCCCTCCTTTTCCGTGAACGTCGTATCGCTGAAACAAGACGGCGCGGCCAAACAGTGGGAGTGGGCGCCCGCAACCTTCGCGCTCCCGCCGCGCAGGCCGTGGATCAAGTTTCGGGATTACAAACTGCGTCGCGTTTCGAAAGCTGAAAGTTCGCCCAACATTTTTGATGGAGCGGCCTACTTTCCTTATGTCCCCGCCCGCTCCGAATTGAAGGCCGACCTTGAGCTACGCTTCGATCGCCGGGGCTGTTATCAGCAGAAGAGCTTTGGCCTGGCAACCCGGTTTCCTTTCGCGTTTCTGAACAAGACTCGTCGCGTGCCTCTTGTCCGCGAGATCATTGTGTATCCGCGAGTCGAGCCTGCGGATGAGTTCTTCGAAGTGCTGCCCATGATCACGGGCGAGTTCGAAAGCTACTCGCGCGGCCGGGGCGACGACTTGTACCTGATTCGCGAATACATGCCGGAGGATTCGGCCCGGCATGTGGACTGGAAGGCGACCGCCAAGTCGGGTTCGCTCAAAGTGCGCGAGTTCAGCCGCGAGGACGAGCGCAAGCTGCGAATCGTCTTCGACAATCCCGCGGAAGGAGTCGTTTCGGAGAAGGCGTACGAACATGCGATTGCTTTGGCGGCATCGTTGAGTTGGCACTTCGCGGGCCAGAACACGGATATCTCTTTCGTCTCGCAAGGCTACAGCGGGGAGCCCGATATTTACCGGTTTCTGGCTCACCTTGCCGTGGCCCGGCCGCAGCCATCGCCGTCGGTGATTGAACATCTCCAGCCGTCCGAGGACTACAACATCATTCTTACGACGCTGCCGCGCGGCGGCATCCCGACTGCGCTCTGGGCGTGTTCATACTTCGTCTTCATGGGCCCAAAGTAATGCGAAATTGATTTAACAAGGATTTAAAACGCCGATGATTCCGGCTGAGTCGATCTTCTGTAAGATGGGCCCACGCGGATAGTTCGGGGCCGTGACTTCCTCTATGGGAACGCAAGAATAGGCCCCGGCGCATACCACCGCAAATCCCTTCGTGATCGCTACGACATTTTGCTCATCACCTCCGATAGTAACCACCTGGAAGTTCGAAATCTCGGAGGTTTTCTGCTCGGGATCTAACCTATCGCCAAGGCCACGAGTCGCTTACAAGAAACTGAGAGGGTAACCATTACCTTTGGTTACTTTCGTCCATTGACCCTTTTGGTAAAGCTGGTAAGGTCAAGAAGCGGGAAAATAGGCGTAGGAAGCCCGCCGGCAGTTGGGGTAACGAGCTAACTCCATGAATCATGACATTCAGCAATTTTTGTGGATCGGCCATCCGGTTCTGGAGTTGGCTCTCGCGGGAGTCATGTTTTGGCGCAAGCTTCATCGGGCATTCCCAGTCTTTTTTGCCTACATGGTGTTCCAGGTTGCGAACTTCCTGATCCTGTTCCCGATTTACCATTACGAACACGGCATTTATTTCTACGCTTACTGGATCAGCGCCGCCATCAGCCTGGCGATCGGGTTCAAGATCATTCACGAGATCTTTCTTGACGTGCTTCGCCCTTATCCCAACTTGAAGGACCTGGGGACATTGTTATTCAAATGGGCTTGGCTGGTGATGTTATTGGTGGCGATCGTGGTCACGGCGGCGAGCCATTCGGTGCCCGAGCCGTTATTGGGCCAGGCGGTGATTATCGGGCAGCGTTGTGTGCGGGTTATTCAATGCGGTCTGATCATGTTTCTTCTATTTTTTTCCCGCTACCTGGGAGTTTCGCGGAAACAGTTCAGCTTTGGCATCGCCCTGGGGTTTGGAAGTTTCGCGACCGTCGAACTGGTTGGTTTGGCGCTGATTTCCGGCGGTCAAGCGCAACATAATACCGTAAGCCTGGTTAACACGTTGGCATACACTTTGTCGATTCTGACCTGGTTGGGATATGCAGCGTTGAACATGACGTCGGAGGAATCGTCGGCGACCCGGTTGATGTCTCAGCGTTGGGACCAGGGCATTAGCGAGGCGCGGAATCCAGGCGCGGCTGATTCCTTGATTCCGATGTTTGAAAGCATGGTGGATCGGGCATTCTCGCGCAGTCCGAGAGAAATGCAGAATAATCGAGAAATCATCGAAGAGAAGTGTGTGGTTCATCAGATTCCGATTTCGAGTAAGGGTGTGAGCACATTTAGTCCGCGCGCTTTGCCGAGAGAGCTGGTCCGGTAGACAGGTTTTTGTCTGAGTACGGGACAATGTACTCATCGGTCGGTAAACAAAAATTTATTTTCAAATCATAAAGGTTTGCATCCTTTATCTGCTTGAAATATCAGGGTAAAAACCG
>Ga0206819_10039_pt1 | contig 49023 bp, 35 predicted proteins | sample Alteio_BWOrgCont_87_FD_152855 | JGI IMG/M metagenome (GOLD analysis project Ga0206819, IMG submission 152855) | Enriched cells from forest soil in Barre Woods Harvard Forest LTER site, Petersham, Massachusetts, United States -... | ecosystem: Environmental > Terrestrial > Soil > Temperate forest >... | reverse complement strand
ATAGTGGATGCTGCGCGATGTGCCTCCTGCAAGCAGGAGTCAAGGGACTAAGGTGGAGCGAGTTTGTGGTCAAACAGTACTTCGTGATAAGTAATCTCGGTTACCGAGCGGTTAGAGCCCTCATATTTTTGATGATTCAATGACTTGCGAATCTCGGGTTCCCGCTCAGCAAGCTCATACAAGGCCTCACGTTGCGGTGGTGTTAGTCCGGTGCTTGATTTAAATAACTTGCACAGAGCAATGTCTATCTTACTGATCCAAAGCTCGGTTCGACTGTTTTCTGTTGTCCGCACAATGTGATAATTGCTGCCGTCCGTGCTATCGGGGGCGAAATCGTAAGCACCGCGAAGCAAGGTCCAGCTTTCACCAGCGATCTCTGGCATAAGCAAAGCAGGCACATGATGAACGGCACCCAAAGTAAGGCCGGAAGCCTTTGCAATCGCCAGTGCCAAGCTAACCACTCTTTGTCGCGGCTGCCCGTCATATTCGACATGCGCACCGATACCATCGGACCAAATAACATTCCGCTCTAGAATTGTTGCATCAGGAATTCGCCGAACTGTCCACTGAAATTTGAAGTATCCGCTTCGAATGAATGTCGTCTTGAATGAAATTACTGATTCTTCGAAATGCACTGATCCTTCATCTTGGTACGTTTGACAACCCGCATATTTTGTTTCTAGATGACGAATTAACTCTGCCGGATCGGTCATAACGGTTCCTCATTCCTGCGTCGTTGCACGAGTTCTTTGAGGACCAAGCGATTAGAGACTCGGATTAGCCAAAGAGTTCCCAGCAGTCCTCAATGCATTTGTCCCTGAATTTGCGATGGCACGGCGGTCTGGTCTTAACGATGCAATCGAGTATACACTCTCTCAACGGATCACCGTTACCGGTTGTGCTACTTCCTGGCCATGGGCCGATAGTGACGGTGCTTCCGCTTCCTGGCCATGGACCAATGATTACGTTATTGTTGCTGTTCGCCATCGCCCACAGCCCAGCCAGTCCCTGTAATCCATACGCAAGGGCCTGGGTCCCTTCAGGTATCGCAAACGCACACTTGCCACTTGGATCGACTCCTTGCTCTGGATGGTTTCGGACGTACTCATAAAGGTTTACACCGCCTGCCTCAGCAATAGTGTCACGGTTTATGAATCTCCCTTGACTGGCTGAGTAGGCTCTGGTGAGGGTTAGGCTCAGCCCACTACGGGAGTGCAGGTAGTAGTCTCCGAATTGAAAGTCAGGTGCCAGACTGCCCTGGAGCTGCGCAGCGCGACCGTACATATCGTAAGCGAGTTGAGCCTCAACAGTACCACTGCTATTCGTCATTTCTCGAATTGAACTGGTGAACAGCGGGGAGAAGATTATGCCTGTGCGCCCTCTGAACTGAATAAATCTCGATGCGAAATCAGTTGGATTGGCAAGGTGATCAGCCGTGAAGCAATAGCCGGTACCGGATAGTGTCTCGCCATGCGGGAAATATTGAGCTGTAATCGTGCTCGAAGCGTCTCTTGCTTCGCACGGAGAGGAATTGCACATCTTGTCCCCGCACCAAACGAACTGCTTCGTCGACGTCAGACTGCTACTCGTGTACTCCAAGATCTTCACATTCCTGCCCAGCCCATCATACGTGAAGTCGCTATGGTTGCCGCTTCCCGGATACACGATACTGAGCAATCTGTTCTCCGCATCGTAAGAATATGAATTCACTCCGTCAGACGTCATATTGCCATTTGCGTCAAAAATAAGTGTGGTGCTGCTTCCCGAGTTGAGCGACAACGCATAACCATTAGTTAGAACAGTCCTCGCCTACTCTGCATCTGCAGTTCAGAGTATCATCGAAATTGCGAAGTTACACGCTTGGAAATGGAGGCATTCGAGAGCATGATTTCGAATTCAATAATTTCTTCCGCCACTGTATATGGTGGCTAGCCGAACCTAAGCTCCCGGACATAGCAGAGCAAGAAATCTCTCTGTTATCCGAGACATGTGAGACCGAAGACGCTCCATATCGATTACAACGTAGCCGGATGTTATGTCCTGAATCGAACAATGGTTGGCAAGCTTTTTGAGCGAATAATGAGGTACTTCAAGATGTTCCGCCATAGTCAGAAAGGTTCGACGCAAATCGTGAAGAGTGAATTGACAATTGCTTTTCGCCCGGACCGTTTCGATCGAATACTTGAAAAACACCGCATGACCAGTTCGGCCTTTTCCCGGAAATACATAATCAGTATCTTTTCGCTCGGCGAAACGTCGAAGTAACAGTTGCTCAATGAAAAGACTCATAGGCAATCTGTGCTCGTGATGATTTTTTGTGACCTTCCCACTAATAACGATAATTCGATCCTCAAAATTTATATCAATCCACCTCAGAGTAACTGCTTCCGTTCGCCTTAACCCTGTGAGCAGCAGAAAAAGCATGTAGTCTGATAGGGTTCTGTTTTCTAGCGACATAACCGCTCTATACCAAGCTGCCAACTTGTGATCGGGGATGGTTCTCTGCCGAGCATCTAGCTGGTACCAAGCCTTGTTTTGCGATAGACGGTGCACTGGGTTGTTTGTTAACAACGGCTTTCCGTCGCTATTTTCGTAATAATCTGCAGCGAAGTTCAGAATGGCTCGCAACAATTTCATTGCTAGATTCGCTTGCCCCTTACCTTCTGTTCCAAATTTTGTCGTATGGCACAGCTCTCGATGACGGGTCTGCACCATATTCTTAGTGATGTGAGTCACAGGCGTTTCTTCCCAGTCACCTAAACAGCGAGTAACCATTTCGCGATAGATTTTGATAGTTCTTGGGCGTAGCGATCGCACGGACAAATATTTTTCAAAGGCTTGCCCTAAGGTAATCGAAATTCTGTCAAGTCTAATATCTGTCTCGCCAATTGTCGCCATCGACGCTGCTGCCAAAATTCTGCTGGCTATTTCTCTTGCTTCGTCCGGATTCATGCTGCTGTAGGATCCAATCGTAATTGTGCGCTTGACACCAAAAAACTGACATCGGACCAGGTAAAACCTGTGATGCGGAGTTACTCGAAGGCAAAAACCCTGCAGGTCAGAGTCGTGATAGAAGCATTCGCCACGGTCTGGGGATTGCACCTGACTCTCAATGAAATTTCTGCTCAGATTTGGCATGATCGTAATCCTCGATGAAGGATGGTCAGGATTTTCATGCCCAAAGAGCGGCAAAAATGACGTGTCCCAGCGCTGTAAAAATTGAGTTGAGCGTTGAGGTAGAATTCGCAACAAACGACCGGCGGTCGACATGCGTAACACGCTTGCGCATTGCTAGATGGCATTAGGGTAGGCACCTTATCGTGCTGTTTTAACCTAACCATAGACGGTGCTGCCCGTGGTGGCAGCGATTATTTACAGGCTCAAGCACGTCGCTGACCTTCGACGCCAACGGAAGCCTGTCAAATAATTTCGTAATTTACAACCCCTTTCGGTAATCGTAAACCAGACCAAAACCCGGCTCAGCCTAAATTTTCCGCTCACTCCGTTTTTCACAGCGCAATCACTGACATTGCGATCGCCTTAGTGATTGAGATCAGCGCTGAGCATGAAAAAATTGGTAAGAAGCCCCCAAGAAGCCATTAGGTCCGTATTGGATCGAAATTCCGCAGCCGGACCAGCCGGTGGGAGTTCGCGAACTCGGTGCCACCACCTTTTGCGTTTTGGCACCGATCGTACAGTGCCAGGGCTCCCCCGGCGGAAGTTCCTTAGCACGGGCCGTAAAGACCACGCTGTCAGCCGTGCTCGAAATACTGGATCTCGTACCAAGCTTGTTAAGCACACGCAGGCAAGCCTGAATCTCATCTTTGCTCAGTGGGGCGCTTGACCTCAAACTAAAAAGCTGTACTGAGGAGCGATGAACTAGATTTCCATCTGGGTCGTACGAATGAGTTTCGCCGGAGGCACGACCGGTAGCGTAGTCGAAGGATGCAATGAACTGTGCGTCACAATCACCATTGTCCCCCAAGCTTACGCTGATCCGGACTAACCGCCGTTTCTTGACCTCATCGAGCAAAAGCTTGGCAACATCCTGATATTCGTGATCGCTTATTGATGATGTTGGTTTGATTAGACTAGTAGCTCTGTCTAAATCAATCTTGTAAGGCTGTGAGGTCGCTGGTCCGTATGATTTAGCTATCCCGGATTCACTCACAAAAACCGTGAGCAAGAGCAGTACGGCGCACAGCGGCAGAGCATAGAAATTTCGAATCTTCCGTATTTTCGGCATAATTACTTGGTTCCTCAGATGGACACCATGCCACAGTGAATGCCATCGGTTTGAGCACGGGCTTGATGCGCAAATGTTCCAGGGTTCGTATCGATACTACGCCAAGCCGGTGCTGCTGTCCCTGGGGTAATTCCTGAGCGCCTTTCGCTGGCAAGATGAGGGGCGTGTAAAATGCCTAAAAAGATAAGAGCCGCGGCTCCCTCTGCAATTCATAAACCGTTTGGAGAAACGGCTCCTTACACCCACGGAAAAGTCGCGGTAGGGACGATCATTGCTGATCACCCCCCGCACCGATCCGGACGAGCAGTTTTCCCGCATCCGGCTCCTACCTCAGGGCCTCTCCAATCGCTAAAGGCACGATGACTTATATAAGCAGTTGGAAACGGCTAAATTGATCAAAGCGTACAGCGATAAAACTTTGAGTCGACGTGAACTTGGGGAAAGTTTGATGGTAGCTCGCTTCTCTCTAGTGGCTCAAACCCATGTTTTTCGTAGAAACGATGGGCGGCAAACATTTTAGCGGTCGTTCCGAGCAGGATTTCTTGCACTCCTTGCTGCCGGCACCAATCTTTTGCTGTAGCCATCAGCTTCGCGGAAACGCCTAGATCTTTGCCGCGGAAATCGCGATGAACAAACATCTTTCTTAATGCAACTTGATCAGACCCGATATCCATCACGCCAACACAGCCCACTACATGCTCTTCATGCAGCGCGACCCAAAAATTGCCTTTGCCGTGCTGAAACACGCCGGCAATGTCGACTAAGTCTGGTTGCTCATCGCGTGTGATCGATACTTTGAATTCTATTTGCTGGATCGGCAAAACCAGTTGCTCGATCTGCAGTTGGTATTGCGGGTCAAAAGGACAAATTTGAATCTGGTGAGAATCGCACATGACTTGCATCGGCGTATTTCCTTGGTTGCTCAATTGAATTTTCGCTCTTGCAACCAATAGCGTCCAATACTTACAATAGCATTACCGATAGCAAAGAGGTATCAATAGCAATTAATGGTTGAACTGCGGCAGCTGAGATATTTCGTACGCGTAGCGGAGCTGGAGCACTTTGGCCAGGCTTCGATTGACTTGCACGTGGTGCAGCCGGCGTTGAGCCGCCAGATAAAACAGTTGGAAGATGAGCTGGGAGTACAGCTCTTCGAGCGGCTCCCTCGCGGCGTGCGATTGACGGTCGCCGGCAAGATGTTGCTGCAGCGCACTCGTCCAATTTTGACGGAAATCGAGCAGATTCTGCACGCAACTACACTGGCCGGCCAGGGCAAAACCGGATTTTTGCGGATCGGATTTGCCGATGGTGCCACCTACAGCGGACACGTGCCCGGCATCGTCGGAGCTTTCCGTCGGACCAACCCTGACGTCGAATTAGAACTTGTGCCTGCCAGCTCAGTTGAGCAAGCAGATCTCTTGCGGCGTGAAGCAATCGACCTGGCATTTGTTTACTGGCTGCCAAGCAATCGAGAAGGAATCAAGCACCTCCAGCTTAATCGAGAAAAGATAGTGTTGGCCGTAGCTGCGACCAACCCTTTGTCCAAGAAGAAGTCGCTGCGCCTGGCTGATTTGCAGAACCGCCCATTCATCTGGTTCAAACGCAACAACAGTCCAATGTACTACGACTTGATCCAAACTCGATGCAGCCAGGCGGGAGTGGTATTGAACGTGGTGCAGGAGGCATTCACCGAAAGTACGATGCTGAGCCTCGTTTCAGCCGACATCGGCGCTACTTTCATAACAGAATCAGCCAACCGCAGGAGACCGGAGAACGTGGCTCTGATCGGTGTCACTGACCTCAAAGCAAGCATCACTTTGATGGCAATGTGGCGAGAAAACGACACCAACCCGGCGGTCAACCAATTTGTCACCACGGTCGCTAAGTACCGCCGTGAATCGGCCCAGACAGCGCACGTATAGAAGAGCACATATAACGAATTCACGCCCATTAGCGATGCCCGGTTTCTAGGGCGCCAAAATCGTTTCTAAAGGCTCTTTGATTGGCACGTTCTTGAACGACCGTTTCGGCGTGATTTTGGCAGCCACTGCTTCGTCGCGCTCCGCATCATTAACCCGGCCCAGAATTCTATAGAGCTTAGCTCTCGCCGTGAAGTAGTCACCAAACTGGCGCAATGCGATCGCACGATCGAAATTTGTCAGCGCGCTTTTGTAGTCCTTCCGGCATTGCTCGATGCAACCTTCGAAAAACACCAGGTCAGCGAACTCATAGTGAGAAGGCAGAACTTGACCGGTATTGAGAATCGGAAATGAGATGCTCTTGTGATTAGCCAGGCGTTCTGCTGCGCGGATGTCTGCAAGAGCACCATCATAGTTATGTTCTATCATGCGAGACCACCCCCGCAGAAACACAGCCGATGCTCCATCAGGTTTGAGCCGCATCGCTTTGGTGGCAGCTTCTTCAGCATTCTGATCTTGGTCGGCCATGTTCAAACGCACGCAGTCGCGAAGCAGAGCATCATAATCAGAAAAATTGTTTTCAAGCTTGGGATGGGAAACACTCTCTGTATACGTTTCGAACACTCGCGACTTTTGCAGCAAAGCGTCGCGGTCGGGCGCAGCGCCGGAACCGGGATCAATCTGCAGACTGCGGTCAAGTGCTTCTACGGCTTCATCTGATCTGCCCAAACCCGCTAATGCATCACCTTTTGCATGGTACGCCCGGGCGTTGTTCGGCGCTAACGCGATCCATTGATTGCTGAAATTGAGCGCTGCATTGTAATCCCTTTTGCTCAGGGTAATTTCGGACATGTGCTCTGCTACCGTAAGCTGCGCAGAAGGAGTGTCCATATGTTCCAACATATGGAGAAACGTCAAAGCGTTATCGCCCTGGTTATCGTCTTGAAGCAGCGCGATCAACCTGCCGAGGGCTTCTTCGCTGCTCGGTTCAATTTCGACAGCAGTGCGATAATCAGCGATAGACCACTTCTTGTAACCCAACGAATGCTCGATATCGGCTTTAGCAAGCACAGCGGCAAATCTGCATTGTGGTATGCAACCAAGCGCAACAATGCCGAGTATTACAAGTATCCACAATGCGGCTCGGTTGGAAAAGAGCTGCTTAGGTCGATTGGATTGCATAACCAAAATCCCGCGCGGACAATCGGACCAGGTTTCCTTCCTCCCTGCGGACTCGACTGAACGAACACCAAGAATGTACCATTTTACGGCATCATTCCATTGCCCGAATCAATAACAGCGACACACTTTCACCGGCTCGGTGCGCCGGCATACAAAGAAACCGTTGGGATTGTCATCTAATCCAGAGACACGCACTCATACGTGATCTTACTCAATTTTGCGGAGAACACGAAGTGGCTGTGTCACGAGTATCTCATCGCAAATTGGTTTTCTAATTATGTGATTCTTTTGAGGAGAACGAAAACATGGGTTGATTCACCCCCGACTGTGGCCCTTCCGTCCCAGCAATCGCTTCGACGAAAGGCTTCAGCAACCTGGCGCAGGAAGCGCAGGATTGTTTCACAAAATTGCCGCCCCAGAAAATTAGAGAGAATTGGGATCCCGTTTCACAAGATCAGCTTGATTTGGTTTCTTTACCCCAACAGCAGAGGACGTTGGCCAGAGCCGCAGCTGATCCATTCATTCTAGTTCCCCCGATATGGCAGAACCCAATCGCAAAAATTGTGGATGGCAAGACGATGACCTGAACATTCTGTGTTCGATCTCTCAACTGACCGCACAGCAAGAGGAAACTCACTAGAACAACTGACACTCAAATGCGGCTGAGCGCGTGGTCCCGGAGAAGGACAGTGCACTCAGCCGCAAACTTAGTAAGCCATTCCCCAGCGTATCTCACAACGATCTCACACAAATGGTTTAGTTTCGATTAAGCTGCATCACCCAATCATATTCAAACAAAGCTGATGCTTGGTCAGCCCCCACCGAGGCACTCCAATTCCTCGGAAAACTTTACCAAGTATCTTTGATCAGTCCGACGAGTTGGCGACTCAACTAAGCTGACCATCAAGTCTGACTTTGGCTGCGCACTGCTTGCCCAATTATCAACCGACGATTGTCGGTAGACAAATGCTGGCTGTGCGAGTCCGGTTCGCCTGACCCAAATCGAAACGCTGCGCCCCAAACAAAATCGCCCCAATCAACCGTTGGAGTGGATCAATTCCACATATCTGTTGACGAGGAAATGACATGGGACACCACTATTGTTACAGCAGACCGACTGACTGTGGAGCAGGCGCTTATCAGCCCGATGTTCCCTCGTCGTGCGTGACCGAAGCATGGGGACCGGGACGAACCATCGCGGTTGATGGTCAAGGTAGAGATGCTTATGACCAGATGATCAAAAACAAGTTCCATTTCACACAAGACAATTTGTGGGACGCCCATCAAGAAGCGGCGAGAAAAGGACTGCCGGTCGTAGCGATATTTGGTAGTTGGGAAAAGAACAATTCGCGATCGTTAATTCAAGACGCTCTGCCATATGCCGATCCCCGCGGCGAAAAAGCAGTGTATGTGTACATCGATCCATCGAAATGCCCGCCAGGAAAACTCGCTGATTTCGCAAACTCGCAAATTGCCGGTGGACATAATGCGGCGATCTCGCTTGTCTATACCGTGAAACCCGGACCTGACGGAAAGCCGGTGCCGGAAGCGTCTATATTCCGGTGGCAAGGTTCGCATCCATCGATGATTCCGTCGTTCAATCAAGCACTCAGCGACGCGCAACAAACAATGAATTCATACAAGGGTAAGTTTGCCTCAGACGCACCGCCGGCGCCACCGGCGCCCGCTGCCAAGCCAGATGATGGCAAATCGAAAACTCCGGAACCAGTGAAAGTCAATCCACCGGAAAAAGATGCCAAAGCAACCGCAAAAGAAAAAGAACTCGAAGAAACAAACAACAGATTGAAGGAAGAATCTGCTGCTCTGAAGCGGCAACTCGAAGAGCTGCGCAAGCAAGTCGAAGCGATGAAGAAAACCCAAGGCTCGTCGGAGCCGCCTCCGACCCGAATACAAGGAGCACCAGACAAGCAGGGCGCGCCCGATAAGCAAGGACCACAGGACAAGCAATTCGCACCTGGGCAGACAGACAAGAAAAAGGACGACGGGTTCGACCTCACTTCTTTCCTTGCCGGTGGCGGAGCTGGTGCTGGAGCCGTGTTGCTCGCCAAGTTCCTCTTAGATCGGTGGAAAGGAAAGCCAGGCGAAGAAGGCAAAACCGGTGAAGAGAAGGAAGGCGATCGCAGGTTAGCCCTGCGCGACGAAAAGTTGGAGCCGAGAGAACTAGCCGATAAGAAGGCGCTCGGGCTCAAAGAAGACGCGACCAGAGAGCAAATGCGCGAGGAATTGCGCAAAGGGCTCACCGACGACATCCGAAAATTGTTGAAGATGAAACCAGATGCAACTGAGGAGGAAATCAAAGCGAGAATAGAAGCAGACCACGGCGCATCATTAAGAGAGGCGCTCGGTCTGCCGAAAGATGCCACCGATCGCGAAGTCATGCAGAAGCTGCTCAACGATCACTTGGCTCGGCGATACGCGCAGACCAATACCGGCGACAAACGACCGGGCAGTGAAACTGAACGCCTGCAGGGACCACCGAAAGAACTCGAAGGACCCAAAGACAAAGCAGCAACCGATACAGGACCTAAACGGATCGAGGGACCAAAGGAACCGCCGAAAGATACCGGAACCAAACAACCTGAGCCACCGAAAGACACAGGAACTAAACAACCTGAGCCACCGAAAGATACAGGAACCAAACAGCCTGAGCCACCGAAAGATACAGGAACTAAACAACCTGAGCCACCGAAAGATACGGGAACTAAACAGCCTGAGCCACCGAAAGACACAGCTAAGAAAACCAGCGACATTCCAGTCGCCCCAGTAACGCCAGGCGCAGCGGAATCAGCACTTAAAGTTGGACTGACAGCTAAAGTGGGCGACAAAACCTATGCGGTTGTCGGTAACGACGGCGTCGACGCGATCGTGAAAGTGACTCCAGCGGAGGTAAAGAATCCGTACTTCCACAAACTCGATGAAAGCAAAGTCAGAGAAATTCAAATTCCTGGGCAAGAAGGCAAATTCTACCGGTACGAAGGAAGCGACAATATTTACCGCAAACAAACTCTCGATCGAACGCTATCAGGCGGCGACGGAGGTCAGACGAAATACACCATCGTTCATGATTTCAAAGTGAAGGGACCGACTTCAGATGTATATAAAGAGCTAGCCAAAGCCGCGTCAGCCGAGCCGGTCAAGAAATCAGCGGACACCGACGACAAGACGAAGAAACAACCGGACACCGAGGACAAATCCAAGAAAGCAACTGATCTTCCAAAAGACACACCAAAACCGGCGGCAGACATCAAAGCACCGGCGGTTTCAAAAGATGTATTAGCCACAGCGGGCGACCTGCAATCAGCCGTCAGCCAGGCCATGCCGAAGATCAATGAAGCCCTGGCAGCGAAGAATCCGAAGATGGCCAACTCGCTCTTGCAGATGGCAGTCTCTGAGTACTTGACGGCCAATGAGTTATCCACTCCGGCGCAAGAAAGGCTGCATTTCGAATTCGGCGAGAAATCCGGCGTCGAGCACTACATTCCCTCGACGGGCGGTCAGCCACCAACTGTGGTGACTGTCAACGGCGAAGGCAAGTTCGTCAATTCTCAAACTTCGCAGATTGTCTCTCCGGACAGTGTCCATACGCGTGTCATCCTTTCACCCGCTGACGCTGCAAACGGCGGCAAGGCTCTAGCCAGACAGGTGGTTGAGTCCGTTCTTGTGCAATCGGCAACAGATGCTGAAAGAGCTGGAATTGATCGAGCGGCTGTGGCCAAACTCGCGGACGCCAAACTAGGCGATGCACCGAAGACTGACGTTGTAAGCGCTAAGGAAGGCAAGGGACTCCACAGCACGACTCCTGTTGAGCAACTAGCTCGAGAAGTTCCCGCCTTTGAAATCACTGCATCGGGAGTGAAGATTGGCGACAAGTCAAAAGAAACTGTATTTGATCAAATGCGCAAAAAGTGGGCGGAAGAAGTCGATCGCGACCGGAAAGCCCTTGAGCTGGCCAAATCGAAGACCACGGACGAAAAGGAACTTGGCCGCCTCAACGCAGAGTTGGCCCAACTGTCCAAGGAGGAAACACTGTTGAAACGGTTGGAAACACACGATCGCAGCTCTCCGGAATACGTGGCGGCAGTCGCCGAGGCGGAGAAGTTCGTCAAGGAAGGCGTCGAGAAGACCGCGAAGGAAGGCACCGGCGGTCACGAAACGATTGGCGATCGGGCCAGCCGTGCTCGCAACGTCTTCGTCTGGCTTGGCTTAGTGTTGAAGAGCGCACTGTAATAGCAGTGGCGGTGGGCACTTGGCAGTGCCCACCGAAATGTTCTCCCACTAATCAGTTTCTTAGAGGTCCGGGGCTCATGCTCACTTCATCAAATACTCATCCACTGGACGATCGCAACCAGAAAACATCAGGGACACATGCAGCAGCTGCTGACGGCGTTTCCGGCAATCCCGATCGGAAAGGTTCTGGAGATGATTCATTCAATCTGGTTTCGCTTTCCGGAGTTTCTTCACAGAAAAATCTCGAAGCGCTCCTGCAGTTGATCAAACAGGAGTTCGCAAAACAGAACGATGTGCCCCTGCCGAGCCTCCTGTTGACCGGCAAACAAGGCGGTGCTTTGCGCGAACCAATGATGCTCGTTGCAGCCAGAATGCAAGGCGACCCTGCAGACCCGGTGCCCGGCAAAGATGACGGACCAAAGGGAAAGGTTAAAGACGTAGTTCGTGCCGACGACAAAGTAGCCCAACCAAAAGATGATGTCAAACTCTCCACGATACCGAATGTGGAGCGAGTCAAGTCCACGATGCTGACTTTATTGCCCGCGTTCAACGAAGGGCTGGCAAAAGAAAAAGCAGAAGCGGCCAAAGACAAATCAAAACCAGAAGTCACTAAACTGCCGCTCGATAAAGCCAAGATCGAAGCCGAATGGAAGCAGGGAGTCTGGGGACCCGAGTCGATGCGGGCGTGGAACGAAACGGCCAAATTCATTCCCGACGAAACTCTGCGCGTGGCAAAACTGTTAGATGCGGCAGGCAAGCCGTTGCCGCTGGGTATCGCCATTCAGCCGCGACAATCCGAGACAGGCAGCGGGTTTCCAGAGGGAGACGCCCTGACGAGAGCGAGACTGCGCGACGATCAGCTCAAGGTCGATCTAAAAATTCCTGAGCTCAAAGTCGGTCAAGCACCCAGCGTCGAAGACACCACCAGCTACTTGAACGCTGCCGGCTGCCTTGGTAAGGGCAGCAAAGATCTGGTCGATGTCGCATTGAAAAATCGAGTCGACTACGCGACTTTTAGAGTGAAAACTCTGCAACTAACCGAGGGCGGTCTTGACTGGAAACCGCCGGCAAATGCATCGCCCGAACAACTGCAGAAATTCGCTGAAGTTGCGCTCGGCGTGACCGACACGGCATCCGACGTGCGCAGCCTGGCTCAATCGATCGCCATGATGAACGCTGCCACCAAACGTAAAGGGTGGGATCCAAGTTTCCTCAAATGGTGGAATGACCTCCCTCAAGATCTGGGCACCTTTAAGTCGGAGGCACTCGATCCTAAGAACTTTCCGGGAACATGCACTTTCAATCCAGACGGCTCTCTCAAGAGTGTAGACGAGAGATTGCCGAAGACATTGGAAAAGCCGGAAGATGTTCTGAAAGCGAAAGAGGAGATGGACGCGTGGCTCGTCAAATACGGTCCGAGCGCCTATATGGCTCTATCCAAGTTTGCGGAAGGCGCGACGAAAGATGGCAAAGCTCTGCTGGTGGCAGAAGACGACTCGATCGAAAAAGGCAAAGACGGCAGCTGGCCTAAATCACCGAAAGACCAGAAGCCATACAATTTGAAACGGTATGGATTTGACGCTGAGCCATGCGACGAAAAAGGAAATCCGAATCCGAAAGGAGACTACGTAAAATATTCGGCTCACGAAGACTATCTGTGGGCCCGGTGCTATGCATACAACAACTGGAGTTTCCTCGGCTCTGTTCAAACAGCAGAAAGAGTGGTGACTCATCCCGACAAAATCGTGCATAAGTCAGAGCCGGTTCTGATTATTGATGACGGCAAGCCGAAGCTGGTTCCTGCCGAACAGTTACAACAGATCGCCAAGTATCAAGAACAATCTCGCCAAGTCGGCAACTACGTCACAGCCGCCGTCGATGGTGGCATGGCGGTTACGGGCGCGCTCGAGGCGAGAATTGCATGGAAAGCGGCAGTCAAAGGCGGCGAAAAGGTAATGTGGTCCTTCGTAGCCAAGGAATTAGCCAAGTCTGCCTGGCACATGGGACTGGCCGGCACCGGCTTCTTCAAACGGGGAATCGAAGATAACTTCAGTTGGGGCAAAGACTTCATGAAGTATCGCGGTTACGCGGTGATGGCAGACATGACGCTGCAGATTACACCACAAGCGGTGCAGAGCAAGGTGTGGGACACCGCATACGGTGCGGTCGGTTTGACCAGGCCGAGCACTCTTGGTTCGATCGAAATAATGGGTAAGTGGCTTAAGACAGCAGCCGCCGAGCAAAAGGCAGCCGCGGCAGCTAAGGCAGCGGGCACGGTCGCCGAGGGCGGAGCAAAGGCCGTCGAGACTACGGGCAAAGTGGCAGAAACAGCCGGCGCTGCGGGCAAAGCTCTATCAGCAGAGGAAGCAGCCAAGGGATTAATCGCCACCTTCGGGGCGCCGACCCGGCTCGACAAAGCCCTTAACTTCGCTCACCGGCTCTACGATTTTCCGGGCGTCGGCCTATTTACCCTTGCTGACTATCACTATTTGCGTGATTCGTGGATTCCCGTCGGCAATAAAGTGTTTGTCAAAGAAAACAATATCGACCCCGTATCTGGTGCGCTCGACGTTCCCATTGCGAAACCGCAAGACACTTCGCATTTTGACTCGAAACGGCTCGATGCGGAGCAGCTCAAAGCGGCATCACAGACGGTGCTGTCGAACTACAGCCAGTACTTGTCGGTCAAGCCGTCCGAACCTAACGAACGCAGCCTGGCAATCGAAGAAGCAACCAAGCAAGCTCTGCGGCAAGAACGAGGCAGCGAAGCAAGGAATAAATACGCGCAGGAACTGTTGAACATCTTCGTCAGCGCCGAGACACGCGCAGAAAAATCAGCTGCGGCAAAAGGCATCGTGGATCTGTATAAAGACCCCGAAGGAAAATTGCCGGAGACGTTGGGCACCACCAGCGATGCAGCAAAAACAAAGACCACCGTAAAAGGCAATGATGTTTCGGACTATCTGGCGCATGGCGTTGATGGTCTGGTGGCATCGACTCAAAAAGCGCTCGGCTCTACCGACAAGCAAGAACAGGCCAAACAGAGAGACTTGCTGGTCAAGGTATTCAATTCGTCCACAGATGGAGAAGTTCGAGCCGTGGCGGCCAAAGGGTGGTTCGCCCTGTCACTGGACGACAAAGGCAAATTGCCGGCTGACCTCGCCGATAGTGCCACCGCGAAAACCATGCGCGCCGCCCTCGAACGCTCCGGCGAAGGCCTGATGAAGAAAGCACAAGAAGTGTTGTTCTTGCCGGCCGGTGACAAAGCCAAAGAACAGTTCGCTCAACTAGCTGCGAGCGTCTTCAATTCGGCCAATAATGAAAAAGACAAAACGGCGGCCGCGATCTTGCTGTTGCAGATGCGCAAAGGCAATGATCTTGCGGAGACAGTCGGTGGCAGCGCCGGAGTATCTGCCGAAGACCTGCTCAAATATGTGAAGGCACAAGCCAAATCGACCAGCAACGATGCCGACACTCGAATGGCCGCCGGCGAAGCCCTGTTCCGCCTGAGCTATCCGGTCAAGCTCTCCCTCGGAGCGCAAGGCTCGGATATCGAAAAACTACAGGCAGAAAAAGACAAACCAGACAATAAAGACGCAACGCTCACCGTCAAAATCGCTGATGCGAGAAAACAGGCAGATACGACGCGCGCATTCCTCAATGCTGCGACCTTCGATCTCGTCGACCTGGGACAAACCTGCACCGGCATTTTGCGCGACAGCAAATCGACAAAGGCCCAGAAGCTAGACGCAATGGTTTCCACAACCGGTCCGCGGCTTGATGTAATCATTGACGCGATGCGCAATCAAATCGAACCGGAAATCAAACAACTTCCAGATGGAAAACTCCGCTTCGCGGAAATGCTGCGGATATACGGCAGGGATGCCGACGCCCTGGAAAAGAGCATCAGAGAAACTGCCGCGAACTCGAGAGAAAACCGCGATGTGCGTGCGGTTGCCGTGCAAACACTGCTGACCAACGCACCGAATGCCAATCTGACGGAACAGGAGCGTTCGCGCCGGTTTGATGCAATGAAAGGCGCAGTGCAAGAAATCGCTAAATCACCCGACGGAACCTTCGCCACCAAATTTTTCGGTGCAATCAACAAAGACTTGTCGATCGACATCAGCAAAGTAGAAGGCGTTCCAGCGAAAAAAGCGGCACGCTGGGAAAAATTCGAGGCGGCGGTCCTGGGCAAAGAGTATGGCTCTGTCGTCAGCGGCACCGATGATACCACTCACACAAAGAGAGTCAATGCGGCCCTGGTCGAATGCGTGCAATATAACCAACCCGATCTGGCACTGAAAGCGCTTGAACAGTTGAGTCCAGATCGTATCGCATCGCTCGACAAAGACACTGCCAGTGCGCTGAGTAAATCCGCGATGTTTATCTTGAGCAGTGGTGGTGAATCTCGCGAGATCATGGCACTGAAGTCAGCAGTACTGGGAAAAGCCCAAGTAATATTTGCTGCAAACGTTGCAGACAAAGAAGCGGCGGCAACCATGGCTGAGTGCATGCTCATTCCCAAGATGCGCGAATCCATGATCGAAAAACAGCCGGGGCACTATCCACCCTTCGCTGAGTCAAGTCCTGAAACTCGCTTAGCTGCTTTGACCATGATTGCCACGATGGCACCGGACAAAGGCAGCGCCGTAGCGAGACAACTGCTGCTTGGTGGAGAGTTTGATGGCAAACCGTTTGCTCAAGACGTTTCTCCGGATGTGCGCCTTGCAGCGGCCAACATCATCGTTGCTTCGCGTCCCGACGATTTGCAGAACGTCTTGTTCCAAGCCCTAAAGAAGGAAAAAGATCTGACCATCCTTGGCGTTCTCAGCAACGCCGAATACAAAGCACGCCCTGAGCTTGATCCTGTCAGGTTGCGGAGCGAGCTGGCCATTATACAAAGACGGATGAACGATCGCGCCGTGCCGAACTATCTCGAAGATGGAAAAGCCGAGCTGAAAAGGCAGTATCCCAAACACATTGACAGCGGCTTCGGCAGAAACGTTGTAGTCGATCGAGAAGTATACAGCGATAAATCCAAACTCAGCCGGCAGTCAATCATATATGCCGCCACGATGAATCCCGCTCCACCGTCAGCGTGCTGGCAATCCCTCAAAATGCTCTGTGCCAAGGAGGGTCCGAAGCTGGCAAAAGAGCTGAGCGGACCACTGGAAATGGTGCTTCAATCGCATCCAGGAATGGATGCCTACACCAGGTTGATGCTTCTCGACTGTTACATGAACCTCAAGCCTGGCGAGAATGGGCTTGTCACCAAAGACGAGACAGCTCTGCTACTGAGCAATATGCTGCAAAACGAAATTCGCAACATGCCCAAGCCAGACAAGAAGAATAGTCTGGATTATAAAGGAAGCATTGAACTGCAAGAACAAATTCTGAGATACATGCAGCAGTATCCTTCAGAAAAGGTGGTGGCATGCCTGGAGGCACTAGGTGCCGGCGAATCGATCAAAGCCAAGGACATCCAACAACGGCCGGCGATCGTGCAATATGGCGACACCACTCGCACTTTCTCGTACGATCGAAACGATCTCAGGCTCGAGGATCTCATGCAGTTCAAAGAGATGCCCAGCGGCAAAGTGTTCAAACGACTAAGCGGAGACTCTCGTGGCAACGTGTTTGCCTGCGGCGACGAACGCATCTCAGATGTCAGAATTGACATCGGATATCCCGATTCCATACCTGCCACATTTAGCTACAAGGACTCAAAGGGCGTTTTTCACCGATTTGAAACAAACGGCAGTGAAACACAAATCGTCAACGAAAAATCCACAGTCGTTACGCCGGCGAAACCAGCTAAAGATGTGCACTCAACTTCTGAAATTCGTTTAGCAGCAGCAATGCAGACCCTGTGGTTGAAAGACACCACCTACTTGTCTCACCTTGCCGCCAAGCGAGAATTAGACGAAACGGCGCAAAAGGTCAAAGACGATTCCAAATTTAAACCCACATGCGGACCGACAGTTTCAACACAGCAGTTGGCAGATCAGATGGCTGCCGTGCTAGGCAACGCGAAGAACGATGCTAAGACAGTCTGCACGTCCTTGTTCCTCTTTACAGAATCCAAACCACTGGAAGGCGCTGACGATCCGCGCTTGCCGATATTGGTGGCAGCAACCAAAGATGCGAGCGAGCGTGTTCGACTGGCAGCAGCACAGTGTCTGTTGCAGAGTCGCCGTCAAGAAGACATAGAGAAAGGCGCGGCTGTGGTGGCAGACACATCGAAGAACTCGCCGAATCTTGGTCTACAGTGTGAAGCCAACGACGTGGCGCGGGCAAAGTGGAAAGAAGTGTCCGCGGTATACGAAAAGACGAAAGAAGCCCCGAGACAGTCCGCAACATCAGGCAGGTCTGAAGGTGTGGATCTCAGTTATCAATCCGCATACGAAAGCATGATGACAGATTTGATCAAGCCGCCGCATGGTCGAATGTGGTGGGCGAGCAATGAATTGGCCACTTATTCGGCACGGCATGGTGCACCACTCCTCGATGGACACGGATTGCAGCAGGGCATATCGGCAGCGCAAATGCGCAACAGCGATCAGCACAGTCTCTATTACAGATTGACCACTGGTGACAAAGAACTGCAGCGTCAACGCGATGAACTCGCACAATCGGTAACCACCGATATGTGGACGCAACTCGACAACATGATCGCCGCTGGAATCAAATCAGACTCCGAGACCGACTCCGCGGATCTGAGCAATTTTCTTGCCTGGACGGCGCTTGAAGGTGCACCGCAGTTTGTCATGAAACCCGACCTGCGCAAACCAATGGTTACCAAGTGCGTCGATGGCATTCACCGATTGGCGACGAGCGAAACCAAATTCAAAGGCGATCTCGAATGGGCTGTTTCCACCCTTTTGACGCAAAAACCCGATCTGGATCGCGCCTGCAAAGACAAAATGGTCGACGCGCTGGACGCGCTCACCGTGCCCAAAGGCAAAATTCAACACGAACTGGCAGCAAAAATTGTGCTAGTGGCCCTGGAGCAAGAGTATCGAACGATGCCAAAACCAGATGCAGAAGGATATAAAGCCAGTGTCGACCTCCAGAAAAAACTGCTAGACAAAATCGGCGCATGGGGCAACAAGGAAATGGCACCCACACTGGAATTTTTCAGCAAATCCTCAGATGAATCACTGCGCGACGCCGCCAAAAAAGTCAGAGACGCCCTGAAAAGATAGCGACGGACTGAAAGGATAGCGATGCACTGAAAAGATAGCGATGCACTGAAAAGATAGCGATGCACTGAAAAGATAGCGATGCACTGAAAAGATAGCGCAAAGCCATCGAAGTTTCGCACTGCTGCGGAGCGCAGGCTGCTAGCCTGCCCTCGTCATGCTTGAGCCGGCAAGGTAGTTGCGGAGCGATCGATTCCTTCATGTAGTCCGTTGAACTTAGAGGAGTAGCGAGCGGTGCCTCACAATATCAGTTTCTCGACTATCGGCACTGGCAAGGGGCCTTGATCCAACGCTAGATTGTGAAATTCGAGCAGGTCAAACTTCTTGCCTTTAGCAGTCTGATATCGTTTGCGCAAAGCAAGCCATTCAGTCAGGCCGGCATAGTAAGTCGGCAGCTGTGTGCTGCTCAACTTTGCCCGCACTAGCTTTCCTTCGGCTTCAGCTTGCGTCTGAAAGGTTTCCTTCGTCATCAGTGCCATCGCCTGATCATCGGTCATACCCATCGTTTGCAAGCGCACATCGAGAATAGTATTGGCCAGCAAACGCAGCCGGATCTTGCGCATGATCATGCGAAATCGCGGATCATCCTTCATGTATCCTTCATCCATCATTACCTGCGCAATGTACTCTGCCCAACCTTCCACATAGGCGCCATTAGCGTAGAGTGATCGAAGGAGCCTTCTTTCTTTCGGCTCAATGTTATTCAGGTGCTCGAACTGGATGTAATGACCAGGCAGCGCTTCGTGAATCGTCAGCCATTTGAGCGTGTAGTTGTTGTATTCGCGCAATTTGGATTCAGCCTTATCATCGGATGTCTTGGGATCAATCGGTGTCACCCAATACTCAGCCTCGGCCTGTGGCTCCAGGGGTGGTGCGCTATGAAAGCCGGCAACCGAGTAGATACCACGCATAAAGCTTGGCGTTGGTATCACTTTCAGATTATCGCGGGCGCTGAGCGACACTATTTTATTGTCACGGATAAACTGCTTGATACCATCCAGATCAGCCTCGACGGCTTTCTGCAAGTCTTCGCGAGACGGATGGTTTTCCGAGATCTTCTGCAACACCTCGCTAATGATCAGATTTTCGCGATCGTGATCGCTAACACCTGTGTGCTCATCATGATCCGGGTACATCTGTTTGTGCAACGGCAACGCCAACTGAAGCATCTCCGCCCGCACTGCTTTCAGATCGCGCTCCGCGTTCGCGAGAAGCTGCTCTGGTGTAACGTCCGTCTCCATGACCAGGCGGAACTTCTGATCGTACAGCTCTTTGCCCAGCCGCCAGCTGCGAGAGCAGGGACGTTTGCCCAGGTCATCCTGCAGCCACTGAGAGAAACTTTTCAGCGCTGCTATCGCCGGCGGTGCCACCTCATCGTACTCGCCCTTCAATTTCGGCAGTGCAGAGATCTCCTTGCCGATCGTATTCTCAATCAGATCGATGTTCCCGGAATTCTCATCAATGGCAGTTTTGACGAAGATCGGATCGCATTCCGTGAGGTACTTCTGCACCTGGCCCAACAGCCGGGGCACCTGCCGAACCCTCGACAGAACATGACTGGCACGCACTTCTCTGGTGGCGTAAGTCTCCGTTAAAGGCTGAAAGATTGCGCTCCCAATCAGCTCAACCACGACCGTCGGATTGTGCTTGTAGTTCTGAATCCTGTCCAGCTCAAGAAGATCGAGACTAATCTGATCATCGATAAGCTGCCAGTCTGCGGCATCCTCAGCATTGAGCGATGACACCGGCGTCTGATTGTGAAACCGCGCCCTCCAGCGCTCGCTAAACTCCCGCTGTTCATCTTTGAACTCGATGCTCATGTCGTCGAGCAAAGGATCAAGCTCAACTGTTTTGCCGGTCTTCGCATCGATGTGTGTATGATAGCCAGCCTGGGAAGCGCTGCTCGGCGAGCGCGCCAGCGATTCCTTCATGAACTGATCGCTCAACTCTCTAAACTTCTTCGCAGCGGTATCAGCAGAGGTGCCGGAAGGCCGGGCATCTGGTGGCAATGAGACCATAAGAACTGTCAGCGCGGCGAGTGTGAGGGATGTGATACGGATCGACATAGGTCTGGAAGTATACAGCCTTCGAGTCGCCGACATCGTCTTGAGTTTTACAAATTTGGCCGGGTTTTGCTATGACTGCACCTGGAAATCTGGGAAAGACCGGGCTGGAATTCGTTAAATCGTCTGTGTTGACACGCTTTGCGCCGCAGGCCGATCCAGATTTCTCATTTGGGTATATAAATTCCAATCGATCGAAACAGGGAAGGACAGCCGCAATGAATATAAGCAACAATACAAAGATTGTTTTGCTCGCTCTGGTGTCTTTGGTGCTTGCGTCGTGTCAATTTCTGTGGGAGCCGGCGAGTGATCTAGTTGAGATTGGGGAGATAGACCAGTTAATAGATCAAGGACGCTATCAGTTGGCAATTCAAAAGTGCGATGAAATGATTCAGCAAAACCCCAAAGATGGACTCGTATTTATGTTGCGTGCCGAAGCATACAGCGGTTTGGGAGATTATCAAAAGTCCGTTGAAGACTGTACAAAAATGATCCAACTTGATCCTGAAAAATGGGATAGCATTGGGTATCATCTCCGAAGCAAGGTATACAGAAAATGGGGGCAACAGAAGTTGGCTGCTCAGGACTTCGCGGGGGCTATGAAAGCTATGATCAAATTTAGATCACAGTTTATTTCGAATCCAGAACGACAGGGCACAGACTTTGATGTATTGCGGCGACAGTATGTTGTTGAGCGCGCAGCTGCTTATGCGTGTCTTGGACAGTTTCAAAAGGCCATTGAAGACTGCGACAGGGCAGAAAACCTAGCTCCTCCGCAACAGAAAAGAGCATTGTTGAAAAACGATGACGGAAAATCCGGTGATCGCTTCGGAATAGAGCATTCCCTGTGTGTCAACAGAGCCTTCGCATATCTCGGAACCAAGAGGTACAAAAACGCCTTGGACGATCTGAATAAAGCAATTTCTCTAGATCCCAAAGATGGAGAGCCATACTACTGGCGCGCGAAAGTTTACATGAAGCTAGGCCGTCCCGACGATACTGACATGAAGGAGTCAGAGAAGCTCAGTCCGGGAATGCAAGATCAGTTCGATTTGAAAGTGAATGAAAGAAACTTTGCAGCAATTCACTTCGAGGATCGCGTGTATGCTTTCGAACGACTGAAAAATCAGTAGCGAGACGTCACGAAAGGATATTTGATCTTCAAAGTCAAAGACATGAAAGAGCCGATGGAAACGGTTGGCGACCGACTCTGGGAAAGAATGACGCGAAGAACTGACGTACCGTTTCGGCATGACACAACCAGGTACGCGTTTTGCCAAAACTGATCGTTAAACTCCCCAGCAACTGAATACGAGCCCCGAGTAAATAGTCCTGCCTGCTTCCCGGCTGCCACGCGGCTGGACTTTCTGGTGAGTGGTGCTAGCGAGATGAGGACCGCAGTGAAGAATCCGAGTTTTAAAAATTTGGGCGGGTTTTACTATGACTGCACCTAACGACTCTTGTTCATCGATCGAAAATAGCAGCCCTGCTCTCGGCCACTCGCGCGACCATACCAGCAATTTGTTCTCGTGCGCGTATTCGGATATGCAAGGTGCGACCGCATCCCAGACAGTCAGGACCAAAGATGTGCCTGGCTCTACCGATACCGTCTCCTTGCCAGATCTGACCATAGCAGGCGACCAAAAGCATTCAGTCAAGCTCGGCGAGCTGACCAAGGCTTCGATCACAGTGGACGGCAAGCTACGCGATGTCTATTTGCACGTGCCCAAGAATTACGATCCCAGCAAACCAATGCCTTTGCTGGTCGTTTTCAACGGGCTTGGCGAGGGCGCTCGCGGCATGGAAAACTTCACCAAACTTGGCGAGAAAGCCGAGAAAGAAGGTTTCATCGTTGCCTATCCTGACGGCAGTGGCATGCAACATTCTTGGAATACGGACCAGTCACTGGCATCGAGTGCGAATGATATCAAATTCGCCTCTCAGGTGATTGATTCCCTCAGTCAGGATTTGAATGTGGATATAAGTCGTGTGAGCATGGCAGGGTTTTCACAGGGCGGCGCGTTTGCTTTGCGTGCTGCTAATGCGCTCAGCGAAAAGGTGGCAGCCGTTGCCTCCGTGGGTGGCTATATGACAGGAACTGAGCAACAAGCAAACAATCCGTTGCCTGAGCTATCCATCGTTCATACTCAGGACAACCTGGTGCCATTTGATGGAACAAGTGGGCTCGAGAGTCGAGTCAAACAAGATTGGGACAGGCATGATTTCGGTCAAATGGCTGCTGACGGTGCACTGCTGGTGGCAAGTAAGCTTGGCAATCACTTTGAATCGGCGCAGTATACGACTGATTCGTACCGCCGGCTGAACGGAATGGAAGGACAAAAGGGACGCATTTCAGAGCACGGCAACTACACAACCGCCGTATGGGACAATCCCACCAACCATACGCAAGTCGAGCAGATCACAGTAAATGCCCCACGCGGCTGGGATGGCAGCAGTATGGACAAGCCTCTGTATGAGAAGAATGGAACTACAACGTCAGACACCGATATTTTGTGGGATTTTCTCAAAGACAAAACGCGTCAGAACAAGATTTTCAGTTACTAACCCTGACTATAACTGCGGGGCAGCAGCATCCGGATTGCCCAAAAGGTCCAATACCTGCGCACGCGATTTTCCCGAAGGTGCTCCAGAAAATTCAGCAAGCAATTTCAGCAAATTCTCGATCATGTTCTGAAAAATCCGCGGCAAGTATTTCAGCAAATTCCTCTACTTGCGGCGTTTCCAGCTATCGCTCCTGAAGTTGAGCTTCTTCCAATCTTGTCCGCGTTTCACAAAAACATCTGTGCAGTGCTCTTCGAACTTCTGTGGATGAGCACCACCCAATGTCTTGACCAGAACGAAACAAACAACTGCGGTATCACCATTTACTTGCGCGAAAGGGCGATCGATTGAATAACTGAGAATTGGCGCCTTCGATTTTGCCTCTTCGGCTAAAATCTTTTGTTTGACGTCGGCAACTATTGCCTCTCTTCCGACTACGGAGCGTTTGGTATTGCCGTCATAAGTAGTGCAGCCCTCATCCATGTAAGTCATCATTTGATCGAACTTGCGCTCCGCCAATGCTTTCGTAATGCTTTCTATGACGGCGATGACACGATCGCCTTCGGCATCGGTCGGAAACGGTGATACACAAGTGATTTCGCACGCTGCAGATTTCTCTTCGGCTGCAGCTGGGCTCTTCGACAGAGGGAACGCAGATAGAGCGATGCCAGCGGCAATGAACCATAAGCTTAGACTTTTCATGCTGGTTTGTCCTCTCAATAGCCGTTGCTCATAGCGCTTTCCACATCTCGCAGGGCATGATCGGTATCTCGTAGATAGGCATCAATTCTGTCCTGTTGTCTTTGAAGCTCGTTTATCTGCGATGCTATTCGGGACGAGGCGTTTTGCAGATCACTTCGTTGCCTCAAGAGAGCATCTCTCGACTGTTGAAGATTTGCCACGAGTCCGGAATCAGCCCTGACCTCTTCATCTCCAGAAATAACGGTAATTAACGTGACGGTCGCTGTCAACAGCCAGATTATATGATGAAATCGTTTCACTGTGGCACCCCATCAAACTTCTCCTACAGAACTTGTTCCCCGGGGCACGATTTGTCTCGATGATTAAACATGACAAGAAAACGAAGTATTTTCGGTTTCTCCCACCCAGAGGATATACATAGTCTTACAAATTGCCAGTAGCTTCTAGAATCAACAAATAACGCATAGAGAATATTGTTTAGAACCAGACCTTAACAGGAGCGGCGCATGGACCACAAAATTCACGGGACGACTCTACAAACTCTGGAAATTTATTTGGACACGGGTGAAACGGTGTTCAGCCAGACGCACCAGATGGCCTGGATGAGTGAAGACCTAAATATGGACACCAACACCGGTGGCGGATTACTAAAGGGGTTGATGCGTTCATTTTCAGGCGCGTCTTTATTCTTGACCCAATTCACCGCTCACTACGCACCGGGATTGGTGGCATTTTGTCCGCGTTTTCCCGGTACGATCATTGCTCGCCAGCTGAAAGCGGGTGAATCTCTAATTTGCCGAAAGGAGACCTTCCTCGTTGCCGAATCAACCGTGCATCTGGATATTTTCTTTCGTCAGCAGCTTGGCGGCGGCATCTTTGGTGGAGAAGGCTTCATTCTGCAGAAGGTAACCGGCCCAGGCTGGGTCTTCCTCGATCTCTCAGGAGAAGTAGTGGAGAAAGACCTGCGCCCGGGGGAAGTTTTGCAGGTGCACGTTGGACACGTCGGAGTGCAAGATCCGTCAGTGCAATTTGGCATCCGCATGTTGAAAGGATTCAAGAACATCATTTTCGGCGGTGACGGACTCTTTGTCGCCACATTGACCGGACCGGGTCGCATTTACCTGCAAAGCATGCCAATTATCAATCTTGCAGAAGAAATATTTCGCTATGCGCCTCAGGAATCGGCGCATGCCAAAGAGAACCCTGGAGGTATCGTCGGCGACATCATAGGCGGTATTTTGGGCGGTGGCAACGAGTAAGTTAATCGACTGCGTTTTGTCGATCGCTGCTGCCGGGTATCTATAACTTGCGACTCGCCGGCGAGGAATCTCGGTGGAAAGGCGTAGCACCGGCGGACAGTGAGGTGTATTCATGAGCAATCTCGATGTGATTAAGAAGGTTCAGGAGCAACAGCGCAGCAGGTTAGCTGGTGACCTTTCGAAGAGAATTCTCGGTGCCATGGAGAACAACTACCTTGGTCCGCAGACCGCCAATTGGCTGGCAAACATGAAAGAGGACCTGCGAATTTCAGGCGGTGCCGATGGTGGTTCGCTGACCTCGGTGGCGATACTCGACAAACTCTTCGATGAGTTTCAGCGATATGCTTTTCAATACAATCGCAATGAGCCGAACCGCGATTACATCATCAGTTGCAAGCGCCCCGATCCGACTACTCAGAGCGCAAGCAACCGGACATATTTGGGGTTTCTCTTCAACAGCCGCTTTGCGATGCTTGGCATAGCGGAGCCTGAACGTGTCATTCTCAGTTTTGTTGCACCGAGATTTGCATATGAGCATGGGTTGCGCAGTTCGAGCCAAGACGAATTCCGCGGCGTCACTGCGTTCCTCGAGTTCGAGGGCGAGCGCGTCAAAGACCAGATGCTGTTTAGAATCGCTAACTATCCGATTGGCGCGGGGCAGTTGCCGACGATTGCCAAGGCGGTGTTCGCGCGCTTCATCCGCGTCACCAGAGGAGAATGCAGCGGTGTCGAGCCGTTGTCCTTGGATATTTTGGTTGACACACCCAGAGTGGAAACAGTCGAAGAACAGGCGCAAGACGAGGCACAAGCGAACCGACTCGACATGATCGCCGAGCAGATTTTGACGATGTTGGAGACGCTCGACGAGGAAATTCGCGAAGTCGAAGGCGCAGGAGTCGCGGCTGTTCGCAGCAAACGGATGGATGTTTCCAACATGCTGTTGGAAAGAAGCAAGGCGCTCAGAAGCTTCCGCTCGGGGGCATCGGACCTGGCAGTGCAGTGGTCCGCTTATCTGTCTGGCAAATATCAGCAGCCAACTAAGTAATCACCAAGAAACATGTCCGTGCTAATTTGCCAGGGACGAATCTCACCGGGCATGGCGCATCTTGGTTGTGAAAAAGGTCGGCACTCTTGAGTAGGTTCCGCGTCTGCTAAGCAAAATGCAGGTGAAGCGCCAAAGCGCAACAAGAAACTGAAGCTAATGCATGATTATCTGGGAAATATCCAACTGACTGGCTGGCTGTTTCAACGCTGCCTGGCGATCCTGTATTTGGTCGCATTTCTTGGGGCGCGCGATCAGTTTACAGCACTTTTGGGCGAGCGCGGATTGCTTCCTGTGCCGGCTTTCACTATGCAAACAAAGTTTCTGCGCAACCCCAGCATTTTTTGCTTCTTCTATTCTGATCGAATTTTCAACATCGTTGCGTGGATCGGCATTGTAGTTTCTTTTCTGATCGCCATTGGAGTGACTGAGCATCTTCACTGGAGCGTATCGATCATCCTGTGGCTCTGTTTGTGGTCTCTCTATCTTTCCATCGTTAATGTTGGACAGCAATTCTATGCTTTCGGTTGGGAATCAATGCTTCTGGAGGCTGGCTTCTTCTGTGCGTTTCTTGGTCCTGCGTTTATGGCTACACCAGTGATCCCGTTTCTCCTTCTTCGCTGGATGTTTTTCCGTGTCGAGCTAGGATCGGGATTAATCAAGCTGCGGCATGACAAATGCTGGCGCGACCTCACTTGTCTCTATTATCACTATGAGACACAGCCCATTCCCAACCCGCTCAGTTGGAGTTTCCACCATCTACCGAAATCGGTGCATAGATTTGGCGTTCTGTTCAGCCATTTCGTGCAAATCGCGATGCCCTGGGCATTGTTTGCTCCCCAGCCATATGCTTCATTCGCTGGAGCAATAATCATCTCGCAACAACTCATCCTCATACTTAGCGGCAATTACTCGTGGCTGAATTGGATCACAGTATGTTTAGGAATTACCGCCTTCAACGATGCGATGATTAGACCCCTTCTGCCTTTCATAAGCTTCCATCAGGCAATCTCTTATCCAGTCTTCTACAGCGGTGCAATGTATTTCATGCTCGGGGTCGCCCTCATTCTGAGCATTCAGCCGACCCTCAACTTGTTCTCGCGAAATCAACTGATGAACTACAGCTACAATCCTTTGCACGTGATCAACACATATGGTGCCTTCGGCAGTATGTCGCGGGAGCGCTATGAGGTAGTTTTGGAAGCAACGCAGGCGGAAACGATTGGTGCACACACCGAATGGAGGGAGTATCAGTTTAAGGGTAAACCGGGAGATATCAATCGGCTACCGCCGCAAGTTGCTCCATATCACCTGCGTCTTGATTGGATGATGTGGTTCATTCCATTTTCGGTGGTGGGTGTGAGAGGCAACAAGATTCTCAGCCTCGGCTATGATCTTTGGTTCTTGAATTTGATCGATAAGCTTCTTCAAGCCGATCAGAACACGCTCAAGCTCTTCAGATTGAATCCACTGCCAAACGGAAGACCGACGTTTGTACGCGCGCGATATTATCATTACCAGTACACAAGCCCGATGGAAAGGAAAGAGACTGGTGCGTTTTGGCAGCGCAGTCTTGTCGGAGAGTATCTTCCCCCGGTCAAACTTGGTGACCTCGAGGCCACTATTGTGCGGGCGCTGGTTTGATCGCTTCGCTCAACGACATGTATGCAGTTGCCGGACAAATAGTACCCAAAAACGGTGCACAAAACAGTCAACATTCAGAGGTGCCCCGACCGTTTTTGCCGAACTCACCATCTGCGATACCACCAGGTACTTTGCTCGAAGAAAGCTTACCCTTCAGTCCGCTTTCAATCCCGCCAGGACGATGAAATCTGTTCGGCTTGGGGAAGATAGAATTTGAGATCAGTCGTCAGGTGCGCTCGAGGCAAGTTTGGCTAGCAAATGCTCTCACGAAGATACCCGCTTAACCTGCACTGATTGCAGCAGGCCGATCTGCAGCCAATGTCTGGTTGCGTGTCCTGTCGGATTTCGCTGCCAATCTTGCGTCGGCTCGACGAAGAGCCCGCGCTCGTCGTCGCCGCGGATGCTGGTAGCTCGAACACTGGCAATGTTTGTCGGAATTGGCTTTGCCGCCGGCTGGATTATGCCGCTTATAGCCATTCCATATATAAGCTGCATCATCTGCTATTTCCTCGGGCTCTTGATCGGTCGCAGGATGACAAAAGTAATCGACGACAGGCTGGGCCACAACATTACGAAAATCATCGTGTTCGGCCTTCTCATCGGCATGTGTCTGAGTCCCTACGGTCTGCTACCGATCGTCATGTTCTCAATTCTGCGAGACGCAGTCGTCAGTCAGGGCACCACTATCTTCGGCGCGCTCAACGCCATAGTCTGCAGCATCTTCTCCCCGGGATGTTTCATCATCGGCATGCTCAGAGCAACCGTCTGGGGCGAGCGCTGGTAGTAGCGCCGGCAGTGCCCCCATCCTGGCTCGAATCAGCAGATCACTTTTTCAACAGCTCCTTGAGGCGCGCATATTGTGCATCTGCCTCGGTTGTTTTTCCAGTCTTGTAGAGAGCCTTTGCATACGCTTCGACAGCTTTAGATAATGCCGCCTTGTCGGCTCCCTTCTCCCTGATGGACACTATCTTTTGAAGAATGTCGGCTGCATCTTCGTTTTTGCCCTCTAACCCATAGAGATCAGCCAGCTTCGACATCAAATCTGCGCTAACCGAAGAATCCGGTGTGGACTGCTGCTGCGCATCCAAAAGTTGCTTATATGTACTCTCCGCTTCAGCTGGTTTTCCATTTTTCACTTGCGCGTCGGCGATCTGCTCTTTGATCTTTGTTATTCGATCCGGATCGGACGCCGCATTTTTCTCCGCCTTGTCCAGTTGGCTCTGCAAATCGGAAAGTGAAGGTGCTGCGATCGGTCTATCAGCCGCCACAGTGTGCTTCTGTCTGTCCTCCTGGTTCAACCATTTGAAGGCGGCAGAATAATATTCCGGAGGTGCCCACTGGTGCCCGCCCGGAAATTCCATCCAGCGAGTATGCCAGCCGTGACTCACTAAGTACTGGCAGTCTGCACGAATCTCATTGTAGCGAAAGTCTTGGGGATTGGTCATGAAGACCGCGCTCTTTCCTGATGGATACCCAAGTTCCTTTTGCAATGTCCTCTCGATCATTCCGCAGTTGATCACCAGTCCACAAACCAATTGTGGATACTTCTGGACCAGCCAGTGAGAGACCTGGGAGCCTCCAGACAAGCCTCCGGCGTGCATCAAATTTGGATCCACCGGCAGTGTACGTGTTGCGCTGTTGATGGTGTCCAGGATCATTGGTTCCAAAGTGTTGAAGTCCACACCGTTGCGGCTGTTATTGGAGGCCACGAGGATCCATCCGTTTTGATCGCACGCAAGTTGCATTGCGTTCAAAACTTCCTGGCCGTTTCCACTTGGAGAGAAACCGATAATCCATGGGTGTCGTTTCTTCACATCTAGCTTATCGGGAATGTATACGACGTAGGATACATCTTGCCTTGATCCCCTGCTTTGATAGGCTCGAGCACCCACAGAGAGCGGCAGCAGAAACGATAAAATCAGCAACAACAGTATTCCGACAGGTTTGCTGACATTGATGCGACTTGAAACTGTTGCAATTTGCCTCTTATTGGTGACAAGAGGATTCGATGGTGCCATGACGCCTCACTATGGTATGCAGATAGACTTACAGTTTACTACTATAGGAATTCCTCCTCACTGATGAAATCTCGAAAAGCCTGGCTGTTGGGTCGAATAAGATTCAGTCGCGATCGAAATTTCTTCATGCTCAGCGCTAATTTAGTGCGCCCAATTCCGATATGATTGGGAGCATAGCTAAAGGAGATGTACAATGCCAAAAAGTAAAACTGCCAAGGCTTCATTGAGTGGTGTCACTCTGCACGTTAAGGATGTGCAGAGGAGTTTGGAGTTTTATACGCGCATTCCGGGCGCCAAGATTGTTGTTCCTCTTCAGGGAAAGAAGAAGAGCGGTTTTGCCATGGTGCAGATAGGATCTGGCTGTATTGGTCTTCTGTCCGGCGTTAAGGGGATGAAGTTTCACCTTGAAGTTGAAGCGTCGGATCTGGATGACATGTATGAAACGTTGATTGCTCGTGGTTTCAAACCGCAAGGTCCGCCGGAAGAACGCCCCTGGGGAATAAGAGATATGCATCTCATGGATCCTGATGGTTATCTGGTCGAATTTGACCAAGCCGAATGACTTAGCCGTTAAGACCAAAGTTGGTCGGCAGCATCGGCCACGCCCCGATTGCATTTGGCCATATCTTGTCAAAGTCAGATCCGATACGCGATCGGAGTTCGTAACTCTGCGACAAAGCCACAGTAAGGATCCCACATGCCCATGCAACATCTAGCAACGCACAATCGTTCTCACGATGATCGACTTGCTAGCCTATTCGGTCAAAGTCAAAGCCTCAATCGAATGATCGAACGCGTGACCACATCAGCCACCCAAGCCGGCATCATTTTGGCTTTCCGACGCAGTTCCTGCTCATCATTTTTCGACATCCTCAACTTTCTCAATACTTGATAGAGCTGGCTCATATCCAAAGGTTGGTTCAAACTCCAGAGAATTTTTATCGCACCATCGATCAAATTGTCTTGCAGCAGCATCTTCCTGGCAGAGGCTCTCTTGAAGTGCACCCTAGTATTTTCTCCGTCTTCGCCGAAAATCACAAACGATGACGTACTGCTATCTGTGATAAACGTGTGAGTCTCTGGTGGTCGTTTGGTATTTAGACCTAAGCGGGCTGCGGCACCGTCGATCGGCTGTTTAATTGTCCGATAGAACACTTTCGCTTTGAATTTCAGCACCTCAGCCACCGAAGGCAATATTGTTTGTTCGACCTGCCTACAATAGACGCCCCTGGCCATGCGTATTATGTCTCCCCTCTTGGCCAAATTTGACAGTACTTTATCAACCAACGCTCGCGAACCGTGCACCAGAAAATCACGGTTGCAGAACAGTTCGTTCAATCCTTTCTTCCAAATGTCCCTTCTCATGTGTGCGGAAGCCATCATGTCTTTATCCCCCAAGTTCCGAATGTCAACAAGGCGTTGTTCAATTCGAGTCCCCCCACCTCTCTAACGCTCGCACCGGCAAAAAAGTTCAAATTCAAATCCGGCGGAATTCTAAAATGTCCCGCTGCCCTGTCCCCACCAACACAGCCAGCAAGCATTCAGATTTTCGGCCGAAAATCTGAATTGCTCTAAACGGCAAACGTGATTGCAGCATGAGGTCGGATACAGCGATCAAAGCGTCGCCGCAATGGGTGCAAAAATTCCTCATTAATGACTTTCGAAGGAAGGTTTCAGATTTTCGGATGAAAATCTGAAACCTTCCCCCGGTTGCGGGCGGAGGTTGCTGTCATGGCGGCTAGCTAGTATCATTGCATGACAAGCCCTTGGGGTATCTGGTGATCCGGAAAAGTCAGTTAGGTCGATTGAATTGGGGCTACGCTGCTTTTATCTGTTTCTGCTGTGGTTGGCTGACTGCTTGCAGCACTACGAATCACATCGCGAAGTGCGATCAAGCTTTGGCTGATAGTGATGCGGCGTTTCAGAAGAAAGATTTCGCTCGTGCTATGCAATATCTCAAAGTTGCAGCCGCCGAAGCTGAGTTCAGTGACGCGACAGTTCATAAGCACCAGGTTTTACGCGAGCAGATCGCGGTGGCCCTCGCGCAAAATGATCCGGTCCAAGCAGAAAACTTCGCCCGGCAATTGAGCAAATTCGAAGCAGGACAAGAGCATATCGAGAACTCCTCGACATGGCGCACCCAGTGGAACGAAGACGTGGTGCGGGCGGACATGCTACTCGGTGACACCCTAACGGCACAACACAAAAAAACAGAAGCACTGGCAATATACAAAGCTGCCGATGATAGAGCGAGAGAACTCAATGTGCCAATAGAGTTAGAGACCCAGATCAGCGAACGATATGTTCAAACCCGGAAAGAGCTTGGCACCACACAAGCATCCCCGGACCGGGAAGCCTTAGCTGAGGCTCTCGAAAACTATACCGATCTGCGCGATAAGATGTATGACTTGCGCTCACATCATGAATGGGCGAAGGTGCCAGAAGTGGCGGACCAGGTCGTTAAGACTGGAACTGAATGCAATCAAATCGCCGGTGCTGTCGCTGCGTACAATGTGGAGGCGTTGGCAGAATACGTGATCGGTCATAAAGACAAGGCTCACGAGTGCGCAGCGCGGGCGATTAAATTGGCGCACGAACATAATGATGACAAAGCCGCAAATGAGAATGTGACAGATTCATCGTTGTATTTGGCAATCACAGATAAATTCGGGGCACAAACGGGGATAGATGCGCCCAGCGTTTATAAGTTAATCTCAGCAGAAGATAATCTGCTAACGTACCTCGATCCAGCGAGGGCGGACAGGGAGTTTGACCGGCTTATGGAGCTCAGATTCTACACAATACGTCCTCAATCCCGAGACCGGCGGTTCGTGTCTTGGAGCGACTGGGTCTTACAATGTCTCAAGTTCAAGCGCTTGAATAAAGGATGTGCCTGGGCTGACAGACTGTATGCTCGCAAGCAATTGGACACGGAAGATATGGCTGACTGTGATGAAGCTGTCGTGGACGTCGCTGCAGATAATCCACAGATTAGCAAGGGCGAACACTTTTCCAGGGCGCACAAAGCAATTGCATTGCGAGAACAGTTGCGCAAGAAAAATCCGAACGATGCATTCAATAACGCACATTTGGCTGCTCTCTACCAACGTGCTCGGTAAATCGACAAACCTCTAACTATGGCTCAAACAACACCGCGACAGGTAAAGGGCAGCAGGTGAATTACGCTATCATGGATGGCACTGCACATCGAGGTTCCTGCATAATCAACAAGTTGCACGGCAGAGTTCGGCAATTGGGATTTGGCGCATGTTCGTTCCTATTTGTCTCGTGCATTTGCATCTTGGCGTCGGGATGCAGCGGACCGAATCATGATGCGCTTTGCGACAAGGCTCTGGTTGCGGCTCACACCGCATATGAGAATAAGGATTATCAACACGCAGCCGACCTTCTCAAAGTGGCTGCAAAAGAAGCCGACCTGAGCGACGCCTCTATTCATAAGCATCACGTCTTGCGCGAACAGGTGATGGTGGCACTGGCTCAGAAAGATCCGGCGGCTGCGGAGAAATTCGCAAGGCAATTGGTGGAGTTTGAGAAAGCACAAGAGCACGTTGGCAATAGTACAGCCTGGCAGCTCCAATGGGCTGACGACATGACGAGAGCAGAAATGCTGCTTGGTGATGCGCTGCATGCGGAGAATAAAAAGAAGGAGGCGCTGGAAGTATATAAAGCTGCTGTGGTGCACGCCAATCAAAGCGTGGCACCGGTTGCGGTCAGTGTAACTGCCAGCGAGCGCTATGTGCAAACGCTGAAAGAGCTTGGCTTGCGCAAAGGCACACTAATTACCGACCCTGCTGCGGCAGCCGAAGCGGCCGAAGACTATAACGATGCGCGGGCTCAAATGTACGCATATCGCTCGCACAAACAATGGGCGAAAGTAATTGAAATGGCAGACCACGTTGCAGCCAGCGCGGTTGAATGCAAACTAACAAATGGTGGCGTTTCAGCAAAAGCGTGGGCGGCCGTTTCAGAGTATTTACTAGGCGACAAGCCGAAAACGCACGAGTACGCCGAACAATCAATCAAGCTGGCTAATGAACACCCCGATGATGCAATAGCAAAGCAGAGTTCTGCGGGTGCGTGGTTCCTTCTCGCAATTACTGACGACAATTCGGAGCAAGCTAAAAAGGACATGTTCACAGCCTACACGGTGAGCTTGAATGAGTCGGAGAGTACTCGCCAAACCTTGCTGAAGAATCTCGATCAGCCTAGATGGAATCTAGTCTACGACTGGTTTAACGAGCTCCGAATGGCGGCGCTGCATCGTCAAACCTCGCAGCTCCGCAACGCCTGCTGGGAAGCCTGGGTAACAGAAAATCTGACTCACAACAGATTGGAAAAAGGTATCGCCTGGTTCGACAAACTCTTCGCGCGTGGCGAGCTCGATCAGCAAGACTTGGCCGACTGCTACCAAAGCATACTGTGTCATCCGAAGAGCCTCGCCCATATCGACACCAGGGGCTGGGCACGCAAAATTGTGCAAATTAGAGAAAGATTGCGCAAGCAAAATCCACACGATCAAATCAACCTATCACTATTAGCTGATGCGTATGAGCGTACGGCGCAGAACGAAAAAGCACAGAAACTGCGAAGTAGTTTGCATCCAGCCGGTTCGCTCAACAACTCCAAGGACAACATCAAAACCGAGACGGGCGATGACAAAACGCCCAGATGATGCCACTTTACATCCGTGTAAACAAGATGAGAATTTGCATCTTGACGACCAACCCGCGTTGAACACTGTGAAAAGCGGGTAGGAATTAGGTTAGCCGATCGAGAGCACGGTCCAAAATTTTCGGACCATCGATCTCTGATGAAACAACGATTTGGCTCATAAAAATTCTGCGCTGCGGCTATCAACTGCAGCTGATTTCTGCCGGCGAAAATTCGCTGGAAGGATGGTCACGTGTCGATCAATATCAAACTTGTTAGTGCTTTTTTGGCAGCTAGTTGCACATGTGCCTCACTGCTCATGGTGGCTGACGCAAAAGTGGGAAAAGCCCCGAAGACAGCTCCGGTTCCAGCTCCGACTCCCACGCCAACGGCTGGTGTGTTGACAGCAATACCAGGCACCCCGCCATTGCAAAATCAGGTGACGGCACAGTTTCAGTTCATCGTCTGCGGCGATAGCAGACCGAATGCATCCAGTGCTCCTTTGCCACAAAGTCTGGGGCAAATTCTTACTGCGGCTCAAACTCTGAAGCCTGCCTTCATGCTCTTCGTGGGCGACACCATTTTTGGCCACAACCCTGGCAATCAAAATGCAGTCAACGGAGAATATCTTGCTTTCAGCAAACTGATGGGACAAGCCAAGGTACCAGTTTTCAATTGCCCAGGCAACCATGAGATGGGTGATGCAAATGATAATCCCAATGCCACAATGGCCGCTTATTACACGAAATACATGGGCGCACCGTACGGTTCCTTCACCTACGGCAACTCCACATTCATTGCTCTGAACACAGAGGAAATTCCTCCAGCCGGAACGCCCAAAGCACCTTCGACGCCTGGGACAAGCGCCGGATACGTATCGTCGACGCAGATGGCCTGGTTGAAATCGGTGCTCGATCAGAGCATAAATCAAGACAACGTGTTCATATTCATGCACCATCCAATCTATGGGTCACAGAATGGAAGCGAGCTCAGATCGAGTTGCGCCGGTGCCATCGTCAACTTGGTGAAGAATTATCCTAATGTTGCATACATCATTGGCGGTCATGAGCATCATTATTTCAATCCGCAAAGTCCAAGCAACCTGACCACGCCGCCCCAGCGCAACGGCAGCGGCGGTCCGCAGTATATCGTAAGCGGCGGAGCGGGGGCACCATTACTTGCCGGCGGTTTTTATCACTACTTGCTTTTTACTGTGACTGGCAAACAGGTCAGCGTTCAACTGGTCAGAATCTAACTGAACCGCATGTGGTGGCTTATTCCTCATGTATGCGCTCCGTCGGCTTCGTCCCTCGCCGCCTCCGCTATTCATCCGCTTCGGCTGCGACGGCTCCTCGCCGCCTTGCCTCCGCTGCGACTTCGATTCTTTTATGGCTCCGTCGGCTTCGACTGTCGCCTCCTCCGAGTCTTCCATATTCGCTCCGGAGTTTCGTTCCTCAACTCCTCCGCTCGCCGTTCGCTGCGACCGGCTCCTCGCCGCTCTTGCTCACTGACCGTCCCCCTCCGGTTTTTTCGTCGAAGCGATCAGCTTTGTGTATAAGTGCACCAGCTCCTCATTGCTAAGCGCAAGCGTGTTGTCGCCCACGACAATCTCCGTGTACGAAAAGTTGGGAACATCTGAAGCAAAGATGGCCCGACAAAGTTCAATTCCGTCTTGCTCAGCGATTTGACTCTGGGCCGTTTTTAACGTTTCAACATCTGTATTAATGAAGATTTGGAACATGTTTGTCTGGGGAATTGCCGGCTTAATGGTCAGCCCGGAAATCCCACTCAAAGCCGCTGCGAGAGACAACGCCCTCTTGTGATAATCGCTCATTTTGTTGAGCCTGGTTTCCAGGCCCATTTTGGCTGATACCACGTATGGATGCATCGTGATCAGATTTCCACCCAATCTTCTTTGCCATATCCGTGCTTTAGCGATGAATTCGGCAGAGCCGGCAAGCATGGCTCCAGCCATTCCGCCCAGTCCTTTATAGAAGGAAACGTAAACGGAATCGAATAGACTGCAAATTTCGCTGTAGGATCTTTTGTAGAACGGACCCGTCTCCCACAACCGCGCTCCGTCGAGATGCAGGGCAATGCCCCGGCGGCGGGCCAGTTTCGCGAGATCGCTCAATTCATCCCACGACGGCAGGACACCGCCGACGCTGCGCAGAGGCAACTCCACAACGAGCGTAGAGAGCGGATCGACACAACCTTCCAGATCGACTGAAAGGATGGGATTATTTTTGCCACCAATCGGAATGCCATTCAGTCTTTGCACCTGCGAATATGCGCGGTGTTCATTTACCTCTATGTGCGTCGAGGGATGATAAGCGATATTTGTGCAATGCGAGCGATCAGCCCAGATTCGCAGCGCAATCTGCTGGCACATCACGCCACCTGGCATAAACACAGCAGATTCCTTGCCCAGGAGATCGGCAATCTCTTGCTCGAAGTTCTGAAGAAACTCGCCTTTACCGTAATACTCAGGCTCCGCATCATTGTTGGCGCAATACTCCGCCATCTCTTTGAAAAATTCTGCGGCGCTCTGGTCTCGATGCCAACTTACTTTCCTGCGTCGCTGACTTGTTTGTTTCATGATGGCGATCGTCCGTTTTGCATTTGGTAACTGTTCGGCGAAACTTTGATTGAAGTGGACAGAGCAAGCTCATGCAATTCTATCGTCGATCGACCCGGCGCAGATGACTGGGGCAAGGCTTCGCCGAGCTCGCTTGGCACAGTTGAAAAACCGCATATTGCTTACTAATTTGATACTGGTACTGGGGCGGACAACGGTCGTTCAGGACAAATCAAGTACAGCCGGCGGTGAAAATTAATTCGCAAAGTTCGCAAAATTTCAGGCAATTCACAACCTTAAGGTCCAAGTAGTAATACGATCTTTCATCTGCCGGCGGCAAAGGATAGCTTCTTCAAGGAACAAGCGGACAAAATTATGAATTGCAAACAACTTTCTTTCGTTCTTTCACTCGGTTGCGGATTGATGCTGGCTTCCAGCGCGCTGGCGGATGCTCCCAAGATCGAGTTTCCAGCGGCGAGCCCGACTTGCACGCTAAAACAGCATGTCGGATTGACCGACATCGAAGTGGATTATTCCAGACCGGGAGTCAAAGGTCGCAATATCTTCGGCGGGCTCATCCCCTACGGCAAGGTCTGGCGCACCGGCGCCAATTCGGCCACCAAAGTGATCTTCAGCACGCCTGTAAAGTTGAACGGCGCCGAAGTTCCCGCCGGCACTTATGCGCTCATGACTATTCCTGACAAGAATGAATGGACGGTGATCATCAACAAGAATGCCGACCAATGGGGCTCATACAAATACGATGAAAAGCAGGATTTGCTACGCTTCAAAGCCAAGCCAATCGCAGTGAAAAAGCCAGTTGAAACGTTCACCATCGAATTCAACGATATTCGCGACGACTCATCTACCATGAATCTCACGTGGGACAAAGTATCGGTACCGATTAAGGTGGGAGTTGATTACGTAGACAAGCTGACTGCGCAAATTGATGCGGAGATGGCATCAGACGATGCAAAGAAACCCTACTTTCAGGCGGCGCAGTTCTACTACAACCACGGGTTGGACCTGCAAAAGGCGAGCAAGTGGATCGATGCCGCCGTCGCCGATCGTGATGCGCATTACATAGTCTATGTGAAAGCGGAGATTTTGAATAAGCTCGGCGACAAAGCTGGAGCACTCGCGGCAGCCAAGCATTCGAAAGAGCTGGCGGAGAAAGCCAACGACACCGGCTACATAAAACTGAACGAAATCCTCATATCGAAATTGAAGTGAGAACATTTGTTGCCGCCAGCTTCAGATCGCCGCTGTTAACAAAGTGGCATCGCGCACTCGCTTGCGTGTTGGTGTTGTGTGCGGTGCCATTTTTTTCCACATCTGTTTCAGGAGTCGAAATGAAGAGCGATTCTCCGCCAACTGTCCTGCCCGAAAGAAAAAGCGATTCGCCGCTGGCGATCTTGCATGAGCTGCAAATCTTTCGCCAAATGGGCAGCGTACTCTACATCGCTGCGCATCCTGATGACGAAAACACGGAGCTGCTCGCTTATCTCGCGCGTGGACGCAACTACCGCACCGCCTATCTTTCGCTGACGCGCGGCGACGGCGGACAAAATGTTCTCGGTCCGGATCTCGATGAAAAACTGGGTGTGGCGCGCACGCAAGAACTCCTGGCGGCGCGGCGAATTGATGGAGCGCAGCAGTTTTTTTCGCGCGCCGTCGATTTCGGTTTTTCCAAAAACTATCAAGAAACCCTGAACGTCTGGAACAAGCAAGAAGTTTTGTCCGACATGGTTCGCGTCATCCGCGAATTTCGCCCAGATGTGTTGATCACGCGATTTTCACCGAGTCCCGGCGGCACGCACGGACACCACACAACGTCAGCCTTATTGGCTGTGGAAGCATTCAAACTTGCCGGGGATGCCAAAGCATTTCCTGAGCAGGGCTTAGCGCCCTGGCAGCCAAAACGCATATTGTGGAATGTCTCGACATTTCAAAAAGACAAAGTCGCCGGCAGCGATGTGCTGACAATTGATGCCGGCGGAAAAGATCTGGTGTCGGGTGAAACGTTCCACGACATTGCCGCAGCAGGCAGGGCGATGCACAAGACACAGGGTTTCGACAACTTCACTTTCCCGAACAGCAATGGCAAGCAAAGTTTTCAACTGTTGGATGGTGCGCCCGCAACCACCGACATCATGGACGGAGTGGACACGACGTGGAAGCGCGTGCCGGGCGGTGCGGAAATTGAAAGTTTCGCCGACCAGATCATCGCCAAGTTCGACACGAAAGATCCTGCCGCGAGCGTGCCAGCGTTGTTGAAGCTGCGAAGCCAACTGAGCGCATTGCCCGCAAAGGATTCGATCATCAAAGAAAAGCAGCTCTTGCTCGATCGTATATTGCAAGAATGTCTGGGATTGAAAGTCGAAACCACCGTTGCTCATTCAGATATCGTTCCCGGCGAACAAGTAAAACTGCATACCAGCGCGTCTATCCACGCCAAGATTCCTGACAATATCAATGTCCGTTGGATGGCAGTGCGTTATCCGCAATTGAAAAAAGAAATCAGCAAAGGTGTCGTCCTTCAATTAAATGAAACCAGTTCACTCGACTCAGTCGTAACATTACCGACGGCCACGCCGCTGACGGAACCATATTGGCTGCGCTTCGAGGGCACGCCCGGAATGTTTCACGTGGACGATCCACAGTTGATCGGCACAGCCGAAAATGGACCACCGTTTGCCATTGAAGATATCTTCGAAATAGGGGGGCAGACCCTGGTGGTTCATGATGAGCCGGTGCATGTAATGACGGACTCGTGGGGCAATCCTGTTCGCCGCCGAGTGGATGTGATACCACCGGTCTCTCTGCGTTTCCTCTCGGATGTTGTCGTGATGACACCGGGGAGTTCGCGATCGGTGGAAGTTGAAATCACCGCGTCTCGCATCCATTCCGCTGGAACGCTGACCTTGGAAGCGCCGCCCGATTGGAAGGTGAAACCGGCAAAGCAATCGTTCGATCTGGCCAGCGCAGGACAGCACGCGCGGTTCATTTTCACGATTACGGCGCCGACCAGGTGTGAAACTTCGAAAATCACAGCCAGTGCGGAAATACATGGTGCCCGATACTGCAATCAGCGGCAGGAAATAAACTATGCCCACATCCCGAGGCAGTTACTGCAGCCACCAGCAGTGGTGAAGGCTGTGTGCCTGGACCTTTCGATCCGCGGCAAAACCGTGGGTTATCTGCCTGGAGCAGGAGACAGTCTGGCTGAGAATCTGCAGCAGATGGGCTATGCGGTAAAAGTCCTGGACGATGCGAATCTAACCAGCAAAGATTTGCCAGGGCTCGACGCAATCGTGATCGGCGTGCGAGCTTTCAATGTGCGCAACAACATGGCGGCGGCGATGCCGACCCTCTTAAGTTATGTAGAAAACGGCGGCACGATCATCACTCAATACAACCGTCCAGACAAATTGAAGACGGAAAAACTTGCACCATACGATTTGCAAATCTCCCGAGATCGCGTTACGGACGAGAAGGCGACAATGACTTTTCTGGCGCCGAATAATCCTGTGTTAAATACACCGAACAAGATAACCAGCGCTGATTTCGACGGCTGGGTGCAAGAACGCGGTCTGTACTTTCCGGAAAAGTGGGACGATCATTTCGTGCCGATTCTTGCCTGCAACGATCCTGGTGAAACGCCGCTCAAAGGTGCTTTGCTCGTGGCGCAATACGGCAAAGGACATTACATCTATACGGGACTCGGCTTCTTTCGCCAGCTTCCGGCGGGCGTGCCGGGGGCGTACCGTTTGTTCGCCAACATGGTATCGATCGGCAAATGAATGTTTCTCACCCATCCACCGCAGAGATCGACTCGACTGGACTACCGTGGCCGAAAACGTGGAAGGGCGCATACCTCTTTGTCATCGCCACATTCATTCTCTGGCTTGTACTGCTCGTTGCTCTGACGGAGCTGTGTCGATGAACGGGCTGGATTTCGCAGTGCTCTTCGGCTCGATACTCAGTATCGCCATTTACGGCATCTGGTACACGCGCAATCGCACCGATTTAAACAGCTATCTGAAAGGGCGCGGTCACACACCATGGTTTGCCATCGGACTTTCCGTCATGGCCACCCAAGCCAGCGCCATAACCTTCCTCTCAACGCCTGGTCAGGGATATCTCAGCGGCTTGGGCTTCCTGCAAATTTACTTCGGCGTTCCACTGGCGCTGATTGTCATCTGCATTTTCTTTCTGCCGATTTTTCACAAGCTCAACGTTTATACCGCGTATGAATTTTTGGAAAAACGATTCGACTGCAAAACCCGCTTGCTCGGCGCGGGACTATTTCTCTTACAACGCGGCATTGGCGCCGGTCTGACCATTTATGCGCCGGCAATTGTCTTATCAACTGTGTTTGGCTGGTCACTGGAATGGACCATTGTCAGTTGCGGTCTTGTGGTGATTGTTTACACCGTGACCGGCGGCAGTGACGCAGTCACCGTGACCCAGAAGTATCAAATGGCGATTATCTTGGCGGGCATGGTTACCGCCGCCTGCCTCCTGATCGCCAAACTGCCGCCGCAACTTTCCTTCGTTGACACAATGAAACTTGCCGGCGGATTTCAAAAACTGCACGCCACAAATTTTTCGGCCAGCCTGCACGATCGCTATACATTTTGGTCGGGATTGCTGGGCGGAACATTTCTCATGCTCTCCTACTTCGGCACAGATCAATCGCAAGTTCAGCGTTATATATCCGGATCGTCACTGCGCGAGAGCCGCCTTGGATTGTTGTTCAACGCCGTCTGCAAGATTCCCATGCAATTCTGCGTTTTAATGATTGGCGTCTTGATGTTCGTCTTCTACCAGTTCGAACAACCGCCGCTGTTTTTCGACTCAACCTCCAACACTTACTTACACAGTCACCGCACCGATCGACAGTTGACCGCCTACGAAAGTGATTTCAACTCAGCCCACGCGCGAGTCAGGCAATATCTCGACGGTTGGCTGCAAGCCAGACACAAAGGCGATCAAACATCAGCGACTCTTTCGCTCGTTGCAGCAGCGGCAGCACAGCAAGAGGGTGAAAAGATTCGAGCCGCTGCTGCGAAAGAATTGGCAGCGAAAAGTGCCAATATGAAAGCGAACGATGCGGACTATGTGTTCATCACCTTCATTCTTCGCGAATTTCCGCATGGAGTGATAGGTTTGTTGGTGGCTGCTTTTTTCGCCGCCGCCTTGTCTTCGAAAGCAGCCGAGCTAAATGCGCTTGGTACCAGCACAACGATCGACTTCTATCGCTTGCTGATCAATCGAGATGCCAGCGATGCAGAATGCTTGAAAATGACGAAGTGGTTTACTGCATTTTGGGGCACAGTGGCCATCGCCATTGCGCTGTATGCGCACCTCGTAGAGAATCTGATTCAAGCTGTAAACATTCTCGGTTCCATTTTCTACGGAGTAATGCTGGCATTGTTCCTGGTGGCATTCTTTGTCAAACGCGTCGGAGGAACCGCCATCTTTTGGGCCGCACTGACTGCGCAAGCGCTCGTTTTCATCCTCTATAACACGCTGACCATCTCTTACCTCTGGTACCCCCTGATCGGTTGCGTCGCATGCGTGGTTTTCAGTCTCATACTACAGGCATTGGCAAACAATAAAAAGGCAATCGAAGAATACGCATCATGAGTTTACCGATCATATGTTTTGGCCAACAACCTTGCGGATTTTTTCCGAAGCGGTTCTTAGTCGCTAAAATGCAAACTGCTCGAAGACTGCAAAAGGAAATCGGCGGTGAGATCGTTTTCTTCTATCACGACAGCGATCACGATCCCAGAGAAACCAGAACAGTCCTGCGCCATCGTAAAACCAGGGAGCCGGCGCAACTCAATTTCACCTTTGAGAATAAGAATCAACGCAAGTTTTCGCCTTTGTACGCCAAAAGAGTTCCTACCGGATGGCAGGAGAAAACAACATTGCAATTGCCCAATTACATCGATCACCCTTTGATCGAACTTTTCAAAGAGACGTCCGCCGCAAACGTCGCCGACTTTTGCCTGGAGATGTATCGTGACATGGGGTTGCTGCAAGGTCTGTCGGTAGTGCGCTCGAGCAGTCCCGAATTGCGACGTGCGGCGTGTGATGTCTCAGATTTCTTTGTCGATGTTTTGCACGACAATGAGATTGTCCGCGCTCACTTTGCCGACGATACTTTACGACTGCACGAGGGCGGCGACGCCTATGTCGACTTGCCGCTCGTCGATTTCAAGAAGGAACAAATCAGCCCGTCGCGCGATTCTCGCCTGAAGTGGATGCAATCTGTTGTGCATTGCACACACTACGTTGCGGGAGCGAGCGAACAAGAGTATCTTCGTATGGAAGATGCCCCAGAGATCCAATTCGTAGTCCGAGATACCATCGACCAACCTGACGAGGCCTACATTGAGCTCACCTGAAATTCAACCAATACTAGCCTTCGGCGCGCATCCTGACGACATCGAGTTTGGCTGCGGCGGTATCATCAAATGCGAAACGCGCACCGGGCGCCCGGCTCATTCTGTCATCTGCTCTCTTGGCGACGCAGGAACCAAAGGCACACCAGAACAACGAGCCGCCGAATCAATGGAAGGAGCGGCATTGCTCGGCGCCACGATCGAATTTATCGAGCTAGATGGCGATTCGCACTTGGAAATTCGAGCCGCACATGCCATCAAGCTGGCTGACATTATTCGCCGGGCTCGTCCTGTGACTGTGCTGGCACCGACGTGCCAGGAGAACCAACATCCGGATCATTCGCGCTTGGGGCAGCTTGTGCGTGACGCAGCGCGACTGGCTCGCTACGGAGGGCTAGAAGAATTGCGGGGGCATAAGCCCCATGCAATCAAGCAATTGTTCTTCTACGCTGTCACGCCCGAAGGAGAACCCCGCGACATCACACCGATTTTTATTGACGTTTCTGCACAGGAAGTTCTTTCTGCCTGGAGCGCTGCCATGAACGCGCACGCGTCGCAGCTGGCCACACGCAACTATGTGGAGCTGCAACTGACTCGGGCTCGGATGCTGGGCGCGAGAGCAGGAATCGAATACGCCATGGCACTCTATCCGAACGATCCGCTGGTGTTTGATTCGCTTTCCAAGGTGGGCAAGGGAGCGCGATATTTTTAGATGATGGCAGGGAGTCCGTTGAAGGTTGGTATCACTTGCTATCCGTCAGTCGGGGGCAGCGGCGTCATTGCCACGACGCTCGGAATCGAGCTGGCGCAACGCGGGCACGAAGTGCATTTCATTAGTTATGAACGTCCGTTTCGCCTGCCGCCGGATTCTGCGCGAATTCATTTTCATCCGGTGACAATCAATAGTTATGGACTCTTCAAATATCCCGACTACACTTTGCCGCTTTCGGTGGAGATGGCGAAAGTGAGTTGCATTCATGATCTGGACATTTTGCACGTGCATTATGCCGTTCCCCATGCGACGGCAGCGCTGCTGGCGCGATGCATGTTGCCCCCGGAAAAACAACCGAAAATCGTCACGACATTGCACGGCACCGACACCACTCTGCTCGGTGCCGATCCTGGTTATGGACCGGCTATTCACCATGCTTTGCTGCAGTCCGATGCCGTCACGACCGTGTCGGAGTATCTGCGAGAAGAAACCAGGCGCATCCTCGGTTTTGAAGGTCCGATGGCAGTCATCCACAACTTCTTTGCGCCGCCTACTCCGTCGCGCTCAAGAGAAGAAGTTCGGCGCGAGTTAGGACTCACGGATGAAGTGATGATTTTGCATTCGTCCAACCTGCGCCCGATGAAACGCATAGATCTTTTGCTCGAAACAGTGGCGCGCATTCGCCCGCGTCAATCTTTCAAACTGGTAATTCTGGCAGGCGCTGACTTCGCACCTTACTGGAACGACGTGCGCCGCCTGGGGCTTGAAGACAGAATTGTCGTGCGCGAAAACATTTTGGCAATTGAAGACTACTTGCAAGCGGCGGATTTATCGTTGTACACATCTGAGAACGAAAGCTTTTGTCTCGCCATTCTCGAAGCGATGTTCTTTGCTTGTCCTAGTGTTGCTACACGTATCGGAGGAATTCCCGAAGTCGTGCTGAGCGGCAAGACCGGCTTGCTGATTCCATTCGGAGACACGAACGCGCTGGCTGAGGCAGTAGAAAAATTGATTCAAGACGCGACCTTGCGCAAAACGCTAGGCGAGGCTGCTCAAAAAGATGCCCAACTGAAATTTTCGGCGGCAGTGATCATAGCGCGCTATGAACAGCTTTACCAGCGACTGCTGGCGGCACCACATGCGGTGACGATCTGCGATGTCAACGCATAATCTTTGCGTCCGCAGGCACGCTGCAGCCGGTATGCAGTGGCTGCATGCCAGTTGTTATCATTAGCCGCATAATGAGAAAAAGTGTGTTGATGCAAAGACCCTTGATACTATAACGTAGCCAGATGTAGGACGCTGGCATTACTAAGGCTTGCACATCGAAGAAGGCTCAAGACATGGCAGCCGACTCGGCGGCAGGTTTTTCATGGAAACCCATTCACAGAACGTTGTGATCAAACCGCTCACGATCGCGATTCAGATGTTAGCTGAAGTTAAACACGCCATAGTGCTTTTTGCAGCCATGTGTCTGGTTTTCTTTGGCAATAGTTTCGCACTCGGCCAAGCCACTGGTGTTTTGACACCCATTCAAGGCACGCCGGCGTTGCAGAATCAAGCGACCTCGGATTTTCAATTTCTCGTGTGTGGAGACAGCAGACCAGATGCAGGCAACGATCCCCTGCCAGCGCAGTTGCCGGAGATCCTCACCGCTGCCCAGAAATTAAAGCCGGCATTTATCATCTTCGTCGGCGACACCATTTATGGCTGGAACCCCACCAGCGAGAATCAGATTGCCGGACAGTATCGATTGTTCTGCAATCTTATGGCTAAAGCAAAAGTGCCTGTTTTCAACTGTCCGGGCAATCACGAAATGGGCGATCAGAACGATCGGCCAAACGCCACTATGGCCGCCTTCTACAGCAAATATATGAGCGCGCCGTACGGTAGTTTTACTTACGGCAACTCCACTTTTATTGCATTGAATACCGAGGAAATTCCGCCCCCTGGCACGCCGCCGGCGCCTGCTTTTTACGGCAACATCAGTGCGGGCTACGTTTCGGCGGCACAACTTGCCTGGTTGGCGGACCAACTGGAGCAAAATAAAAAACAGGAGAATGTCTTCATATTCATGCATCACCCTTTACATGGGAGAGGCAGGGCAGGTCAATTACGCGATACGTGCGGTGATGCGATCAGAAAGATCATCAGCAATTATCCTAATGTCGCCTATGTCATCGGTGGTCACGAGCACCTCTACTTCAATCCGCAGAATCCAAACAATTTCTCCGTGCCGCCGCAGCGCACACCCGGCGGCCCAACACAGTTTGTCGTGACCGGGGGGGCCGGAGCGCCGCTTTTCAAAATGCCCGGCAACTTCCATCACTATTTGGTCTTTTCCGTCGATGGCAAATCAGTCAACGTCAAATTAGTTCGGGTCAACTGATCTTGTAATCGCTCCGTCGCCTCGTCCCTCGCCTCCTCCGACTCCTCCGACTCCTTCATATTCGCTCCGGAGTTTCGTTCTTCAACTCCTAGCTATTCCCCCGTTCGCTGCGACCGGCGCCAATTGACGGGGACGCCATCCAGCCCCGCTACAGGCAAATTTGACGCGGAAAAGACTATCGTGGTTTCCCCATTGATCTCGGGACTGGCTTGGGGATAATGGTGGCAACATCGTCTAACCCTTTTCATCTATAGCCGTTTACACAGCCCTTTCGGGCTATCGTCTCTCGCCTCCCATCTCCCGTCAGGTAAGCCTCGATGCCAAATCCTAGTGGTTCTCCTACAGAAGTAGGGGACGCAACATCGCCCGTCGTTGTCCCGAACACCGCCTGCTCCAACGTGATCAGCGAGTATGTCAGCTCAGTCTGGCGAAGCGGCGTGCAACGTCCAATCTCCTCGATTGGTCAGGTCGTCGGATTGAAAACCGAAGATGTACAAACTGACGACCATCTACAAGGGGCGATGAACATCGCTAACATTGCCGGCAATGCGACTGGACAGTTGCTGGATATGGTGGCAGTACAGGCAGGGCTAAGCAAAATGATGGGCAGCGGCAGAGCCACCGCCGGTGCTACCGCCCTGGAAGGGCTGGCGGCGCGTTCAATCGCCATCAACGCCACGACTGGCTTGGTCTATGGAGGGCTGCTGACACCGGTGGAGCAGGGACACAGCCAGTGGAGCCGGCTGGGCAATGCCGCTGTTGATGCGGGCACTTTCGTGACACTTGGGGCCGCAGGCAGCAAAATAGCCTCGACTTTAGGTGACGGCGTATTGGCGCCTGCAGCAGCCAGACTGGCAGATGGACCGGCGACGAAACTGGTGCAGATTGCCGCCGGAGTCGGTGATCGCGCAATCGTCAACGTCGGAGCCGGTGCCGCCGCCGGCTTAGCCAACACGCAGTTGGCAGCCTGGACGCACGGCGAACTCACCGCCAATAGCAGTGATTACATTAACAACACAGTGGGCTGGGCGGTCGGCAACGCAGTGCTCGGAGAAGGCACGCATCAGTTCATGAGCGGTGTTGGTGTGGCGCGCGAGCGTTTGGGGTTTGGCGCCAATCGATCAGGCACTGCCGGTAGTATCAATGCAGCAGAGCCAGGCTCCGGCGGTGAAACTTCGCGTTCGGCTGGCACCAATGATCTGGTTGCCGCACCCGGTTTGCGCGCCGCCACAGATACAGTGACACGACCCGAAGATGCCACCGATCTGGTCACCGCCCCTGGTGCCCGCACCAGGGCGGAACTTGACCTGCGCGGGTTGAAGGAGATCGCCGAGACCGGCGACGAAGACCGCGTACGCAAACTCGTGAATCTCTATTATCCACAGCTAAAGAAGGCGTTTCCTCTCCCGGGCGAAATCGAGGATCCCGAAACTTACGTCAAATACTTGATGGATCCCAACATGAAGTGGGAGATGGAGCAACTGCTTGGACCGGTGCAGGGCGGCTTGCAATACCAGGTTCTCGACGTCGGCGGCGACAAAATCCAGAATGCCGGCTGGTTGGAACACATTTGGGTTGCCGATCACGTGCGCGAGAGTGGCTATGGCTCTCAGTTGCTCACGCACGTACAGGATCGTGTGGCGGCAAAAGGCGGCGACATCACATTTTGGGAATGGAACAACCCGGACAAGATGTCGAAAGATGAGATCGACGAAGACGCAAAGGGCGGCATCACCACCCAAGACCGTGTGAATTACTGGGCCAGGCGCGGGGCCTCCGTTGCAGTCGTGCCCTCGACCGGCGAAATCGCACCCTACGCTCAGCCCGGCATGGACGGGCAGGAAGAAGTGCCTTACCTTTCGCTCGCCTTCACCAAGCCGGGTGGGTTGGAAGGGCAGACGATCTCGAAGAGCGACTATCTGAAAACGTTATTGGCTGCCCATGGCACCATCACCGATGTGGACGCGGATGCAACGGTGCGGCAATACACGGACGCGCTCAACGCCCTGCCGGATCAAGATCTGAAATTCGTCAAACTGGAAGACTACATTAAACAGCGCACCGAGGCCCTGTCGCAGACACCGACGCCGGAAAGTCAGACGCGGATCGACCGATGGACCGGCGACGACTTCCAGATTGGACCGCGCAAGGTTGTCGATATCGCCGA
>Ga0206819_10038_pt1 | contig 49571 bp, 32 predicted proteins | sample Alteio_BWOrgCont_87_FD_152855 | JGI IMG/M metagenome (GOLD analysis project Ga0206819, IMG submission 152855) | Enriched cells from forest soil in Barre Woods Harvard Forest LTER site, Petersham, Massachusetts, United States -... | ecosystem: Environmental > Terrestrial > Soil > Temperate forest >... | reverse complement strand
GTAGCCCCGAGGATGGAAGCACCGCGGGCGGCAGCCCCGAGGATGGCAGCACCGCGGATCTCTCAAGGTGAGCGTTACGCAGCGGGAAGAATGCCTGCAAGATCGTTCGCTGAGGCGAGAAATCCCGGTCGGGTCGCTTCTGGCGGTCCGTCAAGATTTGGTGAAGCACCGCGGCGACAGCTGGGAATGAGCCTCCCTGGCGTTTCGCCCGGACATGTCGCTGGATTGAATCCAGGACGTGTGAATGGATTGAATCCAGGACGTGTGAATGGATTGAATCCGGGACGTGTGAATGGATTGAATCCGGGACGCGTGAATGGATTGAGTCCGGGACGCGTGGCAACGGAATATCGGGCAATGGCGCCAGCACAGCGAAATGAAATGATGTCGAGACTCGATCCGCAAAAACGAGCGGAATCGGTGTCGCGCATGAGCGAAACTCAACGTGCGCAAGCAATGTATAAAATGACGCCTGATCAACGAGCACAGACGCTCGCGCGGATGAACCCGGCTGTGCGTAATTCGCTGCTCGCTCCGCAGTCTCGCATGAATGCCCGAAACGCAATGATCGGGCTCGGTTCTGCCGGCCTGGGTGCTGCGGCACTTCACCAATTCGGTCCCCGGGCAGCAGGGCCACAATCGGAGATGAGAGGGGCGCAACGAGGCGCAGAACTGGGTCGGACAGAGGGATTGAGTAGTCACCTGGCGCCGGCGTTGCGTTATCGTGCGAATAGTGGGGAAATTCCTCGTGCCGGCGATGCGCGCACGGGGCGTGCAGGTGCGCTGGATCCAGGTGGGTTCTTGCGGCATGGGGCGCGTGCTTCAGCAGTAGTCAATCGGGCATTCGCCCGTTCTCAGTTGGCGCACTCCATGCCTAACTTTGCTCAGATCGCTGCGCACAATCGTGCCAACTTGATCGCCAGGTCAAATTGGTCGTGGCAGTTGCCACCCTATGCACCAGGCTGGTTTTCGGGATGGCATGGTCCATGGAATTGGAACAACAATTGGTGGGCAGGCAACGATGATGGTTGGCTGAACGGGCCGGGATTCTGGAACGGCTATTACGGTAGTTTGCCATGGTGGGCTGGACTAGGCTCTTTGTGGCCGTGGGGTTTCAATTCAGATTTGGGTTGGGAGCCGTACATGAATTGCTACAGCGCATATTATTGGGACGGCTCCAATTATCCCTGCGACTATTACGCAGATAATGGATATGTTCCAACTCAATACGTGTTCAGCGTGCCCAATGGACAGTTCTGGAATGTCGGCCGCGGTTATACCCACTATCTGCCCAACGGCTATCATGCACCAATTACGGTGGCAGTTAAGGAAAGCGTGCCGCAGTACAACATGTTAGGACAGATAGTCAGCTACAAGTTCCAGACGTTCTATTACAACGCTTACTGGGATCAACAGGCGCAAGCTTACGGCTATTACGACTACCGCCAGCAGTTCCATTTGGTGAATCCGCCGGCACTCAACACGTATTCAGGCGCGTATTCGTCGTATTCCGGAAATGGTCCGTACGCACAGCCGTATTCGCAACAAGCGGCGTACCCGCAGGCGGCACCATATTCGCAGCCTTATGCACAACCGGCACCATATTCGCAGCCGGCACCATATTCGCAGCCGTATGCGCAGCCACCACAGTATTAGGCTGCAGTATCAGATCAGGACTGCGTGCTGACCGGACCTATGGTGAATTCTTGGCGCCGATCGCTTGGCGCAGGAAACCGAGTGCCCAATCGTGCAGCTGGTTCCAGCCGACGACGCGGCGCATCGAAGTCATGCGGCGGCGTTTCTCTTCTACTTCCATGGTCAGCGCTTGCTGTAGCGCATTGGCGAATTCTTTCGGATCTTGCGGGTTGACGATCAATGCGCCTTGAGCCAGTTCTGCCGCGCAGCCGGCGTTACGACTGAGAACAAGCGCGCCTTGCTCATCTTGCCTGGATGCCACATATTCTTTGGCGATCAGGTTGAGTCCATCGCGAATAGGATTGACCGCAAGCACATCGGCAGCTTGATACCACGCGGCTAGCTCGCTCTGATCGACGTGTCCGGAAATGAAGATGATTGGTTCCCAGCCATCTTTGGCGAATTTGGCATTGATCGCAGCGACTCGCTGTTTCACCTTGTCGACATATGTTTGGAATGTCGGTTCGTTGGATTGCGGCTCTTGCGCCAGCTGCACATAATGCATGCGCCGCTGCCACGAGGGTGAATTTTCCAGGAAAGCTTCGATGCCATCAAGTTTTTCCAGCACACCTTTGGTGTAATCGAGTCGATCGACGCCGAGCACTATTTGGTTTGCCAATCGGTACTTGACCGAAATTGCTTCGGCGACCGGTCGGGCTGCTTTCGCCAGGCGCTGCCAGAGCCCGAAGTCGATGCCGAGCGGCATGACGACAATCTTTGTCGTTTGCCGGCGGCGGCGCACTTCCATCTTCAACATATCTACCTGTGAATTAGGCACAAGTTCTTGCACTGTGTTGAGGAAGTTGGTGGCGTATTCGGTTGTGTGGAAACCTAGAACGCGATTGCACAAAAGCGCATCGACGAGTTCTTTGGCAATTGGAGATTGGCTTATCACCTGCGGCGAAGGCCACGGTACATGCCAGAACTGGCACAGCAACACGCCTGCCTGCATGGCCAGCAACGGTGCCACCAATGACAGTTGATAGTCGTGCAACCAGACTAATGTGGGAAAACTCTGCGATGAAACAGACAGAACTTCCGAGGCCAACACTTCATTTAATTGGCGGAACGATTTCCAATTTTCAAAATCAAAAGTGGCCTTTTCGGGCATGCCGTGCAGCAACGGCCAGAGGTGGCCGGTGGCGATCTTTTGATGGCGCTCGATCAATGCAGCGGGAACTTGAGGATTGTAGAAAGCGAAGCCTGCAGGCTGATTTTCAGGATCAGTGGGAACACCCGAAAGTGCAAACCAATGGATCTTCGTGCCCAGACGTGTGACAACCGGCTCGAGACTAGTGGGAACACCACCACTTTCGCCGGGTCCCCGGTATGACACCACCTTTAGTGTAGGCAAGTGGAGCTGAAGCTGTCCCAATTCGTCGGTCGAAACTGGAGATAGTAGTGGTGGCATTTGAGTGGCTGTAGGCATGAATAGTCCCCTGACTGGATATTTGTGCAATCGAATACAACTCAAGGAGCTGAGTTTTTGGTCGGTCACCGGGATGATCTTGCGCAGAGCGAACGCGGGTGCTCAAAAAGAAACGGATATTCGTTATATATACAGCCCGTACCGCGGCTGCATCGGAGGAATGCCCCAAACTGCTGGCAAATCCGTCACTTTTTGAAAAACGCCGTGCCAGGTCACGCCATAAGGCCTGCTTCTGAACAACAGACAGGTTAGAGACCAGGTATCGCACTAACAAACATAAAGATAGGCTATATATGACCGGTAATCAAGCTGTTATTTTGCAAATTTATAACAACTTAATACCGCACAAATCTTCACGCAGCAATGGCGCCATAAGCCCGCACCAGGTCTGCTATCGGCGGTAATACTCGAAAGTCCGTAAAAGCATGGTGATGATACCGCATCTGGTATCAGGTTCGCCCGCGCTGGCCCGGCGGTCAATTATGAACGTTTCCTTTAGTGTTTCTGCCTGTGGTGTCGAGACCTTTCTCGGACTTGAGCATCTGCACATTTTGCTGCGAGAATCGAAGCGCCTCATCGTACTTCTTTTCCAGGCGCAGCGCGGTTGCCAGCGCGCAGTAACCGCGGGAAAGGGCTTCCCGATGTACTCCGGGAACCTCCTTGTAAATAGCCACTGCTTTGCGGGCGTTGGCCTCAGCCTCGCTCAACTGACCCAGTTTGCACTGATTGTTTGCCAGCCGAAGATATGCGTCCGCGAGCGCCGTTTTGTTCGTGCCCGATTGGCAAATGGTCACGGCCCAGGACATCACTCTTGATGTATCGGCGCGAGCCGACCGTTCGCAGATTTTGATCGCTTCATCGATCAGCTTAAATCCACGCTGTTCCTGTCCGATACGAAAGCAATTGGCGGCCAGACGCATGTGCACGTTGGCGACTTCCGGTGCGCCTATAGCTAGAGCACCGTCAGATGTTCTGCTCAAAGCATCTGCTCGCTCAAATATCGGCTGCGCGTCGTGAAATTTACCCACACCGACGAGTGAATCACCAAGCGTGAATAGAGCGCCGTCGGTTAGAGCGTCAGCCGGGAGCTTATCATGATCGATAATAGCCAAAGCTTGTTGGGCATAACTAACAGCCTGCTGATGGTCTCCTTGACTAAAGCTAGTACGTGACAATTGCACTAAATCATTTGCGACTGCAGCATTGCCAAGCTTCAAATCGGGATTTTTACAAAGGTCCAGATCTCGCTGATAAATCTTCGCTGCTTCTCTGGGGTCATCGCGCGCAATGAGCTCCGCAAGACCGTTCAGCCGTTGGTGCATCCGCTGCGATTTTGCGCTGTCCGAGATCTGCTCTGCCAGCTCTAGCGAGCGCTCCAGATGCGGCTTTGCTCTTTGAAGATCGCCTAGAAAAAAGAGCACGCGTCCGAGCCGAAACTCTGCATCACATAATTCAGATTGCGGGATATTGGAGCTTTGGCAAAGTTCCAGATCTTGCTCATAAACAGATGCGGCATCTTTGAGCTTTCCTGCCAATTGCAATGAATCACCCGTGCGCAAGCGCACTTGATGAATGAGCTGTGCGTCTTGCGGGATTGATCGTAGACAAATTTGTTGCGCCTCCTTGTACATCGGCATCGCGGTCTTCTGATCGTGTAAACCGCGGTAGTTGTCTGCCATCACAAGCAGTGCTTCAACTAACATTGGGTAGTTGGAGGGAGAGGTTTTTCGCCAAAGCTCGAGATTGCGGCTATAAAAAGGCGCCGACCGTTCGCGCATGTCTAAGTTCGCATAACAGTCACCAACTGTGGTGAGTGCTTGACTCAGTGTCCCCGAATTGCTCTTCATCCCTTCCCGGGAGAGAGCCAGCAATTGGTTAGCCAGTTCATCGCCTTTACTGCGATTATGCTTGGTCAGCTGCTCGATTGCCTGCCGTGCTAGAACAGCCGCTGCGTACTTCTTATTGGGCGAGCGGTTTTCCAGTGCTTGCGCATGCTGAAGCAGAACAGCTGCTTGCCTCTGATCGCCTTGTATTGTGCAACCATTACGCAGTAGGTCAATTTCTGCGAGTGCCGTATCAGGCGCCTCTGCCATAGCTTTGGCGTAAAGCTGCGCGGATTGTTTCTTTTGCTGCTGCAGCTCTAGAGAAGCGGCCAGCAACACAGCCTCAATGGCAATCTGCCCTCGGTCCACTTTGGTTGTTCTGAATCTGATCAAATCCCGGCAAGCGAGTTCGGCTTCTTGTCCCTTGCCCTGCTCGATTTGGCGCGCGATCGACCAATAGAGAACAGAAAGTTCGCCAGCATCGGTGCGAACAAACCGGCGTGCCGCCATGCACAAAGCGGGAAGCATTTTGTCCGATTCGTCAATCTTGCCCTGCTGGAACAATCCGACCAGCTTGTAGTATGCCTGCCCAATCTCTAGCGACGTTAGATCGTTCGCTTGCAGATCAAGCTTCATCTGTTCAGATTCTGCCGTTTTTCCCATTTGGCCGAGCAGATCCGCATAGTGTAATCGAGCTGCGCCCAGTCCGCGTTCTTAATCCAACAGTCCGGGGATGGATTTGATTTCGACGCGGCGGTTGGCGATGTCGACGACCGGTACGAGTGCTTTGACGAAGGGCACGAGGGCGGTATTGGATTCGGTGCCGCCAAGCTTTTTGATTTCGAGCAGCTCGTTTGCTCCGGTGATGACATCAAATACGGTGCCGACGTGCTCGCCATCGGTGGTGTAAACATCCAGTCCCACTAAATCCTTGACCCACCATTCGTCTTGATCGAGTTCGGTCAATTGTAGGCGATCGGTCCAGACCTCAGCGCCGATCAGCTTCTCTGTCGAGGTGCGATCGGTGTACTCATCGAGCCAGAGAATCAAGTTTCCTTTTTCTACCTTGAGCGAATTGATGTGGCAGAGTTGTGCCTCGTGTGTGGCCCGCACCAAGGTGATGGTTTCCAGATCCAGCAATAGGTCGATGTTGTTGGTGCCGGGACGCACCTTCAGTGCCCCGTCCAACGCGTAAAATCCGATGACAACGCCAACCTTGAAGCGCTCATCTTGGTTCGTCTTTGAGTCAGTGATCACGGCAGTGTGAAACCGGTGTGGATGGCGTCCGGGCATCAATGCTTGGTTTTCGCATTTGGCACAGGCAAGGGTGAAGCTTCCTGCTTCCAGCGCTTGAAGAGATTGTTGTCGAAACCAAATTGATCGAGTACACGCCCGACGACAAAGTCTACCTGATCCGAGATGGTTTGTGGGCGATGATAAAAACCGGGCGAGGCACATGCCACGATGCCGCCGGCTTCTGAAAGAGCCAGCATATTCTTTAATTGAATCTGGCCGAACGGCATTTCACGAATGACAATCATGAATGGACGGCGTTCTTTCAGGGCGACGGCGGCTGCCCTGTGAATCAAGTTTTCCGTGAGCCCATGCGCGACAGCACCGAGCGTTCCCAAACTGCAGGGAACGATCGCCATTCCCTTAGTTTTGAAAGAGCCGCTAGCAACTGATGCGCCGTAGTCGTTTAGTCGGTGCAAGTTGAGAGGCACGTCTTGAGACAGCTTCAAATACTCCAATAGTCCTTGTTTAATGTCATCTCCCAGGACGATGTCGTTTTCCTCGTGCATCACTTGCATGGCTGCACGGGAAACGATCAGCTCGATCGGCTGGCCCATCTGGAGGAGGAATTGCAAAAGCCGCAGTCCGTAAACAGCGCCGCTGGCGCCTGAAATTGCCAGGACAAATGGTGGCTCGTTAGGCATCTGCTTCCTTTCTTAGAATGTGCTTCCCGGCGCGCCCTGCTGTTGAGGCGGCGGCTGATTCTGAGGCGGCACTGTCACCGGTTGCCCGCCATACGGAGGGGCGCCTGGCACCACTCCCGGTGCAACACCACCTGGTACCGCACCTGGTGCCTGATATCCCGGTTGCAAAAATGGCAATGGACTGTTGTTCTGTTCGGGCGCAGCTGCCTGTCCGCCTGGAGGTGGCGCTGTCTGCGGCTCGGGTTGGCTTTCGCGGGCAAAGCGCCTGCCACCGGCATTGGTGCGCATCGCATGTTCTGTCGCGGCATTGAAGGTTGCGTCCGCACCGGGAGCGTTGGCTACCCCAATCTTGAGTGGTCCATCAAGCTTGATTGTTACCGGTGACCCGCTATAAATGTAGATTTCATGACCCTTCTTCATCAATGAGCGAATTTCTGCGCCACGATCAGATTGATCTTGCGAAGTGTCTTTTCCGTAAAGAGGATCTCTCTGCAGGTCTTGTTTTGTCACTACCTGCGGACCGCGTTGATTGTTGCCGCGAAAGCGATTGCTGGCACCCGGAGCGACTGCATCGAAGCTGGCTTGTGACCCGACGTACGCGACGCCGCTGCCGATGTTTTTGATTTTTGTTTTGGTGCTGCCCTGAAGGGTTTCTTCCGGAGCAAGTGATGCCACCAACGGATAAGTCAAACCATCCGGAGTGTGCAGCAAAGTCAGTTGAGTGCGCAGTTTACCCGTGGGTTTCATATAACCCTTTTTATGCGGTAGGCGGCCTGAGGGAATGGCTTCTACGACTTCTCCGTCAACTTTTGAACCCCCGGGGATGATCACCTCTGTTCCATTAGCTAAAACTGGGCTGGAGACCTCTATCTCAAAAGTTTGTCCCTGATGGCTCGCACTCGAGCCGATTGTTTTGTCTAGTCTTCCTTCGAACGTGGTTCCTGCAGGCAAGAAAACAGTTTTGCCGGGAAGCGAGCTGGCGTTGGAACCGCTGTAGTAATTCGGCTGCGGTTGTTGTGCCGGCACCGGCGATGCAACCAGCAGCAATGCCGCTGCCATTACCAGTGGTGCGAGCCGCGAAGTGTTCGACTCTAAATTCTCGCGATGCATTTGCTTCCATCCTTTTTGTAATCGCTCCGTCGGCTTCCTCCGTCGCCTCCTCCGCTTTTCCACCGCTTCGGCTGCGACGGCTCCTCGCCGCCTTGCCTTCGCTGCTTGATTAAGACTTGTTTTCAGCGGTCGGTTGCGGATTCTCATCCATTTTCTTGGTGGCAAACAGTCCTAACAGCTTGTGTCGCCCGAGCACAACCACAAGGGCAATACCGAGTGCAATAAACACTACCAGCAAAACTCTGCCGATGCGCATAATGTAGTCGATCCATCCCGGCATCATCAGGATAAAGGCTGTAGCAACGATCAGTCCGCCGCCGATCAGTTTCAACATCTCGCCGCGCGACTTGTTGCCCATTGCTTTATTCTTCAGGTTCAGGATTTAAGAAGTGATCGAAGCGCGCAATCATGCTTGGTCCGACGATCTTGGTGCCAATCCACCAGCAGCCGAAGAGCACTATGGGAGGTGTTATGACGCGAACCTGTTGCGGCATGAAGTAATACCAAACGTTCATTGTGATGATGGCTGTGCCGATCGTCATGATCTGTGACATGCGCGTGATCAAATCTTCCTGCTGGCGCCTGTCCATGCGCTTGAACGCTGTCTTGAGCGTATTGACATAGTTGCCCCAGAAGCGCTGAACGCCGCCGACCGAATCTTTCCACGCTTTCGTTTCTTGAATGTTTTTCGGACCGCCCTTCTTGCCGTTGCCGAAGCGCGACGCGCCGTCGGTCACCGCCGGAAGGTCGGCGCCGCCGGGCGAGGCATCGAAGCCGCTGTCGAGCTGTCTGGGACCTCGCATCGAAGACCTTGAGCCTGGTTTGCCCTTTCCTTTATCGGCCATTTCTTTCTCCTCAGTCTTCAATTAACGCATTTTCCGGGCTTCTTGTGATGCTGCCAGTCATCTTGTTCCTACCCAAGTTAAGGAAGGAATTACCAGATTGATAGTGATGGGTTCGATCAGCATGTTTGCTAGGTGATAGTAAGAGAGGGTGGACAGGATTCCTGTTCGATTCTACTTGCCTTTTGGGTTGGGCGAAACACGTTTTTTCAGTTTGACCAGATTTGACTCGATTTCACGGCGCAGCGGGTTGGAGTCATCGGCGGCTTCGAGGAAGCAGAGGGCATTATCGACGGCACGGTCGGGTTCTGATCGCTCGTAGAGGCAGTACAGACCATAGAAAGCTTTGGGAAACTGGCGGTCGGCAATGAGCGCCTGTCGGTAGTGGTCGATCGCTACTTCGGGCATCTTCCAGGTGGCATCGCCCAGGCGGGTCTGGCGCTCGGCTTCGTTGCGTTGCTGCGCGATCTTGCTGATGCCTTGCTCGGCACGCGGCGCCACTTCCGGAATTTCTTTGGCGTAAGTGTAGGCTTGCTCGGCTGCCTTCAGATCGCCGTCGTTGAAAGCTTGCTCTCCCAGCGAAAGCAGCTGATAAGCGTCGTCCCGGTGTTGGTTGATCACCTTGGTGAAATCTTGCCGAGCTTCGCGGAAGCGATTTTGCGACAGCGCTTTCTCCGCTTCGCACAGTGAGATGTTCTCCTGCAGGCTCTTGGCGCCGTCTTTGACGACGATGCCGTTGACTGATTTTTCAGTGACGACGTTCTGCAGCTGATCCATCAGCTTCTGATAGTCCGGCGGATACTGCCCGTCGCGCCTGGCCTTGCGGAAGAAGACGCGAGATAAGCCAAGCACGGCGTTGGGATCATCAGCATTCGCTGCCAGGATGGTGCGGTACTCCGACTCTGCCACATCGAGCTTATCCTGCCGCAGAGCCAGCTCTGCCAGCTGTCCGCGCAGAGCCATGTCGTTGGGCAATATTTCCAGGGCATTGTGCATCTCGCCAATCGCCAGCTCGCCGTCGCCGCGCAGCGCGTAGTACTCAGCTAGATGCCGGTAAGGCTCGGGATCATGCGGTTCCTTTCTAATAGCTTCGTGCCACGAGGCGAGAGCGCCGGGTCCATCACCTTGCTTCCTATAGATGTCGCCCTCGGCGGCAAACCATTCTGCCGTCCGTTCAGAGTCGGGAATGTTATGCAGCTCGGAGAACGCGTCTTCTTGCTTGCCTTGATTGGCGAGAATCAAAGCTCTCTGCAAGCGGGCAGGCGAATAGTCGCTCTTCATCGCCAGCGCTTTTTTGATCAGCTCCGCCGGCTCATCTGTGTCTTTCGGGCTGGAACGCAAGAGCGCTGCCGCCAGCAAAGTGAGGTTGACGGCATTCTCGGCGATACCAGCAGATTTGCGCAGCGGGTCGATGGCGCCGTCAACGTCGTCTTGCGCCATCTTCACCAGACCGAGCGTCTGCTGGGCGATCAATATATCCGGATTAGCTTTGATGGCGCGCTCGCACAGCGTCTCGGCCGCCTCGAGATAGAGGTCACGGCTGGCAGGCGAAGCAACAGTTTTGGAGTGGGTGAACGAGACGTATCCACCAGCAGCGAGCACGTTCGGGTTGTCGGGAAACTTGTCGCGCGCCTGCTTGAGTATGCGTTCGGCTTCCTGCACCTTGCTCGGTATCACCTGCTTAGCTAGAGCTACAGCCAATCCTGCATAGGCGTCGCCAGTGTCGTCTGTTTCCAACAACCCGCGGTATGAATCTTCGGCTTGTCTGAATTGGTTCTTGATCAAGTATTGATCGGCATCGGCGAGCGCTGCAGTGTTGTCTGCGAAGGCTATCGGCGCCCAAGCAGAACCGGCAAGCAAAGCAACGGCAAAAACAGCGATGACGCGATGCGCTCGCCGTTGCTTCATTTGCGTTGTGAGGGTCTTCGGTTTTTCGATCACTTGTTCTCTGGATTCAGGATGCTTTTGGGTTCTGTGTTTTGGATTGGATGAGGAGTAAATCTGTATTTAACGTGATTTGGCGGCAGTTTCTCTTTTGTTTTCAGCTTTCAGTTGAAACATATGATCTGCGATCGCATTCGCTTAAAAAGGATCGGCCTTCTTCGGTTTAGCTTCAGTTGGATTGAGAAGCCTGTTGATAGTGGCGTTTTCGTCGTCGATGTCCTTTTGATTGCCTATCTGTTTCAAAACATCAAGCAGCCTGCGGTGGGCGTTGATATCGTTCGGAGCGACGCTGGTAGCTTGGGTGAATGCATCTTTGGCACCGACGAGATTCTTTGATGACAGCGCCTTGTCGCCGTCAGCCATGTAGGGCTGAGCGCGCAAGCCTTCAATTCGGCTGGATGCGGATTTTACATCGGCATCATCTTTGAGCAGATAGCTTGCTTGCCGATACGAGACGGATGCATCGTCGAGCTCACCTTTCTTTTCTTGAATGCTGGCGAGTGCTTTCCATGCTTGTCCATTCTTCGGATCTGTATCGAGCAAGGCTAACAGGTCCTTCTGGGCGCCGGCGCTGTCACCGCCATTGAGCTTGCTTTGAATTTGTGCGATCGCCGCCGCGCTCTGATTAGCAGCGGCCTGCTCTGCTACGGCGGCTGCTGTCGGTGCGGCGCCGGGAGGTCCACCTTGTGTAGTTGCACCGGGTCCAGGGATTATGCCCTGACTGGTGCCGGCGGCTGAAAACGAGCCTGGAACAGCGCTGTTCGGCAGAGCGCCGCCGGACCCTGGCATTCTGCCCGCGCCAGCTCCTGCCGTTGACGCCACGGACGGTGTCGATGACGAGCCGGGAACCTGCATGCCAAGCCGTTTGGGCAGATCGGCGTTGAGATATGGATTGATCTTGTATGCTTCCTGGTAAGCGGCCATTGCTACTTCGTGATCGCCGAGCGTGTCCTTGCCCCTGGCGTAAATGTACATCAGCTCGGCATCGCGCGGATCTTTCCTGAGCAGGTCTTCTACCTTTTGCACGCTCGCCGCTACGATCATCGGTGAAACAGCCGCGGATGTTACGACTGCATAGTGGTAGCTACGGCGGGCTACGGACAGTTTTGGATTGTTTGGGCTGACGTTCCAGCAGGCTTCGTACTCTTTCTTCGCCCGCTCGAAATCACCGACCAGCTGGTACGCGCCGGCAAGCATCAGGTGATTGTCGAAGGACTTGGGGTTGATCGCTACAGCTTCACGAGATACTTCCACCAAGCCGCGCGCGCCTTCGAGGTTGGTCTGGTTCATCAAAGTTGCGGCGCGGCGGTACTCGATACCCGCATTGGCCAGGCGTTTGAGCGCGGTCTGCATGCGCCCGTCGTCGCGCGCTTTAAAGGCCAGTTCCTTCAGCTGTTCAGCCAATTCCAGGTGCGCACGCCCCAGTTCCATCTGTTGATCTTTGGGCCAATCCTTAGTAACGGCGGTCTTCAGTTCGTTAAAGCCTTCGACCGCCCGCGCGGGAACTGATTGCCCTTGTTTGCACAAAGCTCGTCCCAGCGCAGCGTGTGCCTGGCCACTGTCGACAATACGCACGTACGTCCTGTACTCAGCGATTGCTTCCGGATAGTTGCCTTCAGTCTCGTATTTTTCGCCGAGCTCTTTGCGAACCTCCGGATTATCGGGGTCTTTACCGCTTCGTTTCCAGCATTGATTGAGACAATCGACGGCGGCCATGTTGTTAGGATCGACATACAAAGCCATGTGGAAGCGGGGTATCGCCTGTGTCCATGAGCCTTTCGACATGAGGGACTGACCGTACCTGAGATATGCTCCAGACAAATTCATACGAAACGTCGGATTATAAGGATCGCCATTAAGGGCAGTTTCGTGCTCTTTCACGGCTTGATCCCAGATGCCGCGGCGGCCCAAACCGACCGCTCTATTGTTGTGATCGAGGGGACTGGCACCGGGCCCTAATGGGGCAATATCGGCATTGGGATTGTATCTTGGAGCGGCCGCACTGCTCGCATGTCTCTTCGCGGCAGCATCGGCCCTGGTGATCGTCACGGTGAGAATGACCGGCAGAAGGCTGATTGACAGCGCTGCGGCTGCGACGGCTCCTCGCCGCCTTGCCTTTACTGCAACGTTGTTTTCAATGGTTGAAAGGGAAAGCAATTGCGCAACTCCCGAGAAAAAGGTTGGATTATTGGTAATTCATTAAACGGCTTTCAAGCCAAAAGCGAAACGTGGCAATCCCTAGATAAAAATCTGGTAAGGCTCGTAAGGTTATTCTACTTACGTTCGCCGTTTTCGCAGCAAAAAGTTTTCAAGAGAACACCGTAGAAGCCGGTTTTCCACAAATAATGTTAGCTACCCAACAGTTTTGCCTCAGGCGAGACACTTTGTTGTTGACAAGCCTTCCCAAAAACATTAAAAATTAGTCACTTCGCCCGGCTTCCCAAAATCCCAGTGCATTCCCCAGGAGATTAGATGGCATAAATTTGTTAGAGTTAAGGAAGTCTTTTAAGCCTCTTTTTATATGGCGTTTTTTTACTACAAAAATTGAGCGATTTTTCGAGGCTGAGTCCACGGGTTACCAGATATCCTCCGGGAGGGATATTCGTGAACAGAATCATTGTGCCGATAGCGGCCGTCGTTGGTTTACTGGCCGCAAATGGCTTGTTGGTGCCCTGTCTGGCGCAATCCGCCGGCTTGCCGCAGACAGTGATGGGCAAGTTCGTCCACATGCCTGGTGATAATCAGTATTCCAATTCAACACAAGCAACGCGACATGGCCCGCCGCCGCAGGTTTTCGTGCCGCAGCAGAACCAGGTCGCCAACGCCGGTTATACGGCGCCCGCATGGGCGCCAACGCCCAGGCCGTTCCGCCCGGATCCTTCAATCGAGCCGATCGCCGCTGACGAACCGGTTTCGCCGCAAGGCTTTCCGCCCCTGCCCGACCGCCTCGATCTGCCGGTAGCACTGAGCTGGACCTCTGGTGGTCCCGGTGGCGGTGGTGCTGGTGGTGGATATGGTGGCGGATATGGCGGTGGTTCTGGTGGCGGAGGAGGGTCTCGTGTTATTGGTCCCACCGACGCATCCGGTCAATTAATCGACTCCAGTCCGCAAGGCATGCACCAACATTATCAACACTACAGTCCCGGCGCCTTCATGCCACCGCAGGCGCACCAGAGCGCCCCAGCTGCGCCCCCTCAGCATTCCGGCTACTACAAGTGCACGACGCCCGAGCAGTTTTCATCGGGTGGCGCACCGGCCGGCGCTGCTGCCGCTCCGGCTGATCCCAACATGCAGGCTCTGCGCGGCTTAGGTAAAGAGCCGAAGTTGAGCGATCGCAACGACCAGCAGCAAGCTGCACCTGAGGCACCGCAGGCGGTGGTAGTCGGCCAGGCGACCACACAAGATCTCTCCTTGCCTGAAGATGAGTTTCAGCAAAAGAGCCCACCCAGCCGCAACTCAGGTTCCAACGTGCTCAAACGGGTCGGCCAGATGACCATGCAACGAGGCATGAGCATGGGACAAATGATGATGAGCAGAGGTATGGCGTTCTAATTACCCTTGGCGTTTAAGGGGCATAAATAGAGGAGATACTGTGATGGACCGCACGAAGATTCTTAAACTGACGCTAGCGACACTGTCCGTGTCTGCTTTAGGCTTGCTGACTGTTGCCTCTCCCGCTCTGGCTCAAGGCCGGGTCAACAAGAATGCTCTGGAAAAAACCAAGTTCTATGAAGCGCCGCGCGAAGTGCAAATCATAGATGACAGACCGGTTGTGCGCGACTTCCGCGAAGCGCCGCAAGACGCCGGTTCGATTGAGTTGCCGCCTGGACCGCAAGGAGCAGGCGGCAGTTCGGGCGGTGGTGGTGCCGGCGCCTTAGGCGGCGGTGCACCAAGTTCGATACCAGCCGGCGGCATGCCGATCGGCGGACCCAACCAGGGTTACCGCACTCCCGCCGGCGAAAGAGTCCCCTTGCCCAAGTCCGGCTTCAGCGGGCCGAGCAACATTCCGGCACGGGGAATGGGACCGCGTGGTGCATTGCCTGATGCCTCCTCGACCAACCGATTGATGGGCAAAATGCTCAACCCAGGCGTGGCCAAAGGCGTAGCGGCAGGACCGTCGCGCGGCATGGCCCCGACGCCGCAAAGAACCAACGGCAACACCAGTGGACCACCGGCCGCTACATACTCGGGTGGGTACGGGCAAGGAACGGGTTCTGGTTATGGCGGTAGCGCCAGCCAGACGCAATCAAACGTCCGCGGCTCGTTGCTGCGTCACTAACGAAGTGGGAGATTATGCGCTATAGCCTCATTGCTTTACTAGCCATTACTGCAGTTTCACTCACCGGATGCTCTCATGGAGCAGCCGGTGGTAGCGCTTCAGTCAATGCAGGCGCAGCAGCAGCCTCGGCTCCCGGCGGCATTCTCGCCTCCTTGCGTCCGCATGCCGATCCGGCCATGGTGCAGAAGATGCACGAAGAAGATCAGCAGCGAGCCCTGGCCGCGCAGCAAGCTCAGGCGAAATTGCTCCAGCAGCAGCAACAGCAAAATGATCCCACCGGTCTGGGCGGCAGGGTGTTGCCGAAAGTCTCCACCGATCCAATCGCCCCGCCGGCGGAGCAAGTAGCCAATGACGGGCCTTCTTTCTCACCGGTAGAAAGCACGCCCAACTCTTCGTCACCAGCTCAGATTGCCAGTGCGGCCCCGCAAGTAGCGACATACGGCGGCAACACGTTCAGCAGCTCGACCAGCGTGCCTGCACCGCCACCCGGGGCATTGGGCGGGGGGTTGGTACCGCCACCACCGGCGGTGACGCTCTCGACCCAGGCCAACATGGGTGTGGCGGCGGCGCCGATGTACGCCGATCCCAACGCCAGCCCGTATGCCAATCCTTACCTGAACCCATACGGCATTCCCTACCAGCAGCAGATGGCACCACAAATGGTGGCGCCTCAGCGCCCCAACGGCAGCCCATTTGGCGCTCCCAGCGCCAACCGTCCGGCGCAACCCGACAATGACGATGGCATGACGCCCTCCGAGCGCAAGAAGATGGCCAACTTCGTGCCGATCGTTCCTACAGGCATGGAATCGCGTTCTCCGTACAAACAACGCGACGATCTGAAAGTGCTGTGGAAAGGCGCTCTGAGTTCAGGACCATTGCAGTCACTGGCCGCCGACGGCAAGTTCGGCGGGCAGTTGCAGAAAGTCGATGTGGCGCTGCCTGACGGTTCGACCAAGGGCGCTGTCTCGATCAGCCCGCACACCGTCGACAATATCTTCCACTCGACGGGCATCGATCGCCGCGTGTTCGGCGATGTGCGCAAAGTGCAGACCGACATTACGCAAGCTTACTACCGCTATCTCTACACCTATAATCGCTTTGCTCTGGCGCAGCAGACCCTGCAAGCGCGCAAGCAAGAAGTCGATGTGGCGGGTTCTGCGGTGGAGCAGCAACGAGCGGCAGCCGACCTGTCCGCGGCGCAGCAAGAAGCTGATTCGACAAAAGACGACATGCGCCAGGCGCAAACCGATCTGGCATCGGCAGCGGGAGCGACTTCGGCGCGCACAATTATCACCCGCGTGTCGAACGTGGCGCCGGCGCTCGATGCCCTGACAGCGGCTCAGACTGAGCAGACTGGTGGCGATCATAAAAATCTCGGTCAAGAAGTTTTGAACGTCTTTAATCCCTTCCGCTTAGGCGGCGGACATAAAGGCGGTGCTGCCGAAACACCTGCTCCTGCCGAGCCGGCCAAGGTAGCGGATAACGCCGATCACGGCAAAAGAGAAAGCAAAAAGGAGAGAAAAGAAGAAAAATCAAGCAAGAAAGAAAAACAGAGAGATAACGACAGAGCCGGTGACCTGTCACCCGCTCCCACTGCCGCCAAAGAACAGCCTGCAGCGATTGCCAGCTCTGATGCCGGCGCGACTGCCCCTGCTGCTCCCAGCTCCCAGGACGGCATTTCATTCGAACTCAAAGGCGTCAATGTGACGCCGAGAAAGTCGATCTTGAGTGTTAGCATCCGCAACAGCGGTGCCAACAATTTCACGTTCAGTCCGGATGTATTTTCTATTTCCGAGGGCAACCACAAGATTTCAGAAGCCGCTGTGCGCGCGGACTTCGACTCAACTCTCGTGCAACCTAACCAGGAGGTTAAGGGCACCATTACTATCTTCGGTCGCCCATGGAACGATAAATTAGCTGTTGTGCTGTCTGATGGCAGCCACAATATACAGCTGCGACGTTAATCGAGCGAACGCTCCCTTTAGACTCAGATTCGTCGGGTAAAAATTAAAATGAATAGAACAAGCCAATCTCGCGATTGCTTCTCTCACCGCGCTTGCCGAATTTTCGTGGCAGCGGTGCTATTGGTGCTGGCGTCGTTTACGCTGGCCCCAGGCGCATGGGCGCAAGGCACCCCCACCAACAATGCTGCCGGCGGCAACAACGATCTCGCCACTAATGACGGTGGCACGATTGATGATACCAATGGCGGTAGTGCCGGCAAGATCCGTGAAAATTACTTCAAGCGATATCCTTTCGCGAGAGACGCGTTTAAGCACGACAAGTTACAAACTGTATCGGCGGCGACGGCGCGAAACACCGGCGGCAAATCTACCGGTACTAACGCGCGAGATCCGGTCACAGGCGCTCAGGGCAACACTTCAGGCACTAACACCACAACCAATACCGGCGCCGAGGGAGAGAAGACCAATCTCAAGCAATCGCAACTGAATACAACCCCAACTAAAGTCCTGGCATACGACATGATGGTCTTGCCGTTTTACGGAGTCGGTCACTGGCTGCCCGGCGCAGAGCCGTGGAAACAGCCGCAGTATGCCAGCCAGGCCGATATTCCCATCTACATTCAGCCGATCAAGATGTATGGCATGGACAAGCCTCTGACCATGCGCGACAACGAGCTTTTCGATAATACGCTTACCACTTATGGTTTGCCCATGTCCGACACGCAATACCAATTGATCAACCGCGAAAACAATCAGCGTTTCCTCGAGCTGTTGTTCGACCCCGAGCGCGTGCTCTGGCTCGCCACCAATACCAGTCAAATGCAGGGTGCGTGCGCCGCCAATTCGATCGGTGCTAGCGCTGAAGCGGCCTACGGTACGGCCGCTAATTACATCGTGAACGGTCCCGGTGCAGGTGCCGGCGGCGGCGGCGGCGGTGGTGCCGGCGGTGGTGGCGCTGCAGTAGGCGCGTTGATCAACATTGCCAACGAAAACTCGGGCTATCCCACAGCCTCGGACAATCCGGAAAAGACCATTCCTCAGGCCGTGTGGATGGTGCAGCAGATGTATCGCCAGGTTTTCGTGCCCCTGGCTATTCTTTTCCTATTGCCGGGTGCAGTGATTTCGCAAGTGAAGATGCAGATTACGTCTGGTATGGGTCAGTCGGGAGCAATAAAAAGCGACGACACACCCAATCCGTTCGAGGGCATCTTGCGCTCGGTCGTGGCAGTCTTCCTGATTCCGGCTACACAGCTGATAGTCAGTTACTCGATTGACACAGGCAATTCGATGGCTTATAGCGTCAAAGATTGGGTCGGCCTCAATCAGATCATGGATTGGGCGCACCAACTCAGTTATAACCCGCCTCCGGGCAATGTGGATAACGCTATCGTCAATCCGGGCGCCAATGCCAACGGCACAGCTGCCGGCGGTGGCGGCACCAATCCCAGTGGCAGCAGCGGCTTCTTCAGCGGGTTGGGTAGCACTCTCAGTTTCATTCCCGGTGCGCAGTCGCTCGGCAACACTCTTCAGGGTATCTTCAATGCCATAACCAATCCCGGTGCCGGGGGCGAGGGTCTCGGTGCCAACACCACCGAAGGCAACACGATCGTCGAGCGGCAGTTGTGGCTGAGCCAGATCATGCAGGTGGCCTTCAACATGGCCATGTATCTGTTCAGCACCGCTGTGATTACTCTTGGTGCGTATCAGTTGATCATGATGTGTTATCTCTACCTTTTGGGGCCATTGGCTGCAGCTTTCTATGCCTGGCCGTCCATTGCCGGCAGCGGTCCAGGGATGTTCCGCGGCATATTCGCCAACTGGCTGAACGCCGTGATCACCGTCGCCTTATGGCGTTTCTACTGGATGGTGATCCTGGCGATCATGACGCAGCGCATCCTTTACTTGCAAGACACAGGCGGCGGCCTCGACTTGCAGTGGGAAGTGGCGGTGTTTACGTGCTTATTGGGTTTGATGTTGTTTGTTCCCTTCAATCCCTGGGTCTTCGATCCGGCACAGGCTTACACAACTGCAACGCAGGGCGGCGCTGCCCTGATGAGCGGAGCGGCTGGAGGCGCCAATGGGCAGCAAGGCGGCATCATGGGCGCCGTAGGCAACGCTGCCATCGCGGGTGGTGCCAATGCCAATGCCGTGCATCAATTGCAACAAGGCGTGGCCAACACTACCAACCAGATGGGTACATTGGGCATGAATGCTCAAGAGCGTCAGATGCAAACGCTTGGTCTGGATGGGGGGCTCTATACCGGCACCCAGTCATCCAATAGTGGTGGCAATAGTGGTGGCAATATGAGCATGCAGCAGCCGCCGCCGCTCTTGTCCGCGAATAACTCTGGCGGACAATCAACCAACAACAACACGCAGGGGGGTGGTGGCACAAACAATGCTCCGCCCATGTACAGTGAAGCCAGCAACAATGCCGGCAATATGTCGACGGCCAACAACACCTTCGCCAATACAGCCGTGCAGGTGCAACCACAGGGAGGTGAGGGCGGCTTGCCCGTCGAGCAGCCCAATGCGATGAGCGCGTATGTCAATCCCAGTGCCTCTGGCGATCAGGTGGCAAACAGCCTGCAAGACCAGGGCTTCAATGCCGGCAGCAACGGTGGCACCAATAGCGGTGGCACCAACAGTGGCGGCACTAGCGGTGGTGACACCACTGTCGCCGACAACACAACCAACAACAGCAACACATCGACCAACAACACCAACGTTGATTCCGGACCGAGCAATGACAAGAGTAGCGGCGAAGGCGATACACGCCTGGCCGACGCCCCGCCCCCACCATCTGCCTTCCCGGGGCAAGGAGACGACGGCGGTTCTTTCGCATGATCCCACGATCAAGTCGCGAGATGTTCACCACACGAGGATTAGGTCAAATGAACTTCAAGAAAATGACAGCTGCTTTAATTACAGAAGGCTTGGCGCTGTTGTTGGCGGTCGGTGTATTCAGTAGCCCGGCGCTATCGCAAGTGCCGCCGACGAATACCAATACTACTGCGGGCGGAACTAATGGTACTGCAGCCGATCCGACCACTGATGGGCAAAACGGCCAGGATTCCAACCCCGGTACTGCGTGGGACATTAGAAAGAACTATATGCTGCGTTATCCGGTGGCGAAAGAAGCCGGACCGTCAACCAACGGTGGTGCCGATGTCATTCAGAACAAGACATCAATAGGACCGGGCACGGTAATACACAGCAAATCGGGACCGGTCTTCATCTGGCCGCTCGTGGTACCGACGGCGGTATCGCAGGTACCGACTCGCCGCGATGAATCAATTCAGAAGGATCTTTTCCAGACATTCGGTCTGCCGGTATCGGACACGCAGTTTCAAGTAATCGAGCGCTATAACCAGAACCGCATGCTCGAGCAGATGTTCGATCCCGAGCGTTTCATGTGGATGGCCAACTCCACTGCCGGCTTACAGGCGACGTCTGCCGCCAACTCGGCTGCGAACGCTACGACCAACCAGGCGGAGAGCGCCATCGATTTTACCAAGAAATACCTGACTAATTTCACTGCCCAAGCCGGCAACCGCTGGCAGGTGATCCGCGATCAGTTGTTTATTCCGATGGCCATTCTCTTGCTTTTGCCTGGCGCAGTGCTGGCGCAAGCGCGCGCCATTGTGGCGCAGGGCTCGCCTGTGTTCGGCGACGTCAATCCTTTCGAAGGGATCATCCGCTCGATCGTGGCTGTGTTCCTCATTCCCGGCACGTTCCTCGTGATCAATTACGGCATCGACGTATCCAACTCGATCACCTTCACGATTGCCGATGAATACCGGCGCATCTTTGGCACAGACATGTATGCCGACGCAATTTGCGCCGAGCAACGCGCCTTTGCCAGCAATACCCCGGGATCGAACCTCAACGACGTATTGCCCAATAACGGGCAAGCGCAAGACAACGGCAACCAGGCCGGCACATCGGTGTGGAATCCATACGAAGCGATGACACTAGTGACGCGCAAATACGATCCATGCGCCCACATCGACACACAGGTAGTTCCCGACGAGTCGGCCGACTGGCAAAAACAGATCACGCGTATGGCCACCAACGGCGGCAACGTTGGCTTGACCGGCACATGGAATATTATGTGCGCCTTCCAGATGGCTTTCCTTTATTACCTCTGGTGCATGGGACCGATCGCGGCGGCACTGTGGGTGTGGCCGATCCAGAAGATGCGGCAAGCGCTGCCCAGCTGGATCGAAGGAGTAATCGTTCTTTGCTTCTGGTCGCTGTTCTGGAATACGGTGGTGCTTTTGATGGCCTGCTTCCGCGGGGTAGGTGATTCAGGCACGGTTATAATGAGCGCGCTCAACTTCCTTTCAACCGTCTGTGTGCAGTATGCCTTCGACTTCTCCAACCTGATCAGTCAGGGAGCCGCCGGCGGCTTCCAGCAAGCGATGCAAGGTGCGGTCAACAACGCCGCCCAGACTGCGGCGGGCGCAGGTTCACCTGGCGGCAAATCGTCAGCAGCCGGCGCCGGCGGACCTGGTGGCACCGGCAAAGGCACCGCTGGTGGTGGTGGTGCGGGCGCCAATTCCCGGCTCGGTGCACTCAACAGTGCCATGCAACGCGCTACCGCAGAGAATCAGGGTTCAGCTCTTATGGGCGGCGGTGGCCCCGGCCATGCGCTTTCGTCTGCTGCTCACGTTTCACCGGGAGGACCTCTGCCTGGTCTGGGAAGCCCACTGGCTCCAGGGCACCACGGCGGCGATCCCGGCATACCGGGCGGCATACCAGGCGGAGTACCGCATCCACCGTTGTCCGGGCACGGAGCGCCTGGTGGTATCGGCAGTACCGGAGCACCCGGCGGCGATCCTTCGCATCCGCCACTGACTTCCGGTGGTGGTGGCATGCACGGTGCCGACGGCGCCCACAGTGCCGCCGCAATGGCCGCTCTGCATGCCGGACAAGATGCGTCGCATTCCAGCGGTCTGGGAATGCGCATGGACAAAGATGGCCATGTGCAGATGAACCAGGAAGCTATGGACAAGATGAAGGCCCAGATGGGCGGGCAGGATCCGCAGAAAGCTCTGCACGATGCCCTGGCCAACCACGATATGGGTGCCTTGAGCAACTGGGAAAACCAGGCGCGCATGGCCGGTGTTCTGGACAAACAGACGGAAAGTGGTATCAATGGCATGTTGCATGCCGGCGTCGTTCCCACTATGGGCGCCAACGGTCAACTGTCGGTCGGGACGCAAGGCGCTCTGGCACTGGCTAATACCGGTGACATGGCATTGACCGGCGTGCCTACCGGTGCCAACATAGGCACCACCGGCGGTCTCACCGACACGGCCAGCCTGTCGCCGCAGAACGATCCTAACAGCCAGTTCAACCCGATCAGTCCGACCGATGCCACCTCGCAGCAGCAAGCGCTGCAAGCGCTCGCCACTCAGGAAGGGCAGGGCAACTTCAGCCTGGTCGATCCGACCACCGGTCAGAAAGTCGATCCGGGCCAGCTGGGCAATTTGCCTTCAGGTGAAATGCTCCAGGCTGTGAACGGGCAGGGACAAGCGTTTGCCCAGATGGACAACGCCGGTCACTGGCACGCGCTCGACAAGAACGGCGGCATGACTGATATCACTGCTGGTGCCAACGGCCAGTGGCTGGCAGGTGGACACGTGCCGGTCGAAGCCAATACCCACGGTGGTTTTGCCGCCGCCGGTACCAACGGGTCCTACGCTTACGACCCATCAACCGGCAACTTCAATGTCGGCGGTCATGAGATTGCGGCTTCGGCCGTGAGCGGGCAGTTCTTGCACGAAGCATACAGCGGAGTGCCGGGAGCGACAGCCGCCCTGACCGCGCTCGAACAGCCGGGCGTAGCCGCCAATCTGGCCGCTGCCGCCAACGGTGACCCCGCCGCCTTAGCTGCCGTGCAGCAGGGACTGAGCGGCACCGGCATCAATCCCGAAACCCTCTATCGCGCCTCTGCCATGGGCGATCCGCTCTCGTCTACGCAAGTGATGGCCCAGGAAGCTGCGGCCAATCCCGCCTATGCGCATCAGATGGCGCAGCAGTTAGGCATCTCCGATGCCGCGCTGACTGCTGCCGCCACCAACCCAATTGCTGCCGCGCAGGTGCTCTCCGCTGAAACCGCGAACGTCGCGGCCAGCAATCCCGGTTTCACTCATGAGATGGCCCAACATTTGGGCGTCTCGGATTCGGTGCTCACCAGCGCCGCTGGCAATCCATTTGCCGCAGCGCAGGTAATGGGTGCCGATGTTGCCTCCTCAGGCAGTGCCGCGTACATTCATCAAACAGCGCAGCAACTGGGTGTTTCCGACGCCGTCATCAGCTCAGCCGCCTACAACCCGATCGCCGCCACGCAAATGGTGGCAGCAGAAGCCGGTCAGAATCAGGCTTTTGCCAGAGAGACGGCAGCGGCCCTGCACGGTCAGGTTTCACCAGAACTGATGCAGTCGGCGATCAACAACCCGATCGCCGCCGCCCAGGTGCTCGGTGTCGAAGCCAGAAACGATGCCGGTTATGCCTCCACGATCGCGTCGGGCATGGGTTATACCCCCGATCAAATCGTGGCTGCTGGCAGCAATCCATTGGCCGCCGCTCAGATGGTCGGTCAAGAGGCGCAGGCCAGCCCGCAGTACGCCAACTACGTTGCCCAGAGCCTGCACATGCCTTCAACGGAATTGGCTCAGCAGATGGCCACCAACCCGGTTTTGGCCGCACAAGCCGTCGGGGTGGAAGCACAGATGAACCGCGGTTATGCCGAAGCGGTCGGACAGGCTATGCACATGTCCGCCGATACAGTTATGGCTGCCGCCAACAATCCAACGATGGCCGCGCAGATTGTCGGAGTCGAGGCTGCCGCCAATCCCGGCTACGCGGCGATGGTGGCGCAGACGGTGCCCAACCTCGACTCGCGGCTGGTGACCGAAGCTGCCTCGAGCCCACTGGCCGCCACCCAGCTGGCTGCCGCCGAAGCGGCGCGCAATCCCAGTTATGCCGAGCAGATAGCCGGACCGGCGATGAATATTCATTCAGCGCAAGAGTTCAGCTATGCGGCGCAAAGCCCGATAGTAGCTGCTCAGGCGCTCAGCAACGAGGTGTCCAACAACCAGGCCTACGCCAACTACGTGGCCCACAATATGAACCTGGCGCCAGAAGTGCTGCAACAAGCGGCCTACAATCCCATTGCCGCCGCCCAGGTGGTGGCAGCGGAATCGACTGCCAATGTCAGCTACGGCAGCTACGCCACCCAAGCGTTAAACATGTCCGATACGTCGGTCATGCAATATGCCGCCACCAACACAGTGGCAGCAGCGCAGGTGCTGGCAGCCGACGCCAATGCTCAAGGAGTGACGGCGCAGCTGGCTCAGCAACTGCATCTGCCCACGGAAACGGTGCAGCAAGCGGCGTACAATCCGGTCGCCGCCGCCCAGGTCGTGGCTGCTGAAGCGCAGCAGAACCCGCAGTACATGAGCGCGGTATCTTACACCTCGCAGCAATCGCCCGATACGATCAACTATGCCGCCAGCAATCAATATGCGGCTGCACAAGTGATGGCATCGGAAGCGGCTCGCGATCCGGGCTACATGAATACCGTGGCCAACGCTATTGGTGTTTCACCGCAGACCTTGATGGAAGCGCGCTACAATTCTGAAGCCGCCACCTACGTTGCCGCCCAGGCGCAGGCCTATGGTGCCCAGCAGATCGCTGACTCCAGCTATGCGGCTCCACCGACGGACCAGTATCAATACAGTGGCGCGCCGGCCGAGAACGTCTACGCCACCAATCCGGCTATCAATCCCGATGCCAACCCCAATCCGACCGCCTATCCCACAGGTGGAACGGTAGGGATGAGCGCCTCATACGTGCCGCCAGTCACTCGGTCGCCTTACGTGCAGCCGCAGCATACGTCTGGAGGTGGAGGCTGGCAACCGCAAGTCATCCCCATTCCCGGAGGCGGACACAAGCACCAGCCCCAGCCTGCCCACCCGGCGGAGCCGCCCGCCCAGCGGCATCCCGAACAGCCAGGCCACCAGAGCGTGCCAACCGGTCTGCAAGGTATGGTCAATCCGCAACAGTATCGCCGGTTGTCCAAGGCAGAAAGGAATAAACTTCTACGCGAGCACGGCTTGCCGCCGGAGGATTAAGGATTGGCCTAAGCCGCCTCATATAAAATCGGTAGTAACCCTAGTGCATCTGAACCTCCCTTGCCTTACTATTGGAGGCTCGGGAGGTTTACCAGCAGCGAAAGGTGAGGGATCTCGGTGTATTTAGCCGACATCGCAGTCAAGTGTTCGACCTGCGGCGCCAAGTTCAACTCGCGCCAGGTGCCGGTTTTGATGGATTACGCCATTCGCAACAGCGAGCTGCGCCAGGACCTGCAGGGTCAAGGTCCGCAGTATGAGCCGTACAGCATCTGCACCTGTCCCGGATGCGGCAAAGCCGATTGGGTGCAGAAGTTTCCCGCCACCAATGAAGAGGCTGTGCTCAATCAGCCCAACATGACGGCGCACCTGCAGTATCGCTCGGCCGCCGTCTATGCCGAGCGCAATGGACAGGGCTTCTACGATGTGGGCATGTTTTACCTGCATGCCGCCTGGTGTGCCGACGACTCCCGAGCTCATCCCCAAGCACGGGAATACAGGCGGCTGTCCGCCGACGCATTTCGCCGGTCGTTGACGGATGTGTCCTGTCCACTCGATCGGCGGGTACAAATAGAGTATCTGATCGGGGAGTTGTACAGGCGCCAGGGTGATTTCGAGCTGGCCAAATCGCATCTGAAGCAGGCAATGCCTGGGCTTTCAGGAAAATATGCCTATATGGCCCGCAAAGTCATGCGGCTGGCAGAACTGAAAAACACCGATGCGATTCCGTTTGAAACAGAGGGCGGCTAATGTCTCAAATTCATAAAGTCATCCTGCTGAACAAACCGTTGAAGATTTTCGACTTCACGCCGCTTCAACTCGTCCTTATGTTCATGTCCACTATTGCTGCGTTCTGGGTGGGCAGCAGCATTCCTCAGGGCTGGAAGGTGGGCAACCTGCCGACGGGGTTTGTGGTCGGCATGCTGATCTTGTGCGCGGCCATCGTGCTGGTCAAAATGTCCGAGGTCAAACCCTGGGCATGGTGGCGAAATTTGCTGCTTTACCGGCTGAACATGGTGCCCACGGTCTTTTTGCCGCGGCCGGAGCCCGGTCAGCTCTATCCCGACCCAACTATAATTGATGCTAAGAAGCGTTCAGATGAGTATTATGTTGAATCAAACTCGGAATGACATACGAAAGGCAACGAGGTTGCAGCGAATAGACTAAATGGCAGATAGCGCAAGACGAAAATTTGGCGACGGGCTGTCCCGAGGAATGGGCAAGCAGCAGCGTGGCACAAATCGTCCTCGTAGCAATCGCGAACGGGGTGACCGCGAGCGTGATCGAGAGCGAGATGCCGGCGACTATGACGACGACTTGCAACCGCCAGATCGCCCACCTAAGCCGCCGGCGCCAAAAGGGCGCACGATCGGTCAGACGCCCACTCCCTCAATGCAAAACGTGGTGGCCGGTTTTTACAACGCCTTGCCGATGGGCATGCGCGACATGATGCCTTTCGGCACGGAAGGCGGTTCCAACGATGACGGGCACGAAGTTCCCAGAGACCGGCGCGGTGAAACCAGCTGGCAGGACGTCTGCTTCATCCACTCCATTCCCGGTGAAGATGATGACGAAGGACTGGTGGTGCTGGCTGATGGAACGCTGCGCCGTTACATCATGTGCAAAGGCATCAACGCTTTGCTCTTCGACGAAGGCGATCGCGAGATGCTGGCCCGCACGTTTGCCGCCTTTGCCAACTCTTGCGATTCCGACATTCAGATCATCATCAAAGCTCGCAACTTGCCGGTCGATGAATACCTCTCTCGTTATCAGATCCTGATCAAAACCGACAACGATTACCTCAAATGGTATGCCGATTACACCGACAAATGGTTTCGCCGCGTGCAAGACGTGCACTTCGTGCCGCAGCGCGATTTCTACGTCGTCGTCAGTTATCAGCCGCCCGACTGCAAAACCGGTCCTTCAGGCAAGGCGTGGAACGGTCGGCGTTCAATTCAAAAACACGAAGAGTTTTTGGAAACACTCAACCGTTTGACGAAGACATCATTCGAGCAGTTGCGTCAATCCAACTTGCGCCCGCACATTCTCACGCGCAAAGAAGTGCGCAATTTGATTTACGCCGATCTCAATCCTTCTCTGGCGCAGCGTGAGCACGAAGCGCCGGCCTCACGCGAAGGAATTTCCGAAGCATCGATATTAGCCGGCTCCGCCATGAAAGTGGGCGACGAGCATCTCTGGTTGGATGGCCGCTATATCGGCACGCAATATTTGCAGACGACGCCGCATGAAACGTGGATGGGATGGCTGGTTGATCTGTTGACCTTGTCGGTTGAATACACGTTGTCGTTGTTCGTTCACACCTGCGATCAAGATAAGGTGCGAGCGACGTTGAAGAGAAACTATCGATTAGGCGTGGTGGCCACAACGCAGTTGGCCGCGCCCGACCTGGAAGGCGTTGAATCGACGAAACGGGCTGCATCAGCCATTCAAGAGTTCTTGCGCAGTTCGAACAAAGCCTTCGACATCAGCATGTACATCTCTACTACGGCAGAATCACCGGAGCGGTTAGCCCAACAAACCGACGAAATTCGCCGCGTCTTCAAGAACCGTGGTGCGATCTTCGATCGAGGACAGCTGCTGCAGTTGGATGCCTGGCAGTCGACGCTGGCCGTCGGAGTAGACAAGTTGGCGATCGTGCATCGCGTCATGTCGCCGATCGTCGGCACGTTCTGGCCGTTCTTCACAGCCTCGTGCGGCACTCCCGATGGTGTGCCGTTCGGCTTTGCCCTGGCATCTCGCGAACCTGTGTTGCTCAATCCATTTTTCCGCGGCGCCGGCAAAGACGCGAACAACATGTTCGTCGTAGGCACCACCGGTGCTGGCAAATCGTTTGCCGTGTCGATGTTGATCTTGCGCCTGCTGCCTCTAGGCACGAGGTTCGTTCTCATAGACAAGACGGTGGACAAAGCCGGTGCATATCGGTTCATCACCGACTTGCTTGGACCGGATCTTTGCGCCTACGTCGATCTCGGTCCGAGTTCAGGCTTCATTCTCAACCCCTTCGATCTGGGTCCTGAAGACAAGCCTGGTGAGCCGTCTGCCGACAAGATCAGCACATTGCTGTCACTGTTGGACTTGATGCTCGCTCCAGAAGGCCGCGAAGAGTTGAACGTGGAAGAAAAATCGTTGCTCGATGGTTTGATTCGCGTCGCGTATATGGACGCGCATTTCCGCGGCACGGTGCCTACCATGTCCGATCTGGCGCGCGTGACGGCGCAAGCCGCAGCCGATGAAATCGATCCCTTGCAGCGCGATCGCTTGCAACTATTTGCGCGTGGTCTGTCATTGTTCACTCGTCAAGGCGCATTCGGCGGGCTCGTTGACGGCCCTACCAACATCGATACAGAAAAGCTGTTCATCGTATTTGATACCAGAGAGGTGAACGAGCCTCGACTGGAAAGAATCGCTGTGTTCATCCTGGCTGAATTCATCAGGCGCCGTGCTGCAGAATGCAAAATGCGGCGCATCAGATTCGCTGCCATCATCGACGAAGCCGCCACCTTGATGCGATTCAGAGCCGGGGCGCGTTTGCTTGATGACTTGTCGAGAAGAGCCCGCCACTACGGTATGATGCTGGTCTCGATCACGCAGCAGTTGAAAGACTTTTTCCGTCAATCGGAGCAAGCAGATTCCGTTGTGAAAAACTCGCACATGAAGTTGATCTTGCGGCAGGATCCATCCGATCTCAGGGTGCTGAAGGAAACTCTGCGACTGACAGACTCCGAAGTTCTCTCGATCGAGAACTTCTCCAAAGACGAAGAGAAACGGCGAGACAGCCAATGTTTATTGATCGTCGGAGCTGTGCATGGCACCATCCGTCTGGTGCCAAGTCCGATGGACTATTGGATCTGCACGTCAGAACCAATCACCGATATTCCACGCCGCGCGGAAATGATCAAAGAAGTGCGCATCAAAAATCCCAAACTGAGCGATACCGACGCCGCGCGCCAAGCCGTCTATTATCTGGGATTGCAGCACGACGCCTGACGTTGGTTGATTGTGCAGTCTCTCTTTAGCTGATATGCGTGGACTAGTTGTCTAAGGACCGCTGCTCTCCAATCTGTCCGCGTATATAGCGATCACTGGCAGCGTCTGCGCTTCTTCCCAGCTTGTCGAATGCGGCTGCACGAACGGTGTATGCACGCTCGAAAAACGATTTGAGTGTCAGGGATTTACTCGCTGATTCTGCCGCTGCGGAATAATCTCCTTTACCCATAAGCGCTTCCGCTTGTACTGCATATGTAAACCCTTTCTGCGGCGACAATACCAACGAGTTTGCACAGGCGGTCAGCGCTTCATCCCAGCGACTGAGTTTCACAAGACAGCGAGCCTGTGCCAAATATGCGTCGGCTCGTTGATCAGAGTTTTCAGCCACAGACAGCGCAGAAGTGGCAGCCTGCAGCCCTTTTTCGTATTCACCCAGCAAGGCCCAAGAGTCACGCTCATTAAGGTACAGGTATGACTTTTTGCCCAAGTTGGCAGAGGTATCGAAATCTTGCGCAGCGTCCAGCTCGTGTCCTTGGCGGATCTCAATACAGGCTTTCAATTCCCAATATTCATACTTCGACCGATCGGACAGTTGGTTTTGCCTGTATGCATCCGCGAATCGTCCCTGATCAAATAGGCACAGCGCTAGTGCATAATGTGCTTCCTTATTGGTCCGCGACAAGCGGATGGCTTTGTTGCAGTCTGCGACGGCGTTTGTCAAATCGCCGTCCGTCCGCTCGATCTTCGCACGATCGATAAAACTATGCGGATCAAACCAGCACATTGCGCAGCGGAGATTGGCTAACAGAAGCGGTTGGTCTTGACACACAGCACAGATACCCATCACGGCGAATATTGCGCCGTACAGAACAATGACAGTTGTCACTGCTCGGCGAGTACTTCTTGCGAGGAAGTACTTTCGAGACAAATGGTAGTCCAAATCTTCAGGCAATACATCGAAAGTGGTATCAGTTCTGCCCTCTGCTATTGCCACCATGTAACGAGTAGCACAGTTAGCCTTATCCCATTGGCGGTTAAGGGAGTACTGCTCGGTCAAAAATGTTAGATCCTTGAATGCATCTTCACTTTTGCCGTCTCTCACGCGCTCTTCTACTAAAGTAACGGTCTGCTTGAGCCTCTGCGCTGTTGTCGTGAGCATGATCAAGCCCTCACCGATGGTGCTAGAAACATATGCCCATGATACAGTCTGGAAGCGCCCTGTCCCAGCGGAAAAACCCTGGGTGTTGGTGCATGCGCCAACACTGTTAGCTATCAACCGAAATGTGCAAAGTAAGGTTACACCTCGCCACGACGAGGAAATGTGGGTTGATTATGGTGCGCTTCAGCTTCCTTGATTTCCTCTTTTGTCGCCAGTCGGTCCTCGTCAACAGACTGGCCAGTCTCGGCTGCTGACTGAATGTCTTCAGTACTTGTCATGTTGTTCTCTGTCATTCTGACGCGATCGGCAACTCGATCTTTTAGATCTCGCGAGACTGCTACGCGTGCGCGTTGATCATCAGAAGCCGAATGTAATCTCGTTATTTCTTTCAGCAATAGGTCCAAGTCTTGTTGCAAACCGGCCAGATAGTCTTTCAGTTCTGGTGTCCATGCTTGTCCTTGCAATAGCGTTCGGAGTTGCTGAAGCTCTGCGCGTTGTCTTTCAATAGCAAGTCTTTGTAGTTGAATTTCTTTGCGTGATTCTTCAGTGAAACAGCGCTCCATGACGCGACGCAGCTCGGCATCGGGATTTTGATAGACATTGTATGCGTGCTCAGCCAGATACATCCATGCTCCAAGCGCTTTGGTGCTAGTTTCTAAGCTTTCATGCATGAGGCGTGACATCTGCGTATCGCGCGAACAAAAGCAGATAATCGGTTTGTTATTGTTGCGGCTTTTTCTTATTTCACGAACGAGCTCAAACATGTGGGAGTCATCAAAGTGAAGACCGGCAACAATTAAGTCAAAAGCCTCTGCTTTGAGCGTTGTCTCAGCCTCTGCCATTGTGGTCACGACTGTGCAATTGTGCCCTTGTAGAATCCTTTCCAAAGTAACTGCGCCTTTCGGCTCGTCAGCAATTAGAATACGACTCACTTAAAGCACCTCCGTCCTTCCCTCCATTTTCTCATATTTCAAAAACCAAATAGCAAAGGCTAAGTACGTGCAGTGGAGACGCATATTCTTCACGCGGTGGTTAGTATTTGCCTTGCTTCTTCAGTGCGTCGATCTTTTCTTCGATAAGTTTTAAGCCGCTCTTGGCCGTATTCAGGGTGCTGAGTTGTTCGGGTTCGTTAGCAAAAAGCTTCTCCGCTTCTTCTATCTCTTTGATCAACCTTTGTCGAATTTTTTCAAGCTCTTCAAAAGTAGGATCTGTGCCTTGCATGTCTCGCCCTTCTTATGGTCGGTCTTTATCCTCCACTCTACACCCCATACTTCCAGGAGTGTGTTTTATTTCAAGACGGAATAGCCCATCTGCGGCAGATTACAGCGGATTTCCAAAATTAATCTTGTAGCCGGTTTGTTACAATGCTGCGCATGAGTTAATGACGCATCTCCGAGCAACAGCAGTGACAGCTTGCAGTCATGCTGACACAAACAAAAGCTGGTTAATGCGCAATTAGACAGCACAAAACGATGTCTGGCTCTGGCGGAATAGTCGACTAGAAAGAGTCAGCGAACTGTTGGCTTTTTAGAGGCACCACCCATGGAGTCAAGCAGGCTTTTTCATGCACTCTTCGCATTTTTCGACCAGTCTTGAATAGCGTAGTTTAAGACCATGTGAAAGACTTGAAACGGCACCAAAGCTTGGCTTGCGCTTGCCTTGCTCTATATTGCTGATAAACACTCTATCTACGCCGGATTCTTCGGCCAGTTCTTGTTGGGACAGGTTCAGACGCTTGCGCTTTAGGCTAACGACTTCGCCGAGGCATTTGTAAAGATGCGCATGAAGTGGTGCTTTTGTACTCATAGAAGAATTCCTTTGGCGCAGCCAATTAGTAATGGTTGGACGTGTACGCTAGGAAACGCCACAATTGACGCACCTGGAACGCGTTCCAATGTTTTCTTGCTCGATTTGCCACAATGAGCCGCCATTTCCTCACCCTGGTGTCTTGTGTGGTGACTAGACCAGGTGAAAAATAACGGTAGCTCTAGCGGATCTCCAATTTCGTGAGTCACGCCGCGGTTTTAAGCCTTATCTTATTTCCATCATACTCGTTTCCACGGAAACCCGCTCCCGATCGTTAGAATTGGGCTCGTTCTGCCGAGCTGCATAGTGCTATGCTCAAACAAAGAACAGCGGTGAACTTTCTCCCCAGTACAGCAACACACTGCTCTGCTGGTTCTTTCAGGAAAACAAAAGAGTAGTCTCTCCGGCGCCAGGCCACGCAACAAAGCACAATCTCGCGTCGGTATTTTTTGTCTAGAATTGCATCAAATACGTGAGATTTTCACTCAGTTTTCGCATTGATAGTGGTGATGATGCTGATAAATGCGACAGGCCGGAGACATTGCCATGAGTATCAAGACATGGTTCCAGTCGAATTTCGAAACGGCATTGGATCTGATCTGGTTGCGATTCAAGCCAGCCTTGCAAGGCTCAAGACGCGAGTATTTTTGGTTCCCGTGAGGCTAGTACTTAATCTGACTCAGGATTTTTCCTGTATCTTTTGGGCTTCTTCTCAGTAGAATCGAGTTGAATTGAGTGGAGCCGCGGCGATGAGGGAAATGCCGTGGTGACTGTGCGCGCGACGACGCACCGCCGACGGAGCGATCATCTTGAGCATGCGACGTTTCTTGCCATTTGGCTCAAGCGGTAACAACGAGGAGCGATCAGCTTCTCGGGGGCAGCAGATCAGTTTCAACTGGCAGGATGTTTGTTTCATTCATTCGATTTGCGGTGAAGAAACCGAAGATGGAGTAGTGGTTCTCACCGATGGAACTCTGCGCAGCTACATCAAATGCAGAGGCATCAATGCGTTGTTGTACGATCATGCTGATGAAGAAGCGCTGGCGCGATCGTTTTCTGATCTGGCCAATTCTTGCGAATCCGATATTCAAATCATCATCAAAGCCCGCAATCTGCCGGTCGATGAATACTTGTCTCGCTATCAAACCCTGATCAACACTGACGATCCTTATTTGAGATGGCTGGCTGATTATACGGACCTGTGGTTTCGCCGCAAACAGACTGTGGAGTTCGTGCCGCAAAGAGATTTCTATGTGATCGTCAGCTATCGGCCGCCGGACTGTGATAACCAACATGCCGGCAAGGTATGGAGCGGCAGGCGGTCGATCCAGGTACACGAAGAGTGTCTGGAGTCTCTCAACCGCCTGACGATAATTGCCTTCGAGCAGTTGCGCCAGGCCAATTTGCGACCGCTTATTCTCACGCGCGCGCAGGTGCGCAACCTGATATATGCAGATCTTAATCCATCGCTGGCGCAACGCGAGCCGGAGGCGCCGCCGTCGCGGCCAGGCATCAGCGAAGCGTCTGTCTTGTCGCAGTCGGCGATGAAGGTGGCCGCCGATCATCTCTGGTTGGATAAGCGTTATATTTCGACGCAGTATTTGCAGCAAGCGCCTCACGAGACTTGGCTTGGCTGGCTTGTCAATCTGCTTACTCTATCGGTCGAGTATACCGTTTCGATTTTCATTCACACATGCGATCAGGACAAAGTGCGCGACGATTTGAAGAAGAAATTTCACCTTGGCGCCATTGCCAGTGCGCAATTGCCAATGCATGATCTCGAAGGCGTGGAGACGACGATGACGGCTGCATCGGCTTTTCGCGAATTTCTTCGCAGCTCCAACAAGGCGTTCGACGTGAGCATGTACATTACTACCGCCGCGGATTCGGAGCAGCGGTTGGCGCAAAAAAACGATGAGATTCGTCGCGTCTTCAAGAATCGAGGAGCGATCCTCGATCGCGGCACCTTGTTGCAGCTTGAGGCCTGGCAGGCGACCTTGCCGGTCGGCGTTGACAAACTGGCGGTCGCCCACCGGGTCATGTCGCCGATTGTCGGTACGTGCTGGCCGTTCTTCACTGCTGCCTGCGGCACCCCTGACGGAGTGCCTTTTGGCTTCGCGCTGGCCTCGCATGAGCCGGTGTTGCTCAATCCATTTTTTCGAGGCAACGGTAAAGATGCGAACAACATGTTTGTCGTGGGCACCACCGGTGCTGGCAAGTCATTTGCCGTTTCAATGTTGATCTTGCGGCTTTTGCCCCTGGGCACGCGATTTGTCCTGCTCGACAAAACGGTGGATAAACAGGGCGCCTACCGTTTCATCACCGATTTGATCGGCAGCGAACACTGTCATTATGTCGATCTCGGTCCCAGTTCGCACTACGTTCTCAATCCCTTCGATCTGGGCGCAGATGAGACGCCAGGCGAGCCTTCGCCGGAGAAGATCAGCATGCTTCTGGCGTTGTTGGATCTGATGCTGGCGAAAGAGAAGCGTGATGAATTAGAAGTGGAAGAGAAATCTTTGTTGGACGATTTGATTCGCAGCGTTTATCGCGCTGCGCATGCCAGAGGAAGAGTGCCGACTATCTCTGATCTCGCTTGGGTTACAGCGCAAGCGGCAACGCAGGAAAGCGATCCCTTGCAACGTCGCCGGTTGCAGAGGTTTGCGCGTGGTCTGGCTCTTTATACGAATAAGGGCGCGTTCGGCGGGATGCTTGATGGGCAGACCAATATTGATTTGGAGAAGCTGTTCATCGTATTCGATACCAGAGAGGTCAACGATCCGCGCCTGGAGCGTATCGCGGTTTTCATTACCGCGGAGTTTATCAGACGCCGAGCGGCTGAATATAAACAGCGCGGCATCAGATTTGCCGCGATTATCGATGAGGCTTCTACCCTGATGAGATTTAAAGCGGGCGCCCGTCTGTTGGATGACTTATCCAGGCGCGGGCGGCAGTACGGCATGATGCTTGTCTCCATCACACAGCAGTTGAAGGATTTTTTCGGGCAGGCAGAACATGCCGACTCGGTCGTGAAGAACTCTCATATGAAGCTGATCCTGCGCCAGGACCCAAGCGATTTGCGCCTGTTGAAGGACACTCTTCGTCTGACCGACGCTGAGATTCGCGCAGTGGAGAATTTTTCTCGCGGCGAAGAGCAGCGTCGGGACAGCCAGATGCTCCTGATTGCCGGCACTGCTCATGGCACGATCAGGCTGGTCCCCAGCCCTTTGGATTACTGGATTTGTACCTCGGAGCCGATCAAAGACATTCCCTTAAGAAAGGCACAAATCGCTGAGATACAGCGCCTTAATCCGGGTATTACCTACACGAATGCCGCCCGTCGTGCCGTCTTCAATCTAGGATTGCATTGCGATATTTGAGAGGTCGTTTTTGGCCTTGCCTCGCTGCTACGTTGATTCAATTAATTATTCGGCTCGTCGGCTCGGTCAATTGAAGCGCGCAGCATATAATGAGATCCAGGAATTTTCCCGTATTCTTTTATCCTTACTCAAGTACGATTGACTGATTACAGCATGGACAAGTTATTTACTCCGAATAGATGGTTAGTGCTTTTCTGTGCTGTATTCATCGCCATCGTCGCCACTTTGCAGTTTGTGATCAACAGCCGTTTGCAGGCAACCGCGAGGAACTTTGGGGACGACATTTTTACCTGGGTCTGGTTGGACAAAAACATCTGTGCCAAAGCGTACATGACCGATGCGAAAATCCTACACAGAAGCGAGAACGACGCGGTAGTGCAAGTGTCCGGCGAACAATCGTTAGGTGCATTCGATGGCAGCAAACCTTGTACTTTGCAGACCTGTACCAGTCCTTGTAAGGCGACATTGACTTTCTATCGATACGGCAATAATTGGGAATTGGGCAAAGTGGAGTTGCAATAATGTATTGGAAAGTGCGAAAAACAAGCCCTGAGCAGATCGCCAGGCAATACGGTGTTCATGCCGCTCTTGGCGTAAGCTTGTTGTTCAACTTGATCTTGTTCACGACGCGACCGGCAATTCCGAAGGTGTCGGCCGAGCTCAAAGTCAGCTTCGAGCAATTTGCCAAACAGGTGACGGAGCATCTTCTCGACACCAGTTACATCAGCTATTCCGATTCCACCCTCGCTTTGATGAGAGACGAACTGGCGCCCGCTGTTGTGAAACAACTGCAAGCGTCTGAAATGTTGGCTAAGAGCGACGATGATCTGCGCGCGACAGCCAAGACACTGGCCGAAGAACGCCAGGTTTCCGCCGTCAAAATCAAAAGCATCGACCCCAGTGAGCTGACGCCCACAGGCATGCTGCCTGTTGAGGTGAAGGGTCTTGTGGTGATTCACTCAGCGCAGGAGGCGGGACCGACTGGTCCTGTTCCTTTCGATTTCAAGTTCCTCATCGGTGGCAAAGTCGGACCTGACGGCAAAGCGGCCATGGCGGCAGACGGAAAAACTCCGCTGCCAGTCGTCGCCAACTTCCAGGACGCGTCAACCAAACCGCAGTAAGGGAACGTCAATTGCCGGACAAAACCGATCTTCAGTAGGTGTAGTCGTTAGCTGTGGAGTAGTTGATCGGCGTTACGCGGTAGCCGCTTGAGGGATTGTACAGGAGCGTGCGTGCATGGTTGCCGCTGTTCGGATTGTATGGCACGGTCTGGATCGAATAACCTTCAGACGAGCCGTTCAAGTTGCTACCGTTACTGCCATTCTGCCGGAACTGTCCGCTGTAGCCGTTGCGGCCGTTGTTGCCGTTAAAGGGAGTGGTTTGTATCGTGTAGCCTTCGCTGGAATTGTTTTGCCAGGTACCGCTGTAGCGATTCCTATCGCGGTCCCGACCCCAGTTCTGAATCGGAGGTTCAAAAAAGCGCGAGCGGTTTCCCAAATTCAAGTCCAAATAGATTCCGGGACTCTGTGCAGGCAAGAACGTCTGATACCCGTTGTCCCATCCCTGCGGCTGCTGGAAATAGACGCCGTTGTTGTCGCCGCATGATTGGCAGGCGCCTCTGTTCCAGCCGTAACCGTTGGATTGTCCGACGGGTGGAATGGTCGTGTTGTAGCGGGGCGCCACAGGATACTGATCGCCCTGGTTAGGCAGCAATATGGTGTATTGGTCGTTGTTGGAGCGTCCGCGATCGCGATCGACTCTGGGGGTGAAGCGCTCGGGAGATCCCGTTCGAGAATCAGGAGATCCCATTGTCCAACCGCCACGTCCGTCGCCATAGAAGTAGGCGTTTTGAATGTTGTAGACCGTTGTACTGGATTGATTGGACTGATCGTAATAGTTTCGATGCTGCTGATCTCTGGGAGCTCGCACACATTGAGGCTGATCGCCGTTGTCTTGATCGCCCCTCGCCGTCCCTCGATCGCCTGTCCTCGTTCCTTGATCGCCTTGTGCACGCGGAATCTGCAGTTGCCAGCCTTCCTTGATCAGATCCTTATTGCAGTCTAGCGATCTGTAGTGTTGATCGTTCGCCTGGATGATCCGATTGACCTCATTGCTGATTTGCGATCTATCAATAGGTCCGCTCTGTCCTTCGTCGCGAAGCTCTCTGGCGGCTATTCCTGAGAGTGAATCGCCGAACTTCACGGTGTACATTCCGGAAGCGTCGCGATCTATAGGATGGGTGGCTTGCTCTTTCGAAGCCGCCAGCCAGGCGCGAGCATGAGGCGAGCTATAGCTAAGGTCCGGGCGCCAGTTGCAGTCTGCGCTGCTGTCACCGCTGGGGCCTTGCCCGTTACCGTTACCGGTGCCGTCGCCGCTGTAACGGTATCTGTCATTGGGATTGGCGGCATTGGCTCCGTTAGTGCCGGCGCCATCTCCACTGTAAGCGTATCTATCGTTCTGACTGCCAGGACCACTTCCTGGCTGCGCGTTGCAACGGCCGAAGTTTTCACCGCTCATAATTATTCTCTTTCGGGTTGGGAGCTGAGCTGTCGCCTTGCTTATGCAGGCAAAAGGGTGATGTTAGTAAACCCAATCTTCTGCTGTTTGCAAATGGGGAAATTCCCACCGGGGTGGCGCTCAGGTTAATTTTAGGCGGCGGTTATGTCAAACGGGTGGCAAAACTGAATTCCTTCTAAAATCTGCCAACCTCGAATCTGGCCTAAGGACACGCAGTTGCAGCGACGGCAAGGCGGCGAGGAGCCGTCGCAGCCGAAGCGGATGGTAGCGGAGGAGTTGAGGAACGAAACTCCGGAGCGAATATGAAGGAGTCGGAGGAGCCGGCCGACGAGGCACGGAGCGGTTACATGTAAAATAGCCTTTTGCGGAGAGAAAACCTTGTTTTCAGGAATTGTAGAAGAGGTCGGCGTAATTCAGGAGCTGACCGACAGCGCCGACGGTCGGTCGCTGAAAATAGGCGCCAAGACGATTCTCGCCGACGTCGTGGCGGGTGCCTCCATCAGCGTCAACGGAGTTTGTCTTACCGTAGTTCGATTTGGTGAAGACTGGTTTTGCGTCGACGCAGTGCATGAAACGCTGCGCCGAACTACTCTGGGAGATTTGCAGCGGGGCGGCAAAGTCAACCTGGAGCGAGCCCTGCGTCTTTCCGACCGCCTGGGCGGCCACCTGGTCTCAGGTCACGTCGACAGCATCGCCACCGTCACTAATATAGAAGCAGAGGGCTTTTCCCGCGTCGTTTCCTTCTCGCTCTCTAAAGATCTGGCGCTATTTTTTGTCGCTAAGGGCTCGGTCACCGTCGAAGGCGTTTCCTTAACCGTGATCGATATCGAGGAGAAACAGCGGGGAGCAAACGATCAAGCATTCGTTTTCCGAGTCGCCCTCATTCCCCATACGATGGAAGTAACAACCCTCGGGCAATTGGCGGTGGGAACGAAAGTTAACATCGAAACCGACATGGTGGCTCGATACGTAGCCAGACTGGCTCTGCCGTACCTGGGTGAGAACCTTAACAAAGAGCATGCAATCCTACCGTTCCTTTTGGAACAAAGTTAGACTTATTCAGTTCCACCAAACGGAAACATATTTCATGCACAGACAGCTACCAGAGGCGCACGATTTCGGCGTTCCAGTCGACGGCAAGAATAAGGGCGAACTGGGCGGGTTGTTTTGTAGCGTCGAGGAGGCGATCGAAGAGATCCGCCGCGGCAGATTCGTAATCGTCGCTGACGATGAGGGGCGCGAGAACGAGGGAGACTTGATTTGCGCGGCCGAGTTGGTGACTCCGGCGATGATCAATTTCATGGTCACCGAAGCGCGCGGCTTGGTCTGCTTGTCGCTCACTCCGGAGAAAGCAGAACAGCTCGAACTGCCGATGATGGTCGGCAACAATACTGATTCTCAAGGCACCGCCTTTACAGTCACCGTCGATGCTGATACCAAATTTGGTGTCAGTACCGGAATCAGTGCTTACGATCGTGCCACCACCATTAGAGTCATTGCCGATTCGATGTGCCGCCCGTCCGATCTGCGGCGCCCCGGGCATATATCACCTTTAGTCAGCAAACCGGGCGGCGTTTTGCAGCGCGCCGGACACACCGAATCTGCCGTCGATCTGGCGCGGCTGGCCGGGCTGGCTCCGGCGGGTGTCATCTGTGAAATTATGAATGCAGACGGCACCATGGCCAGAGTGCCGGAATTAGCCGCTTTCGCTAAGAAACACAATCTGAAATTGGTCAACATCGCGCAGCTGATCGCCTATCGTCTGTCGCGCGAGCGGTTTGTCGTGCGCGAGGCTGTGGCGCGCTTTCCTTCAGCCTTCGGTGAATTCAATCTTTATGCCTACCGCAACACGCTCGATGGGCAGGAGCATGTGGCTTTCGTCAAAGGCGATGTCACAGGCAAGCAAGATGTGCTGATCCGGGTGCACAGCGAGTGTCTGACTGGCGATGTGTTCGCCAGTCTGCGGTGCGACTGCGGTCCGCAACTGGAAGCAGCCATGGCTATGATCGCGAAAGAGGAGCACGGTGTGCTGGTCTACTTGCGTCAAGAAGGTCGCGGAATCGGGCTGCTGAACAAGATCAAAGCCTACGCTTTGCAGGATGGCGGCAAAGATACCGTGCAAGCGAACGAAGCGCTCGGTTTCAAACCGGATTTGCGTGACTATGGTGTGGGCGCGCAGATTCTGCACGATCTAGGCGTTACATCGATGCGCATCATCACCAATAACCCGCGCAAAATCGTCGGGCTGGAAGGGTACGACTTGAAGATCACCTGTCGCGTCGGCTTGCCGCCGGCGTGCAACAGCCACAATTTGAATTATCTGTTCACCAAAAAAGAAAAGATGGGACATTGGTTGGAAGGGTTGGAGCGCGAGCGACCGGGGGTGGCGACAAATGCCGAATCAATTGCCTGAAGGAAGGAGTGCCGGACGCCGAGGCCCGGTCGAGATTCAAGGACGGCTGATCGCTACCGGTTTGAGGTTTGGCGTTATCGTCAGTCGTTTCAATGACTTCATCACGAACAGTCTGCTGGATGGCTGTCTGGATGCACTGCGCCGCCATGGGGCGGAAGACAATTTGATCGAAATCATGTGGTGCCCGGGTGCATTCGAGATTCCGGTGGTGGCCAGGCAAGCTGCCGCAGGCGGCCGTTTCGACGCGGTGATCTGTCTGGGGGCTGTGATTCGCGGCTCGACGCCTCACTTCGACTACGTTGCCGGTGAGAGCGCCTCGGGTATTGCTCGTGTTGGCGCAGATACGGGTGTGCCCACCATATATGGTGTCTTGACCACAGAGACGATCGAGCAAGCAATCGAACGAGCCGGCACCAAGGCCGGCAACAAAGGCAGCGACGCGGCCGTCACAGCTATCGAGATGGTCAACTTGTTGGCGGCGATGAAGACGCAAAACAATCTCGGCCGAGCTGCAGCAGAGCGCGCCTGAAAGCATCGGGCACGTTTCACACGATAAAAGAGAGTTTGGTCCGCACCAAATATGGTGTTAATTCCGTCGCCGAATGATCACAGCAACCGCGGATCGACGTGGCGTTTTTTCGGCGCAACAAAGCTGAATTTTGCGGAAACCCCGGCAATGATGATCACGGCGAGCGCCGTGAAAACTTCGATAGTATCGGGCATCGGCACTTTGCAGATCGAAAGCGAGAAGGTGAGAACCGCCCAGATCGGAATGCTGACGACGCTCATGAGCACGCCGACAATTGCCGGTATGGCGAATTTTGGTATGCCCAGGCGATTAGCCAGTTTCATGTACAAGATTGCCGAGTATGCGACTACCGCGATGCAAGTACAACCGACCAGCAGGAGTTCGAAACCGCTCTTATTGTTGGTGATAGTGCTGAAAATCTGCCGCACCGTATATAGTGCCGCTGCCGGCCAACCAAACACCAATCCGGTCGGCAAGGAAAACCAGTATCGGCGCTGTTTTACTGGTGCTCCGTTGGCTTCTAATGAGGCTGTTTTACCAGCCGCGTCCCAGCCGGAGGCGATCTGTCCGAAGAAATTGAGGGGCGGCTTGTGGGCATATATTTGCCGCGTTGATTCATCTTCGAATGTTTTTAAGCCGTTACTGAATTCCCCGATCGCATTATTCAGCATCAACCGGAAGACGGAACTCGTAACCGCTTGCCCGCCGTCCTTTGTTACTTGAAGCACTTCTGGACTGGCAAGACGTTGAGTCGCGAATGCCAGAAGGACGCATATGGCATAAATCGCCAAATAGACGTGATACTTTCCGCCGGTAGTGCGATCGCGTAAGCGTTTGACCGAGAGCTGTTGCTCGTTGAAGTCGGCCGGCAGGATGTTTTCCGCGATGGCCCGGTCTTCTAGAGTGACCTTCTGTTCGCCGGTCTGCTGTTTGCGCAGTGGTGCGGGCGGCAACAACTGTCGTGACGGCGGTGGCTGGAGAACGCCTTCATCGTCGTCGTCATCATCTTCATGCTTTTCACCAGTTCGGCGCCAATCGCCGGACAGCTTTCTGTCATCCATGTCCCGTTCTGGTGATGTCAATTCCCGTGCCCCCGACTTTGTGATTGACTGCCTCAAGTTATCGATGAATTGCTTGCTTCGTTCTGAAACTGGAGGAGCCGCCTTAATTTCTTTGGGATCGACAAGTTTGGAGATCGGTTGCCAACTATCTGACGAGTCATTGCTCGTAGAACTCTCTGTCAGATTTGTACCACTATCCGAGGCCTCCGCCACTGGCATAATTGTTTGCTCGCCGGATGCCGCCAATTTCATCACTTGCTCGGCTAACGAGCCTGCCGGTTCGGGCAGCTTAGGCAAGGCGGCATGCGAATCTGCCGCAATCCAGCCTTCATCGTCGTCTTTGCTGCCCTGCGATGTATGTGCAGGTCCTGGATCGTGCTTGGCACTCGCTTTTGTGTTCTGCTTAGCGTCCGGTCTAGCGGCTGGTGAAGAGAATTTGGCTTGCGATGCTTCCTCGAAAGTGAGGAAGATGTCGTGTGCGTCAATCTGGGGGGCGGTTGCACTGGGAGGCGTGTTTTGTGTGACAGGCTCCGTGTGATTGGCCGCAGCGGCAGCTGACTCATATGTGGGCCAGAACTGGTCTGACTCAGGCGCTGGAGTTGGGGAGGCCGGCAGTATGGCGCCGGAGGCTTTGTCGGTCTTTTCCGCTGTGCTGGAGCTTTCCGGGTGAGTGTTCTCGCCAGTCCCGTTTGGAGCAGCGCAGGCACCAAGGTAGTCGACAGGTTTGTAAGGGACGTCTCGTACAGCCTCCCCCACTGGAGTGACGAGCGCCGAAGCAGAAAAATAATCGACCGGCTTCGACCAGCGCAGCGATGGGGTGGCTTGGGCTGTCGGTTCTGCGCCTGTTTGTCCCGGCGAATCAGGTTCGAGCGCCGTGTCGCACACAGGTTCTGGGGCTGCTGCTTTTGTCTCTGATTGCGCTGGCGCCTGTGACTGTGGTTGTGCCGCTGGTGACGCCGGTTTTGTCGCTGGTGACGTTGGTTTTGCCGCTGCCGGAAGCTTGTTTTTCGTGGCTGATTGCCGCTTTGATTTTGCCGCGCTCTGGCGTTTCAGCTCTTCTTCAACGACGTTGGCAAATTGGCTCTGTATCTCAGTCTTGCTATCGGACGTCGGCTTGACTTCGTCAATTTTCGGTGGCGTGCCAGGTTGCCTCTCGCCGCTCGAATCCTTGGGCGGACTGAGGTCGGGTTCAGACTGCTTTTCCGCCGCGATTTCCGTAGGCGTCTCAGTAGGAGCGGCCACCGCCTGCTCGTTCAAGTTGTCGCTGCTGTCTGTGTTATCTGCGATTGTTTCGCCCTGGCCATCAGGCTTCACCGGGGTCTCGAGCACCGCTGGCTCGGCCGGCGGTTGGTTGTTGGTGTCGTCCTGGGCAGCTCCGGCAGAAGAATCGACGCGGGCGTTGCGACGCACGGCTGCAATCGACCCGGTGGCCTTTTTCTTTCCACGTTTTCTTGCCACAGCGGCACCCAGATAGTACAGATAGATTATTCCCGCACGGCTCAGGAAGTATCCAGCGCCACCGTTTAGTGCAAAACGCTGCTGAATCCTATCCGCACGATAGTGTCAAGTAACCGCGCGCGTTGTCGGCTTCATTGCTTTTGCAGCGACTCGAATTTTTCTGCATCCATCGGGTGTGCTTTGAGAAATCGCTCGATCACATTGGTCACTTTCAGTGCTTGGAAAAGTGGGCCGTCAACCTCGACCTCTCGCAGAAGTAGCGCGCGGTGCAAAGGCAATTTGCTCTGGATTAGCTGCGTCATCGTCGCCCCGGTGAAGCGGAAGCAGATGCGGGGGCGTTCGCCGTTTGGATCGAGCCGCTCGACTACGAGTTTGCCGGATTCGTCTTCAGCTCTGACCATCCAACCAAGACGATCGGGACCTTTGAGTAAGAAACCGATAGTGGTACCATCGGTAGTGACTTTCTTGAGCAGGTTAAGATCGAAATGCGCGGGCACAAACTCTTCAAAATAATATTGAGCGAGGCGTTCTGAATATCCCAGCACTTTTGGCTCACCGGTGGAAGGCTGACCCCAACGCTTGTGTTTGCCGGCTTTCAGCACTCTTTCAAAGTAATCCTGATCCAGTCTGACCGGCGGCAGCTGATAGCGTCCTGCCACCTCGAAGAGATTCCTCGTTCTCACCTGAATGTTGTCTAATAGCATTTTGCGCAGCGTGCCTGACAAATTAAGATCGTCGCCCTCGCCTGCTACCACCTCTTGCATCCCGGCGGCGCGCGCTGCGTATTGCAGCCATTCCTGGTTGAGAGTCGCTTGCATGTTGACGATGTTGCAGATGCGCGGGCGATTCTCGTCTTCAAGGTAGCGCCAGAACATCAGCGAAGCGATATCCGCAGGCAAAAAACTGAGCATCGAGTCCGGGTTGTATCTTAGACGCAGTCGCCGTTCTACTGCGCCATTGGTCTTTTCCGCAAGCTGCGCCACCTCGCGAAAAATACCCGACGGTCCGGTGAAATTAAGCGTCTCGCCGTTGGCGGCATAACCGGAGATCATCGGAATACGCACAAGATACCAGGGAGATAAGCTAGACTCCAGCGCTTTCTGCAGCATTTGCTCGTAATGCTGGCAGACGCCTTCCCACTGCGTCAGCGGTTTGCGCCGTGTGAATTCAAACTCCTCGGGCACGACGCCGTCATGCTGTACGCCGCCCCAAATGGAAGAAATCAAATAGATCGGTATGCCCTTGAGAGTCTTGAGCAAATTCGGCAACTGCGCGGCAGCCCAATGCGCCCTTGGGGCTCGCGGCTCATCGAAATTCGGCGGCAGCCCGCAAAAAACGATCGCATCGTATTTGGTGGCACGATTCAGCTCGGATTCATCAATCAACTTGATGCGATCTCGAAAAGTTCTGAATTTGTCGTGGCCGCCCAGCGCAGTTTCCAACAGCTCGTGCGCCGTCGATTTCAGATCTAGCGGTACGAGGCTGAAAAGGTTGAGCGACGATTTGGTCGCTACGTGAAGATGCCAGCCTTTGTTGACCAACAAGGCCGCCAGCGGTCCGGAGAAGCTGGAAATCGGGCCCCACAAATAAGCTAGCTTTTGCGTCATCGCCGTCATCGGCCTATCTCTGCATCGTGCCCTGCGTGATGCAGAGATCTTACTTGATTCTGGCGCGAGAACTACCCTGTTCTTAAGACCGATTACCGCAAAAGCAACACTACTCAAACACGGCTGTGCAGCCCAGCCGGCCGATAAAACTAATCGGATTGGAACCACAGATAGCCATGGCCGCTGACAACCGCCCGTCGACAGGTTCTCACCGCCAAGCCGAAGAGCTGGTTGCGCCAGAGGGCCGCCATTTCGAAAGGTGAGCAGACTCTACTTGGAAAATGGATTGCTGAAGTCCATCGATGAGTCGACGATGGTTGTTCCGGCAAATTGATCGCCGAATCGCAGACCGTCTTCTCGGCTATAAACGCGGTAGCACTCGACCGGCAGCATCACCGCCAGATAAACCATGCCCGCCGCATTAATCGCTCCTTTGATGCCTTCAGTCACCCAGGCGATCGGCACTAACGGCAAGACTATGCTGATTACTTGCAACAGCGCGAACGGACCGAGAATGACGATATTACGCATGACAGATTGCTTCAGACTGCAGGGGGCGCCCGTCTGGACGTCTATCACTTGCATTCCCATCAAATTCTTGCCAATGCCGCGTCCTTCAAAAAACCAGTCGCGCACCAGCAAAAGCAATGCCCAAGTCATGCTCAAGGTGACGAAGTGCACGAGAAACGGAATTACCTGCAAAACCAGACCGATGCCGTAGCAAGCGATGCAATCGAAGATTAATGCGCCGCAGCGTCTGCCGATTTCGATCTTGCCAAGCGATTCGTCGTCCGGCGGCTTGTCCTGTCGAGCGACATTATCGGCTGAGCCACGTTGCGACCAGTTGGTCACGCCCGTCTCTTCTTGCTCGATGTCATCATTTTTGAGCTGCGGTGGTTGGTTCGCACTTTGCCAAGCAGAACCGCGCAAAGGCTGTTTGCCCTTGTCTCCCGGCCTGTCAGGCGGGCGGCCTCGATTTCCAAATGACGACATGCTTGCCCTTTTCTCAGCGCATATTGTGGGCCTGCCCATAACCCACTGTTATTAATCTTAATTGTACGCCTGCCGATAAAATGCAAGCCTCTATTGAAGCCCGGACGAAACCGACGGAGCGACTAATAAAGCCATTAATCAAAGCTGAAAAGAATGCTCAATCCAGCCAATTGAGGCGGCTGTCGCTGTACGATCATGGGCAGGTGAAGGCAGTTTTGACACACTAAGGACGGCTTGTCATGGCAAGTAATGGAAACGGCAAGGGCAACGAAACGGTAATTGTCGACGGATTGCGTACCCCGTTCGGCAAAATGGGCGGAGCGCTCAAAAGTGTAGCAGCCGTCGATCTGGCTGCGCCCTTGATGAAGGAGCTGCTCAAGCGCTACAACGTGCCCGGCGATGCCGTCGACGAAGTAATCATGGGACAGGTCGTGCAGGCGGGCTGCGGGCAGATTCCTTCACGGCAGGCGCTTTTCAAAGCCGGCTTGCCCAACACCTGCGAGTCGACGACCGTCAATAAAGTTTGTGCTTCCGGCATGCGCGCCGTCACGATAGGCGATCTACGCATCCGCGCCGGCGACGGTGAAGTCATTTTGGCCGGCGGCATGGAGTCGATGAGTCAGGCACCATATTTGGTTGACGCCAATTCCGCTCGCTTTGGCAAGCGCATGGGACACGTGGAGTTCAAGGACGCGATGCTGGCTGACGGCCTGGAATGTCCGGTTACCTCAGAGCACATGGCGGTTTACGGTGCGCAAATGGCGGAAGAGTTCAAGATTTCCCGCGAGGAGCAAGACGACTGGGCGTTGCGCAGCCACATGCGTGCCACCGATGCGCAGAAAAGCGGCAAGTTTGCCGAAGAGATCTTGCCGGTGGCAGTGCCGAAAGGTAAGGGAAAGGTAGAAACTGTCGAGCTAGACGAAGCTCCACGTGCCGATACGAGCAAAGAAGCGCTGGCCGGGCTCAAGCCGATCTTCAATCTGAAAGGAACGGTGACGGCGGGCAATGCACCTGGTGTCAATGATGGTGCCGCCGTGTTGCTGCTCATGAGTGCCAACAAGGCAAAAGAGTTGGGTTTGAAACCGCTGGCGAAAATCGTTAGCCATGCATCGATCGGGCAAGATGTTCCATATCTGGCGACGGTGCCCGCTCTGGCTACGCAGAAAGCTTTGAAAAAGGCCGGTATGAAAATCGATCAGATTGACCTGATGGAAATCAATGAGGCATTTGCGGCGGTGGCACTCAACAGCATGAAGATGCTGGGCATCAAGCCGGAGAAAGTGAACGTCAACGGCGGCGCCATCGCGCTTGGACATCCAGTCGGTGCCTCGGGCGCGCGCATCCTCTTGACTCTCGCCAAAGAGATGAAACGCACTGGTGCTAAATATGGTGCCGCTGCCATTTGCTCAGGCACAGCCCAGGGCGACTGCGTCATCCTTTCTCGTGAGGGACTTGATTAACGGGTGTACGATCAATGCAAGAAACGGAGAAGAGAACGCGCCCTCGGTGTAACGTGCAGGTAGTGAGCAAGAGCGGCGAGGAGCCGGTCGCAGCGAACGGCGGGCAGCGCGCAGGAGGCGAGGGACGATGCCGACGGAGCGCATAGTTGTAGATGAAGCTAGAAAACGCATCGAAGAGTTGACGCGACAGGTCGAGCATTATCGTTTTCAATATTATGTGCTCGATGATCCCAAGGTTTCCGACGCGGAATTCGATAGACTGTTTCGCGAGTTGCAACAACTGGAGAAGCAATATCCGGATCTGGCATCGCCTTCCAGCCCGACGCAGACCGTAGGTGCGGCTCCTTCCACCGACTTCAAACAGGTGCGGCACCGCATTGCTCTTCTCAGTCTTGCCAATGCTATGGGCGAAGAGGATCTGAACAGCTGGAGCGACAGACTCTATCGCACGCTCGATCAAGGCGACGACGGGCGCCAACTCTCGTTTGCTTGCGAGTTGAAAATCGACGGCTTGTCGATAGCGCTCACCTATAAAGATGGGAACTTCGTTCAAGGTGCCACCAGGGGTAATGGCGAAGTCGGCGAAGACGTGACGAATAATCTGCGCACGGTGGCCGCTCTGCCCAAAGAGTTGACGCCGCTTCTAATCGACGGCAAGCCCTACATGCCGCACCTGGTCGAGGTGCGCGGTGAAGTGTACCTGCCGATGTCCAGCTTTACCGCCTTGAACAAGGCGTTGGAAGATGAAGGCGAGCCGACTTTCGCTAATCCGCGCAACGCGGCTAGCGGTTCCTTGCGCCAAAAAGATCCGCGCAAAACAGCCAGGCGCAAATTGGCCCTTTGGGTTTATTTCGTCTACATCACCGACCCGAAAGTGAAAGAACCGATTGGCCATATGGAAAACCTGGAGCTTCTAGCCAAACTCGGCTTTCCGGTCGAGCCCAACCGGCGGCTGGCCGGCACCATCGGTGATGTCATCAACTTTTGTCGCGATTGGGATGCAAAACGTCACCATCTCGATTATCAAACCGACGGCGTCGTCGTCAAAGTGAACGAGCGCGACTTGTGGAGCCAATTAGGCGCTACATCACACAGCCCGCGCTGGGCGATCGCTTTCAAGTATCCACCTGAAGAAGCGGACACGATTATCGAAGACATAGTTTTCGACGTCGGCCGCACCGGTGCAGTGACACCCGTCGCCTGGCTCAAACCCGTGCAGCTGGCGGGCACCACAGTCAAGCGCGCCACTTTGCATAATGCCGAGCAGATCAAGCGACTCGATGTCAGAATCGGGGATACCGTGGTTGTGCGCAAAGCCGGTGAAATCATTCCTGAGGTACTGAGCGTTAAAGTTGACAAACGACCGGCTTCGTCGCAACCGTTTGTTTATGCCACCACCTGTCCAGTATGCGGCACCCCGTTGGAGCGCCTGGGTCAGGAAGTGGTTTACCGCTGCCCCAATGTGTACGGCTGCCAGGCGCAAATCGAACGCCGCATCGATCACTGGGTCGGCCGCGATGCCATGGATATCGACGGCGTCGGCTCGTCTTTGATTCAGCAACTGGTCGAGCACAAGTTGATCGCCAATCCGGCCGATCTGTACAAACTGACTGAGGAGCAGCTCCTTCAGTTAGAACGCCTGGCCAAGAAATCGGCGCAAAACATTCTTGGCGCGATCGCCGCCTCCAAGAGCCGAAGCCTGCCCAATTTGATTTTTGCCCTGGGCATCCGTCACGTCGGTTCATCAGGCGCCGAGCTTCTGGCTGATCGTTTTCAATCGATCGACAAACTGGCCAGCGCGAGCGCTGAAGACATAGCCGGCATCGAAGGGATCGGGCCGAAGATTGCTGCGATTGTGGCTGAGTACTTCAGTCATGAGCAAAATCAAAACCTGATCGAACAGTTGCGCCAATCCGGCGTCAGTCTCGAGTACGCTGAAAGCGACCGACCCGAGCAGTTGGCGCCTACTCTGGCCGGCAAGACCTTCGTTCTGACCGGTACGCTGGAGACGATGGA
>Ga0206819_10037_pt1 | contig 49938 bp, 38 predicted proteins | sample Alteio_BWOrgCont_87_FD_152855 | JGI IMG/M metagenome (GOLD analysis project Ga0206819, IMG submission 152855) | Enriched cells from forest soil in Barre Woods Harvard Forest LTER site, Petersham, Massachusetts, United States -... | ecosystem: Environmental > Terrestrial > Soil > Temperate forest >... | reverse complement strand
AATGCGTTGGCTGTGCTGTGTGTGACTGCGCAATAAAAAAAACGAAGAAATGCGAGGTTCATCATGGACACACTTAAAAGCATCACTGACCGGCTGGCTGCGGCTCGTAGCGCCTTTGTCGACGCGAACGCTAATTGGGAAGCAAAGAAAGCCGAAGGCGGCGACGCCGTAGTCGCTGCGCAACAACTGTTTAACCGCACCCGGCGCGAATGCGAAGCGGCGCAGTTCGAGTTTTCGGGCGTGCTCACCGACTTGAAGCGGCGCAATCTGCTGCGGCTCAGCATCGATCTGCTCGATGGGCAGACCTTGCTGACGTTCCGCCGTCTGATCGCCACTCTCAAGCTAGACGCCGTCACGGAGCCGATCAGCTACGCCTCGTTCGAAGACACCGCCATGGCATGGTTCGATGCTCGCATCATGCGCGATGCAGCGCTGCAGTTTTCGCGAATCGAGCGCGAATGCGAGACGGCGGCGGAGTTCGATGCCCAGTTGGAAGAGCTGACGGCGGAAGACGAAGAAGAGCGCTACACCAACGCCATCGAACGTTATCGTTTTCTTCTCGACGTGCTGACGCAGCCGCCGGAGAACGTTGACGACACGTGGCGGACGGCGGTGGAGAAGCTCTTCAATCGCGCCCGCGCAGAGCTGGACGAACTGGACGACGTGTTGCGGGGGCAGATCCGCCGCATGGGCGAAGGCTTCCGCCGAGCCCTGTTGAACCTGCCCGAGGACGTCAGCTTGCTGCTGCGTCGCACGCTCGACGGCACGTGGATGCCCGAGCCGCAACGGCAACCCGAACCGAAGCGCACCGCCGTGGCAACGCTGACCAGCGAAGCCGAAGAAAGTGCGGAGGAAGTCGGGCTCACACCCGAAGCCGAGAGGCAAGTCGACGAGCTGCTCCGCAGTCTCGAAGACAAGCCAGGCGAGTAACAGGCAACGCAAAGCCGCGGCGCTGATGGGCGCTGGGCACTTGCGTTCGGTGGTCTGAGTGCGGGTGCGTGATGCGCACGTACGAACTCAGGTCACCACCGGCGGTGCAAGAGCGGCTGGGTTTCGCAGCGCCTGATGGGCGCATGGAAGCTCAGCTTGCTCTTGCATCACCGTGCCTGGTGCCCGTTTTCATCAGCTCAACCCAGGTCGCGGCACGCCCCGACCGCAACAAAGCAAGCACATGGAGGTTTTTACTATGAAGCGACAGACAGGATATCGAAAGGACTCGGCCATCCCTGTCGTTCTCGGCGGCGGAGCGAGGCGCGGTGCATATCTTTTGGGACTCTTGCAGCTCCTGGAGGAGGTCGAAGCCTCGGTGGCGTACTTTCTGTGCGTCTCCATCGGCAGCTTCGTCGGCACCCTCTACACCAACGGTTTCAGCCTGGCTGAGATTGGCGAAATCATGCAGGACGAGCTGTTCAAGAACCACTTGTTCGCCTGGACCAATCCGCTCAACTGGCTGCGCAGTGGCTGGGGCGAAGTCACAATGTGGACGCGCGTGCTGTTGCCACCCTGCAACTGGAAGCGCTATCTGGGCTTGGGCCTGATGGACATCTTGCCAATCATGCAGGCAGTGGTCCACAAATACGACCTGAAGTGGAACTCGCGCATCAAGCTGGTGGCGTTCGACCTGCAACGTCTCCTGCCCGTCGTTTTCCAGATGGCGGCGAACGAGAAGGAGGTCAGAGTATCGGTTGAAGCACATGTAGTGCGCATCTTCGTGTGGTCCCAGGAAGACCTGGCGGCGGCAATGGCGTCTTCTTGCTGCGTCTGCGGACCAGGCATGATGCGCCCGATTGCCTACTCGCTGCAGGGATTCGACTTCCTGCTGGTCGACGGCGGCTTCTACCACCCGCAGCCAGGGACGCTCAGCGAAAGCGACACCGCCGTTGTCGGGAAGTTGGTCGACCTGCCGTTCACCGACTGGGTGTTCCAGGATCGTAAAGGCGACTTCGCTGTCGACCTCTCCGACCCGCTTGAGCCGTTCTTCTCGGCTCTCTCGGCCAATGACGTGCGTCGTATGCAATCGGCCGGCTATCGTCGCAGTCGAGCTGCGCTGCGCACGCCAATTCTGCGCGGGCTTATTCCCGCGAACAGACCGCACGTCCTCAACCCCGCCTGACGCACGTGTCGGCGGCTGTTCTGCGGCTGGGCATTGCCGGCGCCGACACCACTTGTGGTGCCGGCGATGACCCAGCCGCATGTTGGTTTGCAGCCGGAAAGGCTAGATTTGAGTTTCAGGGAGGAATATGGACACCACTGTTTCCTGTACCGAGGCGATTCAACCGCTTCGCGAATATGTTTCTACCACCATGCATCAAGCGCCACTGTTCGAGCGTCGCTCGATGTTCGACACGCGCTGGCCGCAGGAGCGATTCACTGTCTCGCTCGGCAGCGATGTGTTGTTCAAGCTGCGTCTGTGCGCCACAGCTCAAGCGATCGAAAAGCTGGACAAACTGTCGGCCAACGAGTACTGGGGGCTGCGACTGCTCAACCTGGCGCTCAGCTTCGCTGCCACCTTCCCGCTGATCGAATCCGACATCGACGGCGCCGTCACACTGCTGCGCGACGAAGCGCTGCAAAGCGACCACGAACTGCTCTTGCTCATGGTCAATGACGGGCGCTTCGAGGAGCTCTCAGCGGCAGACATGCAAACGGCTCGGGACTGCGCCTTCATCATCACCGATGAAACGTATCCCTATGTCGAAGCCCAACAGTCAGTCAACCCGATCTTCTGCATCTGAGAAGCTCATTGAATAAGCCAGCCGGCGGCTCGCCGCTCGACTGACTTTTTCAATTTCCGGCATAACTATATCATCTAGTTATATACAAACAGCCACCGTCAATGGTGACCATTTCATGCATTTTGTTATCACCACCTGCGGTATCACTGAAGTAGCCATTAAGATACTGCGACATCGGATAGTAAGATCGGCTCAAAGAGTAGCAGCCGAGAGTGGCTGCGCTCTTTACTCAACTGGTCGTCAAGCTGTTCGGTCGCTTGGCGCCGCCGAGCACTTAGCGGTTGCAGAAGCTTTCTTCATCGCCTTGAGAGACTGACTGAAATCGCCACCAACTGTACAAATACCGCCCTCACATCGATTCGGGCGTTGAACCTGATCGAACGAACGTGTGACTATGTCACTTTCCTGTCGACCACGGTTCTGTGCATAGTTCATGACCGCGGTGCCCACTGCTTTGACAAACAAGTTTCTGAGTTTTTTTCTGGATCTACTCTTAATTTCTGCCTTATCCGAATCCGATGTCTTTGACATATTCATCACCTCATAAGAAATGGCGCCTCCACATGCATGGAGGCGCCCTTAACGTCATTCGAAACCAAGTCGGAGGCTACTGCAGGTCGCCCAACAGAAGCTGCCACGAATTGGGGTCTGCATTGAAACCGGCACAGTCATCCTCCTCCCGGAAGGCTGCACGCTTCAAGCGAGCCAAAAGAAGCTCGCGGAACGACCGCTTATACAAGTTGAAGAACTTGGCTTGGAATTGCTGGTCACCGATCACCAACTGCTGTTCCTCGTGCACAAGCACCAGGCGCAGGTGGAAACCGGCAGCTCGCAACACTTTGCTCATGTCTCGCAGTTTCGTATCCGTGCCGTTCAGCACAGCCTGAACCGTCGATTCCGGCAGGTCAGCACCCCAGCAGAGCACGTCAAATTCAGTGTCTTTGCAGATGTCTTGCACAAACGACTTGACGTTGGCGCGAATGTCCGGCAGTTCTCCAGGCTGCGTGCGGTAGCGCGCCACGCGCGAAACGTGGAAGCTGCTTGTCTGGCGATTCTTCTCTAGTTGTGGTTGGGCAAACAGCTGCAACTCAGTGCCGAGCTTTCGCAGCAACATTACGGCATAAAGCAGCTCGCAATCTCCATCAATCATGGTGAGCGCATTCTCGAGCAAGCAAGCCGTCCTGGCGTCAGGCTGAATGCCACGCTCACGCAGCTGCTGTCCATGAATTCTCGCAGCCGCCCACACGGCAGCCAAGAAGGAATCAATCTCATCTTCCAAAAGGTCATTAACAGTTAAAACATCAACAAGTCTTTCCATAATTCACCTCAATTAAAAACAGCGCCTGCCACGCGGCACGCGCACTGTGTAACAACTCAAAATTCAGGCGCTATGCGCCTTAGCCGCGCAAATAACGGCGCAAACGGTATTGAAAGATTCGAAACAGATTCGGATGCCTGACACTGAAATCGTTTGATGGAATCGTGCCGAATTCGTAAAGCACCCTGACGTACAGGTTGTATCCAGCCTCGGCAGCCAGAGTAAACAGCGATGCAAAAGTGACATCAGGATCGCTGAGCAGATCGCGAACTTCAGCATCCCTGCATACACCGCTCGCCTTGAACAGTTCAAACAAGTTTCGGCTCAAGGGCACGTTTGGTTCGAGCACAGCTTCAGAATGGGAGCCCGTCCTGTTTACCAGTCTCAGTTCAATCGTCGCCTTGTGCGGGCGAATCAAATCCATCAGGTCCACCACCGCAACTGGTATCACTTCATTCTTACCGCCGGCAAGTATGACGTCGACCAAACCCGTTTCAGCGGGGCTATCGAACGGGTCCAAACTCGCGAAGAAAGCCACGCACCATAAGGCAAAAGCCAGACTGGTGCTTTCTCTTTTCTCCTGCTCCAGTGGTGCTCTAATTAAAGTTTTCATCGAAAAATCTCCTTAAAAACGAAAGGGCGCGGCTATTCGCCGGCGCCCATATTTGGTGTCAACAAAGAACTAAATTTGAGTTTCAGCGCCTGTCGCGCCCTCGCTTTGGAAACCGGCGCCTTTTGCCGGGCTCGGCCGCTTTAGGGCACTGCTGATCGACGGGACGGCCGTCGACGCACACATCCACTCGCAGGTCAAAACCCTTGAGCCGGCCCAGTTCGACCAGCAGGGGAAGGTCATAACAGTCGATAGCGAAGGCGTGCGTCAACGAGATCAAGACGAATATGTCTTGCCTTGAAATAGACCATCCGCCAACCCAATACGCCAGCTTACGCAAGCGCACGAGTTCTCTTTCTTTTTCATCACGCTCACTTTCATTGCCGAGAATGCAAACAAAGGTGCCTCGCGACTGAGATGTCCCTTGTAAATGCAACTCGCCTTTCAGCTGGCTGACCAGGTCGACGAGGTCGGATAAATCGGGCAGCTCTGCCGCAGACTGAGTGGCGCTGTACACGTGATATTGCTGTTTGGACAACAGGTACTGGAGATCGAGCTGCATCCGCTGGCAGTGTCTGGCTTGAAGCACAGCCAGCTGGCAAGCGATGTGCACTGCGATTTTGCCGAACTCCTCCTGCGCCAATATTTGCTCTTCAAGTTCCATTTCACTTTTATGCATATATCTGCTCCAGTAGATGAGTAACGCAGCCGCGCCCCGCCCTCCAAACCACACACATCTGCGCGAACGGCAAAGTTCAGCGGCAAACGCTTATAAACACAGGTCGCGGAAGGTGCCATTGGCACCGCCGGAAGTGGCGAGCCAAGATTCTCTCTGCTGATTGCAGGTGGAAGATGCTTCTTTTGACGCTGTGTTTAGGCGATTTGCCTGTGGCGGGAAGTCTCGGAAAGTGGGGAAAACGGTGTTAACTGCACGCTAAAGCAATCCATAACGTGCGGCAAATTCCTCCAGCCGCCGCTCAAGATCAGCAACAAATTAGCGAAGACCCAGCCAAGATCAAGGTTTAGCCTCAATTTGGATGCATTTATGGGGTAGCCACAATCGGCAATCACATTAACTAGCCCTACGTAGCCACCACAAATGACAGATCATGCAACCGTTAGCACACCTAGCGCTCAATCCAACTTATTCGCTCCGTCGGCTTCGTCCCTCGCCTCCTCCGCTGTCCATCCGCTTCGGCTGCGACGGCTCCTCGCCGTCTTGCCTTCGCTACGACTTCGATTAGCAACGGCACTGCACGACTGTTGAATTGCACAGTGACCGCCCAATCTTATTGGCGTAGTCTGAGCGTGGAACCACCAATGCACTCCCTCTCAACCCTCAAGTCATGAGCCCCTCCGGCTCATCTCCACCCTTAGGAGAACAACTAATGGTGTTAGCGAAAGTCTGGCAAATTTATGATGACGTCGGCTATACAGCCTGCACGACCGGCAATCTCGAATTGGCGGAGAAAATGTTTACCCTGGCTATAGAAAGCTGTGCCGCCAAACACTCGATGAAAGAGCAAAGGCTCAAGAGCCTGATCGGGCTGGCAGACACGATGCTGCTGCGCAACCGCCGTGCCGAATGCAGCCGCCTCTACAATCGCGTCATCAATATCCTCGCTCGCGAGGGCGCTGCCAGCGATCACGAGCGTTATATGCTGGCGCACGCGCTGGAGAAACAGGCATACATTCGCTTTGAAGAGCAACAATCAGACGAGGCGGTCAAGCTGCTGCAACGAAGTCTGCGTCTTTTGGAGAAGATTTACGGTTGCGTGCACGACGCGCTCGTGCCCAGACTTTTACAGTTGTCGCGCATGCATTCGCAGATGAAGAACACTAATGAGTCTATTGCTTGCTTGACCCGCGCCCGCAGTATCCAGACTGAATCAGAACAATCACGCCGCAAATCAAATTAGACCGCTGCGCATCGCTTTCACAGCCGCCTGCGTTCGATCGGACACGGCCAACTTCTCAAAAACTCTGCGCACGTGGCTCTTAATTGTTTCCGGACTGAGCACCAGCTTTTCCGCAATTTCAACGTTCGTCATACCGTCCACGATCAACGCCAACACCTCGTGTTCGCGCTGACTGAGCGGCTCGTGCAATTGTTGCGCGCCGGAGCCCTCTTGCTTTGTCGCCTTCTGGTTCTTCAGCTGCGGCAATATGCGTCCGGCGATCGAAGGATCCAAGTAACCCGAGCCGTCGGCCACCACGCCAATCGCCATGACAATGCGCTGCAAGGGCGCTTCTTTCAAACAATATCCATCTGCACCGGCAGCGAAAGCGGCAAAAATATCGTGATCGCCGTCTCTTGTGGTCAAAACCAAAATGCGTGTATCGGCGCACGACTTCTTGATCTGCTCGCTGGCTTGTATTCCGTCCATCACCGGCAAGCCGATATCCATGAGAACCACCTGCGGCTTCAACTCCTCGGCCATGCGCACTGCGGTTTGACCATCGCTTGCCTCTCCGACCAGCTTGAACTGAGGCATGAGTTCCAATGACATTTTTAGTCCCAGACGAGTGATCTCCTGATCCTCAACAATCAATATCGTGGTCTGGTCTTGCATGTTCATCAATTGGCCGCTCACTGTTTGTTTCAGAGCCCAGATGGTAGCGCTTCGCCGCCATATTTTCCTGTCTTGTAACGCTAATTACATCCTAACTTTCTCGAAATCGCCAAACGCGCTCCGCGGCTGAGCGCTTCTGCCCGCAATGCTTGGACCGATTCGTCTTTGTTCGTGACAGTTGTTTCACAGATCGTTCACCATTTCGACAGCATTCCGGCTTAGGCTAATCTTGCTTGCTTCGATGGCGAATAGGCGGCGCGTGGAATAGGATATATGGCCGCGGTGACCACAAGGAACTGGCAGTGAAATTGTCGGACAAAGCGATGGTGCTAGTGTTGGTGCCACTTTTGTTCGAGGTGATCTTTGTCTTGTCGTTGACGCAGTTGATGCATGAGACGGAATTGCAGGCACAGAGCGAGACTCGATCGCGTTTGATCGTCTCCAGTTTGAACAACCTTTTGCGCCTGGTGCTCGAATCATCGTTGAATTTGGCGACACCCAAGAGCGCATCAGTCCCTAGCCAATCAAAAATGGGGGCGTCATCAACGGCGCAGGAGATGCAAACAATCAAATCGCTGGTCAGCGATCGCCCGGAAGAAAGGCATGCAGTGGCAAGAATCGAGAGCATTTTGGCTGAAGCCAGCCGCTCATTGGACAGCACCAAACAGCATCTGGAGGAAGGCAACAACATCGCCTTGATTATCGAGGCACAGCGCTTGCACCCACTGGCGCGGCGTCTCTCCACGGAAGTCGATCGCATGGTTGATTTCGAGCAACAAAGACACGCCATGGATCCGGCCATCGCCACGACGCAAAGACGCCAGATTCAAGAACTGTTGTTGGCGGGAGTAGCGTTCAACATCGCACTGGCCCTGGCACTTGCCATTTACTTCAACCGCACGACCGCGGCTCGACTATCAACCCTGATGAAAAACACTCAAAAGATGGCAGCCGGAGAAGCGCTTGAACCGCCGCTCGGCGGCAAGGACGAGATTGCGGAACTCGATAGCGTGTTCCACAGTATGGCCGGCTCGCTGCGCCAGGCAGAACAATTTAAACAGGAATTTCTCGCCATGATCACGCACGATTTGCGCACGCCGCTCACATCAATCGAAGGCATACTGTCGCTTCTCGCGGACGGCGTCTATGACGGCAATCCGGATAAAGGCAAAAAGAGAATCGAAACGGCCCGGGCAAACGTCCAGCGCCTCTTGCGTTTGGTGAACGAACTGATGGATCTGGAAAAACTGAAAGCGGGTATGGTGCAGCTGGATCTGAAACCGACAAATCTGATGGAAGTTGTGAAAAAATCGATCAGCTTGGTGTTTCCCGAGGCAGAAAAGGCGGCCATCCTAATTGCCGCAGAGGAAAACATGCCGCTGGTGTTGGCTGACTCTGAACGCCTGACCCAAGTGTTGGTGAACTTTATGGGCAACGCGCAGAAATTCTCGCCACCGGGCGATCAAATTACGATTGCCTGTCGCCGGCAAGACGGCGGTGTTGAGATCTCCGTCAGCGACTGCGGACCGGGCGTTCTCCCCGAATACCGCCAGCAAATCTTTGAAAAATTCGCCCAGGCTTCTACACGTCTCGATGAAGCGGGAAAACCAGTCGGAACTGGATTGGGACTGGCAATTGCTAAAAGCATCATTCAGGCGCATGGTGGCACTATCGGTGTCAGAGCCAATCATCCGGCGGGCAGCGTCTTCTGGTTCAACTTACCGCTGCGAGGCGCAGCAGGCATCAAATCAGCGGCGAGGAACGAAGCCGACGGAGCGACCAGCGGAATCGAATCTAGTAGCGAAGGCAAGGCGGCGAGTGAGCCGTCGCAGCCGCAGCGGATGAACGAAGCGGAGGAGGCGAGGGACGAAGCCGACGGAGCGACCAGCGGAATCAAATCCGGTAGCGAAGGCAAGGCGGCGAGTGAGCCGTCGCAGCCGCAGCGGATGAACGAAGCGGAGGCGGCGAGGGACGAAGCCGACGGAGCGATTAAGTGAGGAATCTATAAAATGACACGAGTCTTGTTGGTAGAAGACGACCGCGATCTTTGTGACGTGATGATCGATTGGTTGGAGCATGAAGGATTCAGCGTCGAAGCCGTTCACGACGGAGAGAGCGGCAGGGCGAAACTGAATGAGAAATCCCATGATCTCTATGTTCTCGACTGGGATCTGCCGAAAGCAAGCGGTATCAGCATCTGTGAGGAATTTAGAAGAAACGGCGGTCAGCTGCCCATCCTCATGCTGACAGGCAAGTTTCAAATCGATGAGAAAGAACAAGGTCTCGATGCCGGTGCGGACGATTATCTGACCAAACCATTCGATGTGAAAGAACTCTCCGCAAGATTGCGTGCTCTCTTACGCCGACCGAAACAGGTCTTCTCAGACAACAAGCTCTCATTTGACGACATTGAGATCGACACCGTCAGCCATCGCGTTGCCCGCCGCGGCATTGAGATCCATTTGCCGAAGACGGAATACGCATTGCTCGAATATCTGGTGAGAAATAGGAGCAAAATCGCCCGCAACGAAGATCTTTTGGCTCACCTCTGGCCATCAGATTCCAAGCCTGGCGAAAGCGCTCTGCGCATGGCGGTTAAACGGCTGCGCGAAAAGATCGACGTTGAGGGACAAGAGTCAACAATTGAAAGCATGAAACGGGTGGGCTACAGATTGCGCTCGACCAGTTAGTGTCATGTCTTGGTGAGGCAACCAGGCAACGATGTGGGTATATCTCATTCGATGACTGAATTGACTCCGCGCGAAGAACGACTCAGCCCGGCGCAGATCCAGGACGGGGCTAAAAACGCCGATCCTGGCGGCCAGAGCAGCGAGGCTTTATTTTCGCCCGGCGAGGTGATCGGCGGTCAATACTGCGTGCGCTCGCAAATCGGCTCCGGTGGAACGAGCGACATTTATCTGTGCGATGACCTCACACTGCATCGCATGGTTGCAGTCAAAGTTATGCGTGCCACCGGTGTTTCACCAGAGCAGCTGACCATGCGGTTTCAAGCCGAGGGTCGGGCGATGGCAAAACTGCAGCACAAGAATATCATCGAGGTCTATGGGCTTCGTTCAGATCATGGCGTTCCTTTCCTGGTGATCGAATACATACCTGGGTTGTCGCTGTCCAAACTGCTCGAGAAAGAGATGACCCTGAGAGTCGAGCGAGCGCTCAACATCGCCGCGCAGATTTGTGAAGGTCTGGAGTGCGCCCACCAGGCGGGTATTGTCCACCGAGATCTAAAGCCGAGCAACGTCATGATCGTCAATCCTGGAGCGCTGCACGAAGATGTGAAGATTCTCGATTTCGGCATCGCCAAGATTCGCGAGTCGGGCAACAATCTGACGCAGCCTGGCGATATCTTGGGCACGCCCACTTACATGAGCCCGGAGCAGGCGCAAGGCAAGCCGTGCGATGCGCACAGCGATCAATATTCGCTCGGATGCATCTTGTACGAGATGTTGACTGGCAAGCCACCATTTCTATCGGACAATCAGTTGGCTACGCTGATGGCTCACGTGAATGACAAGGTTCAATGGCCAAACAATGGTCAGCTGATACCACCGCATGTGGTGGCAACAGTGGAGAGAATGCTGAGCAAAGAACCCGGGCAGCGGCTCGCCAATATGCACGAAGTGAAGCAAGCTCTATTAGGTAGGGCACAACTTCAGCCGGCGAGGAAACATCTCGGACTGATTGGCATATTCGCCGGGCTGGTGGCACTCACGCTTCTGACAATGCTGTATCTCTGGTTGAAACCGCCAATCAATCAAGAGTCCACCCACTCGCGCCAGGATCTGTCCGACTTTGTCACTGCCTCAGATCTGGCTCCTCATCAGGCCGATCTGCTCTTCAAAAAATGGTGCAAAGACCATCCAGAGGCCAGGCAATTCAACAGCGATCAGTTTCCCAGTATGAAACACGAACTCTCTAACGCAGCTTTAGTCGGATGCACACGGACTGTTCCCCATCTAGAGGATCTGTGCCTGCGAGGATGCATCGGCGTTAACAGCAACGGCTTGCGAAATCTCGTCGGGCTGCCGCTGGTCAGGCTCAACCTGATCGGCACAGATTTGACCAACGAAGGGATCAAAGCACTCTTGTCATTCGACAAATTGGAGGACTTAAATCTGCACGACACTGAGGTAGGCAGCACCACATGCCAGACTCTAGCGAAGATGGAATCGCTGGCAGTGATTAATCTAGGAAAAACGCACATCACTCCCGATGATCTACAAACCCTGGCAAGACTACCCAATTTGCGTGGATTAACCCTGGATGGATGCAAAGACATTACGGGCGCCATCAGCGCTCTCGTCCCCACCTCGATCGAATTCCTCAATCTAAAAGGCGATATGCTTTCCGCCGAAGACGTAGCCGCGCTTGCAAAAATGCGTTCGCTGAAAAGTCTGATCCTCTGCGACACCTCGCTCACCAATGCTCAACTTCTGCAACTGGGCGACAATCACAATCTGATCTATCTAGACATTGCTTACTGCTCCGCGATCGACAAAAAGACTGTGCTTGAATTTGCTGCAAGAAACAATTGCGTGATCAATGCCAGTTTCGCCCGCATTACCGGCACGACAGCGCTGACCACAAACCCAGACGGCACCGGCAAAGGCACTCAATTCACAGTCACTCGTGCGGATCACGCAAAACCGGGGTGGCAATCGGCAACCCACAAAAGTATGGCTGGTAATCTCGTTGAAAATGGCACATTCGCGGCTGGCATTCTCGGCTCGTGGAGCGAGCTGAAGCAAGGGGACAGGAACATCCCCGGTTGGCGTATCGCCGAAGGCTCCATCAATTTGGTTTCGACTAAATACTGGCAATGCGCAGACGGACTGACCTGCATTGAACTAAACGGCTCTGCTCCCGCGACGATAGAACAGTCAATCGACACCGAGCCCAAGCGGCGCTACCTGTGCCAGTTTTTCTACACGGGCGATCCCTCCCCCGAAAAATCCACTGTGCGCCAATTTACGGTTGCAGCCGGCAATCAGATTAGCCAGCCCTTCACCTGTCTGTATCTGATCGGACAGTCTCCGTCTAACATGGGCTGGCGCGAAGGACACTTCGAGTTTGTTGCACCGGCAAAAGTCACATTGCTGCAATTCGCCAGCCAGACTGAAAACCATGGCGGCGTATGCATCGACAACGTTGTGGTTGTACCGGCGCAAGGACACTGAGACTAATCGCTCCGTCGGCTTCGTCCCTCGCCTCCTCCGCTGTGCATCCGCTTCGGCTGCGACGGCTCCTCGCCGCCTTGCCTTCGCTGCCTTGAGGCTGGCGGTAACCCGCAAACAATGCCGGGGCGGGTATAAATCTTTCGATGAATGCCGAAGAACATCCACATACGCCAGAATCGATCGACGAAGGACTTACAGCCGCGCAAGATTCGTTGAGCACTAACGGTGCCTTGTTTGCGCCAGGCAACGTGATCGGTGGGCAATACTGCGTGCGCTCACAGATCGGGGCAGGCGGAATGAGCGATATCTATCTGTGCGAGGATCAGACCTTGCACCGGAAGGTTGCGGTCAAGGTGATGCGCACCATGGGAGTGAAATCGGAGCAGCTCTTGAGGCGGTTTCAGACCGAAGGGCGGGCAATCGCCAAATTGCGACACAAGAACATCATCGAGGTCTATGGGCTTGATAGCGACCATGGCGTTCCTTTTCTGGTGATCGAGTATGTGCCCGGCTTGCCGTTGTCCGCGCTGCTTGAAACAGAAGCACCTCTTTCGGCCGAGCGGGTCTTGAGTATTGCGGTGCAGATCTGCGAAGGGCTGGAGTGCGCTCATCAAGGCGGCATCATTCATCGCGATTTAAAGCCGGGCAACATCATGATCGCCAATCCGGGAGCCACGCAAGAAGACGTTAAGATTCTGGATTTTGGCATCGCCAAAATCCGTCAGTCGGGAAACAAACTGACGCAGACCGGCGACATCTTCGGCACGCCCAACTACATGAGCCCGGAGCAGGCGCAGGGCAAGCCCTGCGATGCGCTCAGCGACCAATATTCTCTGGGATGCATCTTATACGAAATGTTGTCGGGCAAACCGCCGTTTCAAGCCGAGAGCAAGCTGGCCACCCTGATTGCCCACACGCAACAAGCGCCGGCACGCCTGGATAAAATCGAGCAACCGGTGCCGCGGCACGTAATCGAGGCGGTCGAGAGGATGTTGCGCAAGGATCCGGCAGACCGCTTTGCCGATATCAACGCTGCCAAACAGGCGCTGCTCGGAAGAACGAAAGCACAACCTGCTACCAAGCCGTGGTTGAAGATATCGCTGGGCACAGCCCTTGGGATACTGGTGATCGCTGCCGCCCTGGGCATGGCGAGCCTGCCCCGCGCCAAAGACTCCCATGTGGAGCCGGGCACCAAGCCAGCACCGCATATGGTTGCAGCCGATCCATACGTGGCGATCAGCCAAGGCGATATTGAGTTCAAGAAATGGTGCAAACAAAATCCCAAAGCGACCACATTCCACTGCCAGGATTACCCGCTCATGAAAGGCAAACTGACCGATCGCGCCCTGGTCGGCTGCGCTCAGGACGTGCCAGATCTGAGAGATATGAATTTGTCTGGCTGCGCCAACATAACCAGCGACGGTCTGCGGAATCTCGTCGAGCTGCCCTTGCAGCACCTCGATCTATGCAGCACGGATCTCAGAAATGAACCCCTCAAAGTATTATTGTCGTTCGACAGGCTCGAAGACCTTGAAGTCAGTAATACCGAAGTGGGAGATCACACGTGTGAAACCTTTCCCGAGCTGAAACACCTGAAAAGACTTCATGTTGGAAGCACCCTTGTGACACAAAAAGGTCTGGCGCAGGTAGCGAAAATTAAAGAACTCGAAGGTTTAACCTTGAACTACTGCCGGATCACTGGAGGCCTGAGCCAGTTGAAACCAATGCATCTGACGTATCTTGATTTGGGCGGCGTCGAGCTGACGGCGCAGGACATCGAAACTGTCGCCAATATGCCCAAGCTGAAAGCCTTGATACTGGAACACTGTCGAGTGACCGATGCCGATCTTTTGAGGCTGGCAGCCAATCATCACTTAACCTATGTGGACGCGAAGCGGTGTCGGTTGCTCCACGAGGATGGGGTCTTGAAGTTCGCGGCTTTGAATGGCGCCCAAAGCGTTCAGGCGAATCACATGCACATTTCGGGCAACAGCCTGATCAGAGACGGGCATGATCCAGTGGTGATCGCCAGACCTCATTTAGTTGACAGCCCTTATTGAGGCGCCGGTTGCGCACCGCCTGCGGTGCGTCATTGATTGGCAAACTTGCACTCGGGAAAATTTGTTTCGAGTTGAGAAAACTCGAGCGACCCGATCTTTGGACATTGCTGAATGGAGATCACTTTCAAAGTCGGGCATGCTCTTAGCAACATAGTGATTCCTTTGATCGTTACGCCTGTTCGAATCAGGCGCAATCTGTCCAGGCGCGGAGCGGTTGTCAGAGAGCGCATACCGTCATCAGTTATATGGGCGCCGGAGACACACAAGCGCCGAAGCCTCGACATCTCCGCCAAAGCGGCCGTGGCTTTGTCGGTAATGCCGGTGTCGTGTAAATCCAACCAGATCAAGGCCGGAGCGTTGACCAGGGCATCGACGGTCTGATCCGTGATCGCTGTTCCGCTCAGATCGAGCTGCATCAGATACCGCATGCCAGCGAGCGCTTTGCCCGGCTCGCCGAGGTTGATGCTGCCGTGCAGATCAAGTCTGACCAGGGCTTTGCCTTTGAGATGAGCGATACCTTCGGCAGGCAGTTGAGCATAGCTCAAATCCAGAGTCTTCAAGTACTGAAGTCGCCCCAATTGTGCCATTTGGGCAGAACTCAAATGATGGTGCGATAAGTTTACCCGCACTGCATATTCATCGACATCCAGCTGATCGTCATTGCGAATATCGCTTAGCGTCTTAGTTTCACTCTGCTGCATCTGAGCGGTAACCTGCGTACTCCGCCTCAATTCCATCAAACGGAATACCGCCAGAGCTGTAGCGCCACACGCGGACAAAGCCAGGGCCAATATAAGGAGTGAGTGTTGGTTCAAATTCGGCTTGGACATGACGCCATTGGCCTTGAGCAATGTAGAGATGCCCTGATTGATCATGGCAGAATCTGCCGCCCTCGGTCCAGCGAACCAGCTTGTAAAGAGAGCGTGTCAGTGCGCATTTTTATTCAACACCGGCACCAGAGATACGCCGCGGAGGCCGGCAATGCGCCACCAATAGATATTTTTGGCTTGGCGCGAATATATCGAGAACGAAACGTTCCTTTTTAAATGGTGGCATATACGCACCAAAGATTATCGGTCGCGAAAGGGTTGAAGCGCCATGATGATTAGACCTCGTAAACCTTGCATATCGGGCTATTCGAAGGATCGATGTATTGTGCATATTGCCACCATCAATGCCACCAAACGAAACAGCATCAGACATAGCCTGGATCTTCGATGTATATATCAGACACTGAAACCCCACCCAGTTGCCCGTTTCCAGACTCGGGGGAGGATCACAAGGGCGCTATATCTGGGTTACAAAAACCGATGCCACCACATTTTATCTTGGCTCCCGGATCATACAAATCCAGCTTCTGATGAACGTTTCCACCGACTTTCGTTTTGTTAAGCGTGGAAATTTATACTGGACTAGTGACCCTACCGGTAGTATTCTCATCGCAACTAAATATTTGATTCGGGCATAACCAGCCCCGCACATTAGACGAAACATAACAAGCGCGAACATAGTTCGCGTACATCTTTTGTGCCTTCCCACGTCGCTTATACCAGCCGAAGCTCAGAGACTGAGCCAGATGGCGTTCACCTGCACGACACACACACCACACCCCCGTACGGAAAGGATCCTCGATATATGTTGACCGTCCCAACTAAGGATACAGCCGCAGCCTCTGCCCAGACACAACCTATGACGCCGGGACCATCGCCGAAAGACGATTACACCTATCGTTACTGGGAGTCGACACAAGAAACTCTGGTCGGGCTTTACGGTAAGCGAGATCCGATCACGGGCACCCCAATCGAAACGGTAAACGACATCATCCACCGCGTGGCAGAAGCCGTCGCTCTGGCCGAGCTGAAGTATGTGTTGACCCCGGCCGAGCTGGTGGAACTGACTCTGGAACAGGCGCAGCAACACCCACGTGTCTTGCAGTTTGCCCACATTTTTGCCGACAACATCGGCAATCAGCGCTTCTGGGCCAACACTCCGGCTAACATCAATTCGGAGCCGGCGGTTTCTCTAAAAGTCCTTCAATACTGGGCTCACGGCAAACTGGCCAATATGAAGGAAGATGAGATCTGGATGCGCTCTGAAGAGCTGCGCGCCGCCGTCGTCAACAATAGAATTGATAAATTGTCCGAGAACGAAGTGGCTATGGGCAGACTGGCTGTCGATCTCCGCGGTCGTGGTTGTCTGGCGGCGTGCGGCGTCGCGTTTGTCGTCGATAGCTTGGAAGGCATTCAAGAAGCCGCCCGCATCGAAGCTCTGGCAGCGAAAGCCGCCATGGGCATGGGCTTGAACACTTCGAGCTTGCGTCCGTGGTCGTCCGTCATCTCCAACGGTGCTGCAGCATCAGGTCCGGATCGTTTCTACGAAAAGACCATCGCTAAAGCGGTGGAAGCTGTTGCCCAGGGCGGCAGACGTGGCGGCGCTTTGATCGAGCTGCGCAACTCGGATCATCCGGATATTCTCTTCTTCATCGACAAGAAAAAACTGATTCCGCCTCCGTCTCTCTCCAAGGTTTATCGCGAGAAGCTTGAAGAAAACCGCCAGCAGTCAGGCGAAAGCGGCATGACTTACAAGAAGCGCGTGCTCGCCCTGGCAGAACAAAAGTACGGCGAACTCTATGGACAATACATCGATCGGCAAAACTATCTGAAGAACACGAACATCACCGTGCTCGCCATGCCCGGCTTCATGGAAGCGGTTGAGCAAAAACGTTTCTACCCCGCCGTCTTCGACAAGAGATCATGGATCGGCCCGGTGTTTGACCCGCGCAAACCGGTTGCTGACGCCAAAACCGGCATGACGAAGGTAAACAAGCTGACGAAAGAACCGATTTTTGACGAGTATTCCGTCGAGATCGAAGCCTTTCCTGAAGCGCTGGAAGCCGCTCGAAAACTGCCAAATGCCGTAGTGGAAATTACCGACAAACTGGTGCGAGTGCGCGGCCACTTCTACGCACCGGAAGTTTTCTCGCGTGTCGTGGAAGGCATGCGTGATTCAGGCGAGCCCGGGTTGGCTTTCTTCGAAACGGTCAACGCCGGCAACGCCAACGATCATGCTTATGATCTCAACACCTGCAATCCGTGCGGCGAGCAGTTCCTCCCTGCCGGACCGGGCAAAGATGGGCGGACCTATATGGGCAACTGCAATTTGTCGTCATTGCATGCCGCACACGAAGAGTTCTGGAATCCCGACGGCACCTACAATATGAATTCGATGCGTACGGTCGCTCGCATTCAGCAACGCTTTATGGATAACGTCACCGACGTCAGCTGGTATCCCATTCCGATGCAGAACATGACTGCCCGGTTGGAGCGCAGAAACGGCGGCGGATTCGCCGGAATAGCCGAATATCTGTCGCGGCTCGGTCTGGAGTTCGGCAGTGCCGAAGCGCTTGATGCCACAGAAGACTTGTTCCGCCAATACACCAAAGCTTCTTTCGAAGCATCGGCGGAAATGGCGAAAGAGCGCGGTGTCTATCCACTCTGGGAAGGCAGCAAGTTCCACAAAAAGAATCAACGCGTGCGCAACAGCTGCATGACCAACAATGCGCCGACCGGCACTCTGGCGCAGGCGCTGCAAACCAGTTGGGGAGTCGATCCGCACAACGGCATCGTTTTCTCACGCAAAGTGCGCTCGCGCTTCGTCGACTTCGTCGCCCCCGGCTTCAAAGAGCTGATGGTCAAGAACAACGCCTGGCCGCAAACAGAAGAAGGACAGAAGGAGTTGAGCACGGCGATACGCTCGAATCACAAGTCTTGCCGCGGTTTATCGCAAGTGCCGGAAACCGTGCAGAAAGCGTTCCCGATTCGGGTTGAGGTAGATCCGGAAGCATACATCCGGCATCTGTCGGCAATTCACCAAGGCACCAGCGAATTTCCAGAAACATTCAACTCGGTCTCCAACACCTGTTCGATTCCTCTGGATTCCAGCATGCAAGCCGTGCACGAAGCAGCGATGCTGGCGTGGAAACTGGGCGTCAAAGACATCACCTTCTATCCTGACGGCAGCCGGCTCAGCCAGCCGGTCGAGAAAATCGCCTCGCAAGACTACGACCGGGATTCGGATCTACTGGCCCAATTGGGTCATCAGGAAAAACGTTCGATTAACATCGAGGAAACCATCGGCCAGAGCTACAAAGTGCGTGTGGGATCACCGGAAGGCGGTTCGACGCTGCACGTCAGCCTCAACCATGAAGTCAATCGCCGCGGACAGTTGATCGAGGTGTACGCCAGAATGGGCAAACCGGGAGCTGTCGAAGCAGGTCTCTTCGAAGCTGTCGGCCGCCTGTCTTCCGCCTTCCTGCAGTACGCGGCTGAATTCGGCGAAGAGGAGCGAATGAAGGCTGAAGAGACGATCGTCAGGCACCTGGTCAATATTCAATCGGGATATCCGGCGTTCTTCAAATTCGCTGATGCGGACAAGTCCGTCGTCATTCAATCGCCTTGCGACGGACTGGCGAAAGCCATTCAGCAGTACCGCCGGTGGTATGACCGCGAGTTGGGTCAAGGCAAAACATTCACCGCCAACTACGAAACGGTCGTGAGCGTCGAAGCGCCCAAAGCTACATTCGAACCGCAGCAGTCCATGAGGGGCGCCATGCCCTCCTGCGGCAAATGCGGCGGCGAGTCGTTCGTCAAAATCGACGGCTGCGTGGTCTGCCAGGGCTGCGGCTTCTCCAAGTGCGGTTAGGGACGAAGCCGAAAGTAAACGAAAGGCAGCGAAGGCAAGACGGCGAGTGAGCCGTCGCAGCTGAAGCGGATGAATAGTGGAGGAGGCGAGGGACGAAGCCGACGGAACGTATATAAACCAGAAGGGGCGGGCAACCGCCCTTTCACGTTTTTATGGGGATTTCGTGATGTTATCTGGCAACAAAATGACAATCCGTTAATCACATACACAAATGAAGATGCCCTGTATATGCAGGTTTTTGGTAGGATAAGGAGGAGTTGGCAACCTCCGGTTGTGTGCGGTCTGGTTGAGTCCTCTCAGGTCATGTGGCAGTCACAATTGACCTCCCGCTGGCTAATAAACGAGAAAAAGCAATGAAATTCAAAACGGCAGCCGGTATCGCATTTGTTTTAACCGCTATCAGCGGTGTGGCTGCCTCCGCCCTTGACAGAGAGATTCCCGGCACAGGCGGAACCACTTTCGCTGCCATTGGAGCTTCGATCAACAACGGTGTCTCCTTCGTTCCTTCTGGGACATGCGCCGGTGCATCTGCATCCTGCAACGGTCCGGGTGGGTCTTTCACCGGCATCGGCGAATCGTACAGCCGAGCCAGCGCCGTACCGGCCAGCCAAGATCTGGCGGCAGTAGCTCCGGCGGTAGTAACCCCAGCGGTGGAAATCGACAAGTCGCACGGCGTCAGGCACGCATATCAAACAGCAAACTACAATCCGGCACTTCGTCACCGCATGGAAATGCTGGCTGACAGTTATATCGCCTACCTGGACCGGCGCGCACGTGAGCCTGTCACGCCGCAATACGATGCCGCCCTCGTGCAGCACGAACGCGCACACCGCGCCCAAAGCGCGCGCACCATTGGCACGCGTCGCGCCTACCAAAATTAGCTCAAACGTCTGGCTGAATTGGTTGTCCAGAAGTAACGCCATGACTGGTTGAGCCGGGAGCGCCGGCGGCTCGCCGGCATTTGGAACTTGGCGTTCCTGCCGACCGGTTATGGTTTGAGCGCCGCTCGTTGGGCAGTAAATTGTTCGTGCGGCCACAGCTATTCGTGTGTATCATGGATGTTGCGGAAACCAGCAGATTACGACAGCGAGCAGGCATGCCAGCCGGGTAAATAACCATCATGGCTCAGGCGAAGTAAGTTTCCACCGATGTTCGAAGAAAAATCGAAAGGCAAGATATCAGCGAGCAAGGATTACTACTACATCCTTGGAGTCAGACCTGATGCCACGACCGAAGAGATTCAGGAAGCTTACGACGAGTTGTACGAGAAGTTTGGTCCGCACGTCAGCGTGCAGGGCATGGACCAGGACCTGGTAATCAAAACGTACAAAGACCTTTGCGACTCGTACGAAGTTTTGATGGACCCCGCCAAACGCCGAGAGTACGACAAGGCTTCAGCGCAGACCCGGCAGAGCGGTGCAGAACTGCGGGCATTACTTTCGAAGAAACCTTCATCAGGAGTTTCCGGCGGTTCAGGCATTACAGCCAGCAACCCCAATATCGACCCGAGCAGAATGCCGAAAGTAGCCGCTCTCGCCGTGGAGATGGAAATTGAGGTGACGCTCAAAGAAGCAGTGAAAGGAGCGCAGAAGCAGATCAAAATCAGCGATCCCAAACTGTGCGAAGCCTGTGGCAACAGCCGGATGTCGTGCACCAGCTGCAGGGGAGTCGGCTACTTCAATGTCGAGCGCATACAGGATGTCGATTTGCCCGCCGGCCTTTATGACGGAATGGAAGTGCGCTTGCCTGACGTGGGCCGGTTTGATTTACGGGCCAATCGCAACGGCGAGTTGATTATCAAAGTCAAAATCAAGCCACATCCAGTCCTCGGCATGCTGGGCCGCGACCTGACGTGCACGGTTCCCGTGACCATTTACGAAGCCGTGCTAGGTTCTGACATCGAAGTGCCATCTGCCACCGGACGCATCGTCATGAAGATTCAGCCTTTAACACAGCCTGGACGCGTGTACCGCTTGAAAGGTCTGGGATTGGCAGGGGCTGATCAACTGGTGCAGATCGACGTGCAGATACCCAAGACGCTGACCGGCGAAGAAGTGAACTTGTATCGCAAGCTGAAAGAGCTGTCGCACGAACCAAATCCGCGCGAAGGTATGTTCAAGCAAGTGGGCAGCTGAGCTCATGCTCTTGCTGCCGAGAAGTGTCGTTGAGCATGAGGCAGAGGAAGCTGCTTGAAAACTATTTAAGCAAGTTTCGCAAGCATTCTCGCAGCTATATGACGTTTGGCAACCGCCCGGGCGGTCCCATATCCACTGGCCATGCCCTATGCAATCAAAACCAGTAGCGAAGGCAAGCCGGCGAGTGAGCCGTCGCAGCCGCAGCGGATGAACGGAGCGGAGGAGGCGAGGGGACGATGCCGACGGAGCGATTAGAGAAAGAGCTGGTAATGGGCTTCTTGGCCCAATCGATAGAACAATGCATGCGAGCTCTCGACAACCCGATATCGGCCCGTAAGCAATTGGTGCGGCTATCGCAGGTTTCTCCGAGAGAAACAGTCTGCCTTGGAGCACTTTGCAAGCGAAGAACATTCGCTAATTCATGCGTCCACAAATGAATTGCACCGATTGACAACATGCAATCGGGCGCCTCCGCACGTCACCGATAGTCTACACAGCCAACTGAAATCCAGTGTCTATGCCGTTTTTGTCGTTTCGTCCACGGCAGATCAACTGGAATACCTCCACATCCATTGACAACTAGACTACGCGAGGTCCGCGATTCGTGCGGCTCTCTGGGGTTGTAACGAGTTTGTCACCAGCTTCGCTAATTATCATACATGCTTAGATCCAGCTTATAATGCGCTTCTTGACAACAGCGCCTCCAAAAATCCCCCTTAGCACTGGACCGGAACCCTGATGGAGAGCCTGGATCACATGAGTCACTAAGGTGTCATCCATGGCGCGACCACCTGAGTAAGATCTCAGAATGATTTGTGTACACGAACTTAATAGGCATACCCTGAATCATCCCTCCTTGCCCCTTTCTTCTCTAGGTCCAAACACTTCACTCCCGAGCCTAGAACACGTATAGCTCTTAACGTCACTTGCATCCCGCAGGTGGTTGTTGTTTCGAGCTAGCGTTCCATCTCAGTCGCAGCCCTCAGCGCGACTATCCACGCCTCACAAAGGTGTGCGAATCAACATTCCACGCCTCTTGCGAGGCGGGAAGGAGACATTCAAATGAGAACTATGACGTCTCGTTCAGTGCGCAGTGCGTCAAAGCGTATCGCCAAGGCGAAAGGACTCAAAGTTGAGACCGTTCGCAGAGCGATCGAAGACGCGCTCAAGCACGGGAACTTGGATGGCGAATTCAAGTTTCTGACGTTTGCCGGGCTCCTCCCCGTGTTCTTGCCCGACGGCACCAAAATTGCGGTGCTTCCGGACATCCACGTTCCTGCCCATCACAAGAAAGTGATCTGGGCGGTGAAGAGGGCGCTCAAAGAGTTTCAGCCGGACATCATCATCCTCATCGGTGATGCCGCGGACTGCTTCAGCATCTCTGCCTGGCCCGCTGACCCCTCGGTCAAGCGCGACTTCCAAGCAGAGCTGGACCAGACCCGCGACCTTATCGACGAGATCATGGAGATTTCGGGCTGCTACTGGCTCTTCTACATCATGGGCAACCATGAGGACCGCATGTGGCGGCTCCTGACCAACGTCGCGCCGCAACTGGCCAACGTGGTCAATCCCCACACCCGCGAAAAGGCGATGGCGGTGCACGAACTTCTGGGCTACGGTCCGGATGACCACGTCACCTTCATCTACGACATCGCGGAACGCGGCGGCTTCGGCGGCGGTCTGGTCGTGAACGAAGACATGGAATTCCACCATGGCTACATCGTTCGCCCCAACCCCGCAGCCAGCCCGCGCGCTGATGCCGACCGCACCGGTCGCAGCACCACGCACGGTCACACCCACCGCGCTGGTTTCAGCATGCGCGAAACCACGACCGGCGAGGTCGTTGGTATGGAGTTGGGTCACCTCGTTGACCCGGCGCACCCGTACCTGGCCTACGCCAACCTGCTCAACAACTGGCATCAGGCGGTCGGCTTCGGCTCCGTCGTTGGTGGCAAGATCCACATGGAAGTCCTGCCCATCATCCAGATGCCTGTCGATGGCCAGCTCCGGCACGTGCTGTCCTGGGGAGACCAGGACTTCGTGTCATCTGACCGGTAACCAGCTTTCGCAGCACAGTACGAGTCAAGCTTGACGCTCGCCTAGCGCGATCGCCGACCTTACCCGCACAGTCCAGTGAGCGCTTCACTTCGAAGCGCTCGCTGCGTGCTGCCTACAAGTTCGACTCCCAAAGGAGAAATCTATGAGTACTCGAAACAAGCTGAGCCGTGCGCAGGTGGCCGCAATGCCTTACCCGTATGCATGGCCGCCAGCCTCGGTTCTGAATCCCGGCGCGAACTTCTTCTGGAAGCGCGAAGTCGCATTCGACTTCCACCAGGTGATCGCGAACTGGGTCGAGCAGTACGTCAAGTTCATCAACAAGACGTACGGCTACAACGTCGACCACACCAAGGTCGACTTCTACAACCTGCAGTTCGACCCGAACATCCCCCTGACGCCCGAGCAGCACGAAGAGTCCTTCGTCGCTTTCGCGCGGCTGTCCAAGGGCGGCTACGGGTCACTGAAGCCCTACGACGGGGTCGCGGACACGTTCCGCAAGATCCACGAAGCGGGCATCAGCATCAAGATCTACACGTGGACGCCTGGCGCCTCCGAGAAGATCTTGGGAACCGTCAAGTCGTACAACAGTGGCATCGCACAGCGTGTCACTCGTGAGCTGATCGAATCGCTCGACCTCGGTATCGATGTCGACCGCGACGTGAAGTTCATGCACCCCGGCGAGAAGAAGTGGCGGATGGCAGAAGACCATGTACCGCTCCTGATCGAAGACAATCCGGAGACCGCGGTTTCCGTAGGCATGGGCATCGCCCACGCCGTCATTCTGGTTCCAGAGTCAACCAACTTGGGGCTTGTCGCTCCGAACGTGTTGCCTCTGACTGAGCGCAAGGACCTGGCAAAGTCGGTCATCAGCTTCTTCGCGAAGCTGGCCGACGCCGGGCTCCTGCTGTAAGGAGGCCACACCATGGCTAAAAGCACAAGCTTCAAGCGGGTGGTGGTGAAGGAAGATGCCAAAACCAACATGCGGGCCGCAAAGATTCACCCGATGCGACTCGCCAACGGTCAGAAGATCGTTGCGTTGGGGCACCTCTACTACCCCTACCACGACCGCAATCTGTTTGAACTCGTCCTGCAGTATCTGCGCGACGAGAAGCCTGACGTCGTCCTTCTGCTCGGCGGTATCGTCTCGGAAGACGCGTTCAAGAGCCTCTGGGACGTGGAGGATAACTACCTGCACGACCACCCCGAGGTGCCCGAGGTCGAGGCGGCGAAAGTTGCCGGCGGCTTCGAAGACCGCATCCGCGCCCTGGCTGACAACTGCCGCGAGGAGCTCTTCCTCAAGATTCAGGCAGCCACGGGCAAGCTGGTCATCTGGGACCCGTCCTGGACGCACCTCTCGATGCCGAACGAAGTTCGGTTGGTCGAGTGGATTCAGGCGACCAAGCGGTACCTGGACGGCTGGATGCAGAATCACCCGGATTCTTCGGATGTCCTGTCTGACCCGTCAGACCAGCTTCCGAAGAAGTTGGACGAGTTGTTCGGCTTGCAAAACACGCCGAACATCAAGGTCCTCCGCTACGGCGCCGGTGTGAAAGTGAACAACGACGTGCTGTTCATGATCGGCGACTTCCGTCGTCGCAACGCTGGCGACTCCTCGCATGTGGAGTGGGAGCAGCGTGGATGCAGCGTCGTGCGCTCGTTCGACGGCAAGGTGGCTTCGTGGTGGAAGACCACCGCGGATCACACGTTGCCCGGGCTGCGGCTGAAGTACTGGCAGGGACATGAAGTCGGATACCTCTGGGATCCGATTCACATGGCTCACCTGCGAGACTACGACCGTCGCGCGCCTGGCTTCTGGGCCGGTCGCATCGTGTACAACAAGGTCGTTGGTCGCGCTGTTCCGGTTCGCCGGGGCAACGACGGTCGGCGCTCCTTCGTCGTCAACGGCAAGCCCTACACCGAGTCCGAGCCTGGTTGCACCTGGTGTGGCGAAGAGCTTCGTCTGACTGCGGAAACGCAGGGCGAAGACTTGACGCCGCCACCGGCAGCGACCGATGAGAATTCGGGCAGCTAAGCAGCTCCGCGGGGTGTCATGTTGGTCGCAAGACTGGCGTGGCACCCTGCGCCTCGCTTACAGAAAGTCGCCGTTCGTGAGGGATGAACGGAGGCACCAACTAAGCCACGGGGACTGGCACCATAACCAGCCAGTCCCCCGCCGCTTTTTTGGTCTTCGCATCTAGTCATTCATATAGTACGTAGACCCCTAGGACTGATCTCCAGTTTGGTTCCCCCCCCCAGCTGCCAAGTGTTGACCTATTGGCCACAAAAAATCGCGAAAAAAGTGGCCAATACGTCAACACTTGACGATTGAAGGGTTTATCACGATCTGTACCAAGACACCATGGCCGGTGGCGCATAAGACTGGAGCACGGATACAACCCGTTTCAACTGCTGGTTTGGGCTGGTTCGACCAGGCGATAGCCGACGCCGTGCACAGTGGAGATCAGCTCCGGTTCGCCGGAAACATCGAGCTTCTTGCGCAGGTTTTTGATGTGCGTGCGAATAATTTCGGGCGATGACTCTTCGTCTGCCGTCCACACCCGGCTCATCAGAGCCTCGCAGCTGAAGACGATGTTCGGATGCCGCATGAGAAATTCGAGAATGGCAAACTCTTTGGGAACGAGCTTGATTTCCTTGCCCGCTCGCGTTACTCGATAGGTGTTCGGCTCTAATTTGACACTACCGATCGCCAGCACATTGCCGGTAATGCGCGAAGACGCCCGGCGCAACAGCGCCCGGATGCGTGCTATCAGTTCGCGCACATCAAAAGGCTTGGTCAGATAATCATCGTAGCCGGCATCGAGACCCTCTTCCTTTTCGGTCAATTTGGCTCTGCCGGTGAGCATGATCATCAGCGCCTTGCCACCGTTCGTTCTGTACTCGCGGCAAACTTCCAGCCCGGTCAATCCCGGCAACTGCCAGTCCACCACCACCACGTCGTAGTTGTAGGCCTTCATCCGGTCCAGAGCGTCGGCACCATCGAGCACAGACTCAACTGTGTGGTGCTCATACACAAGCGCCGTGCAAATCGTCCTGTTGACGTCCGGATCGTCCTCAACAACCAGAATTTTGGCCATCGACGCCAGCTCCTCCAGCAATGAGGTTATTGTACACACCGGCGCCCTTGTGCAAACAAAGCGACAAAGAGTCTTGTAGCGTGGCGGCAACGCACAACCGGAGCGCGCACAGGAGAAATCGATCTGGTAGCAAAGGCAAGGCGGCGAGGAGCCGCCGCAGCCGCAGCGGATGAATAGCGGAGGAGTTGAGGAACGAAACTCCGGAGCGAATATGAAGCAGTCGGAGGAGGCGGCAGACGAAGCCGACGGAGCGCCTAATTGGGTATAAAACAGCCAGGCAACGCAGGCGCGCCATGACAAGTAGAGAAAACATAGATGACCGGCTGCTGCGCATCTTCGCGCTGTGCGCCAGGCTCTCCGGCCTGGCAGTCGCGGCGGTCGGCGCCGTGATTGTCTACGGCCAACTGTCAGACATCACCGCTTTGCAGTTCGCCACCGGCGGCGCCGGCATCAGCTTTATCCTGGCCGGGCTGTCGCTCTGGTTGCTGTTGGCAAAGCGCGCCAAAAAGCTGTTCTGGACATCGGGGTTCATCTTGGCGGCAGCGGCTCTGTGCGTGGCCCTGCTCAATATCGGCCGTTATTTTTTCGGGCTCGAGCTGGCCAACATCCTGGCGCAGCAGTCTTTCGGCGACTTCGAGGTGGCGAGGCTGATCACCATGGCACCGAGCGATGCCATCGGCACTGCACTATTGTCGGTGGCGCTATTGCTCATCCACGTGCGCGTCCGCAACGCCCGACCGGCAGAGCTTTTGACCTTCGGCGCCACGCTCATCTCGATCATGACTTTATTGGGTGTGCTGCTCAAAATCGACACGTTCTGCGTCTTCATGTCGTGCGCGAGAATCAGCCCTGTGGGCGGCTTAACCTTCACCCTTCTCTGCCTGGGCGCCTTGTTTTCTACACCCACTGAAGGGCTGATGTCATTGATGGTGAGCAAGAACGCCGGCGGCATCATGGCTCGCAGCCTCATTCCCGCTGCTCTGGGCATTCCCGTTTTCTTCAGCTGGATGCGTATGCAGATGCAAGCTGCCGGTGTTCCCGACGACATTTCGCTGGCCGTGATGATATCAGCCATGGTGATGGTTTTTTCCCTCATTCTCTGGTGGAACGCCTGGTCTTTAGAGCAAATCGATGCTGCTCGTCAGCGCGCCACATCGAAGTTGCGCCAGAGCGAAAAGCGCACGCGCATGATCATTCAGCAAGCGATCGACGCCTTCATCGCCATCGACGCAGAAGGAACGGTGAAAGACTGGAACGAGCGCGCCGAATACACATTCGGCTTCATGAAGGACGAGGTGCTTGGCCGCTCGCTCTTGCAGAACGTCATTCCGGAGCGCCTGCATCACGATGCGCAATCAGGTCTGACACGCATGCTCTCACAAGAGGAAATAACGGCTCCCAATCATCCGTTCGAAACCGTAGCCCACCACAAAGATGGACACGAATTTCCAGTCGAAGTTTCACTTTTCCCTGTGGTGGTCGAGGGACAGAGCTTGTTGTGCGGTTTCGTTCGTGACATTACGGAGCGCAAACAAGTCGAGCAGCGTTTCAAAGAGTTTTATTCCACCGTGTCGCATGAGCTGCGTTCGCCGCTTACCTCCATCCGCGGCTCAATCAATGTGATCAAACAACTGGCCGTAGATCATCTGCCGGAAACGGCAATGGGCATGCTGGACATCGCTGACGGCAGCCTGGACCGCCTGATCCGCTTGATCAACGATCTTCTCGACGTGAAAAGAATCGAGGAGGGTCATCTCAATCTGGAACTGCAACCCCTCGATCCGATCAAGATTGCCAAACTGGCTGTCGACGGAATGCAGGGAATGGCGACCAAGAGCCAGGTCGAGCTGATGCTGGCCATGGACAATTTGGCCATCTTCACCGGTGACGCCGACAGAGTGATTCAAGTTTTGACCAATCTGATCGCCAATGCCATCAAGTTTGCACCCAAGGGATCGTGCGTTCTCGTGCGCACCGCTAAATCGCGCAACCCGCAGCGGCTGCGCTTTGCCGTCGAAGATCAGGGACCAGGCATTCCCCCGGCTGACGTGCAGAAGCTGTTCAGCAAATTCGGGCAACTGTCCGACGGAAGAAAGAAGCTCGGCACTGGGCTGGGCTTGGCGATTTCCAAAGCAATCGTCGAAGAGCACAACGGTGAAATCGGCATAGAAAGCGCGGTGGGCAAGGGCACCACTTTCTGGTTCGAGTTGCCTCTTTCAACGGAAATTTCCGCGATCAAGAACGAACAGATGACAACCATGAAATTCGCCTCGGTCGAAGTAGACGAAGAGGACCAGAACCGCCTGTTTGAAGGCAGCAGCGTCACCAACACCAATCGCGAATAGGGTCGAGACGCACGGCTCTACTGACGAATGACAACGATAGAAAAATTGTTCAAGCGCCCAAGAGGTTTCTCACTTAGATTTCTCGATCGCCTTGTCGAGGAATGAGGTGTATTTGTCTTTGGGGTTGGCTCCGAATAGTTCTTTGATGCACTTCTTCTTGTCGTCGAAGATGCCGACGCACGGGAAGGTGTCTTCGTACAGGGCAAAGAATGAGCCGATCTGCATTGACTTGGCGATCTTTTTCGACTGTTCTTTGGCTTTCTCATCTGTCACGTCGAGCGCCACGAAGTGCGCCTTCGTTTTGTACGACGATTCCAGTTCGTTGATGATCGGTCTGACTTTCGCGCAAATCGGACATTCGCGCGAGTGAATGAAAACAACAAACGGCTCGTGATCCGCCGGCAGCCCGCTGCTCGCGGCAGGCTCAGCCAAAGCAAGAGGCGGTGCAAAGCTTGTGCTTGATGCCGTGAGAAGCACCAGGGTGGCCAGCGCGAAAATCGAATTTCTCATACTGCGATGCATTTCATTGCTCCGTCGCGGTGTCGATACAAATTGAATGTTACCAGCAGCAGCCGGCAAAAAGGAGGGTACTCTATTCTGCCCGCGGCATGCTGGCGGCAATAAGCGAGCGCATGCGCTCGACGAGCTCGTTGAAGTCGAACGGCTTGGACATGAAATCGGTGGCGCCGCAGCTGAGCCCCTGTTTTATATCCGCCTGCGATGAATTGCCGCTGAGCATGATGATTGGCGTGGTGCCGCCGCCGGCGCGAAACTGCTGGCAGATCTCGACGCCATCCATGTCCGGCAGATTCCAATCGAGCAAAATCAGATCGTACTTGCTGAACCGCAATTCTTCCATCGCTTCCGCGCCGGTCTCTACCGCGCGCACGTTGAATTTGTGCAGAGACAACCAGGTGCGCACAGTGGCGGCAATCGCCTCATCGTCCTCAATCAGCAGTATTTTTTCCATCGAATCGCCTTGCTGTCACAGTGCCAATAAACTACCATGTGCGTTCAAGCACAGCCTGTTTCCACCGGATCGACGCTGACCACGCGGTTTCGTCCTGATTCCTTGGCCAGATAGAGACGCCGATCGGCCACCAAAAGCAGATGGTCGGGATCAGGACCGTCTCCGGGATAGCCGGCCATGCCGCAACTGAACGTGACATCGAAGCGTTCGCCGTGATCGCCGTCGAAAACATGGGCGCGCAGCTCGGCTAAAACCCGCTCGACAGAACCCTTGATCGTATCCGTCGACTCATGGCGAAACGCCAAGATAAACTCTTCGCCGCCCCAACGCCCGCGGGCATCTTGCGCGCGAAACCTTTGCCTGAGCAACTGACCAAGATGGGCAAGCACGCGGTCACCGGCGATGTGCCCGTATGTATCGTTCACCTTCTTGAAGTGATCCACATCGATCAAGGCGATGCAGTAAGTAAATCTGTGTCTTTGCGCCTCGTCGTGAATGCCTTGCAAGACTTCGACGATGGCGCGGCGAATCATCAGCCCGGTCAAAACGTCCTTGTCGGCGCGCTCTTTCAACAGGCGGGCGCGTTCTAGCCTGACCCGCACTCTCATCAACAGCTCCGTCGCCGATACTGGCTTGGGCAGATAGTCGTCGCCGCCCGCCTCGAATGCCGAGAGTCGCGCATCAAGTCCCGACTCCGCCGTGAGGAAAATCACAGGCAAATCCTGCCAGCGACCGCTGGCGCGCAGCATGCGGCATACCTCGAAGCCGCTCACCATCGGCATATTCACATCAAGCAAAACCAGATCGGGAACGTATTCATCGAGCACGCTGAGAATATTTGACGGTTGTTCGAGCGAACGCACCATCATGCCGTCGCGGCCCAGTGTCGCTGCGATCAGTTGCGAGAAATCATCATCATCGTCGACGATCAAGATGCGCGGCCGACCACCTTCGCGCACCGAGGCGAGGAAGCTGACTGCCTCGCTCAATGATGCTGCTTTCAGGGGCTTGTTGAGATAGAGGGCTGCACCGGCATGAGTCGTTTCGCTCAAATCGTTGAGCCCATCGGAAATAAAGGCAAACGGCAGCGTTTCATTACCTGGTAGCCCGCGCAGATCACGGGTCAGTTTGATGAAACGTTTGGCATGCTCGTTGCCGACATCGATCACTGCTGCATCCAGCGCATTTTTCGTCGCTATCTCCATCGCCTGCACCTCATCTGGTGCGCTCAAAATCGTGATCGGAATATCGGAAAACTGCTTCAGATCGGGAATGGCTTCAGGAGAAACGATTAAAACACGCAGGCTGGCTGAGTCAAAAGATTGCGCCCCCACCAGCTCATCGGCCATATGAGCGATTGTGCCGGCGTCCTTCAGCTCTCGCTTGGCGCTGTTCTGCACTTGGGTCCAGGCGGCAGCCACGGCATCGAGCAACTGGCGGCGTCCTTCCAATTCAGCCTGTTGCACCTGCGCCATCGCCTGCTCGAGCTGCTCGGCGGCGTCGCCGACCAATTCAAACCCTGATGAACGCGAGGTTCCCTTCATGTTATGAGCCAGCCGTTTTGCCTCTTTCACCAGAGCGACCTCCTCAGGCCGCGCCTGCACCGCATCAAGCGCTTGTTGGAGAATTTCCAGGCGCCGCGGCAGAATCTGATGAAACTTGATTTTCAAGCCGAGCGCACCTTGCTCTTCCAGAGCCGCGCGGTCATCTTTCAGTAGATGATCGTCGAAGACATTGTCAATTTGCGAGGGAAATAGCAGCTTGTTCAGCGGTCTGTGCACTATCAGGGAGACACCGAATTCGCGCCGCAACTGTTGATAGATGCCCGCATCACGCCAGGTGTTGGAGATGAGCACCAGGCGCAGCTCGGTCGTCTCTCGCCGGAGCTTGTCGATCCAACCGATGCCGTCAATATCGTCGAGCTGTTCGCCGACGATGACCAGGTCAAACTTTTCCTGGGCGATCAAATCAAGCGCTTGCTTGCCGCCGGTGCAACCGCGCACGACATATCCCTTTTGTGCCAGCAATGTGGATACCAGCTTCGCGGCCGGCTGGTCGCCGTCGGCTAAAAGGATCGATCTGCTCATCCGCCGTCAAGTTTCCTGTAATGCCAGCTGCGCGGCACTGGTAATTATCCACAAAAAATCCATAACTAAACCATGAACCCTCCATGGACGCTGACTAGACTGCATGTCAAGCGATGGCAAATGTCCTTTCCCCACAGGAGGCCGCCCCCAGATGTTATCTCTCACGCGCAACGTGGCGTCTCAGCCGGTGTCGGAGCACAAGCTCCCATTGGCCCCTGGAATTTCCGAATTTCATTACTATGTCGAAGAAGCACTTAAACAGAAAGGAATTCCGGTAACGGTATCGTGGCTGACGCCGAGCAAGGCCACCCGGTTCGAATTGCGCATCTGGCAAGACCACGCTCTCAACTGGCAGCTCAGTTGCTCGAACAAGCACTTCAACAAAGTGCTCTGGCAGCATAAAGGCGCCGATGTTCTGCTGATGTACAACTTGACGGTCACTGCCTGCAGTGAATTCGGAGAAGCGCAGTCGGATGAAGCCGAACGGGACATGAAGGGCATGTTTCGCGACATCGAGAAAGCTTTCTACAGCGGTCGCCCCAGTGGTCGCCCAAGCCATATCGATCAGAGCGATTCGAACAAAGCCGTCGACAAGGGAAGTTCATGGCTGCGCACAACTGCGCCTCTGGCAGGCGATCTGGCACAAAATTCGCCGGCGATTGTCTTGCATTCATTTGCCGCCGCACTGTTGACTGGACGCCTGCGCCTGATCGGCGGCACCGCATCTGGTACCAGCATCTACTTCAATCGCGGCGAAGTCGTACATGCCGAACAAGCATATCGTTCAGGTTTTGATGTGATCAGCGATTTCCTGCGGGCCAAATCGGGTGCCTACGAATTCGAGACCGGCGCGACCACGCTGGAATCGACTGTTTTTCTCGACATCAGCACCTTGATCAGGCAGGCAAACAAGCTGCGCGAGCGCATCGACCAACTGGAAAAATGCGGCTGGACGGAAACATCGGTTATCGTCCGCCACATGTACAAGAGTTTACCCTGCGATCTGATCGACGGCTGCCTGCAGCAAGCTGATTCGAACCTGGAGCTGCACCGTCGCTTTTACCGCGAGATCGATGAGCAAAGCACGGCGCAACAAATAGCCAATCGTCTTGGTATGTCGCGCAGCCAGTGGATTCCCATCTTAGCGCACCTGCTCGCCAGCAATTTGATCGCCTTTGCTTGCTCGGCAGCTCCCCGGCTTCTCATTCCGGTAGAAACCGCGTCACGACCTGGTGAAACCACTCAGAATGCCGAAAATCAGCGACACATGGTCGACTCTCTTTGCCGGTTGATGAAGTCGACCGTCACAGGCATCTTCTCGTATCCGGCGCTTTTGTTCTTCATGGAGCAGGAAATTCAACGCTCCAAGCGCAACAACAGTGAGATCTCTCTAGTCGTGCTCGAAGTGAACGTGTGCGTGAACGGAGAGAAACTGCCCCTGCCTTTGGATGCCGTCAGAGAAATGGTGACGCGTATCAACAGCATAAAGCGAAACACCGACGCGCTTGCGCACTTCGAAGACGCCAGTGAATATGCCTTGCTTCTGCCGGAGACCACCCAGCACGGCGCGAAGATTCTCGCGACGAAAGTGCTGCATGCCTTATTGGAATCGCCTCTAATGCCCAATGTCGACTGCCGAAATCTGGACATTTCCTATGGCATCGGCAGCGTACCCGATCACGCGAGCTCGGTCGAATCTCTAACCACAGTCGCAGCTGCAGCCACTGTTGAGGATCGCCCGCTCGCCCTGGCGCCGGCATTCGTCGCCTGAAGTTTACATTGAAGAAAGCACAGCGAAGAGGTCATGCTCTAACCAGCATGGCTTCTTCGTTTTGGCAATACGCCGCACCGTCATCGAAGTCCATAAATAATCCATGATTAGTACACGGGATTCTCACTCGACATCTGTAGTATTGGATCATCAAAGCGCTATCATCTCTTCGCCCACCATAAGCGCATTTACTAGAGGTTTTGCAATGTCTAAAGATATTCCAAACGTCCTTTCCGATTGCCGATACGTATTCAACGGTGACGCCACTCCAGAGCTGGAATTCGGAGTGATGCTCAAACCGGAAGTGGTACTGGATGCAGTGCGTAACGCATTGCGCACCCAGGGTTTGTTCTGGCGGCAAGGTGGTCCCATGCAATTGACGTTTTATCGCAACATACCTGGAATGAACCGGCCCATACCATTTCACGTGGATCTCTGGCGCATCAATTTCATGCAAACTCGCGTTTTCCTGACCGCTGACTTTGGCACCGAATGTAGTGCCACACTCAGGACAACAATGAAAGAATTGAACTCACTCAAGCAAATCTTTCAAATCGAAGTCTGCTCTCAGCCTGGGATGCCGACACCGCAATGGCTGAAAAAACTGATACTCGATCCAACTCTGCCGCCATTTGTTCTCTCCTATCTGGCTAAACATAAAGATCCCAGCATCCGCACAGCCGTCGCCGACAACCCGCTGACACCTTTGAACACCACTCAGATGCTGGCCCGCGATCGAGATGTCGACGTGCGCTATGCGCTGGCGGAAAACCACAACATCAGCCGTTCTGTCCTGATCTACCTGAGCGACGACGAGAACGCATATGTGGCCTGTAGAGCGGCGAAAACCCTGGCGCGTATTGGCAAAAGCAAACCGGCATGTCTGCAAGACTTGACCCACCTCATGCACGATTTCGATATGGCAGTTCCCTCAGCGTAAAGTACAAACAAGTTCGCGTGGCCGGAGCGGATAATCAGAGCGCAGGCGGCGAGGAGCCGTCGCACTCGGAGCGATTAAATAGGTTTCTAAAGGCAGGTAAACAGCCGTCTCTCACGGCTGTTTCCTTTTATTGTTGCTTACACCTCAATCGCATCGTGTACAATTTCACAACGCGATTTCGAGGTGACCATGTTCCGAACTGCCGCTGCCATAGCCCTGTTGGCATCAACTTCACTCTGCTGCACCGCAAGCTGGGCCGCCACGCCGCCCAGTCAAATGCAGCACATCGTCATTCGATATACAGAGCCCAAGCCGGAGGCGAACTCATTCGGTGCGCAGCCCAAAGATTACACGCGGGCCGGCGACTCGTATGGACGCGTAGCAGAGGCACCGGATCCAGCTATGCATCTGCACCAGCTCTTGCTCATCAACGCTCCTGATTGCTGGATTTGCGAGCTGTATTCGAAGAAAGGCAAACATATGCTGACGCCCACCAATGAAATGGTGCGCTTTCCCATTTTTCCAGGACGTGGCCCGGCAGCAAAAAAGCTGCTCAGCCTGGAATTCGGTAAAGAACTCGAGTTCTTCAAACAGCAACATGCTGCAAAAACCTCAGCCAAAGACGCCAAGGGACAACCGATCGATCAATACTCGTTCCCCATCTCAGCCGATCTGACAGTGGTGCTAAATGTCGATCCAAAGACAAGCAAACCAGAGATGATCAGCATGAAGCACAAGGCGCAGGCCATGACACTCGAATACGTCACGTACGAGACGGTTCCCTTTCAGGCATCTATGTTCAAGCCACCAGCCGGAATAGAGATTACCGAAGTAAAAGTAAAGCAGATGGCTCCCCCGCCGGCGAATAACGCACCTACCGGTGCAACAAAGCCAGACGACAAAGCCAAGCCCACATCTCAAGCCGCGGCGAGATGACGCTCGGACCCATCATTATTCACCGTCCGTGATCAACAGTTTCTCCCGACTCCCGCCAAATGGCAGCAAGCACGGGCCCCTCACTCGTGGCTTGTTGCTGTTCCGACATAAACCGAGTTGGCACGACCAAAACATTCATCTTGCAAGGCTGATGCGCCAACAGGTTTTGTGACAAACAGCGCACAGTTAGCGCCGGCAGCGCCATCATCCGAACGGCTGATGTACGAGGTTGCGCCAAAGATCATTCCTTTTTAGCGAGTTGCAACGGCAGCGGCAGCCGCCTACGGTGAGGGCACTTCATGCCGACACTTTCTTTTTGCGGACCGACTCACTCAAACCAGAACAACGCAACAGCTGCGCTGACGCGATGGCGTGACGATTTGCGCACAATACCTAGTGCCGCTGCGCTGACGCGATGGCGTGACGATTTGCGCACCATAAGTGGTGCAGCTGCGCTCACGCGCATGACGTACGATTTGCGCACCATACATGGTGTTCACTCGCCTGTCATCCTTGTTACGTGACGATTCACTCACCATATCTAGCGCCGCTTTGAAAACTGATTTTCTGAAAGTTGCTGGTGTCGGACTTGTCTCGGTGCGCGAGTTTGGCTAATTTAAAGTATCTCATTGCTTTCTCTTCCGAGCATCTCCCTCAAACAAAACCCAATAACAATCATGCAGGAACAATCCCCAGCTCAGCGTCAATGCTGTGATGGGGCCTAATACCTGCCTATTGCGTGTCAATTTCCGTCCTACGCAGCATTCTTGGCGAACCATGAGTGCTGCAGGCAATTTTTCCGCAAGGAGTCAGCATGCTTATCGAAATCATCTTAGGTGCGGTTGTCGGTTTGACTGTTGCGCACCTCTGTCTTCGCTCGGTTTTCCAATGTCTTCGGGACGATGGCGTCGCCTGTCCCCACCAGAAAGAAATCCGGCTATTCTTTATGATGGTCTGCGCTGTTGCTGTTGGTATCTTTGGTGCTATTTTTTCGGCTATAGGGACAGGGATGCCACAAGAAAGCATGCTCGCGACCCTTCTCGATGCCGCCCTCATGGACGTTGTATTTGGTTTCTTCGTCGTCATTTTCACATTCATCATGTTCTTCTTTGGGCGTTAACCTATAGTCGGGACGCCCTGTCGGGGTCCAATGCCGGCTGGCTTTACACCGCCAGGACTGGGTTCTTGTCTTATCCGCCCGACTAAGCTGATGGTTTCTCCTCCACGGCTCAAGAGGGGCGCTGGTTTGCCCCGGCGCTCCTCTTGATGCCTTTGGCTTTGGGGCGACCCAACGGTTTTTGCTTTGGATGTATTTTCAACTAGATTTTTTTGCTATGATGCATAGTACGTTTAGGCGGCGCTGCGGCGCTTGCGCGCGTTCAGTCCCGGTCGCTTGTTTTTTGACCACCTCTTACGCCGCAGAGGCACCACATTCGGTGGCACCAAAGCAGGTGCCAGTAAACAACCAACGCTTTCCCGGATAAAGGTCTTGCCTGTCTTTAAATCGCACCTCGCCTCCGCTATCCTAGAGAGGAGTGTCGGAGATTTAATTTTGACTGAACGCACATCAACTGTATTGACTACACTGACGACTGAACAAGAATCCTTGCTAGATCAGCATGTTCGGCGCTGGCAAGAGATAATGCTCAGTACTCAGCCTGCGGATCGCAGATTGGTTGAGCGCGCTGTTGCTGTAGCTTATCAACATAGCGAAATTCCTGAGGCGAAAATCGTCTGGTGCCAATCGCCACTATCCATGGTGCTAGCCATTTGCTTCGTCAACATGGTGCATTGGAAACCGCACGTGGCGATGGACACTAAACCGGCATGGGACCAGATCAGGTCCGTGGCCGGGGAGGGCGTGCTCGAGGATATCCGCAGAGCGTTAGCCGGTATGAAGGAAGATTCGCCAGCGAAGGCTTTCGAATTCGTCGCATTTGCCGGTCCGAAGCCCGAAATAGGGCGTTATGCCGGAAGCCTGGGCACCCTGGTGACCGATGTCATCTTCGACCATCCCGTGCGCGATGCCATTCCGAATTTGTACTATTTCGCCACCGCAGAACTTTGCGAGACGGTCTCAGAACGGATTTCGGTGTCTGGCGCTGGACGCCGATTGAGTGACAGCGAGGCCGGTTTGATTTGGCAAAATGTGCTGTTTTCCGCCGCCCGAAAGATCGAAAGCTTGATGTCCCTCAAATCAAGGGAAGCTGCTCGCCACAACGATTCGGCCAGCACGACCCCCGAAGACAACACGCCGGCTTCCAGCGCCGAGCCTGACGGGGAAACGAGAAGAATAATCACAGTTTGCGGAATGTATCTGCGTTCTGCCATCGAGAATTTCGAGCGAGAAACCAGCACAAGCTATGGCAGGTATGCTCCCTTTCATTTAGGTCATCTGGCGGTGGTCGATTTCTTTGCGGAAATCCTGGCAGATGCCCAAATGCGATCGGAGTTGACTGCCGGCATGAAAGAGGTTGAAGGGCCGTTCCTCATCATGCAGAACGCCGGTTGGTGCCTGCCGTTCTCCGATCACTGCTTTGTTTGCGATCGGCCGAGCTCAATTGATGTCGACAGCGAAAGACTGCTGCACAACGCGCAGGGGCCAGCGATAACATACCGGGATGGCTGGACCGTCTATGCCTGGCACGGAGTGGCTGTTGCCGAGCATGTGATCGTGCGCCCGCAAAGTCTGACAATCGATGAAATTCTGGCAGAAGACAACATCGAGGTCCGTCGTGTGATGATCGAACGCATGGGAGTGTCTGGTTTTCTCGAGCAGGCGGAGACCTCAGAACTTGACTCTAATGAAGACGGTTCGCTCTACATACACCGCCTACAAGGCGATGAGCCCATCGTCTTCATCAAACTGAAAAACAAAACAGCGGAAGCAGACGGAAGCGTCAAACATTACTTTCTGCGCGTGCCGCCGCAAATCCGCAGCGTAAAAACGGCTGTGGCATGGTCGTTTGGCATGTCAGAAGACGAGTATGCGCCAACGATTGAGACTTAAAGCAGCTACTTCTCTATGCGCAGGCGGTAACCGATGCGGCGCACGTTTTCGATGATTGATTTTTCTTCGTCGTCGCTGTCGTCGAGCATCTTGCGCAGGCGCTTGACCGAAGTGCGAACGGCGTTGGAGCCGGATTCGGTGTCGAGGTTCCACACCCGCTGCAAAAGAGCTTCGGTGCTGAAGACTTCGTCGGGATGGCGCATGAGAAATTCGAGCAGCGAAAAGTCTTTCGGCAACAGATGGATATCGACTCCGTTCTTTGTCAGTCGATGCTTCAGTGGATCCATTTTCAATTCGCCGGCGGCCAACACATTCGAAACAGCCATTGTGGGCCGCCGCATTAACGCTCGCAATCGGGCAGACAACTCGCGCATATTAAAAGGTTTCGTCAAATAATCATCGGCACCGGAATCGAGTCCTAGCTCTTTGTCGCTAATCTGACTCTTGCCGGTCAGCATCAGCACCGCGGCGGTGCCATTGGCGGCGCGGTATTTCTTGCAAATGTCCACACCGGACATGCCGGGCAGATCCCAGTCGAGAATAATCACATCGTAATGCCCCTGGCGTACGTACTCATAGCCATCACGCCCGTCGTAAGCGATGTCCAGCGCATAATTCTCTGACTGCAGCCAACTCTGCACGATCACAGTCAGATCCTTATCGTCCTCCACCAGTAAAACTTTGGGCACCCGTCGCACTCCCATTCGCGGATCGAAAATTTTGAAACCAAGAGAATATTCACTCAAAATACCCTGTTGCTGCGGGCTTTGTCCACCATCAGCTTGCCTCTGCTGCCAATTTCGCTCTATCTGTTTCACTTTGAAACCTCCAGATTAAAGATCGCCGTTTGCTCCAAGAGCGGAAATTGCACTATGGCTTGGCCCGCCGGTCATCCTCATCCATCTCCAACGTGCGCTGATCGACTAAGCGCTCGGTCCCAGCGATCCTCTCTCGAAGATGCGAGGGACCAGGCGCGCTGCCGTTTGAATCAACTTGAAGAGGCGAATGCGGCAACTTGCCGTCGGGCGCAGGCGTCTGCATCTGCCTCAAAATTTGCGTTTCGAGTTCTGACATATTAAGAAAGCCGAGGGAGAGCCGCTTACCGCCAGGAGAAACGTCTGGGATGCGGCAAACATAACTTTTCAATGTGTTGATAATGTGGCAATAGCGTGTCGAAAGTGAAAGCCTGCTGCCTGAGCTGTTTCACGCCGGCCGGCAATGGGGTATCACAATAGAGGTAGTCTTCGGGAGTGCATGGTGGCGTTCAAATTACCACTCACAGCTAAAGGGCTGCTGTTCTTAGCGATTCCGTTGTGTTTTGAGATCGTTTTCGTCTGCATGATGACCAGTTTGCAGGCGCAAGCCGAGCAGGAGGCGCGCGCGGCACTCAAGGCGGAGAATCTTGCCACTCGCTTCAATCACATCGCACTGGATATCTATCGGTTATGGGACATCCTCGATCGGACACGCACACCCGACATTAAGGAAAGCGTGCGCCGTTTGGCACCACTCTACACGACGCAATTTCAGCCGTTGATGAATCAGATGCGCTCCGAATATGCGGCGCTCGATGAACTTACCAGAGACAATCAGTCCGCCAATCAGATGGTCAGGCAGTCGGCGCAGTCGCTCGATCAAGCGGCAGCAGCGCTCGACGACGTCTTCGCCGCTTTTCACCGAGGAGATATAACTGCCTTTCTCAAAAGATACCTGAATTATAAGGACCAGGTGGGCAGTATTTTCACGCGACTAACATCGTCTGACTTCATTCTGGCATCGCAGAGTGAGCAAGAATTTGCCCAGAACAGCGCCCACCGCCAGGCGGACATACGAAAACAGATGGTCAACATTGTTTTATTCGCCTGCGCTGCCAACGCAGCTTTTTGCTTAATGTTGGCAGTTTTCTTTGTCAAAAACATCACATCGAGACTGAAGATTTTGAATGAGAACGCTCATCGAGTCGAAGTGCACAAGACGCTCCACAAGCCTCTCTCCGGCACCGATGAGATCGCGCAGTTGGATCATGTCTTCCACCACATGGTCGACTCTCTGGAGGAAGCCTCTCGCGTGCGGCAAGAGTTCGTCAACATGCTGACGCACGACTTGCGCTCGCCGCTGACGGCAATAATAGGCACGCTTGAAATTCTGGAAGCCGGTCGCGCCGGTCAACTCGACGAGCACGGCGGCAAGCTTGTCAGGCTGGCGGATCGAAACGGCGAGCGCATGATGCGGCTGATCAATGATCTGTTGGACGTGGAAAAAATGTCGGCGGGAATGCTGCAGATGACAATCGAGAACGTGTGCCTCGATGAAATATTCGAGAACGTCAAAGACAGCACCGATGCTTGGATCGAAGAGCACGGCATCAAGCTGACAGTCGAAGATACAGGGCTGTTCGTCAAGGCTGACGGAGAGAAACTGGAGCGAGTCGTATTCAACCTTGTGGCCAACGCCATCAAGTACTCGCCCACGGGAAGCACAATCTCCATCTCAGCCAGAGAAGTCGATCAAAATGTGGAAGTGACTGTCGCCGATCAAGGAAAGGGCATTCCCGCGAATCAATTGGAGTCGATCTTCGAGCGCTTCAATCAAGCGCACGTCGGCGACGGCAAAGAACAGGGCGGGTCAGGCTTGGGATTGACGATCTGTAGATCGATCATTACCATGCTCGGCGGGCGTATTTGGGCGAATAGTGAAATCGACAAAGGCAGCCAGTTTCACTTCAGTCTGCCGAAGGCGTAGGGCGGATTTCGTCGAAACACAAAACCAAAACATCACTAACACTGGCGAAAACACTGCCCATTGGAGCAGTGCATCGCTTCGCTTCATTTTCGCATTGTCTGAAGTACCTTAATCAGCGGAAGCCGGGTTCCCCGGGTGATGTTCGTGTTGGTTGGGTGCAGCGTGATGCCGGTTGTGAGGTTGAGTGTCCCGCGTTTGGGCCGGCGGCGCTGGCTGCGTGTCCCGCGTTTGGGCCGGCGGTGCTGGCTGCGTGTCCCGCGTTTGGGCGGGCGGTGCTGGCTGCGTGTCCCGCGTTTGAGCCGGCGGCGCTGGTTGCGTGTCCCGCGTTTGAGCCGGCGGTGCTGGCTGCGTGTCCCGCGTTTGGGCCGGCGGCGCTGGCTGCGTGTCCCGCGTTTGAGCCGGCGGTGCTGGCTGCGTGTCCCGCGTTTGCGCCGGCAGTGCTAACCGTGGATTCTGTTCAGCAGTCCCTGCACCGCCGCCTTTTCGATCACTGACAGCTCCACTCCAGGAGTTGACACCGGGTGCCTGGCCGGAACGAGTGTCGCTCTGGCTGTGCCGGTTTGGTGTCTGATGCCCTCCATATATGTCGTTAGCCGAAAAATCGAGCGCATTAGGAGTTGCCGCAATACCAGTGCTGGATCCATCTCTGCTGGGAGTCAAGGTTCTATACACGTCATGATGCAACGACGACGCCGCTGCTGTTGCCGCTCGAGTGCTTCGCTCCAATGTTCCAGGCGCTTCTTGTAGCTGTCGTTCGATCATGGATCATCCTCCATAAAAAGCTGCGGCCGTCCTGCAATATGCAGATCGCCCCGCGCTGATGCATTCATTCGTAAGGCAGTTAAGCAGCGAATTTTGACCAGATCCTGATTTCGAAACTCCTGCCTCTGAAGCAGTTCTCAATGCACCACCGGCGGTTGCGATCATCCCGAGATATGGCCAACGAAGCTGAGAAGTAAGGTTTTACAATTAATTGCCAGCGTTAAACACGCAGATATGTCTGCTATCTAGAATATGACGGGGGTATAAAGACTCTGCATGGACTAGCTCACTTGCAGCTGGGAGTCATGAGAAGGAAGGACCGGGAGACAATGGCCAAACTGTTGATCGTGGAAGACAATCTGCCCCTCGCCGCCAATGTCAGGCAGTGGATGGAATTGGAGGGGCACACTCTGGACACTGCTGCCACTGGCACCGAGGCGCTGGACAGGCTTCACGCCTTTGAGTACGATGCCATCATCCTGGACTGGGACCTGCCTGAAGTTAGCGGTCTGGAAGTTTTGCGGCAATATCGCGACAGGAGTGGAAATTCACCTGTTCTCATGCTGACCGGCAAAAATGCCGTTGATGAGAAAGCCCTGGCTCTCGATGCTGGAGCAGATGATTATCTGACGAAACCATTCCATCCCAAAGAACTGGAGGCGAGAATGCGAGCGCTCCTGCGCCGCCCGGCACAAGTCAAAGGGAAATCCTTGAGCGTTCGCAATATCGCGCTTGATCTCAATACTTTGAAGGTCACCCGTGATGGACAAGAGGTGGTGCTTCAACGTCTTGAATTCGCGCTGCTGGCGTTTTTTCTCAATCATCCTCAGGAAGTGTTTAGTACAGAAGCGCTGCTCAGGCGAGTTTGGGATTCGGACGCCGATGTTTCAATCGATGCAATTTACCAATGCATAAAAAAGATTCGCAAAAAGCTCGACACCCCCGGGCAATCCTCAATATTGCGTACGGTGCACGGAGTCGGTTACAGATTGGACGCTTAGCGCCAGAATTTGGTGCTCAGCCTGAGTACATTCCAATTGCGTTTTAGATCATTCACGCTGTGCTGAACGCGGCGAATCAGGATCTGGTCAGAAATCGCTGCTTCAATTCTCTGCATGAGACTAGCCGCCGCGTTCAGTCTTGATCCTTCGGAGCCTTCTTCAGCTGATACCTGCCGCCAGAAATAACCCTCAACTACCCTTGCGTCAAGATTTTCCATTAACCGATGTCAAATAAATCACCGGCTCTTAACTCCACAATACTAATCTGCTTGGGAATCTCCTTCAGTCAGTGTGCCTTCTTTCCACCAGCTTTCGCCAACAACGTTTTGCACGGCGCAGTGGAAGAACAAGAAAAGCCGAACCAGAACCAGGCATCAGCTTGTCCCAGCCTGAGTCGCACAGACATCAGTCATAGCGATGATAACGAGCAGACCGAGGAGCATCTTGTTCCCACCAATTTTTGCGTAGAGTCGAGCCCCCTTCCAATGCCGCCCGCGATCAAGACGTTTGGGCTCAATGCCGAGAAGGGTGGCGATGCCTTCATTCCCCAAATGGGCCATGCCCGGCCCGATAAGCTGCCGCAGCAACAGCCACAGCCGCATCAACTAACACCGAATCAGTTTAATGCGCAAGATCCCGACATGACGCCTGACATGCAACTGGCCTGGGATGCCTGGCATAAACGCGTCGCCGCTGCCGTGTACACACGCTATTCGGTACTTTCCAGTTCCGCCTTCGCGCGCAGCCGCCCATTGGAAGCATCCGCCAGCTACGTGGTTACCCGGGACGGTCGTATCATCAATGCCAGGCTGCTGATACCGAGTTCCAATCTTGTATACAACATGCTGATTCTAGGCGTGATCAACTCGATTTCCGGCGACCTGTCAGTCTTGGCTTTTCCTCCGGGATCGCACCGTCTGATGATCGAGAAATCAGCGACATTCATGCAGAATTGCGGCAACCAGGGCTTCAAGTACGTGACGGGTGACCGCGAGACGGTTCAGCAGAAACATTTGCGCATGCAGAACCAAGAGAATAGCGGAGAGCCGCAATAATGATATTGTGGCACCATATATAGTTTCACATATGCGTGCGGCACTCACTTTGATCGACACCGTCACAGCACATTCACGATGGCGACTGGTCTTGGAACTGCGACCAATCTTAAAGCAGCGCTCGATCAATGACGAGAATAAACTGGTTTGCGCGCCAAATCAGGATCTAGTCAAAACTGCCTGGTTGAATAGCAATACACCTGGGACGCAGTCAATTCCACGATTGATCACTTATCAGTGAGGTTACTAAAAAATGAATACTAGTGACAAAATTACTATGACCGTTTTAATCGCTTCTGTGGCCGGCGGATGCTGGTTGATGCCGGCCAACGCGGCTCCAACGACTCCCGCTCCGACAGCCGCAGCCCCCAGTGACACCTTTGCTAATGGATGGCAATTTAGTGGTGGCACTACCGGTAATTTCGGCAATGATAATCCGGGCGTCGATATGAACACCGGTGCGCAGACACGGCAGTTTGACCTGGCTGTCGCTCCGCAGCTTCAAGGTGCAACAAACGGAACCATAGGACCTCAGGGCGCAGATGCCACCTATGTGACCGGGTTGAACACAGCAGGCACGGTGAGAGTCAACAACCTGGCCAACCTGGAGGCACTGCTCAACATCATTGCTAACGGCATGGAAATTCTCGCGATTGCCTGGGGCGGGCCCACCATGTGCATGGGCTTCATGCATATGGCTGCTGGAACTCAGGATGCAATGAAGCGAGTGCTATTCGGCGCCGCTGGAGTAACGGGTGGTCTAGCGACTCCCGGTTGCATCAACTGGCTTGTCGCATCAGCGCGAGACGCCAACCTATTTAATTAGCGATCAACACACAAGCAGAATCTGGGGACCAAACCAGGTTCTGCTTGCGGCGCCCACTGATTTCTCTGACGGAGGCGACATCATGTTTGCATTGCTAGATCCTTCACCCTGTACCCAAACCGAACCGTGCGAGGTTTGCCAAACTCTTATGGCAGTCGGTCCACCGCCCAGCAGTTCGCCCGCATATGGGCGGAAAACGGCGACTGAGCATCCCTCACACCTGCCCTGCATGCCGCAGCCTTACGTATCCGGTAATGTTGCATCTGTCACCGCCAACGGTGGCATGAACGGTACAATTCCGTTTGGCATCTTATGGTCTATCGGCCACTTTTTGCGGCGCTTCATTGAGAAAAGACGCACAAATTCGCGCCAAACAGCGAGCAAACTCCCTTGTTGACTGAATTGTACGTTTTCGACCTTACGGTCCGGTTGTCGGGCTGGATTTGTTTATACCGGGACCTGATGTAGCGTGTTTGTTCGCAGTGACTTTTTCGACGCGCGCAAGCATTTCTTTGTACTGGTCCAAGTTTGGGGTCACTCTGGGATCCCGCTTTTCTATGGGTGCCAAGATCGATATCGCTTTCTTGTATGAAAGAACAGCATCTGGATACTGCATGGACGACTCGTAAGTTTGACCCAGTTCTACTAAACACCGCGCGATTTCCGGCGGTCTTTGCGCATTCTCCCAGCCGGAAATGGCCCGTTTGAATGTGGCTATTGCCTCTTCATATCTTGCGGCTAGTCGGTAGTTTTCCGCCATTTCCTCCAGGCAGGCGGCGGTTCCCGCAGTCTTATCCGGACATGAAGGCAGGTTTTCGAGGTTGCGCAAATCATCTTTGAAAACCGATTCCGCATCCGTGTATCTGCCTTGCCGCGAATAGATTCGTCCCAAATCAACCAGGCACACGCCCAGATAAGCTTCAGGAAAGCGTTCGGTCGATTTCTGCCAATATGCAATCGCCTGCTTCATCATCGCTTCTGCCTTCGCGTAATCATGTTTGTCCATGTAGCACTCGCTCGCTCCGCTCTGGCACGCCGCGATCTCCTTGCCAAATTGGACCGGCTCTTTCCCGTATGCGATCACGGCTTGCTCGTAAAAATGCAGCGCCGCATCCAGGTGCCCAAGTCCGCTTTCCATCTTGGCCAGCTCATACAGATCAGCACCTTGAGAAGAATAGTCGACGTCGAGCCGCTGCAAAATTCTCAGCTCGTATGAATACGTTCTCCTTGCAGCGTCGAGTTTCCCGTCAATAGAATAGATCTGAGCAAGTGCGTGCAGCGATTCAGCGTAGCGTGGGTCTTGCTCTCCGTACGGAGTTGCCAGTCTCAACGCTGAGGAATAATAGGCTTCGGCTTTCTTGAGGTCATGATCCCGAAGGGCCTGCCGACCCGCGATCATGAGAGCTTGCCATGACGCGCAATAAGACGGCAACGGTGCCGACAAAATACAAATGCAAATGCAGCCAGTAAGGAAGGAAGAACGTCGCCAGCGCAACCTGGACCTTGATGTGGCATCCCTTTCGTTTGATCTCTGCATAACCGGTGCATCATGATTCACAGAAAGAATCCAATCAGTTGTCGGCAAAGTCGGCAAAGCGGGCCGCATTCAAGCGGTCAATCTTCTCGATTGTGACATAGTTGCCACGAATAATCTCGATCTGCATCGGGTATTCAATACTGGAAACGCTGAATCAGGCAAAGGGATATCCAGCGCCAATGACAGGAGTTGGTAGATTGATGCAAAAGCTCTTGTCTGCACTTCGTCCATCGAATTTGCCGCTTTCGTACAAGGGAATGTTTCTCGTTTCGGTTCCATTGATCATTGGACTACTGTTCATCGCCATCCTCAGCTGCGTCCTGGAAAAATCTCGACAAGATCAGGATTCTAGCTGGAGAAAATATCAAACGCTCTCAGCGATCGAGAAACTCAGCTCCATGGGGTTCGATGCGTCGCAAACGGTCTTGCTTTACGGTAAAACACAAGATCTCGGTGCTGGAGCATCTTTTGACGAAATATGCGCCGAGATGCCGCACCAATACAAAATCGCCTTTGATGCCAACGTCGGCGATGAAAAAACTACTGCGACGCTTCGACGCATGCAACAGTTGGAGTATCGCGGCATGGATATCCTCAAACTTGCCAAACGTGATATCGATTCAGGTGATCGACAGTCGCTCATCCTCAACATAGCGGGCATGAGAGAGCGCTTCCAATCATGCATGGCGGAGTTTCGCGTCTTAGTCAAAGAACTGGCACAGTCGCTCGGCAAATCGCAAACCGGCTCCCCCGTCGAGGTCTCAGCAAAATGGGAAAACACCCTGCGCAGTTTCCTGATCCTTGGTGTTGTGGCTGAAGTTCTCATCAGCTTCACTCTGGCCATTTACTTCAGTAGAAGCATTGCCATGCGCCTGCGCGTTACCACCGACAATGCGTTGAGATTGGCAAAAGGACATTCATTGAATCCCCTTTTGCCAGGCCGCGATGAAATGGCCACTCTCGATCTGGTCTTTCACAACATGGCCAACCAACTGGAAGAAACCGCACACAAGGAGAGAGCCATAATTGAGAACGCTGTCGAGGTCATATGCTCGATCGATCGGCGCAACAAGTTTACCGCAGTCAATCCTGCATCGTTAAAAATTTGGGGGTATTCTCCGGAAGAATTGATTGGCAATTCGCTTCTCAACTTACTGCCCGAAGATGAGCGAGCCGGGACTTTGCAAGCGATACAGACCGCAATTGAGGGCGGTGGAGAAAGCTCTTTTGAAAGCCGCATAAAACGCCAAGATGGCGTAATCATTGAGACTGCCTGGTCGGCGCACTGGTCACCGGCCGACAAGGCGCTTTTTTGCGTTTCTCACGACATTACTGAGCGGAAAGTGGCAGAAACTTTGCTGCGTGACAGTGAGGCTAGACTGCGCCTGATCATGGAGAGCATGCCGGTTGCTTTGATTGTCGTCAATGAAGCGGGTCGCATGGAACTGGCCAACGCGACGGCCGAGAAGATGTTTGGCTGCGGTCAGGACGCCCTGATCGGTCTGCACTTTAGCGCCTTATTTCCAGAGCTGAAAAGAAAGGGAGAAGCCGCGCTGGCAGAGCTGTTAGGCAAAGGGCCCGGTAAGACGACCGAATTGAAGGCAATCAAGCACTCTGGCGAAAGCCTGGCAGTTGAACTGTCGTTTAGCGAGTTTGAAACTCATGAAGGGCCTCGACGATTGGCAATCATTCTTGATGTCACCGAAAAACAAGAATTAGAGCGGATAAAGCATGAATTTGTCGCCATGGTCAGTCATGATTTACGCTCGCCGCTGACATCGCTGCAGGCAACCCTGGCGCTCTTCCAGCGGGGCGCCTTCGGCGATGTCAATGAAAAGGGGCACCATTCCCTTAGCAGAGCCGATATCGAATTGACCAGGTTGATATCGCTGATCAACGACTTACTAGATTCCCAGCGACTGAGTGCAGGAAAATTTGATATTCACCTGGACTCTGTGCGGGTTGCTGATGTACTTTTGCGATCAGTTAATGCCATCAAGCGCATGGCTGATCTGCGGTATATCACCATCGACATAGAACCGACCGAAGCTCGCGCCACCGCAGATGGTGCGCGCCTGATTCAGGTCCTTGTCAATCTACTGTCCAATGCGATCAAGTTTTCTCCCGAGAATTCGACCATAACGGTGACCAGTGTGATAAATCCGAGCGATCTTGAGATCAGAGTTACGGATCAAGGTCGCGGTGTCCCAGAAGCGCATCAGCGCTCGATCTTCGAACGCTATCGCCAGGTCGAGGCGGGGGACGCGACGAAAAAAGGCGGAACTGGATTGGGACTGTCCATCTGCAAGGCAATCATCGAGCAACATGGCGGCACAATTGGCGTGGTAAGCGAAGAGGGAAAAGGCAGCACTTTTTGGTTTCGCATTCCAACATGCAACACTGACCCGAATGATCAGACAATCGAAGAGCTACAATCGACAGCATAGTTGCTCTCAAGCATTTTTTGGCAACCGGCCATGACACCGTATGCGGTGCGTACCGGTTGTTTGATTCTCTGCCAGACATTTCGATGCCGCCATTCGCCACACAACCGCCACACTGCTAACACTATTTCGCTACTTTGCCGCGGTACATTGCAGCAAAAGCAGCGATGCCCATCTTCCCGAGCAATTACTACATCCCAGTCAGCATGAATGCAACTGACTCGCTGAGCCCAGCGAGTTCAGACCATGCTCCCTGATTTTTGTTGGAGGTCACTATGGCTCCCAAACTCGAAAACTTCACACCCACAGCCAGAGAGCCTGGAGAGCGCGTTGGTGCGAGAGATTCAGCAGCGGCTTACACGCAAGAGGGACAGGATCATTATCTTTCGGCGTCGCAAAACACTCCCAACACCGCCTCAGAATACCTGCCGCACGTGGGCATTCAGCTGCCGGTGGAACAGAACGGCGGACAGGGCGGAACGGCGACGTGGCAGCAAGGACTGGATGGTCCAAGCGGCTGCGGGCCTGGGCAAGAAGGTCAAGGAACGGTGTCATTGACGAAATTGGATACCGATGTCAACTCACTGGATCAGTCGATCAACTCGCTGAATCAATCGATCCAAGGGCTGGAATTCGGAACGACCGGTCAAGGCAGCAGCACTGCCGGCGGCAGCGCAGAAGCCACCACTGCCGGCGGCAGCGCAGAAGCCACCACTGCCGGCGGTGGCGGTACATCCACAACAGGTGAGTGCAGCAACAACGGCAGCGGCTGCGAATCATCCACGAGCAGCAGCAGTGCCGAATCATCCAGCAGCAACAACCAAAGTGGCGATTCGGGAACATCCAACACGTCGGGCAACAATGAGGTAGGAACGTCCAGCACCGCCGGTAGTGGCTCAGACAATTGCGGGTCCAACTCCAGTTCCAGCTCCAACGGCGGCGACTCCGGAACGTCGACAAACAGCGGCTCCGGCTCGGACAATTGCGGTTCCGGCAACAACTCCGGCAACGGCGATTCCAGTACGTCCAATC